>Ga0214472_10007499_pt1 | contig 11414 bp, 7 predicted proteins | sample RVTome_6_FD_207662 | JGI IMG/M metagenome (GOLD analysis project Ga0214472, IMG submission 207662) | Soil microbial communities from uranium-contaminated site in the Upper Colorado River Basin, Wyoming, United States - RVT140D175 | ecosystem: Environmental > Terrestrial > Soil > Contaminated >...
GGAGGGTGCCCCGATCCACCTCCTGCCAGACGTCGAGGCTCTGGCTCTGGGCCACGAACAAGAGGCCCATGAGGAGCATCCCGGGGAGAAACAGCTTCCCCAGATGCAGCGCCGGACCCGGTTCGTCCGCCGGGGGCTCCTCCAGGGACACGAGGGGCGGGAGGAGATAGGGCCGGGCCCCCGAGACCGCGTCGTTGATCTCCCGCCCGAGGGCGATCGAGGCCGAGTCCCCGAAGTCGCGGAAGCTCTCGATGCCGAGGGACGGCTCGCGGAGGGGGCGGCCGAGCAGCTGCTGGGCATAGAAAACCAGATCGCCGAACGTGCCGAGGGTCTCGGTCACGATGCGGGGGAGGATACGCTGGGCGGGGTTGGTCGTCACCCGGAGGGTCGACGGTTCGTCGTCGAGGAGGGCGCGCCCGAACCCGGCGGGCACGATCAGATGGGCCGAGGCGTCCCCCCTCTCGATGCGGCGGCGGCCCTCGGTCTCCTCCACGGTCTCCACCCGGATCAGCCCGGCCAGCGGGCCCTGGCCGAGGGCGCCCACCAGCACGCCCCCGGCCGGCGTTCCGTCGAGGTCGGTGACCAGGAGCGTTGCCCGGGGCGAGGTGGCATCGTCCTCGCCGCCGAAGGCCAGCATCAGAAGAAACGCGATGAGCAGCGGGATGGCCGCGGCCAGCGCCACTGCGGCGGGATCGCGCCGGATCCGCCGGAGATCCTTGACGAAGCTCTCGAGGAAGAATCCCACGCCTACTCCCGGAACTCCTTACCCGTGAGTTTGATGAACAGGCTCTCCAGGTTGGGCTGGGTGAGGATGGTCTCGCGGATCTCCGCCCCGGTCGCGGCGAGGGCGCCGAGGAGTTCCGGCAGTTCCTTCGAGGCCTGGAGGACGCCCAGACTCACCGTCTCCGTCTCGAGCTGGATCGATTCCACCCCGGGCAGGGTCCGGAGCGCCTCGGCCACCCGCGGCGGATCGAACCGCCCGCTCAACCGGACCAGATCCCGTTCCCCGGTGAGCCGGCGCAGCTCGGGCAGGGTACCCCTGGCGATGATCCGGCCGTGGTCGATGATGGCCAGCTCGTCGCAGAGCGACTCCGCCTCCTCCATGTAGTGGGTGGTGTAGAGCACGCAGGTCCCGGCCCGGGCCTGTTCGCGCACCAGATCCAGCAGGTGCACCCGGCTCTGCGGGTCCACGCCCACGGTGGGCTCGTCGAGCAGCAGCACCCGGGGTTCATGGACCACGCCGCAGGCGAAGTTGAGCCGGCGCTTCATGCCCCCGCTGAACCGCTTCACGGGTTCGGATGCGCGGTCGGAGAGCCCCGCTTTCTCGAGGACGGCGCCGATCCGCCGTTTGAGATCCGCTCCCTTCAGACCGAAGGCACCGCCCCAGTACCGGAGGTTCTCCGTCGCCGAGAGTTCCTCGTAGAGGGCGATTTCCTGGGGAACGACCCCCAGGGCCCGGCGCGCCTCGACCCCCCGGGTCACGTCGTGCCCCATGACCCGCACCGTCCCCGAGGTGGGACGCAAGAGCCCCGAGATGCAGCCGATGGTGGTGGACTTGCCGGCCCCGTTGGGGCCCAGCAGCCCGAAGATCCGCCCGTCTGGTGCGGTGAAGCTGACCCCGTCCACCGCGGTAAGGGCTCCGTAGGATTTGACGAGGCTGGCGACTTCGATCACGGCGCGACCTCCGAATCGAGCGAGGGTGCGCCCACCTTAGTCGGCGCCTCCACGGCCCACAAGCGCGGATCGACGGGTGCGCGCCGGGGGCCGGTGAACGACGCGCAAGCCCCGCCCCCGGGGTGGCGGGCAGAGGCCGCCGGGTCCGTAGTCATATGCCGGACAGGGAATTCGGAATCCGGCCTCCCGGTATGAACTGCGGAAGCCTTCCGGCCGGAGGACCGCCCGGTCCTCGGTTTCCCGAGCTTGCCGCGAGCACCCCCGGCCGCGGGCGTCTTCTCCGATTCCATTCAGCGCTTTATTCAGTGGATTCGAACAATCATCGTGTTGGCACACTCGTGCCGTGAGGAGAGAATCGTCCATGGACCTGAATCGATTCACCGAACGATCCCGGGAGGCCGTGCAGAGCGCCCAGGGCCTTGCCGCCCGGCTGGGACACGCCGAGCTCGACGGCGATCATCTGTTCGGCGCCCTCGTCCACCAGGAGGACGGGTTGTTCCCGCGTCTCCTTGCGCGTATGGGCGTTCCCGTGGACGCGGTGCGCACCGCCATCGACGGCGAGCTGGACCGGCGCCCGTCGCAGACGGGTCCGGGGGCCGAAGGGGGACGCGTCTACGTTACCCGGCGGTTCCAGAGTTTGCTCGAGCGGGCGGCCGCGGAGGCCGCCGATCTCGGCGACGAGTACGTTTCCGTGGAACACCTGGTCCTCGCCTTCCTCGGGGAGGGAGGCGGGACCGCGGCGGGGAAGATCCTGTCCCGGTTCGAGATCGGCCGGGACCGGTTTCTCGCCACCCTGATGCAAGTACGGGGGAACCAGCGCGTGACCAGCCCCAACCCGGAGAACACCTACGAGGCGCTCGAGAGGTACGGCGTGGACCTGGTGGCCCAGGCCCGGGAGGGGAAACTCGACCCGGTGATCGGCCGCGACGAGGAGATCCGCCGGATCGTCCGCATCCTCTCCCGCAAGACAAAGAACAACCCCGTTCTCATCGGCGAACCGGGGGTGGGGAAGACGGCGGTGGTCGAGGGCCTGGCCCAGCGCATCGTGCGGGGCGACGTCCCCGAGTGGTTGAAGGACCGCTCGCTCTTCTCCCTGGACATCGGTTCGCTCCTAGCCGGGGCCAAGTACCGGGGCGAGTTCGAGGAGCGCCTCAAGGCGGTGCTGAACGAGGTGAAGGGCTCCGAGGGGCGGATCATCCTGTTCATCGACGAGGTCCACAACATCGTGGGGGCGGGGCGGACCGAGGGTTCCACCGACGCCGGCAACCTCCTCAAGCCCATGCTCGCCCGGGGCGAGCTGCACTGCGTGGGCGCCACCACGCTCGACGAGTACCGTAAGTACATCGAAAAGGACGCGGCTCTCGAGCGCCGGTTCCAGCCGGTGATGCTCGACCCGCCCAACGTCGAGGACACCATCTCGATCCTCCGCGGGCTGAAGGAGCGGTTCGAGGTGCACCACGGAGTGGCCATCCAGGACAACGCGCTGGTGGCGGCGGCCGTGCTGTCCAACCGCTACATCACCGACCGGTTCCTCCCCGACAAGGCCATCGACCTCGTGGACGAGGCGTGCGCCCTGATCCGGACCGAGATCGATTCGATGCCCGCCGAACTGGACGCGGTCACGCGCCGGGTCATGCAGCTCGAGATCGAGGAGGCGGCCCTCAAGAAGGAAAAGGGCAAGGCCTCCCGGCAGCGCCTCGGCGATCTGCAGAGGGAGCTTGCCGATCTCCGCACGCGGGCCGACACCATGCGCGCCCAGTGGGAGACCGAGAAGAAGGCCATCGACGTGGCCCGGAAGATCCGCGAGGAGGTGGAGCAGGTCCGCGGCGACATCGGGCGGGCCGAGGAGGCCTACGATCTGGAGAGAGCGGCCGAGCTCAAGTACGGCCGGCTTCCTGAGCTGGAGGCCAAGCTGCAGGCGGCGGAGGATGAGAAGACGGCCTCCCGGGTCTCCGAGAGCCGCCTCATCCGCGAGGAGGTGACCGAGGAGGAGATCGCCGAGATCGTGAGCCGGTGGACGGGCATCCCCGTGACCCGGCTCGTCGAGGGCGAGCGGGAGAAGCTGCTCCGCCTCGACGAGATCCTCCACCTGCGCGTCGTGGGGCAGGACGAGGCGGTGGGTCTGGTGGCCGACGCGGTGATCCGGGCCCGGGCCGGGATCAAGGACCCGCGGCGTCCCATCGGGTCGTTCCTCTTTCTCGGACCCACCGGAGTCGGCAAGACCGAACTCGCCAAGAGCCTGGCCGAGGCCCTGTTCGACTCCGAGGACAACGTGATCCGCATCGACATGTCCGAATACATGGAGCGCCACGCCGTGTCGCGGTTGATCGGGGCCCCCCCCGGATACGTCGGCTACGAAGAGGGAGGGCAGCTCACCGAGGCCGTGCGGCGCAAACCCTACAGCGTGATCCTGTTCGACGAGATCGAAAAGGCGCATCAAGACGTGTTCAACGTCCTCCTCCAGATCCTCGACGACGGGCGCGCCACCGACTCCCAGGGCCACACCGTGGACTTCAAGAACACGGTGGTGATCATGACTTCCAACATCGGTTCCCACTTCCTCCTCGACGGGATCGGGCCGAACGGCGAGATCGCGCACTCCGCGCGGGAGTCGGTGCTGGCCGAGCTGCGGGGACATTTCCGCCCCGAGTTTCTCAACCGCGTCGACGAGATCGTTCTGTTCAAGCCGCTCAGCCGGGGTGAGATCGAGCGCATCGTGGATCTGATGATCGAGGATCTCCGCTCCCGGCTCGCCGACCGGAACATCACCGTGGTCCTGGACGCCGCCGCCCGGGCCCTGATCGCCGAGAAGGGCTTCGATCCGGTGTACGGGGCGCGGCCGCTCAAGCGGTACATCCAGCGCGAGCTGGAGACCCGGGTGGGCCGGGCGCTGGTGGCGGGGGACGTCATGCCCGGGTCCCGGGTGGAGGTGGGCGTGGACGGCGGGGCCCTCGCCATCCGGGTCGCCGCGGCGCAGGCGCGGACGGAAATCGATTCATAACTCGTTGAAAACCAATCGGTTGACGTTTCGGGTGAACAGGGGGGGGCGGGGTCCGAGGAAAAATCCAGCCACGCGTCCGCGTTTTGCGCTACCATCCTTCGCCCGTTGCCGTTGCCGCGGTTCCCCCGGGACTCGCGGCCTCACGGCGACCCCAAGCGTTCCGCGGCCCGGGGCCGTGGCGGCAGGAGGACTGTGGCATGGCCAAAAAGGGAAACCGGGTCAAGATCAAGCTCAAGAGCACCGAGAGCCCCCACATCTACATGACGATGAAGAACACCCGGAACACGACGAGCAAGCTCGAACTGAAGAAGTACGATCCGGTGGTCCGCCGCCACGTGCTGTTCAAGGAAACGCGCTAGGCGCGGACGGGGAGATCATCATGTCGCGACGTTGCCAGCTCACCGGAAGAGGCCCCCTGGCCGGGAACAACGTGTCCCACGCCAACAACAAGACCCGCCGGCGCCAGCTTCCGAACCTGCAGGAGAAGCGGATCTTCGTGCCCGAGCTGAACCGCTGGGTGCGCCTCCGGGTCACCACGCGCGCCCTGCGCACCCTCAACAAGAAGGGCCTGGTCGCGTATCTGAAGGACCGGGGGATGACGTTGAAGGACGTTCTGTAGACGCCACCCGCGTCGGATTCTCTCCGGGCCGGCTCGCTCCGGCCCGGTTTTTTTTGTCCGAGAGGACACATGGAGGGGGCGATCAGCGGGCGCGGTCGGCGGGTTCGGGCTCGCGCTCTCCGGTCTGGACCCGCCACAGCCCGGCGTAGAGACCCCCGGGCCGGGCGGCAAGGGTCTCGTGGGTCCCCGACTCCACCACCCGCCCCCGGTCGAGGACGTGGATGCGGTCGGCATGCCGGATGGTGGAGAGACGATGGGCGATCATGATCGTGGTCCGCCCCCGGGTGATCCGCTCCAGGGACCGCTGGATGGCCGCCTCGGTCTCGTTGTCCACCGCCGATGTGGCCTCGTCGAGCACGAGGACGGGCGGGTCCTTGAGGACGGCCCGGGCGATGGAGAGGCGTTGCCGCTGCCCGCCCGAGAGCTTCTGTCCCCGTTCCCCGACCACCGTCTCGTAGCCCCGGGGGAGGCGGCGGATGAACTCGTGAGCCTCGGCGGTGCGGGCCGCCGCCTCGATATCGGCGTCGGTCGCGTCGAAGGTGCCGTAGGCGATGTTCTCCCGGACCGTGCCGTGGAAGAGGAACACGTCCTGGCTCACCAGCCCCACCGCGCGGCGCAGGTCGTGGTGGCGGATGGTGTGGAGGTCGTGGCCGTCGAGGGTGATCCGGCCCCGCTGGGGTTCATAGAACCGGAGGACCAGCTTGACGAGGGTGCTCTTTCCCGCGCCCGTGGCCCCCACCATGGCCACCGTGCTCCGCGCGGGGACGTCGAGATCCAGATCCTCGATGACGGGGAGACCGCTCTCGTAGGCGAAGGTGACGTTTTCGAACCGGATCGCCCCGCGGACGGTGCCGGAACGAAGCTCGCGGTCCCCGCTCCTCACATGGACGGGGGTGTCGAGCAGGTCGAGCACCCGGTTGGTGGAGGCCATGGCCCGCTGGTAGAGATCCACGGTCTGGCCGAGCCGGGTGAGCGGCCACAACAGACGCTGGGTGAGGAAGACCATCACGCTGTAGGCCCCCACGGCCAGGGTCCCCGCAAACACGGCCCGCGCCCCGAGGATCATCGTGAGGACGAATCCGATCACGATCACCATGCGGATGAGCGGTGAGAACGCCGAGCTGAGCTCGATGGCCCGGCGGTTGGCGTCGCGGTAGCGGTTGCTCTCGGCGGCCACCCGCCCGCTCTCGTACACCTCGGCGGTGAAGCTCTTGATGGTGGCGATGCCGCCCAGGTTGTTGGAGAGGAGCCCGTTCAAGGACGCCACTCTCTCCCGCACGCCGACGTAGCGCGGGGCGAGACGCCGCTGGAACAGGAACGACCCCCACAGCACGAAGGGCATGGGGAGAAAGGCGAACCACGCCACCTCGGGGGCGAGCCTGAAGAAGATCGCCCCGATCACCGCAACCGTGGTGGCGAGCTGGATCAGATCGTTGGCCCCGCCGTCCAGGAACCGCTCGAGCTGGTTGACGTCGTCGTTGAGGACGGCCATCAGCCCCCCCGTGGAACGGTCCTCGAAGTAGGCCAGATCGAGCTGCTGGAGATGCCCGTAGCCGTCCCGGCGAAGCTCGTGCTCGACGGTCTGGGCCAGGTTCCGCCACAGCACCGCGTACGCGTACTCGAAGAGCGATTCCAGGGCCCAGATGAGGAGCGTGACCAGGGCCAGCACCGTGATCTGGCGGCCGGGGTCGGTGATCCCCTGCGACGCGAGCCAGGAGTCCTCCTGCCGCACCACCACGTCCACCGCGGTCCCGATCAGGAGGGGAGGCGCGAGGTCGAGCACCTTGTTGGTGATGGAGCATGCGGTGGCGAGGACGATCGTCCGGCGGTGGGGGCGGGCGTAGCGCAGGAGGCGGAAGAGGGGATGCCGGGCCGGGGGGTCGGAAGCCATCGGCGGAGTATACTCGTTCCCCGTGGCTTCCAAGAAACCCGACGACCCCTTTCTGTTCGAGCTTGTCCGCGACGACCGGGCCCTGGCCGCCCACCGCTTCGGCCGGCTCCTCCACCTGGGCACGTCCTCGTTCTCGAACAAGGACTGGGTGGGTCCCTTCTATCCCAAGGGGACCCGTCCCGGGGATTTCCTCAAGGTATACGCCGCGAAGTTCCATGCGGTGGAGATCGACTCCACCTACTACGGTGTGCCCGCCCCCACCACCGTGGACAAGTGGCGCGACGCCGTCCCCGACGGGTTCGTGATCTCGGCAAAGTTCCCCCGGGACATCGTCCACGCCGGTGTCCGTTCCCGCCCCGACGGCGACGCCGTCCTGGACCCGGACCGGACCTACGCCGTCCGCGATGAGTTCCTTGCCGCCATGGCGCGTCTGGGCGACCGCCTCGGCCCCATGGTGATCCAGTTTCCGTTCTTTCCCCGGGACGTCTTCCCCCGGACGCAGACGTTCCTGGACCGGTTGCAGCGGTTCCTCACCGACCTGCCTTCCGAGTTCCGGTGCGCGGTCGAGATGCGCAACCGCCACTGGATCACTCCCGCGCTCGCCGACCTCTGCCGGGAGCACGGGGCCGCGCTCACCCTCGTGGATCAGGCCTGGATGCCCCACGGCGACGAGGTGGAGAGGCGACTGGATCCGGTGACCGCCGACTTCGCCTACATCCGGCTGCTCGGGGACCACAAGGAGATCGAGACCATCACTACCACCTGGGACCGAGAGGTGATCGACCGCGGAGTGAGCCTCGGCCGGTGGGCGGCAGTGATCCAGCGGATTCTCGAGCGGGAGGTGCCGGTCTTCGTCTACGTCAACAACCACTACGCCGGCCACGCCCCCGCGACCCTGCGCCGGCTCCGGGAGATGGTGGCCCGGGCCCTGGGAGTCGGTTGAAAGGCCGGGGTGCGTTCGATGCGCCGGCCGGTCTCCCCGGGGACTACGGATTGCGGAGGGTGAACCGGCGGCCGGGCGGCCGGGCCGGGGACGAGGAGTTCGGAACGGGTCCGAGAAAACCGCAGCCCCGTTCGTCATGAGGGATTTTTTCGGCATCCGGATCCCATGCGCCGCCACCGTACTCCATTCCGCTTGGATACGGGGCCCGAAGATCCTATACTTGCATAGCTGCAACCCTCCGGGGCTACTCCCGCCATGACCGAGTTCAGGGGTGATCCGGCTAGACCCGACCTGTGCTCTCGTAGCCTCTGCCTTGGGCACTTTGCCGCGCACTAGGAGAACTCTGCCATGGCTCAACGCGGACGACGCGTTCTCGTCCTCACGGTGTTTCTCGTCCTGATCCCCGCCCTCGTGCATGCGGACAAGCAGTTCGAGAGCCCGCAAGTGCACTCGTTGCAGCTGTCCCCGGACGGGACCAAGCTGTTTGCGCTGAACACCCCGGACCACCGTCTGGTCGTCTTCGACCTTACTCAGGGATCCACCCCCGTGGTGTTCGCGGAGATCCAGGTGGGGATCGAGCCGGTCACCGTCCGGGCCCGGGACGACTCCACGGTGTGGGTGGTCAACCACATTTCCGACAGCATCAACATCATCGATCTGAACACCCTCAACATCACGCGCACCTTGATCGTCGGTGACGAACCCACCGACGTGGTGTTCGCGGGAGACAAGGCTTTCGTGGTGGTGTCGCAGCTCGATTTGATCCGCGTGTACGACACCACGAACCTGGACGCGGCCCCCGTCGAGATCCCCCTCGACGCCAGCGATCCCTTTGCTCTCGCCGTTTCCCCCGATTCGAGCAAGGTCTACGTGACCGTTCTCGACAGCCAGAATGAGACCACCGTCGTCCCCGAGGCCACCGTCGACAGCACCATGGGGCTCCCCCCGCCTTTCCCGCCCATGGACACCACGCTAGCCACTCCGCCCGTGGTATCCCTCATCGTGAAGCACGACGGAACGAACTGGGTCGACGAAATCAGCCGGTCCTGGGACCCGTGGCTGCCCTTCACCCTGCTCGACAACGACGTCATCGAGATCGACGCCGCCACCGCCACGGTTGCGCAGAGCTTCCGCCGGGTGGGAACCGTCCTCACCAACATCGCCGTGAACCCGGCGACCGGCCGCCTGTACGTCTCCAACACCGAATCGTTCAACGAGATCCGGTTCGAACCCAACCTCAAGGCACAGTTCACCCAGGCCCGGGTCACCACCATCGATCCCGGCACCGCCACCGTCACGCCGGTCCATCTGAACGGGCACATCAACTACGGCGTCCCCGCCGGGGATCCGGTGGAGCGGAACCTGAGCCTGGGGTTCCCCATGGGCATCGCCGTCAACAGCACCGGAGACACGGTATACGTGGCGGCCATGGGCACCGACAAGGTGGGTGTGCTCGACGCCGACGGCAACCTGCTCCGGCGCATCGACGTGGGTTCGGGCCCCATGGGCATCTCCCTCGACGAGCCCCGCAACCGCCTCTACGTCCTCAACCGGCATTTCGGGACGGTTTCGGTGGTGGATCTCTCCGACGACTCGTCCTTCGAGGTGGATCTCGGCTTCGATCCCACGCCGATCACGACCCAGGTGGGCCGCATCCTCTTTTACAACACGATCAATTCCTCCGCCCACGGGGACATCTCCTGCAACAGCTGCCACGTGTTCGCCAACATGGACGGGCTGGCCTGGGACCTCGGCGACCCCACCGGGCAGATGATCCCTCCGCCCCAGCCCCAGACCGGAGAGATGCACCCCATGAAGGGTCCCCTGGTCACCCAGTCCCTGCGCGGGCTGCCCGACACCGAGCCCCTCCACTGGCGCGGAGACCGCCCCGATCTCGCCGCCTTCAACCGGTCCTTCGTGGAACTCCAGGGCAAGGGCGACACCCTGAGTGCGTCCGATATGAACTTCTTCGAGGAGTTCACGTCCTCGGTGCACTATCCCCCGAATCCCCTCCGCGAGCTCGACGGCAGCCTCCAGGATCCCCCCAGCGGACCCAACCCCACCACCGGGGAGGACCTCTTCTTCAACGGCGGGTTGGTGGGCGGCAACGACTGCGACTTCTGCCACAGCATGCCCAACGGCACCAGCGGGGTCATCTTCCCGGCGGGTTCGATCGTCGAGAACCAGGCCTTCGACGTGCCCCAATTCCGGAACCTCTACGAGAAGACGCGGTTTACTCCCGACACCACCCTCTCCGTGCGGGGGTACGGGTTCACCCACGAGGGGAACGAACCGTCCATCTTCACGTTCACGTTTCGCCCGATCTTCACCTTCAACAACGACCAGGAGCGCTTTGACATCGAGGCGTTCCTGCACCGCTTCAACACCGGCACCCACACCGCGGTGGGGCAGCAGCTGACCATGGACGGCGCCAACGAGATCGCGCTCACCCCGCGGCTGAACACCCTCTTGGGCGTGGCCGCGGCCGGCGACGCGGGGATGATCGCCAAGGGCATCCTGGGCGGCCTCCACCGGGGCTGGACGTACGACCCGGTGGCCGACCACTGGGATCCGGACCGGTCCTGGGAGGCCCCGGAGACGACCGTGGATCTGCTCGCCCTCGCCGGTCCCGGCACCGAGGTCACCTTCACCGCGGTGGTGCCGGGGTGCGAGACGCGGCTCGGCGTGGACCGGGACGGCGACGGCTGGTTCGACCGGGACGAGCTGGACGCGGGCACCGACCCCGGCGATCCCTCCTCGTTCCCCAGCGTTCTCGCCGCCCGCGACGGCGCGGGGGAGATCCGTCCCTCCGCCCTCGAACGCGTGGCCCCGAATCCGGTGTCCGCGGGGGCGGCCGTCGTGAGCTACTGGATGGCCGCCGCGGGCCCGGTGACGGTGCGGGTCTACGACGTCCAGGGACGGTTGGTGCGCACCCTCGTCGAGCGACCGTACCAGGCGGCGGGGGAGTTCACCCACACATGGGATCTGGGCGACGCGGTGGGGCGACGGGTCACCGCGGGCATCTACTTCGTCAAGCTGACCGCGGGCGCAGTCCACAGCGGACGGCGTCTGGTGGTTCTGCAGTAGGAGCCAGACTTGCTCCGTAAAGAGATCGTGGCATCATGGTCTCGGGCCCCGGGGACCATGCGCCGCCGGCGACGTCCTCGCGAAGAAAGCCAGGCTGGACTCGGTCCGTCAAAAGATCGTGGCACCATGGGCTCAGGCTCCGGGGACCATGCGCCGCCGGCGACGTCCTCGCGAAGAAAGCCAGGCTGGACTCGGTCCG
>Ga0214472_10007500_pt1 | contig 11414 bp, 11 predicted proteins | sample RVTome_6_FD_207662 | JGI IMG/M metagenome (GOLD analysis project Ga0214472, IMG submission 207662) | Soil microbial communities from uranium-contaminated site in the Upper Colorado River Basin, Wyoming, United States - RVT140D175 | ecosystem: Environmental > Terrestrial > Soil > Contaminated >...
TCCTCGCCGAACTCGTAGAGCACGCGCGCGATCTCGACCTCGTCCGTGCGGGCCAGCCACTCGGCGGCCGAGCGGCCGTGCTCGGGATCCATGCGCATGTCCAGGGGGCCATCGCGGAGGAAGGAGAAGCCGCGCGCGGCGTCATCCAGTTGGGGAGAGGAGACCCCGAGGTCCATCAGGACCCCATCCACGCGGCCGCGCCATCCACTCGCAGTCACCGTGTCCAAGATCTCGCCGAACTCCTCCCGCCGGATCACGAACCGCGGGTCGTCGCCGAACCGTGCCCTCGCCACCTGCACCGCCGCCGGATCACGATCCAACGCCAGCAACCTGCCCTCCGGTCCCAGCGCCGCGAGGATCGCCTGGGCATGCCCGCCGCGCCCGAATGTCGCGTCCACGTAGCGCCCGTCCCGCCTTATAGCCAGGGTCGCCAGGACCTCTGCGAGGAGGACCGGTACGTGGGCGACCACTGCCATGGCCGCTAGAGCGACAGGTTCTCTAGCTCTGCCGGCAGGTCCGGAGCGCCCTCGCCCTCCGCCATCAGCCAGGCATCGCGCCGCTCGTTCCAGCGGCCCTCGTCCCATAGTTCGAACTTGCGGCCCTGGCCGACGAACATCGCCGTGCCATCCAGCGAGGCGAACTCGCGCAGGGCCTGGGAGATCAGGATGCGACCGTGGCTGTCGAGGTCGACTTCGGTCGCGTGACCGACCAGCAGACGCTGCAGCCGCCGCACCTCAGGGCTGAGGTTGGCCGCCGCCATCAGACGACGCTCGATGTCGTCCCAATCGGTCTGCGGATAGACCAGCAGGCAGCGGTCGCGGTCCACGGTGACCACAAGGTGGCCCTCGCAGGTGGCGGCGATACGCTCGCGGTAACGCGCCGGGACGGCGACTCGCCCCTTCGCATCCAGCGTGACTTTGTTGGCACCTCGGAACATTTTTGCGGTTCGGGAGGTGGATCAGATCGACCCCGCTCCCACTCCATCCCACTTCATCCCACTTCGTGACACTTTAGTCATGGAAAGGGGTCGGGTCAACGGTCCGAGAGAAGAAAAGCCAAGTATTTACAGGGACTTATCTCCGTGCTCTCGGGTGGGATGACACCCATTTTGCTGCGATGCCACAGACTTATAGATCAATAACTTACAGAGGCTACCTTTTGCGCCTTCTGAACTGTGGAACGGGGTGGAACTGGGATAGGAGGACGCGAGCTACGGGCCTCGGGCCGCGGGCCGGAGGGGTAGATGGTGCGTCGAACGCATTGGCAGGGCTGACCTGCGCAGGTGCCGCGGGTGCGGATCAGGCGGCTTCGGGCGTGGGTTCGGGCATGGATGCGGCTGCGGGGGCGTCGAAGCGCAGGCGCTTGCCGAACTGCCAGTACAGCAGCCCGACGCTGACGATCGCCTGCAGGGTCACGGTCGCGACCGACAGGTACCAGACGTACACGATCTGGAAGCCCGGCTGATGCGACAGCCAGATCGCCGGGATCGCGAAGGTGATCATCCGGGTCGCAGTGCTGAGCAGCGCCGGCAGCGTGTTGCCGAGCGCCTGGAACATGCCCGAGCAGGTGAACACCAAGCCGCTGGCGATGAAGTTCCAGGAGATCACGCTGAGGAACACAGTCGCGACCGCGAGCACCTCGGGATCGCTGCTGAACGACGATACCAACCATTCCGGACGCAACTTGCATAGCAACATGATCGGGATCATCAACGCGGTGTTCATCAGGGCTGCAGCGACGAAGGTGCCGCGCACCCGTGCCCCATCGCGCGCACCGAAGTTCTGTCCGGCCACCGCAGGCGCACTGAACGCGATCGCCATCGCCGGCATGAAGATCGCCTGCATCACCCGCATGCCGATGCCGAATCCCGCCTGCGCGTGCGCACCGAAATCCGCGATCACCGCGAAGATCACTGCCATGTAGATGAACATCAGTGCGAACTCGCCGCCCGCCGGAAGACCGACGTTCAGCATCTCGCGCCACACCGCGAGGCGCGGGCGCCAGAGGCTGAGGTCGAAGCCCACGTAATGCTCGAGATTGCGGAAGTAGGCAAGCATCATCAGCGTACCGACGACCATCGAGATGGTGGTCGCGAGGCCTGCGCCCGCTACACCCATCGCGACGCCGGTGCCCCAGCCCGCGATCAACACCGGTGCCAGGATGACGTTGCAGACCACGGTGGCGAGCTGCACGACCATGGTCGGCTTCACGATGCCGGTGCCGCGCAGTGCCGACCCCATGGCCGCCAACCCGAACTGCAGTGCCATGCCGGGCAGGAGCCAGTACAGGTAGCTCATGCCCGCGGCCACCGTATCGGCATCCGCGGCGACGATGCCGAGGTACCAGTGGGACAGACCGTAGCCACCGATCAGCGTGAGCAGGGCCAGGCTGGCAGCGAACACCACGGACTGGTTGAAGACCAGGTTCGCCTTGGCTTGATCCTTGGCCCCCGCTGCGTGCGAGACCAATGCGACGGTGCCGACCGCCAGCACCTGGGTAAGCGCCATGACCAGGAAGAACACGTTCCCAGCCGCGCTCACGCCTGCCAGCGCCGTGTCCCCCAGCCGCGCGACGAAGTACAGATCCACCATGTAGTACAGCGTCTGCACCAGCAGACCGACCATCATCGGCACCGCCATGGCCACGATGTGGCCGGGCAGCGAGCCCTGCGTGAGATCCCTCATCACGTCACCCCTGACGGCGCGCGTACCAGCGCGCGCGGATGGTAACGCCACGCCGCAACACGGACCAGCATCGCTGCGGACGTAGCTCCTACCAGCATCTCAACAGGCGCGGATCCAATCCGGACCAAGTACCCGGCCCGGTGCGGAAGCACCGGGCCGGGTTACGAAGTGGGCGCAAGCCCTATTCAACAAGTCAGCCGATAAGCCGGGTTCTGTCGTGGACAGTCATTCATCTGGACGCTGCGTCACCGCAGGCCTCAAGCGACCTACCCAGGAGCGACGCGGGCAGCGCCATAGCTCCTCTATTCGGTCTTGCTCCAGGTGGGGTTTACCTAGCCGCGGAATGTCACCACCCGCGCGGTGCGCTCTTACCGCACCCTTTCACCCTTACCGGCCCCCCATCCGAGGATGGAGGACTTAGGCGGTCTGCTCTCTGTTGCACTTTCCGTGGGCTCGCGCCCCCCAGGCGTTACCTGGCACCCTGCCCTGTGGAGCCCGGACTTTCCTCCACCCTCACAGAGTGAGAGCAGCGACTGTCTGGCTGACTCGGGCGCGATGATACGCCCTCACTCGGGATCCTGAGTACCGAGCAGGTCGAACAGTTCGCGCCGCGGACGACCGGTGAGCTCGGCCGCGACCTTGGCTGCCTTGGATGGCGGCAGGGCCTTGGCGAGTACCGCGAGCACGCGCCGCACCTCGCCCTCATCCACAGCGCCCGCCTCGGCACCGCCGACCACGACCACGACCTCACCCTTGTCGAAGGCACCCGCCGTAGCTTCCTCGGCGAGCACCGCCAGCGGATCACGCCGGATGGTCTCGTGCACTTTGGTCAGTTCACGCGCCACGCAGGCAGGTCGCTCAGGGCCTAGCACCGCCGCCATGTCGGCGAGTGATCCGGCGATCCGATGCACGCTCTCGTAGAGCAGCAGGGTGCGCGGCTCGCCTGCGAGTTCGGTCAAGCGACGGCGACGCGCCTCCGCTCGCGCTGGCAGGAAGCCCTCCATCACGAAGCGCTCGGTCGGCAAGCCTGAGACCGACAGCGCGACGATGGCGGCGCAGACGCCGGCGATCGGGACCACGGTGATCCCGGCATCCACTGCGCCACGCAGTAGCGGGAAACCGGGGTCGGAGATCAGCGGCGTGCCGGCGTCGGAGACCAGCGCCAGCGAGCGCCCCTCCAGCATCTGCGCCACCAGACCATCCACCTGCTCGGTCTGGTTGTGTTCATGGAGCGAACGCATGGGCCGGCTGAGCCCGAGGTGGCTGAGCAGCTTGGCGGTCCGCCGCGTGTCCTCGGCCAGGATCAGGTCCACCTCACCCAGCACCCGCGCAGCGCGCGGCGTCAGGTCTTCGAGGTTCCCGATGGGGGTCGCAACGATGTACAGGGTGCCGGGCATCGATCCTCCGACCCCGATGGCGGAGCCGTTGTTGATATCCTCCGCCGGGGGTTGGAGACTGCCAGCCCACGACGACCGAGGCCATCAGGACCCGCATCGTGCATCGACGCTCCGACCCGCATCAAGTTCGCAGCCCGGATCGCTGCCGCTATCGCTGGCTGCTGGTCTGCTGCGCCCTGCTCGGCGCCTGCACCGCCACCGGCATCCCGAGGCCGATGGACCGTCTGCCGCCGAACGTCGCCACCATCGAGGCGATGGAGGCTGCGGGTGACTACGCCGGTGCTGCCGCCGCCTGGGGCGAAGCCGCCCGCAGCGAGCGCGGTCGACGCGAGGCCGAGCTGTGGTTGTTCGCGGCGCGCGCCTGGCTGTCCGCTGATCGGCTGGATGATGCCGAGCGCGTGCTGGAGCGCTTGGACCCCGAGTCGCTGCCACCGGACCTGCGCGCACGCTACCTGCTGTACACCGCTCAGCTCGCAGCTGCGCTGGGTGAAGGTGCGCGCGCCGAAGCGATCGTATCCGGTATCTCCACCGACGCGGACCCTGATGTCCGCAGCGCCGCGCTGTGGTTAGTAGCTGGCGTCGCCGCCCGCAGCGGGCGCCTGTTCGATGCGCTGGACTACCTCGATGAGCGCCATTCGCTAGCCGAGCACGCGGGCCTGGATCTGGCGGAGCAACGCGAGATCTGGGCCCTGATCGAAGGCGTGCAGCCGCCCACCGAGGAGGTGCGCCCGGACTACCTCTCGCCCTGGGCTGATGGCTGGTTGGCACTGGCTCGGACCGCTTGGGATGCTTGGGATGCGCCCTGGGGTTACGAGGACGGGCTGCGCGCTTGGCGCGAGGCGCACCCGACTCATCCTGCGGTCGCCCTGTTGGCCGAGTTGCGGCGCGTGCACCAGGATCGGCTGCGCTACCCGGACCGGATCGCCGTGCTGCTGCCGCTGAGCGGCCGCCTCGCACCCGCCGGCCGCGCCATCCGCGATGGCCTGATGGCGGCCTACGAGGAGCTGCCGGTGTCCGCGCGCCCGACCCTGCGCTTGTTCGACACCGCGCCGGGTGTCGCCAGCGCGGCCTACGCCGCGCAGGACTGGGACGCCGAAGTCATCCTCGGTCCGCTGACCAAGGAGGGCGTGCAGACGCTCTACGAGATGGGGCCACGGGTCCCGGTGTTGGCATTGAACTACCTGCCGGACGATGCGCGACCGCGCGAGGGCTTCTTCCAGTTCGCGCTCGCACCTGAGGATGAGGCGCGGCAAGCGGCGCGACGCGCCCTGGCCGAGGGGGCGCGCCATGCGGTAGCACTGATCCCCGACTCGGAGATGGGCAGGCGCCAGATGCAGGCCTTCGGCGAGGAGATCCAGGCCGGTGGTGGCTTGCTGGTGTCCTACCAATCCTACGACCCGACATCGAACGACTACTCGACCCAGATCATGCGCATCCTGGGCCTGGATCGCGGCCGCCTGCGCCACCAGCGCCTGCAGTCCATCGCTGGCATCGCGCTGGAGTTCGAGTCGCGCCGGCGCCAGGATGTGGACGCGGTGTTCGTGGTCGCGGACTCGCGCCAGGGTCGCCTGATCCGCCCGCAGCTGCGCTTCCACTACGCCTCCGACCTCCCGGTCTACGCCACCTCGTCCGTACACGAAGACCCGGAGCAGCTCGCGGATCGCGACCTCGATGGCGTGATGTTCGTGGAGATCCCCTGGATCCTGGACCCGGGCGTGGGCAGCAGCGCGGCGCAGGCCGTGCTCACGCGGAACTGGCCGAACGAAGCTGCGCGACGCACCCGCTTGCACGCCATGGGCTTCGATGCGTTCCGCCTGGTCCCCCTGCTGACCAACAGGACGCAGCCGCTGGCGCGGCCGCTGCCCGCGGCCACCGGCATCCTCACCTTGAGCGATGACAACCGGGTCCGACGCGACCTTGAGTGGGCGCGCTACCGTCGCGGTCTGGTGGAGCGGGCGCCGATCGCCGAGAGGCCGTGAGCCGAGCCACGGGGGCAGTGGCCGAGGCGCGCGCGCTGGCACACCTGGAGGCAGAGGGGCTGCACTGCCTGCGCCGGAACTTCAACTGCTCGGTGGGTGAGCTCGATCTGGTGATGCGCGCACCCGACGGTGCGCTGGTGGTGGTCGAGGTCCGGCACCGCGCGGACGACGCGCAGGTATCCGCACTCGAGAGCCTCTCGCCGGCCAAGCTCCGGCGCGTGATCCTCGCCACCGAGGTCCTCCTGCTCGCCGACCCCACGCTCGCCGGAGATGCGGTGCGCTTCGACGTGGTCGCGATCACGGGCGATGCGCTCGACGGCGCGCTAGACTGGATACCCGATGCGTTCAGACCCTGAGGTGTGTCGATGAGCAGCGACGACGTACTGGCAGCGAGGGTGCGTGCCCAGTTCGAACAGAGCCTGGAGACCAAGCTCGCTGCACAGAACGAGTGCATGCCGGCGATCGTCGCAGCGGCTCGCCTGATGGCCGAGTGCATCGAGGCCGGTGGCAAGGTCATGGCCTGCGGCAATGGCGGCTCGGCCGCCGACGCGCAGCACTTCGCAGCCGAACTTCTGAACCGCTTCGAGATGGAACGCCGTCCGCTCGCGGGGCTAGCCTTGACCACGGACAGCTCCACGCTGACCTCGGTCGCCAACGACTACGCCTACGAGCGGATCTTCGCCAAGCAGGTGCAGGGGCTGGGCCGGCCCGGCGACGTGCTGCTGGCGATCTCGACCTCCGGCAACTCGCCGAACGTCCTGGCAGCGATGCGCGCGGCGCACGAACGCGGCGTGGCTGTGGTCGTGCTCAGCGGTCGTGACGGCGGGGCGATGGCTGGGGCGCTGGATGACGGCGACGTCGAGATCAGGGTGCCCGCGCCGCGCACCGCGCGCGTGCAGGAGGTACACCTGCTGGCGATCCACTGCATGTGCGATCTGATCGACCACCAGCTCTTCGGTCAGTCCGACGGGGATGCCTGAGGCTCAGCCCAGGCTCGACCCGGCGCTGACCCAGGCGCTGCGCGCAGCGCTGGGCGACGACGCCATCCGCGATCGTCCGGCCGATTGCCTGCCCTACGGCAGCGACAACTCCAAGCAGGGCGCCCTGCCCGCAGCGGTGGTCGCACCCTGCAGCACGGAGCAGGTCGCGGCGGTCGTACGCTGTTGCCGCACGCATGCGGTCCCGCTGGTCACACGCGGTCGCGGCACCGGGACCGCTGCGGCGGCCGTACCGCCACCGGGCGCAGTCGTCCTCACTACCGAGCGCATGAGCGCGGTGCTGGAGATCGTCGCAGCGGATCGTTACGCGCGGGTGCAGCCGGGCATCACCAACGGCGATCTGCAGCGCGCGCTGGCAGCGCACGGCTTCATGTGGCCACCGGATCCGACCTCGGCGGACTACTGCACGGTGGGAGGGAACCTCGCATGCAACGCTGCTGGGCCGCGCGCCCTCAAGTACGGCACGCCACGCGACAACACCCTGGGCCTGACCGCGGTGACCGGTGCCGGCGAGATCATCCGGACCGGCTGCCTGACCACCAAGGGCGTCGTCGGCTACGACCTGACCCGCCTGCTGATCGGCTCGGAGGGCACGCTGGCGGTGATCACCGAGGCGGTACTCAAGCTGACGCCAACGCCTGAGGGTAGACGCATGCTGCGCGCCTGCTACCCCAACATGGAGGCCGCCGCGCGCGCCGTCTCGCGCATCATGGCGCAGCCGGTCACGCCCGCAGCGCTGGAGTACATGGACGCTGCCGCACTCGCCCTGCTCGATGCCAGCGAGCTGCCCGCGGGGACTGAGGCGCTGCTCCTGATCGAGGTGGACGGTAGCGAGACGGTGCTGGATGCGGGCGCGAGCGCAGTAGCTGCGGCCGCCGCTGATGGTGCGCTGGAGCTGCGTCGCGCCACGGGGCCGGAGGAGGCGACCGAGCTGTGGCGGCTGCGCAAGTCCCTATCCCCAGCGCTACGGAACGCTGCACCTGCGAAGGTGAACGAGGATGTGGTGGTGCCGGTCTCGAGGATGGCGGAACTGGTCGCCGAGCTGCGCCGCATCTCCATCCGATACGCCATCCCCATCGTCTCCTTCGGGCACGCCGGCAACGGCAACATCCACGTGAACCTGCTCAGCGACCCCGAGGATCCGCGGCAGCGCGATGCCATGGCACCCTGCCTGGATGCGGTGTTCGCGTCGGTACTGATGTTGGGCGGCACGCTCTCCGGTGAGCACGGTATCGGTCGCCTGAAGCGCGACTTCGTCAGCCGCGAGATCGGCGCGACGGAGCTGGACCTGATGCGCAGGGTCCGCGCTCAGTTCGACCCCGACGGCATCCTCAACCCCGGCAGCACCTTGCCCGATGCAGCAGATACCTGAAGCCCGCGATCTCTCCTGGTGCTGGCTTGCGGCCCGCGGCCCGCGGCCCGGGGCGTCTCCATGATCGAAGTCATCGTCGCCGACATCACCACCCTCACGCTGGACGCCATCGTGAACGCCGCCAACGAGCGCATGCTCGGTGGCGGCGGCGTCGATGGCGCGATCCACAGGGCGGCCGGCCCCGGATTGCTGATCGCTTGCCGGGCTGTGCCCGAGGTACGCCCTGGCGTCCGCTGCCCAACCGGCAGAGCGCGCCTGACCCGCGGCTACGCGCTGCCCGCCCGCTTCGTGATCCATACGGTGGGCCCACGCTGGCGCGGCGGACGCGTGGGCGAGCCGGCGCTGCTCGCATCCTGCTACCGGGAGAGCCTGACCGTGGCCGCGGCGAACGGGCTACGCAGCGTGGCCTTCCCCAGCATCTCGACCGGGGTGTACGGCTACCCAAAGCCGCTGGCAGCGGAGGTCGCCGTCGGCGAGATGAGATCGGCGCGCCGTAGCTTCGATCGCATCGTAGCCTGCTGCTTCAGCGCGGAAGACGCGGAGCTCTACCGCGCCTTGCTCTGAGTCCGACAGCGTCCCGAGTCCCGAGTCCCTATTTGACCACCCGCAGGCTGGGTCCCTTGGGCTCAGGTGGTTCAGGATCCGGCTCCACCCCCGCATCACCCTCCTCCATCGGGAACGCCATGCCGCGCCGCTCCTCGCGAGTGAAGATCGCGGAGACCGCGGCTACCGGCACCACCACATGGAAGGGTGTGCCGGAGAACCTCGCCTCGAAGCTGATGTAGTCATCACCGATGTCCAGGTTGCGAGCCGCCTGCAGGGAGCAGTTCAACACCACCTGGCCATCCTCGACCACACCCATCGGGAGCACGCAGCCGGCCACCTCGGCGTCCACCAGCAACTGCGGCGTCCAGCCGTTGTCGCTCATCCACGCGTGCATGGCGCGGATCAAGTAAGGGCGTTGGGAGATCTCGTCAGCCATGGTGGGAGGATAACGCCGCACGGGGAACGCCGCACGGGGAACGCCGCAGGCCGCACGCCGCACGCCGCAGAGCGGCGCCTCGGCGGCGTAGGATCGAAGCTGTTACCACCAGCGTTGAGGGTCGGCATGGCGAAGCTGCAGCTAGGCGCTGGCCCCTGCGGCGGACCGCGTTGCGCTGGCGATGGCGCAGCTAGGCGCGGGGTCGCCCGAGGAGCGGAAGCTACTGGGAGTTAGCTGAGCATCCGAGGGCGGCCGCGCAACAACGCTGCGGCGAGCCCAGCGAAGCGCGCCTATTTGCCGCGCATCTCGCGCTCGAGCTCAGTGAGCGAATGCGCGAAGCTCGGCCGCAGGAACACCCGCTTGGCGTACTGGATGATGTGCTTGCCCTTGGCGCCCAACTCGATGCCGTACTTGGGCAGGCGCCACAGCAGCGGGGCGACGGAGCAGTCGACCAGTGAGAACTCGTCGGAGAGGAAGAAGGGCTTCATGCCGAAGCCGTCGGCGGAGGAGAGCAGTGCCTCCTTGAGCTCCTTGCGCGCCTGTTTGGCCTCGGCGGTGGTGCCGGTCTCGATCCGATGCGCGCGATCGTACCACTCGTCCTTCAGCTGGAAGAAGGCGGCGCGGAACTGCGCGCGGCTGACCGGATCGACGGGCATCAGCGGCGGGTGTGGGAAGCGCTCGTCCAGGTACTCCATGATCACCTGCGATTGGTGCAATACCAGCTCGCGGTCGATCAAGGTCGGCACTGTGCTGTAGGGGTTCAGGTCCAGCAGATCCTCGGGGATCGTATCTCCGACCACGTCGATGATCTCGACGTTGATGCCCTTCTCGGCGAGCACCATCCGTACACGGTGGCTCTCCAGACCGACGGGGTCTGAGAAGAGGGACATGACGGAGCGGCGGGTGCTCGCGACTGAAGCCATTCGGATCTCCAAGGGGTCGGGTTAACTCGGGGCGATGTCCTGGCTCAATGCACGTCCCGCCAGTACTCCTTCTTCAGGAGCACCGCGAGCAGGAGGAACACCAACAGGAACAGGATCACGTACACGCCGAGTCGCTGCCGCTCGAGCTGCATCGGCTCGCCGGCCCAGACCAGGAAGTTGACGACGTCACCGACCGCCTGGTGGAACTCCTCGTCGCTCATATCACCGTGGGTGACGGGCTCGAAGTGATCGAACACCTCGCGCAGCGCGACGGTACCATCCTCTGCGACCACCTCGTCGGTGCGGAACACCGCACGCTTGAAACCCTCCAGCTCCCACAGCGCGTGCGGCATGCTGGCGCCGGGCAGGGCCAGGTTGTTGACGCCCATGGTGCGGGTGTCATCGAGATAGAAACCGGTCAGGTAAGCGTAGAGGTACGACGCACCACGCGCCCGCGCGATCAGGGACAGGTCGGGTGGCGTGCGACCGAACCAGCGCTCCGAGCGATCCGCCGGCATCGCGGCGCGCATCACCTCGTGCGCAGCATCCGCAGCGAACATCAGGTTCCGCTCGACCTGCTCCTCGGAGACACCCAGCGCATCGATCAGCGACTGGTAGCGCACGTACTGCATCGAATGGCAGCCCGAGCAGTAGTTCACGTACCACTTGGCGCCACGCTGCAACGATGCCGTGTTCGAAGGGTTGGCCTCGAAGGCGTGACCGCCGGCCGCAGGGGCCTCGTTGGCGGATGCCCAGATCGGTGCGATCGCCACCAGGGCGATGATCAAGATCCTCTTCATCGGTCAGTCACCCTCTCCGGCACCGGCTTGGTCACCTCGTTCTTGGAGAAGAAGAAGAGGTAGGCGAAGAAGCCGAAGTAGATGAACGTACCGATGCGTGCCCAGGTGGTGACGGTCACGGTCGGTACGCCGAGGACCTCCACGATCAGCGAGGGCTGCTTGAAGCCCATCATGCCGAGCACGATGAAGGCGGCGGCGAACAGGCCCAGCGCGATCTTGTAGCCGGTGCTGCGGTAGCGCACCGACTTGACCGGCGAGCGGTCGATCCAGGGCAGGAAG
>Ga0214472_10007501_pt1 | contig 11414 bp, 4 predicted proteins | sample RVTome_6_FD_207662 | JGI IMG/M metagenome (GOLD analysis project Ga0214472, IMG submission 207662) | Soil microbial communities from uranium-contaminated site in the Upper Colorado River Basin, Wyoming, United States - RVT140D175 | ecosystem: Environmental > Terrestrial > Soil > Contaminated >...
CGATGCGATACGGCAGGCCTTCGAGTCGAGCCGGATCGTGGTCCTGTCGGGCGAGGAAGATCCGCGCCAGGTACGGCGCGCGATCGACGCCGGCGCAGCCGGCTTCATCCCGAAGTCTTCCACGCCCGAGGTGCTGCTGAGCGCGTTGCGGCTGGTTCTCGCCGATGGCGTCTATCTGCCGGCGGTCGCCCTGAAGGGACTGGGCGACGGCGAGGCTGCCGATCCGGGTACGATGAGCGAAGACCGTCTCGGCGAGACGCTCTCCGAGCGGCAGGTCGACGTGCTGCGCAAGGCGGTGCAAGGCAAGGCGAACAAGGTGATCGCGCGCGAGCTGGGGATCGCGGAAGGCACGGTGAAGGCACATCTCTCGGCTGCGTTCCGCGCCCTCGGTGTCCATAACCGTACGGAGGCCGTCTATGCTGCGGCCCGCTCAGGGCTACAGCTCAAGCCTTAGCGAATCCGCGTCGTTCCTCGGCGCAGGCCCGGCCTTGACCGAGGCCGACCCGGAACGCCTGGCGCGGCTGAAGCGCCTGCAATTCGAGTCGCTCGCTCGTCACGCTGCCAGGCTGCCCTGGCTCGTGCCGCTGGCCGCCGGATTCGTCGGCTTCACGGTATGGAACGCCGTGCCGGCCGCCCTGATACTCGGCTGGATCGCCGCGATCGCCGTGATCCTCGTGCTGCGCTGGGATTATTCGCGGCGCGCCATGTTGCGCGTAGATCTCGACGTGGGCACGGCGCTGGGCGTGATGACGGCATTCAGCTTCTGCAACGGCGTCGTCCAGGGCGGAGGGGTGGCGCTGTTCTTCGCCGGCCTGACCCTCGAGCAAAAGGCGATCGTCACCATGATCATGGTGTCGATGTCTGCCGGGGCGGTCTCGGCCAATGCCGGCTATAGCCGCTCGTTCTACGCCTGGGCGCTGCCCACGCTTGCCTCGCTTGCCATCGCCTGGGCGCTGCAAGGCGACGTCGCGGGCGCCTGGATCGCCTGCCTGCTGGTGCTGTTTCCGCTCCTGCAGGGCTTCTTCGTGCGCGAGAACGAACGCGTGCTGCGCGAGTCTTTCGAGATCCGCTACCGCAACGAAAAGCTGATCCGCGAGCTCGAGGTGCAACGCCAGGCGGTGGGGCGCGAGCGCGACCGCGCCGAGGAGGCCAACCGCGCGAAATCGCGTTTCCTCGCTTCGGCGAGCCACGACCTGCGCCAGCCGCTGCACACGCTCTCGCTCTACAGCGCCGCGCTCAAGGTGCGCAAGACCGACGAGCGCACGCAGGAGATGGCGCACGAGATCGGCAAGGCCATCGCTTCGCTCGGCTCGCTGCTCGATGCGCTGCTCGATATCTCGAAGCTCGACGCAGACGCGGTGCGGCCGGAGCCGGCGCGATTCGCGCTCGGCGCGCTGCTCGCCCGCGTCGCGGCGGATTTCCGGCCGATCGCCGCGGCAAAGGGCTTGTCGCTCGAGTTCGAAGCCGCCGATCCGCTCTACGTGGAGACCGACGCGGTGCTGCTCGAGCGGGTGGTCGGCAACCTGCTCGATAACGCGATCAAGTACACCCCGCACGGCACGGTGCGCCTGCGCGGGCACCGGTCGCACGAGCGCGCTCTGATCACGGTCTCGGACAGCGGTCCGGGGATTGCGCGTGCCGAGCACGAGCGGGTGTTCGAGGAGTTCTACCAGCTTGCCAATCCGGAGCGCGACCGCAACCGCGGCATCGGCCTGGGCCTCGCCATCGTGCGGCGCTTGACGAACCTGCTGCGCATCGAGCTAAAGCTCGACTCGGACACCGGGCGCGGAACGACGTTCCAGCTCTCGCTGCCGCTGGCGACGGACCGGGGTCCCGCGGCACGGAGCCCGGAGGCGGCCGATCAGCAGCATGCAGAGCTGCCCGGCGGGCTTAGCATTCTCGTCGTCGACGATGAGGGTTCGGTGCGGGAGGGCATGCGCACGCTGCTGGAAGCCTGGGGCTGCCAGGTAGTGCTCGCCTCCGGCCTGCGCGACGCGCTCGCCGCGGTCGAGACGAGGAAGCCCGATCTCATCATCGCCGACCAGCGCCTGCGCGGCAGCGAAACCGGTGTCGACCTGGTCCGCCGCGCGCGTAGCGTCGTTGGCGACGTGGCGGCGCTGCTCGTCACCGGCGATACTGCCGCCGACGTGCTGCACGAGGCCGAAAGCCTCGGCCTGACGCTGCTTCGCAAGCCGGTACAAGAACAATCGCTCAGGGGCGCGATCGCGGAGGCGGTGCGTACAGGAGTGCGCTGATGCTGGGGGGAGGGTATGGCGCGCACGGAGTGGCTGTCCGAGGGGGCTGAGAAGCTCGCGTTCGCGAAGCCCGATATCGACGGCTTCGATTGCGATATCGCCATAGTCGGCAGCGGCTACGGCGGCGCGGTTGCCGCGGCGCGACTCGCAGGGCTGAAGGAGACGGAGGACAACCGGCCATCGCGCGTCTGGCTGCTCGAGCGCGGCAACGAGTTCGTACCCGGCGCCTTCCCCGAGCGCTTCGCCGACCTGATTGGGCAGGCGCGCGTGAGCTGGGGCGAGGAGCCGCGCACCAGCGGCCGGCCGGAAGGCCTGTTCGACCTGCGCCTGGGGAGCGACGTCAGCACGCTGCTCGGCAACGGCCTGGGAGGTGGCTCGCTCATCAACGCCGGCGTGCTCGCGCGGCCGCTCGACTCGGTCTTTCGCCCGCCCTGGCCTGCCGGGCTCGACACCCAGGCTCTCGCACCGTACTTCGCGGACGCCGAGGAAATGCTCGGCGGCGATCTGCATCCGGGGCCTGCGCCCGCCAAGCTGCGTGCGATCGAGGCGCTGGGCAAGACGATCGACGGCCGCGAAGCTGAGCGGCGCGCCCGCATCGCGGTCACGTTCGTCGATGGAAAGAAGACCCCGGCGGACGTGGCGATGCACGCCTGCATCGGCTGCGGCGACTGCTTCACCGGCTGCAACCACGAAGCAAAGAACACGCTGGCGACCAACTACCTGCCGCTCGCGCGCCGCCGGGGCGCCCGGCTGCTCACCGGCGTAACCGTGCTCGCGCTCGATGGAAGCGATGCGAGCGGATGGGAGCTCGATTGGCGCTTCACCGACCGTCAGATCGCGAAACGCATCGGCGCGCCGCGAAAACTGCGCGCGTGGCGCGTGATCCTCGCTGCCGGCGCGTACGGCTCGACCGGTATCCTGCTGCGCTCGCGTCAGAACGGCTTCAAGCGGCTGTCGCACGGACAGCTGGGCCAGCGCTTCTCGACGAACGGCGACATGATCGCCGCCGGCTACGGCATGCCGGCCGACATCGACGCCAGCGCGCCGGAATCGACGCCCCCCGGGGAGCGGCGCATCGGTCCCACGATCACGGGAATGATCGACCTGCGCATGCGGCGCGTGCCGCTGGTCATCGAGGAGCTCGCGATTCCGGCGGCCCTGCGCCGGCCGTTCGAGGAGGTGGTCACCACCTCCGGCCTGCTGCACGGGCTCGCGCGCCCCGACTACTCGCTGCATCGTGCCGCCGGCCGCGGCGCCGATCCTGCGGCCATCGATCCCCAGGCGATACGCCGCACCGCCGTGTACGCCACGATGGGCGACGACGGCGCGAAAGGCGCGATCAAGCTCGCTTCGCAATCGCTGCGGGCCGACGATCCTCTGCGGCTGGACGGTGATCTGCGCGTCGAATGGGAAGGAGTGGCGGACCGCGAAGTCTTCCGCGAGGCGATGCGCGTCCTCGAGGAGGCGCATGCCGCGTGCGGGGCGACGGTCATGCCGAACCCGATGTGGCGCGCGCTGCCGGGCGCGATCGGCAGCGTCCTCGACGACGGGCCGATCGGCGGCTCGGTGTTCACGGTGCACCCGCTGGGCGGCTGTGCCATGGCCGAAAGCGGGAAGGAGGGCGTGGTCAACCGGCTGGGCCAGGTGTTCGAGGACGGCGGCGAAGGCGCCGCGGTCCACGAGACGCTGGTGGTGCTCGACGGCGCGATCGTGCCCACGGCGCTCGAGATCAACCCCTGCCTGACCATTGCCGCTCTCGCCGAGTATGCGGTGAAGGAGCTGGCCAGGGGCTGGAAGCTGGCCGATGGTGGCAAGAAGCTCGACGATTTGCGCCCGGCTCCGCGGCTGCCGGCGCCGCTGCGCTGGCCGGCGGGCGAGCCGACCGCGATCCGCCTCGCCGAGCGGCTGACCGGCGAGCTCACGCTGGGAGTCGGGACCGCGTGGGGCGCATTCCTGCGCACGTTCGATGCGAAGCTGGAGATCGAGTACCGGCCGCTTGCGGACCTGGAGCGCTTCCTCGCCTCTCGTTCCAAGACCATGCCGATCGCCAAGGGCCGGCTGCACCTGCAGTCGGCCGCGCAGCCCGGCGCGTCCGGGATCGAAGCTGTCCAGTGGAGCGGGACCGTCGAGCTCGAAGGTGAGTTGCGTCCCTTCGAGCGTGAGGACAGCACGCCCCGGGGTCGCATCCTGTATGCCGGCGTCGCCTGGCTGCGCAACCGCGGCGCGAGAGAGATCTGCTTGATGGCCCTGGGCTACCTGAAGAAGCTTCTTCGCGGCGAAGCCGGCAAGGTCGACCTCGGCAAGTACTTCAAGGACTGGATCGCCATTGCATCGAACGCGGGAGAGCGCCGGCGGCTGACCTACGAGCTGGTCGTGCGCCGAGACGTGTTCTTCGGCCCGGAAGGCCCCGGCGCCGCGCGGCTCCTCGCCGCCGGGGACCGGCTGGTGGGAGAGAAGAGAATCGCCTACTTCCCCGCCTTGCCGTTCTTGCAAGATCGCTGGCCGAGCCCCTGGGACCAGCTCACCAAGCTCACCCTGCATCTCTACCGCGGGGCGAGCAGGGGCTTCCGCACCGGCACGCTCGAGGTCGACCTGCCGTACTTCGTCCAGCAGTACGCGACGCAGCTGCAGGTCGCGCGACAGGAAAACCAGCCGCGCGCCATCGCCGACCTGTACTCGTTCTTCGCCTACCTGGTGCGCCTCATCGGCAAGATCCATATCTGGAGCTTCCGCGCGCCCGATTACCCGAATCCCTACCCCGAGTACGAGTTCCCGGACAAGTTCAACGAGCAGGCGCGCAGGGACGCGTATGCGGCGGCCGAGGCCGCCAACGTGGAGCTCGAGCCCCGCCTCGAGCATCGCCTCCCGGGGCACGTCAGGGGGCTGCGTCGTACCTGGATCGATGTTCCCGCGGCGCCGAATCAAAGGCCGCCGGGGCGCGAGCCGAGGCAGCATGAGCTCGAGCCGCAGATCCGGCTCACTCACTATGAGAGAAGGACCTGGTTCACCAAGCGCCGCCAGCCGCGGCCCGTTCTGCTGATCCATGGACTGGGCGCGAGCGGCAACACCTTCACATTGCCGACCGTGTGCATGAATCTGGTGCGGTACCTCGCCAAGCGGGGATTCGATCCGTGGGTGCTCGACCTTCGCACGAGCATCGGGCTGGCGAGCTCGAAACGCGACTGGAGCTTCGATGAGACTGCTTTCGGGGACATCCCGACGGCGATCGATCTGGTGCGCAAAGAGACCCGCTGCGACCAGATCGATGTGATTGCGCACTGCATCGGCGCGGCGATGTTCTCGATGGCAGCGCTGGACGGAAAGCTGCCGCAGAACTCGGTGCGCAAGGCCGTTCTCTCGCAGGCGGGGCCACTCATGGAGCTGCCGCCGGCCAACCGCTTCCGCGGCTACCTGGCGAGCTATTTCAAGCATTACCTGGAGATCGACGAGTTCGACACCACGGCGTCGCTCACGCGCTTCAACCGCTTCGTTGACCGCGTGCTCGCCGCGTATCCGTATCCGCGGCACGAGTGGAAGGAACACCTTGCGCTGCTGCCCGGCCGCTTGAAGCACGAGGCGTTCTGCCTGCGCAGCTACGGCATCTACGGCAGGCTGTTCGAGCACGCGAACCTGAATCGGCGCACGCTCAATCGCCTCGGCGACTACATCGGCCACATCCGGTACCGGACCTACCAGCAGACCATCTTCTACGCCACGCTGCGCAGGCTGACCGACCCGTTCGGCAGAAACGTGTTCGTCACCCCGGAGAGGATCGAGCGACACCTCGCTTTCCCCCTGTGCTTCGTGCATGGCAAGGAGAACGAGGTGTTCCACGTGCGCACGAGCCGAAGGTCCTTCGACCTGCTCGCCTCGATCTTCTGGTGGGAGGATCTCGACCGCGCGTGGACCGAGAAGCTCGAAGCGCGCAACGAGTACGCACCCTACGCGGACGGGAAGCGCCTGCGCATCCTGGAGGTCGAGGGCTACGGCCACCAGGACTGCATGATCGGCCGCCGCGCCCACCGCGACGTCTTCCCCGGCATCTGCGACTTTCTTGCGCAGGATGCAGAGGGCACGATCCACAAGACGCCGCAGGTTTTCGTGGTGCGCCCGCCCCGCCTGGGGCCGATCCTCGGCTATCTGCGGCGGGAGGACGGCAGGCCGGCGGCGCGGATTCTGTTCGCACCGAACGACTCGCGCTCGAAACCGCTCTACGCCATCAGCATCGTGGTGCGCGGCGGCGAACCCTTGCCCGGATACGCAGGGTTTCACCGCCTGATCGACCTCGCGGCGGAGGAACCGCCGGCGCAGGCGCTCGACGTGGCCTTGCCGGACGGTAAAGATTGCACTGTCGTAGTACTGACCGTCCATCACGAGCACTACGAGCCCGAGCCGCTGCGCGAAGCGGGCGAGCCGCCGGTCGACGACCCCTTCGGCGAGGATCTGGACCGGTTTCCGTGGGTAGACCTGCCGCCCAACTTGGAGGACGCGCTCAAATGGGAGGCAAAGCGGATCGACGAGGTTGCCGGGCCGATCCTGGAGACCTGCAGGGACCTGGGGCTGGAGCGCGAGCCGCTCGGATCGGGCCGTCGCGTGTGCGACCCGCGTTATGCGACCGCGGTAAGCGCCGCCATGCTCTCGAGCAACGTGCTCAGGGCCGCGGACCCCGATGCGGTAGACGGTGCCGTCTGCTTCGCGGTGGCGAGCTGCCGCTATGCGTCGACGGTCATGGACCGCGAGCTGGCGGACGTGAAGCTCGGCCGGCTGCGCGACCTCGTGGAGCGTCCGGCTGCGGGGGCGCGCACGCCGCAGTTCCTTTTCCTCGCCGGCGATGCGATCTACGCCGACGCGACCTACGGCGTCTTCGACCCGACGCTCGACGTCGAGCGCTACGACCAGCGCTACCTCGAAGCCTGGACCGCTCCTAATGCGCGCGAGGTCATGCGCCGGCTGCCGACGTACCCGATGCTCGACGACCACGAGGTGGAGGAGAACTTCGAGGGGATCCCGACCTCGAAGGAGGGCAAGGCCGGCCTGCGCGCCTTCGAGTCGTTCCAGCTGCTGCTCACGCCGCGCAGGCGCGCGGGGCAGAAGAAGGAGTATTGGTATGACTTCTCGGCGGGGGGATTCGAGTTCTTCGTCGCCGACACCCGCACCGGGCGGACCAGGGAGGGGCTGGAGGCGAGCATCGGCGCGGACCAAATGGGCGAGCTGTTCAAATGGCTCGCGCAGGCGCACGAGGACGGCATCGACAAGCCGAAGTTCATCGTCTCCCCGAGCGTCGTCGCGCCCTGGTCGAGGGAGACCAGCGGTCACCGCGCCTACTCGCTGCGTTCCGACGCCTGGGATGCCTTCCCCGACGCGCTGCACGAGCTGCTCGGCTTCATTGTCGGAAACGGGATTCGCAACGTGGTGTTCCTTTCCGGCGACTATCACACGTCGCTCTTCTGCGAGATGGAGCTGGCGGCCAAGGGCGGCTCGCCGGTGCGGGCATACTCGATCGTGTCCTCGGGCCTTTACTCGCCGTACCCCTTCGCGAACACGCGCGCCGAAGACCTGGAGCTTTGCTTCAACGGAACCCACCGCGACTGGCTGGGCGGCAGCGATGCGCCATGCTGCGACCGGTGGGGCGAGCTCGTGATCCGCTATCGCACCAAGCCGATGGCGGCGTGCGCGAGCTTCGCGGTGGTCGGGGTCGAACCCCGCCGGGGCGGGGAGTCGTGGATGACCGTCAAGTTCGACGAGGGCCAGCTGCCGGTCGAAGTGCGGCTCTGCTAGGACTCGCTAGACCGCAAAACCCACGGCGTCGAGCAAGCCGCCGGACATCCTCGGATAGGCGACGGCTGCATGAGCTTTCTCCCGCTGCGCCAGCAGCTCCAGCACGCGCACGCGATTGCGTTTGCCGCGCAGCTGGATCTCGCCCAGGTCGCGGAACAGGAAATCGCCCACATCCTGCGCAAGGCTCGCGGACACCAGCACCCGGGTGCCGAGCTCCTTGTTGAGCTCCTCGAGGCGGCTCGCCGTGTTGACCGTGTCGCCGACGGCCCGGTACTCATGGTGCGCAAACGTGCCGACCGTCGCCAGGGCAATCGGACCGTAGAAGGCGCCGATACGGGTGGCAAGGCCGTATCCCGGGACGGAACGGAAAAACCGGGCCGAATCCTCGGCGATCTGCAGGCAGGCGCGGCATACCCGCGCGCGCAGATCGGCGCTCGGGGACGGCTCGGTCCAGATGGCGAGCATGCCGTCGCCCTTGACGTCCGATATGAACCCGCCGTTCTCGAACACCGGCTTGAACAGCACTTCCAGGTAGCGATTGATGAAGTCCACGGTAGTCGCCGGATCGATGCGCTCGGCTACCGAGGTATAGCGTTCCGCGTCAGTGATGACGCAGGCCCCCATGCAGTGCCTGGCCGACGGCCACTGACTATTCGACGTATTCTGGCTCATACCCACCCCCGAATTCCCGGCATCCATCGCTTGCATGGTGCGCCGCTGCTTGCACCGCGACAATTGATCGGACGGCGAGACAAATGCCGCAAGCGGCCTAGCCGGCCGGCCTAGCCTATTCATGGGACGGACGTGGTAAAAAAGATCGTCGTCGAGGGAGGGCGAGTGGGAAACGGGGAGTCGCTACTCGGCAGGATGCTGGGCTGTCTCGTCGTGCTCGGCGCGGCGGGCTGGCTATGCATCTACCCGGTTGGGCTGGTCGCCGCCGGCCTGGTGCTTCTCATCCTTGTACCGCAGGGCAACGAGCTGCTCGAGGCCACCGCGAGGCACGACCAGCTTGTCTTCAAGGCGGTATTTCACGCCTCGGTGGCCGCTTGGTCCCTATCGGCCTGGTATTGCAGCCGCGTGCTCCTCCAGCGCCGCTTTCCCGGGCGCTTCGCGAGCGGCGTGCTCGAAGCCGAAGACCGATTCGCGGTGTTCGTCCGCATCTGGCTGCCGCGCGCGCTGGGCGCTGCTATCTATCTGTCGATCGCAGGCTACTTGTTTTTCGTCGCGCGGGAGCGCGCGGACGCACTGGTGGTCCTCGGCCTCGGCGCGATGTACTGGCTGTTCGTCGTCTATCGCAGGACGCTTCTCCGGAGCATGCACGAGGCGGCGCTGCGCCGCGACGCGCTCGACCGGTCAACGCGCATTGTGCTCGCTGCGTCGCTCGCGCTGTCGCTCGTGCTGCTCATCGGCTTCCTGATCTCCGAGGTCGAGCTGCCGCGCTGGCTCGGTGCGGCGCCGATCATCCTGCTCGCTTTCACTTCCTGGATCCTGTTCGGCAGCATCGTGCTGGTGCTGCTGCCGAAGGCGTACGGCCTGCCGTCGCTCGCGCTGCTTCCCGTGGCGCTCGCGCTGGCGGCGGGCGGCGTCGATAACCACGAGGTGCGGCAACTGCCCGCGGACCCGCAAGGGCAGCGCGCGGAGTCGATCAAGGCGAGCGCCCTGGAATGGCTCAAGCTGCACGAGGAAGAGTTCCGGCGCGCGCGCAAGGAGGGACGCGAATGGTTCCCGGTCTATGTCGCCGCCGCGGAGGGGGGCGGGCTGCGCGCAGCCTACTGGACCGGGAACGTGCTCGGCGAGCTGGAAGGGGCCACCGAAGGCCGGTTCTCGCAGCGCCTGTTCGCGATCAGCGGAGTCTCCGGCGGCAGCCTCGGCGGCGCGGCGTTCGTCGCCGAGCTCGTCCCGAAAGTCGCTTGCAACACACCTGAAGAGCTGAGCGTGCGCAACTGCGTGCGTTACTTCCTGAAGGGCGATTTTCTCGCGCCCATGGTCGCGTACATGCTCTTTCCTGATGCGCTGCAGCGCTTCCTCCCCTTCGTGCCGATCCGCAGCTTCGATCGGGCGCGCGCGCTCGAGCGCTCTTGGGAGGTTTCCTGGGCGCAGACGCACCCGGGCGCGGCGGCCAATCGCTTCGCGGTGCCTTACGAGGCGCTCAACAAGCCCGGGGTCCCGGTGCCGCGCCTGTTCCTGAATTCCACGCGCGTCGAGACGGGGAAGCGGGTAGTGGTGAGCCCGGCGCGCTTCGACGAGGACGAGCTGCCCGAGGTCGATGACCTGCTCGCCGTCGGCGGCAAGCGCTGGAGCATGCCGTTGAGCACCGCCGTGCACCTCAGCGCGCGCTTTTCGTACGTCAGCCCCGCGGGCAAGATTTGCAAGGACGCCGGCGAGACCTGCGGCCTCGACGGCGTCTGGGGCCGCCTGGTCGACGGCGGTTACCATGAGAACTCCGGCGCGCAGACCGCCGCCGGGCTGCTGCGGGCGCTGCGCCGCGCGGCGAGGGAGTTCGAGGCCGCGCAGCCCGCGGGCCGGACGCGCATCCAGCCCCAGGTCGTCATCATCACCAACGATGCGAACAGCACCCGGCTGTGCGACGCGTCCGACGAGGTCGAGCCTAGCCGCTGGTACACCGAGCTCCTGTCGCCGCTCGATGCGCTATGGAATGCGCGCACTGCCCGCGGCGGCCAGGCGCGGCGGGCGCTGGCGGATGCGGCCGCCGGCATCCGGCGCGACCCGCTGGAAAAGGACTGCGAGGGGGACGGCACACGGGCGCGCACACTGGAGTTCGCGCTGGCAAAGCACGGAGGCGACGACCGGCCATTGGCGCTCGGCTGGTTCCTTGCGGCGGGATCCACCACGCGCATGGACAATGCGCTGTGCCGGGACGAGCACGTGCAGGCATTTGCGACTGCACGCCGAGACCTCGGCATCACCGGGGCTTACGCATGCCGCTGATCAAGAACTTCGGGCGCAATGTCCAGTTCACCCCGGCGCAGCTGTACGAGCCGCGGAACGATGAGGAGGTGCTCGAAATACTGCGACAGCATCGCGGCGGCAAAATCCGTTGTATCGGCTCCGGCCATTCATGGAGCGGCATCCTGGTCACCGGCGGCGTGCTCCTCGACCTGCGCCACTTCGACGCCGTCGACGTGGCGGAACGCCGCCCCGAACCGCTGGTGCGGCTCGGCGCCGGCTGCACGATCGGCCGCGCGCTCAAGCTGCTCAAGGCCCAGGGCCTGACCCTGCCTACCGTGGGCGCGATCAAGAAGCAGACCATCGCCGGCGCCATCTCGACCGGCACGCACGGCTCCGGCGCGCCGAGCCTTTCGCACTTCGTCGAAGAAATGCGTATAGCTACCTTCGATCCCGGCACAGGAGACCCGGCGA
>Ga0214472_10007502_pt1 | contig 11413 bp, 11 predicted proteins | sample RVTome_6_FD_207662 | JGI IMG/M metagenome (GOLD analysis project Ga0214472, IMG submission 207662) | Soil microbial communities from uranium-contaminated site in the Upper Colorado River Basin, Wyoming, United States - RVT140D175 | ecosystem: Environmental > Terrestrial > Soil > Contaminated >...
ACGGCCCGGGAGTGGTACGTCGGGCCCTAGCCGCGCTCAGGCCGGCAGCGTCGTTCGCCGGAGGCCCACCGCCACCGAGAGCCAGGCGACCGTGAGCGAGGCGCAGCCCACAAACAGCGGAACCAGTGCTTCCGACAGCCCTGGCGCGAGCGTCGTGAGCAGGGGTTCCGGCGAGCGGGTGGCCACGTACCGCAGGATGTTGACGACGCCCGCGATCGTTCCGGCCAGCGCGCCGAAAAGGCCCGCCAGCGAAACGGGCCGCATCACCGCCAGGCGCGCTTCGTTGGGTCGGACGGCGTAAGCGACGCCGGCCAGCATCGGGAGCAGTGTGACAACCAGGCTGAGGAGCGCGACCAGGCTCGCCTGCGACAGCATTTCGAGGAGCGACATTCTCACCTCCGGTGATGGTCATCGGGTATAACGCGGGGTACGCGGGCCCGTGACGGCTGTCACGATGACCCGCGCCACGCGTTATAGCTGATATGGACCGGCACTCCGAGCTGGCGCTGGTGGCTCGCCTGCGGGCGGGCGACCCGGAAGCGTTCGACGAAGTGTTCGCGGTATTCCACCGGCGGCTGTTCGGTTTTCTCTCTCGGCTGTCGAGGCGCCGGGACGTGGCCGAGGACCTGCTCGAGGAGACCTGGTTGCGTCTGGTGGCCCACGCCCGGCGGTTGCGGCCCGAGACGCGGCTTGGACCCTGGCTCTTCACAGTCGCGCGCAACCTGCACGCGAGCTACGGCCGCTCGCGACTGCTCGAGGAGTCCTGCACCGTGGATCTCATGGGCTTGTGGCCGCTGGGGTCCCCGTCCGCGTCGCCGTTCGAGGCCACGGCGGCCAGCGAAATCGAGCGGCGGGTCGAGGCGGCCCTGGCCGCGCTGCCCGTCGGCTATCGCGAGGTGCTGCTGCTCGTCGGCGTCGAGGGGCTTCGGCCTGCGGAAGCCGCCGAGATCTGCGGCGTCACGCCCGAGGCTCTGCGCCAGCGACTGAGCCGCGCGCGCGCCATGCTCGCCCGGCGCCTCGACGACGGGGGCCAGGCGAGGATCGCCGTGCTGAAGGAAGCGATCACATGACGACTGAGCACGATCCCGTTGTGCATGCCCTGGGCCGCCTGCCGTCGGCCACTCCGGACGCGTCACGGGCCGAACGGGTGAGGCTGCGATGCCGGGCCGTCCTCGCCCGTCGTCGGGCCGCCGCGGCGGATCCCGATCCGGCCGGTTTCGCGCGCCGGGTGCTCGAGCCCGCGATCGCCTGCGGGCTCGGCGTCCTCTATCTGGCCGTGGTCATTCACGACGCGCTGCGCTGGCGCGGCCTCCTCTGATCCGAGCGGCTGGCGCCGCCAGCGCCGAGCACCTTCATGATATAAACATATGATATAGTCTGTTCATGCCCAAGAAGCCCGTGTCCGTGACGCTGGACGCCGACAACCTGCTCTGGCTGCGGGGCCGGACGGTAGGGGACGGGCGGCGGAGTCTCAGCGACACGCTCGACCGGATCGTGACCGAAGCCCGGCTCGGGTCGGACGCCGGGTCCATCCGGTCGGTCGTCGGCACGGCCGACATCAGCGGGGACGATCCGGGTCTGGACGCCGCCGACGGCTACGTGCAGGGACTGTTCGCGCGATCGGCCGCGCGGCCGATGCTCGCGCGCGAACGGCGGCTGGCGTCGAAACCGGCCCGGAAGCGGCGACGTGGCTGACCCGAGGGCGGCGGTTCTCGACACGCACCCGCTGGTGTTTCACGCGGCGGGTGGCGGCCGGCTCGGGCCGCGCGCCCGCGCGCACCTGGAGGCCTGCGAGGCGGGTCGCGCCATCGCCTATGTACCCGTGCCCGTGATGTGGGAATGCGCGCTGCTGGCGCGCGCGGTGCGCATCAACCTGCGGCGGCCCGTGCGTGAGTTCTTTGCCGACCTGTTCTCCAATCCGGCCTACCAGCCGCTGGCGCTCGAGGCCCTCCATGTCTTCGATGCCGACGAGCTGCGGTTTACCCGCGATCCGTTCGACGCGCTCATCTGCGCTGCCGCGCGCGACCTGTCGCTGCCGCTCATCACACGCGACGCGGTAATCGCCTCGTCGGGGCTCGTGCGGACGATCTGGTAGGCCCCGACCGGCGCCCGTTCGGCCGTTGCAAATGTGGCCACAAGTGGCTATATTCAGGACATGGAGACCGGCATCCGAAAGCTCAAGGACAACTTGAGCCGCTACATCCGCCGAATCGAGGCAGGCGAGCGGATTTCGGTCACCGCGCACGGGCGTGTGGTCGCCGAACTGGTTCCTCCAGGACGCGGTGCCCGCACGTCGCCCGGAAGCCGGTGGGACGAGCTCATTGCGGCAGGCGTTCTCCACCCCCCGGTGGAGGCTGGTGACCCGTTCGAGGACTGGCCGGACATCCGGCTGCCGCCGGGCACCGCCGCTGAACTGATCGACAGCGATCGTGGCGAAGCGTAGCGCCCCGCAACGCCGCTCGGGTCGGAAAGCAGCCACGCGCGCCCGCCGACCCCGGGCTGCCGGGGCGAGCATTCGGTACATGGAGTCGAGCGCGCTCGTTGCGGCACTGTTGGAGCACGACACGGCGACCATGAAGCCGCCGCCGGCCGGGACACAACACGTGACGTCGGCCCTGACTCTCGCAGAGGCCGGCCGGGCGATCATCCGAGCGCGCGCGACCCTTCGGTTGACCGCAGCAGAAGAACAGGCGGCCGTTCGAGCCCTGCGAACCTTCGAGCGGCGGTGCTTCATTCTCGACGTTGACCGAGCGGTGCTCGCCCGCGTCCGCCGCCCCTTTCCCATCGAGCCGATCCGCACGCTCGATGCGGTGCATCTTGCAACGACCGAGCTGCTCGGCGAAGCGCCGCAGGTTGTCACGATCGTGACTCGTGATGGCAGGGTGCGGGACAACGCCCGGGCGCTCGGGTACATCGTCGAGTAGCTCAGCGTCCGCACGATCTCGAACGGTCATCAACGTCCTGCGTCGACGGGACGACAAGTCCCGCCCTGCGCAATGACTGGTGAGGGCTTGACGGGAAACTGGTCGGGGCGCCGAGATTCGAACTCGGGACCCCCTGCGCCCAAGGCAGGTGCGCTACCAGGCTGCGCTACGCCCCGACCTCGTCCATTCTAAACGACCTCCGCCGATCGGCTCCTGAGACTGATCGCAGCACGCACGCAACCCGGCTCCAGCGGTTGGCTCGACTGGCGACTCGCGATAACGTTTCGGCGCATGTCCGTCCGGTCCGTCCGGCGCTCGAAGCGAGGTCGCCATTCCTCGGCAGCAGCGCTGTTCATCGTCACCGCGCTCCTGGCCGGCGCCGCAGGCGCGCAGGGCGCCCAGAGCCGAGGGCCGAGCGCCCAGGGCCGGGCGCCGAGCCCCGAGCCCCGAACTGGCGCGGAGCTCTACGTCGACGCCTGCGCGAACTGCCACGGCCGCGACGGCACCGGCGTGCCTGAGGTGAACGCGTTGCTGCCCGTGCCGGTGCCCGACTTCAGCGACTGCAACTTCGCCTCGCGCGAGCCCGACGCCGATTGGGGCGCGATCATCCACGCCGGCGGCCCCGTACGCGCCTTCGACCGGATGATGCCGGCCTTCGGCGACGCGCTCGCGGCCGCCGAAATCGACGCCGTGCTGGCCCACGTCCGGACGCTCTGTGGCGACGACGAGTGGCCGCGCGGCGAGTTGAACCTGCCGCGCGCGCTCGTCACCGAGAAGGCCTATCCCGAAGACGAGGCCGTGTGGACCACGGCGGTTGCTCTCGACGGCCCGGGCGCGATCGTCAACGAGCTCGTGTACGAGCGCCGCTTCGGCAAGCGCAACCAGATCGAGCTCAAGCTGCCGTTTGCGGCCTCGCACGAGCCCGGCCGCGACTGGGCGTTCGGCGCGGGCGACTTGGCCGTCGGAGTGAAGCGCGCGCTGGCCCACAGCGCGGCGCGCGGGTCCATCGTCGCGGCGGCCGCCGAGATCATCGTTCCGATCGGCGATGAGAGTGCCGGCGCCGGCTCCGGCACGTGGACGTTCGAGCCGTTCGTGTCGTTCGGCCAGATTCTGCGCGCCGACAGCTTCGTGCAGGCGCAGGCCGGTCTTGAGCTGCCGTTCGACGAGGACAAGGCCGAGCGCGAGGCCTTCTGGCGCCTTGTGGCCGGTCGCACGTGGACCCAGGGCCCGCTGGGGTTCGGCCGCGCGTGGACGCCCATGGTCGAGCTCGTGGCCGCGCGCGCCCTCGAGGGCGGCGAGACCACGCACTGGGACCTCGTCCCGCAGGTGCAGGTGACCCTCACTACGCGCCAGCACATCATGCTCAACGTCGGCCTGCGAACCCCGCTCAACGACCGCACCGGCCGGCAGACGCGGTTGATGGTCTACCTGCTCTGGGACTGGTTCGACGGAGGGCTCAGGGATGGGTGGTAGGGGCCTGCTCGCGGTGGCGTCGATCGTGTGGGTCCTTGCGGCTGTGGGGCAGGCGGAGGTGCGCGGTGCGCGGTTCGCGGTGCTCGGTGCCGAATCCGCAGTCCCTCGTGCCGGGTCCGGGGTTCCACCGCGCACCGCGCACCGCGCACCGCGCACCGTGAACCCGGCACCGCGAACCGCGCACCGCGCACCGCGAACCGATTCGTCCGTATGCATCGTCTGTCACGATCGCCTCGTGTCGCCGTCGGGCGAGGACGTCTCGATCGGCGGGAGCTGGCGCGCGTCCATGATGGCCAACTCAGCGCGCGATCCGTACTGGCAGGCGGCGGTGCGGCGCGAGGTGATGGACCATCCCGAGGCACAGGCGGCGATCGAGGACGAATGCTCGATCTGCCACATGCCGCTCGCGACCTATGCGGACCGGGCGGCCGGCGGTTCCGGACGCATTTTCGCCCGGCTGCCCATCGGCGGGTCCGGCGACCCTGCCGCGGCCGACGCGGCCGAGGGCGTGTCGTGCGTCGTCTGCCACCGGATCACCGCGGAGAAGCTCGGCTCGCCGGCCAGCTTCACCGGCGGGTACGTGCTGGCAGCCGCGCCGGCCGGGCGGCCTCCCGAGATGTTCGGCCCGTTCCAGGTCGATGCCGGGCGCACGACCGTCATGCACTCGGCCAGCGGGTACGTGCCGGCCGAGGCTTCGCACGTGCAGACGTCGGAGCTTTGCGCGACGTGCCACACGCTGTTTACCGGTGCGCTCGAGCCCGGCGGCGGCGAGCCCACCGGCCGGCTGCCCGAGCAGGCGCCGTACCTGGAATGGCGCCACAGCGCCTATCGGGAGTCGCGGAGCTGCCAGTCCTGCCACATGCCCGACGTTGCCGAGCGTGTGGCGGTGTCGGGCGTGCTGGGCCAGCCGCGCGAAGAGGTTTCGCGGCACGTCTTCCTTGGCGGCAACTTCTTCATGATGCGGATGCTCAACCGCTACCGCGACGAGCTGGGCGTCGTCGCAACGCCGGGCGAGATGGCGCTGGCGATCGCGCGAACGGTCGAGCACCTGCAGCGCGACACGGCGTCGGTCGCCATCGAGCCGGGGCCGACCGCGGCCGGCCGGCTCGAGTTCGACGTGGTGGCCCGGAACCTCGCCGGCCACAAGCTGCCGACCGCCTATCCTTCACGGCGCGCGTGGCTGCACGTCGTCGTCCGCGACGGGACCGGGCGCACGGTGTTCGAGTCGGGCGCGCTCGAACCGGACGGCCGCATTCGCGGCAACGACAACGACGAGGATCCCACCCGGTTCGAGCCGCACCACGAGCGCGTCGGGCGCGCCGATCAGGTGCAGGTCTACGAGTCGATCATGGCCGGCGCGAACGGCGCGCTCACGACCGGCCTGCTCTCGGGCGTTCGGTACGTGAAGGACAACCGGCTGCTGCCCGCAGGCTTCGACAAGGCGGCGGCGCCGGATGACATCGCGGTCCACGGCGACGCCGGGACGGATGCGGACTTTCTCGCGGGCGGGGACCGCGTGACGTACGCGATCAGCCTGCCGGGGACCGGTGCGTACGAGATCTCAGCCGAGCTGCGGTTCCAGCCCATCGGCTACCGGTGGGCCGAGAACCTGCGCGCCTACGACGCGTTCGAAACCCGCCGTTTCGTGCGCTACTACGACGCGATGAGCGCGGAATCGGCGCTCACGATCGCGCGTGCGACTCGACGAGCCCCTTGATCTGCCTGCGGTGATGGATCTCGTGCCCGGCGGCGATCCAGGCGAGCGCCCGTGCCGTGAACGGGTTGCCGCCGGCGATGCCCCGCCGCATCGACTCCTCCTCGTTCAGGCTCTCGAACAGCACGACGAGGGAGGCACGGACCGCTCGCCACTCGTCGAACAAGCTCTCGAGCGTGCGCGACGTCGCGCGTGAGGCGGCCGCGAACGCGTCCTGCTCGAACGACGGCAGCGCGCCGGCGCCGGACCGCGCGAACCAGAAGGCCCGGAAGCCGAACGCCCGTTCGGTGTCGATGACGTGGCCCAGAATCTCGCGCACGGTCCACTTGCCCGGCGCCGCCCGCAGGTCGCCCGCCGCCTCCGGCCCGCCCGCGAGGATTGCCGCCGTCGCGTCGACGCCGGCGCGCAGCGTCGCTACGATGTCGCCGTCGGGCACCTGACGGATGTAGGTCTCGAAGTACTCGTGGTGCTCGTCGGCACCGGGTCGCTGGGTGCGATTCACGTTCGGGTCTCCGGGACATGTCCCTGTCCGAGGCGGTCGGCGAGCGGCCGGTACATCAGCGCGTAGAACATCTCCAGGTACCGTCTCGTCTCGTCACGATCCAGCGTCGTGATGTACTTCCAGAACCCGTAGATCCGGGACAGCTCGAGCAGCCGGTTCGCGTACCGCGACCAATTGTAGCGCTCGTCGGCCCGCCGCACCGCGCGCTCCGACACCGCCTGCCACACGCCGAAGTCCTCCCCCGAGCGCTCGAGGAACCGGATCAGGGCTGCAGCCGACGCCTCGCCATCGGTCGGGTCGATGTGGAAGCCGCTCAGGCCGTTTTCGACGATCTCCGACGGCCCGCCGAACCGGGTCACGAACGCCGGCAGCCCCGAGCTCATCGCCTCGACCACGGTGAGGCCGAAGGCCTCGTAGGTGGCCGGCTGCACGAAGGCGCCGCGCGTGTCCGCCACAAGGCGGTAGAGCTCGCCGATCCGGTTCTTGTCGGCGTGCAGCTCGAGCCACCGCACCTTGGCATCGAGGTGGTAGCGATCGAACAGCTCGTGCAGGCGGACGATCTGGCGGCGCTCGTCCGCGTCGGACGACCGCCCCGGGTCGATCCAGCCGCCGACGACCAGCACGTTGGCCAGCTCCTGGAGCCGCGCGCTCCGGCCGTACCACTCGATGAACCCGTTCATGTTCTTGATCTGGTCGAGCCGCGAGATGGCGAACAGCAGCGGCCGCTCGGGACGGGCCAGCCGGCCGCGCGAGCGCTCGTCGGCGGGCCCGGTGATGCGGGCGTGCAGCTCGCTGGAGAGCGCCTCGATCCGCCGCTCGCGCTCCCAGTAGGGGAAGAACGCCTCCGGCGCCGCGCCGGGCGAGACGATGTTGAACTTCGGGTCGAAGCAGTTGATGCCCGACACGACCCGGTAGAGGCCGGGCAGCGTGAAGGCCTGATAGCTCTCGTACTGGCCCACCGAATCGCGCGTGCCGGCAATCTCCTGATACGTGCTCGTGATGATGAAGTCGGCCGTGTTCATCGCGATGAGGTCGGCCGTGAACTGGCAGGCGAAGTGATGCTGCCCGTCGAGCTGCTTCCAGTGCAGGTCGGCGTTCGGGTACTTGGTCTTCTCGAGGGCGTGCGCGATGTTGCACTGGGTCACGCCCAGCCGCTTCGCCATGAGGCTCGCGACCAGATTGCCGTCCGAGTAGTTGCCGAGGATGAAGTCGGGCCGGGCGCCGAGCTCGGCCAGCAGCGCGTGTTCCGCGTCGAGCGCGAACGGCTCCAGATACGGCCAGATGCTGAACCGCGAGATCCACGGCCGCACGATGTCGCCGGTCGGCGTCCGGAAGGGCACGCGCAGGATCCGCGCGCGCTGCGTCCCGAGAATCGGCTCGAGCGGCATGTCGCAGGTCGTACCGTCGGCGTCGGGAATCAGCCGCGTCAGCACGACGATGTTCGGCTCGATGTCGAGGCCCTGCCGATCGAGCGACGCGCGCATGGCGCGCTCGAGCGCCCGCACCTGATCGAGGATGTAGACGACCTGACCGCCGGTGTCCGGCTTCCCGAGCACGTTCGACTGGCCGAAGTACCCGTGCGGCGACACGATCGCGATCGACGTGATCATCGGGATGCGCGCCAGGAACTCCTCGAGCCTCCGCGGATCGGGCGCCTCGAGGATGTCGAGCAGCAACTGCATCATCTCGGCCGCCAGCTCCGGCGTGCGGCCCCATCCCCGCTCGAACCCGATCCGCGCCAACTCGGCGTTCCACGGCGAATCGGCCGAGGCCCGCTGCAGCACATCCAGCCCCTGTCGCAGGCTGTGCCGGAGCTGGTCGAGGGTGTCGATGTCCTCGCGCAGCATGAGCGGCTGCCCCTGGACCTGGTGCACGCGCAGAAACGCGAGCAGGCGGCGCAGGCCGTCGCCGCCGCCCGCGAACAGCCGGCCGGACAGATGCCGGTTGAGGAACTCGACGCCCCGGCCGATCGACCGGCTCTCGGTGAGCTTCGGGAAGCCCCGCTCGAACGGCGCCAGGTCCACTTCGAGGATCGGCCGGTCGGTCATCGCCGGACCGCCGGCCAGTCGCTCGCGCACGGCCATGTAGTCCGAGACGCTGACGGCCCGGGCCTCCATCTGCTCGCTCTGAATCTGCAGGAACTCCCATTCGCCGACCTTGACGCGGACCGACAGGTACAGCGCGTGATCGACGACGACCACCTCCTGCGCGCTCTCGACCAGGCGCGCAAACCCGGTCTCGGCCAGCAGCGCCCCGTCCGCCGACTCGCGGAACCGCGCGTACTCGTGGGCGAGCGCGGGCCCGCCGATGAAGGGTTGGCCGAGCGCCCGCAGGCGCTCGAAGAACACGTAGAGGGCCGGGCGGTGGCCGGCCAGCAGGCCCTGCAGCGTCGTAATCACTCGTTCACCTCCGGATCCGGACGAATCGTGTCGAGAAACCCGTAGTGGGCGATGCCGTCGAGCACGCCCTGCGCGTAGCGGCCCGGCGCGAAGAAAACGCGCCGCCGCCCTCGCAGCGCCTCGAGCTCGGGCGTGTGGCTGCCGACGACGACACCGAGCGTTTCGCCAGTCAGCAGGCTGACGTCGTGGCCCGAGTCGCCCGCCGCGAGCAGCCGCGACGGCGGCAGGTTCCACTTGAAGCAGAGGAAGCGGATCGCCAGCCCCGGCGACGCTCGCACGGGAATTACGTCGATGTGCGACGCGTCGTCGGCGATGGCGGCCGCGTGGACGCCGCGCGTGCGAAGCCGCCGCCGGATCGCCGCGAGCGAGACCTCGCCCCCGTCGACTACCCGGTACCGCAGCCGGTACCGCGTCTGCTCGCGCGCGCCGCCGGGCCTGAGATCCCGGACGCCCGCGAGCGCCCGCTCGACCGCCTCCCGGTCCCAGCGCTCGCGAATCTGCCGCTCCCACGACTGGTCCGCGGCGAGGTGGCGTCCGTAGTGCAGCGCCGTGCCGGTCCCGGTGATCAGCACGTCGGGCGGGCGGACGTCGAGCTCGCGGAGACGCGCGCGCGCGCTCTCGAGCGACCGCCGCGTGGCGATCCCGAACCCGACACGATCGCCGGCCTCGTCGAGGCGCGCGAGCAGCGCCCGCCGCGCGTCGCCGTCACCCGAGAGCGTGTCGTCGAGGTCCACGACGAGCAGCCGGTCCACGATCGGCATTCGCGTCCGTGGCGGCGGCGCGCCCGCCACGTGGAGGCTGCCCAGCGCGAGCTGCACCTCCTCGACGTAGCGCCGGGCGTGGTTCGTCCACGTGTAGCGCTCGTGCACCGCCGCCGCTCCGCTCGATGACCAGGCCTGCCACTGCGACGGCGAGGCGAGCGCCTCCTCGATCCCGCGCCGGATGTCGGCCGGGTCGTTGGCGTCGACGAGCAGGCCGTTCCGGCACGCCGCGAGAATGTCCCGGGGTCCGCCGTCGTTCGTGGCCACGACCGGGAGGCCCGACGCCGCGGCCTCGAGGAGCGTGAGCCCGAACGGCTCCGTGAGCGCCGGATTGACGAAGACGCCGCCCGACCGCGCGGCCAGCCGGTACAGCTCCGGCACGTCCGCCGGGTCGTGTGATTTCGGATACGCGACCGATCCGTGGAGGTCGTGTCGATCGATGAGCAGCAGCAGCCGCGTGAGAACGCGCTGCGCGTCCTTCGGCAGCTCCCGGATGTCGTCGCGCGTCCCGACGACGATCACGAGGTTGGCTTGGGAGCGCAGCGTCTGGCTCCCCGCGAACGCCTCGACGAGGCCCTCGAAGTTCTTGCGTTCGTCGGGCCGCGCGAGCGCCAGCACCAGGGGCTTGGCCGGGTCCGCCAGGAACCGCGCCAGCTCGAGTGCGATCGCCGGCTCGGGCCAGTCGTCGCCCGGCGGCGAAAAGCGGTCGAGGTCGATCCCGGGCGGGATGACCCGCATCTCGTCCGGATCGTAGTGGTCGTAGGCCTGATACTGCTCGTCGATCTCCTGCCGCGTGCTCGCGATGACGACGCTCGCCATCTCGAGGGCCCGCTCCTCGGCCTCGATCCGCTGGGTCAGGCGGTAGCGTTCCTCGAGCACCGCCTCGTCCTTGCCGGCGGCGAGCAGGCGCTCGCGTTTGATGCGCCCCAGCGAGTGTCCGGTGAAGAAGCAGGGCAGCCCCAGCAGCTTGGCCAGCTCGGCCGCCACCAGGCCCGCGTCCGCGTAGTGGCCGTGGACGACGTCGGGCACCTGGCCCACGCGCTGTACGTGCCGGGTCAGGCCGTCGAGCAGCTCGTCGAGGTGGGGCCAGAGCGATTCCTTGCGCAGGTACCTGGCCGGGCCGAACGGCAGCCGCACGATGCGCGCGCCGTCGGCCAGGCGCTCGAACGGGCGCGCGTACGACCCGGCGACGCGGGCGTCGTCGATCTGGCGCGTGACCAGATCGACGCGCGCGACGTTCGGGTGCGCGGCGAGCGCGCGCGCCTGATCGACGACGTAGGACACCTGGCCGCCCGTGTCGGCGTCGCGCCCGAGCTCGATGTCGGAGCCGCGCACGAGGCCGTGCACGCTCAGCGAGAGCACGTACAGCCCGTCGGGCCCCGGCGCGACCACCGCCGGGGCGCCGCGGTCCCACTCGCGGAGATGCCGCTCGTACGTCTCCAGGTCGGAGGTAATCGCGCCCGTCACCCGGCACGCGTCGGCGGCCAGCGCGGCCGCGCGCGCGAGCGTCAGGCGGACGGGCCAGTCCCGGAGCAGCCCGGCGCACACGACCGCGCTGAACGCGTCGCCCGCACCGACCGAATCGACCATGTCGGCGACGAGCGGCGAGGGCACGCGGACGGGGTCGCCCGGGCCTCCCA
>Ga0214472_10007503_pt1 | contig 11411 bp, 9 predicted proteins | sample RVTome_6_FD_207662 | JGI IMG/M metagenome (GOLD analysis project Ga0214472, IMG submission 207662) | Soil microbial communities from uranium-contaminated site in the Upper Colorado River Basin, Wyoming, United States - RVT140D175 | ecosystem: Environmental > Terrestrial > Soil > Contaminated >...
AGTCAGCATGTAGAAAAGGGGTGCGGACTTGGGAAGGATATAACTCGTTGAGAACACATAGCTTTCATGGGGTATGGTGCGGAAACCCGCATGATGCCTGGCTGAGATGATGGAACGGAAAAGTCAGCAACGCGCTGGTAGATACCGGAGCCACTTTAGGCTTTGATGCGACGGGTGGCGGTGAGCTCGCCAGTCAAATCTTGGCGGCGATGGAAGCCGCGGCGAACCGCAACGCCAAGGCATTCAGTCGCTACGGCTCAACAGTGCATAAGCAGGTCTACGTCTATGGGTCACTGGAGGGTGGGCCGACGCTGTTACATCGCACGTACGGCATGTCGTGGGGTGTCGGGGGTTGGCTACTGACCAATTTCCTGCGGCAAATTCCACTGGAGACAGCCGATCGACTAAAGAACCGGGTAGCCACTGAGATCAAGACGACGTTTGCGAGCCACTACACCAAAGTGGCATCCCTATCAGGCGCGCTGGAGCCAGATGAGATTGCCCAGTACAGCAAGCGGGCTACGGGCCAGAAATATCTCATCGATCCGACGCGAGTATGACCCTCGCCGACGCCTCGCTGCACGGTTGAGCAAGAAGCCATCAAAAACACCGCGCAGGTCTTCTTCTAACACTTTCACATCGCCTTCAAAGTGGACAATGCCGAGGCGGCTTACCAAGCGTTGCAAACGCAGGGGATTACGACCATGAAACCGCCGAATTTTGTCCAATCAACCGGTCGCACCACGGTCAACTTTCGGGATCCGGATGGGTGGCGGCTGCAACTGGTCGATGCGGAACGTCAGGCGCCGCAATAAGACCATGGATCGCTAGCGATGTTTCAACTTTAGAAATAACGACCATGACGCTTTGTTCATACCTCATCTCTTTTTAGTTGTAGTCAGATCGGAATGAGAGTATGATACCGCACGGTCACGATTGCCCGATGATACACCGCAGAAAATGAACGTTCTACCGATCCATGCTGACGAGCTGAACCATCGAGCACACCTATGAAAGGCGCAATCGGAGAATCCCTTAGGGGTCTTGTTGCGCCTTTTTTGTTTGGCAGCCCTACCCGACGCAACATGGTCCCCCTATGCGAGAAGGTCATCTGCTCACGCCGGTCGTGAGGACAAGGATATGACCCGCGTTACCCTCGATGAGAGGCAGATACACCCAGTCCTAGGGAGATAAAGATGTTGATGCGACGATCTCTGCGCTCCACTTGCAGGATTTCCCTGCCTGTTTTGACAGCCCTATGGTTGCTGGTGGCGGCAGCCACCCCCACGCTGATGCCCACCGAGGCTGAGGCTGCCGACCCGCAGCCCAAGCGCGGCGGCACCGTGAACATGTCCGCCTACGCCGACGCCGAGGTGTGGGAACCCGTTGGCTCCGGGTCCCTCTCCAGCGTCCAGGCTTACTCCCAGTTATTTCCCCAGCTGGTCGAATACGACATGACCGCTGAAGACACCTCGAAGATCGTCTGCGACCTGTGCACCAACTGGGAAGTCAGCAACGACGGCCGGACCTTTACTTTCCATCTGATCGACAACGCCAAGTGGGGCGATGGCAAGCCGATCACGGCTGACGACGTCGTCTTTTCGCTGGCCCGCTACATGGACCCCAACGTGCCCATTGGTCGCTCCGGCCTCTTCCGCAACTACGCCCTGCCGGTAGATGAAGGCGGCGTGAAGAAAATCGACGACCGCACCGTGGAGATGAACCTGGCCTTCGCCTCGGGGGCTTTTCTGCAGTTCCTGGCTCTAGACTACGTCAAGATTCTCCCCAAGCACGTCCTGGAGAAAGAGGGAGACCTGAAGCAGGCTGAAAAGATCATCAAAAACCGGGCCTGGGGCGGCCCCTTCAAACTGGACGAATACCAGCGCGGCAACTTTTACAAAGTCTCCCGCAATGAAAACTATTACAAGGAAGGGAAGCCCTACCTCGACGGAATCACGCACTTTATCGTCGTGGATACGGGCCGCCTCATGTCCTCCTTCCAGGCCGGGCAGCTCGGCATGATGAACAGCGGCTTCTCCAATCTCACCCCCAAAGAGTACATGGACATGAAGGCCCGAACGGGCGGCAAGCTGGCCATCCAGGAGCTGCCCGGCTCCCGCAATTGGGGGTTCATGATGAACGTCAAGAAGAAGCCCTTCAGCGACCCACGGGTGCGCAAGGCGATCTATCTGGCCATCGATCGGCAGGAGTTGAACCAGCTCGTGGAAGATGGTACCGCCGCGTCGGGCTGCGTCTTTATGCCCGGCTTCGTGCACACTGAAGAGGAGTGCCTGTCCTGGCCCGGAATACGCCCCAAGGACACCCCTGGTGGGCAGCAAGACCTGAAGCTGGCCAAGCAACTGATGCAAGAGGCCGGCTACCCCAACGGCTTTACCACGACTTTTGAGGCCCGCCAGGTCGGCAGCTATCCCGACACGTGCACCGTCATCAAGCAGCAGCTCGAGAAGACGCTCGGGATTACCGGACCCATCCGGACCCACGAGAGCGCCGCGGGTTATGCGCTCTACGCCACCGCTCGGCAGGGCGAAGGCAACTGGGATGTGGCCTGTCAGGGCGAGGGCATGACCGTGTTGGACCCCGATGCCGTCATGGGCGGCGTGTACCTGAAAGGTGCCACGCGCAACTACACCAACTGGGAGCCACCCATCGTTCGGGAGCTGTTCGAAAAACAGAAGGTGGAGCAGGACCCCGCGAAGCGGCGCGAGATTCTCAAAGAACTGGTGCAGTTCCTGGTGCCGACGGACCCCAATGACCCCACCAAGGGATACGAAGACAACCATTGGATCACCCTGTTCTGGGGCCGCTTCTTCTGGATGGTCGACCAGGATATTAAAGGGTTCAACGCACCCCAGACGGTGCAGTACGGATTCAAACACGAACACCTGTGGCGGGCGGACCGGTAGCGTGATAGAGACAGAGGTGTCCAGGTGTTAAGCTGAAGGCGAGGTCGGAAAGCAGATGCGACAATATGCGACAAAAAGAATCGGTCTTTTTATACCGACAGTGCTATTGATCACGATCATTGTTTTTGTTGTGATGCGCCTGGTCCCCGGTGACCCGGCCCTGGCCATCCTGGAGGGAGAGGGCGGTGGCGTCTACACGCAGCAGGACCTGGCAAACCTGCGGGCCGAGTTGGGCACCGACCGGCCCATCGTAGTCCAGTACGTTGACTGGATTGGCGGGGTGATTCGCGGTGACTTTGGCGATTCGATCTGGTTCCGGTCTCCGGTCATGATAGAACTCAACAGGCGGATTCCGGTCACCGTCGAGCTGGCGGTCCTGTCCACCATCCTGGCCATCCTCATTGCGGTGCCTTTTGGTGTGCTCTCGGCCATCAAGCCAGACAGCCTGCTCGACTACGGGGCCCGGAGCTTTACGCTGGTGGGGATCGCCATCCCGCAGTTCTTTGCGGCGATCATCTTGATCCTGTTCCTGGTCAAAGCCTTCGGCTGGTTGCCGCCTCTGGGATACGCGACGTTATGGGAGGACCCGCTGACCAATCTGCAACAGATGATCTTTCCCGCCCTGGCCCTCGCCTTCTATGAAATGGCCTTCATCGCCCGCGTGACCCGCTCCTCCATGATGGAGATTCTGCGGGAGGACTATATGCGCACGGCCCGGGCCAAGGGCCTGGCGGAGTGGATCGTGGTGTTGCGTCACGGCCTCAAGAACGCGCTCCTGCCCATCCTGACCATATCAGGCTGGCAGTTCGGCCGCCTGTTTGGCGGCACGGTGATTATCGAGACCATTTTCCTGATTCCCGGCATGGGCCGGATTCTCATCGAGAGCATCTTCCACCGGGACTTTCCCATGATCCAGGCGATTATCGTCATCATTGGGCTGTTCATTGTTACCATCAACCTGCTGGTCGATCTCCTGTACGGCTGGCTAGATCCGCGAATCCGCTATTCCTAGCGTCATCGTTTTGCGTTGAGAGGGTTATTTATGTCCATGCTTAGGTCCGCAGATACGATGCAGGCTGAGGCTCCATTAAAGCTACGGTCCAAGCCATCACCCCCTGCTGCGTTGTTTCACTTTGCCCGGCGCCACCCGTTGGGTGCGCTGGGTGGCGCGATCCTGGCGGCGATGATCCTGGTGGCCATCTTTGCCCCCTTTCTTGCCCCCCACGACCCGCAGGCGACCAGCGTGGCGCAACAGTATGCCCCGCCGGGAGGTGAGCGCATCCTGGGTGGCGACCATTTAGGGCGAGACGTGTTGAGCCGCCTGATTTATGGCGCCCGCATTTCCCTCTCCGTGGGTCTGTTGAGCGTGGGGATCGGGGTGACGGCCGGCACCCTGCTCGGGGTTTTCAGCGCCTACGCCGGCGGGACCGTCGACCTGGTGGTCCAGCGGTTGGTGGACGCCCTGATGGGATTCCCCCCCATCATTCTGGCCCTGGGGCTCATGGCGGCCCTGGGCGCATCGATGAACAATGTGGTGATCGCCCTGGTCGTCATCTTGCTCCCCGGTACCACCAGGGTCATTCGATCGCAGACATTAAGTATCAAGGAACTCGATTACGTGATGGCGGCGCGGTCCATCGATGCGAGCCCCGCGCGCATCGTACTGCGCCATATCCTACCCAACGTGGCAGCCACCTACATTGTTCTGAGTACCATTACGTTGGGCTTCGCCATCGTGGTTGAGGCGTCCCTGAGCTTCCTCGGCGTGGGCATCCCACCGGACGTTCCCACCTGGGGTGGCATGCTGACCCTGGGCGCTTCCAGGTACGTCAACACCGCCCCTTGGCTGGCGATCTTCCCTGGCATCGCGATCACGCTGGTCGTGTTCGCGATCAACCTGCTGGGCGACTCCCTGCGCGACATTCTGGACCCCAAGCTGCGCGGCGGCATCTAATCGCGTGGTGAACACGGCAGTTATCCTGCCAACCCCCTGGGCGCCTCGATGGCCTCGGTTCGCACCTCGCCTTGGTGGCACCATCCTTGTCGTCCTCAGATCGAAGGTGAACGGGCAACACCCAAGTTATCAGACGTGCCATCCGGCGAATTGACAAATTGGCGATTCCAAGCCAGGATGATATGGGGTTTGGCAACCGTGACAATCTCTGCCACGGCTTTCTTGCCGCACTTGGCACCAATCTCAGCAAGTTCTCCGCGCTCGCTATCGGCGAGCTGCAGACGGCCATCGATCTGGATGATTCAGCATGCGATTTTCCGCGGTCGGGCATTGGTGCATTTGACTCTTTTGACCCTTCAAGGAGCCTCGTATGCTCGGTTGTACCCGCTGCGTCCGCTTCCCCCGCGCCTGGTTCCGCGGCCGGGGGCTTTGCGACGTCTGTTGCAGCGCAGCGGCCATCATGTGACCACGGCTTCGAATGGCCAGGAGGGCCTTGCGGCCCTGGAAGCGCGCGCGTATGAGGTGATTCTGTGCGATATGCGCATGCCCGGCCTGGATGGCCTGGGCTTTTACCGCGAGCTCGAGCGGCACTATCCCCACCTGTTGTCACGCGTGGTGTTTCTCACCGGGGACGTCCTGAGGCCAGAGGCACAGGCTTTTTTCGCTCAGGTCGACAACCTGTGGCTCGAAAAGCCGTTCAAATCTCAGGAGGTACGACAGGTGATTCAGCAGATGCTGGAACGACCTTCATGACGACTCCTTAGTCGATCCCTCGCCTTAAAGTATGCGACTCGAGTTGTCGCATCTGGAACGCCATCTCGGGACGATCGGTCACAATGCCGAACAGACCCGGCAATGCCAAGGCCTTTTGAAACTCCTGCGGCTCGTTCACCATGCTGACCACCACGAGATGCCCGGCGGCCGTGGCGCGTTTCACCAGGGATGGAGAAGCCAGCCAGAGCGGCAAGTCGAGAACGCCGGGAGGCGAGGCGACCAAGCCAGGGAAGGCAACAAACGCGATCCGTTCGCAGAGCGTCAGAGCCGTCTTGGGCGGCGGGGGAAGGCGCCGCAAGCGATTGGCTAGCCGCTGGCTGCGCGTCTTGATGTAGATATGATCGAAGTCCGGCGCATGGAAGCGGCGCACGAACGCCACCAGGGCATCGTCCATGGGGGACTTGTGCGATTTGACGTCGATCAAAAGGGGGATGTCCGGGAATGCCTGTCGGACCTCTTCTAGCAAGGCGACCCGCTGGCGCTGAAACGCCGAAGGCGCGTCTGTCTCGGCCTCCGGCGGTGTAAAGTCGGGACCGACGGTCAACGTCCGTAGCTGTTCATGGGTCAACGATCGCACCGCTCCTGTCCCGTCCGTTTGGCGGTCCACATCCGCGTCATGGAACGCGACCAGGTAGCCGTCTCCAGAGAGGCGGATATCGACTTCGAGCATCCTGGCGCCCAACTCGAGGCTCCTGGACAAGCAGCCCAGCGTATTGCGCTGGCACCAGTAGGTACTGCCGCTATGACCGATGAGCAACGGCCAGGAGGTCGCCGGATATCGCGCGGGCGCCAGCAGGTCTGGCGATGGCCAACCTCCCGCCTGGGGCGCCGCCGGTAGACCACATGAGACGACGATATGGACCCCCAGGGCAAGGTACGCCGTGCCGAGAAGCCCCAAGATGGCGAGACTACCCCATACGAGGCCGCGGCTCCACCTTCTCAGACGACGGCTGTAGTCCGTCAAATTCTCCTGCTGGCCGCAATCGGTGCCGGCCCCTACCAACTTTGTACCGATGATGGGCTAGGTGTTCCTACAGCATCATTTGACATCTTCTCACGCCTCTGGCCTAGTGGTGTAAAAGGTGCCTACAAGCTATTGATTTCGAACTCTCTGTAGGTGAACGTTCAGCATTATTGAACAACTCATGAGCTGCTTGTCATCTCATAACAGATTGGCGTTGTGATAAAATCCACTCAATCCGCGGGTGACAACAGCTCCTGGCTCAGGGCCATGAGTTCGTCCTTTTAAGACTCGAATTTGGATGACACGCTCTTGGTAGGTCTGGGCAAGAAATACCCGGCTTCCATAACATAGAAACATAAAAGGTCTGTCCGCGGCGTTCGACCGCGAGCCGGTGTTGGGTGTATACTCGTGTAGCCAAGCCGCGCAGCTTCTTTGGAAAGTGCTGCTTGTTCGTCAAAAGTGAGATTTAAATTTGCATCTAACCCGACACCAATTTGCATGCCAAAATCTGTGACCGTGGCCATACGTTCTCCTTCGCAACCGATTTGTGAAACCTACCCCATAAGCCTCGGCTGGACTTTTTCAACCGGATCGCACCTGCCCCGGACCCCAGACATGCCTTGGGAAAATAAACCAAGCCTTGGTTGCCCCACCGCAGGGGAGTCAGGTGCGAACAGATTGATAGAGGTGTTCAGTATCCTAAGGTGTTCCTGGGGGCTGCGCTCCAGCGGGGCCAGCCCTAAAATAGCGTTTAAATTTCCTATACGCTCATGGTTGGTGTGATCATTGCCGTTCCCCTTGCAATCGTGTTCGGACTGCTACGTTCGCTGTTTACTCAAAGAGGGGTCGCTCTATCGATCGCATGGGCAGGCGATTTGATCTGGGGAACCAACAATCGTCGCTCCGTCTTGTTTGTGTTTCTGATCCTTGTTATCTGGGTTGGGTTTCTATTTCAGAATACAACACCGGAACCGGGAATAATCGGATGCAATGAAATTTCTCAGGCCACTTCAGGTACGCGAAAATTGCTCGAGGCAATAGGTGTTGATGACACGTTCAGGCAAAACTGGGACCGATATCTGCACAACGAAGATGTAGCCGGAGAAAGGCAGCAACTGCGTGAAAAGAAACGACAGGACGCCGATACGCTCAAACAAAAATGTGAAGATCGCATAAAAGATGGGGATCTTTCACGAGCCGTCAAAAGTAGTGAACAGTTTGTTTGGCGAAGCCCGGCATCTCACTGAGTTTGGAGTCGCAAACTGTCAACTGGGATTTGAAAGATCCCCAACTTCCGACTCATATTCGATCGCATCAAAGAGGGACTTCCCGCGGTTTTGAACCTCATAGAGATTACTGAGATAGCGAACGATGCCTTTTTCCGCATCCTGCTCAATCCGGCTCTGCTCCCAGAAGGCTCCAGCCACCTTCTCGTACTTAATGCCTTCCAGCATCAAGTCGTGCAGGGCGTGCGATATCTCCTTTACCACTGCTGCTATAAAAGCTTGCGGGTTTACCTTGAACTCCGCGAGCCTTCCGGACCGCTTCAATATTTCGGCGAGTGTATGCCGGGTCAGCTCCGTCTCCTTCTGCAAGAAGGCGAGGATGTCCGGCAGCACGGTCACCGGCTGCACGTGGCGGACGCGGGTCGCGATCTGCTTGTCTGCGGATACGCCCGCATCGGAGATGCCCACCTCGACGACGGTTGTCGCAACACGCGGCGCCTTGATCGGCTCAATCTGTTTGATACGGGCAAGCGCCCGATCGATTAGGTCGGCGGTCTCAAAGGTTGCACGGTATCGCGTCCGGTGCTTGATTTTTTCCCACAGCGCCTGGAAGTCCTCGCTCAGATGGACCTCCTTGCGGAATTTCAGTTCGCGCCTGTCACGGGCATTGACAATCCGGTTTTTGAAGACCTTGCGATTGATCTCGTCAATAATCTCCGCCTTGAGATCAACGTAGGCTTCCGAGACCTTGAGCTCGAAATGCGGGTTCCTGGGGTCGAACTTGTCGAGGATATCCCCGGCGGCATTGAGGTAACCGCCCGCGACCAGCTCGTCCCAGATTTTTGTTGACTCATCCTGCCCGATTTCGACTTCAGTGCCGTCCTCGGCCGCACGTATGAGCTTTGCAAAGGCAATCTTCTCCACCTTGCCAAACCGGATGCCAAAATCTTGTTCGAACTCCGTTTGCAGTGTGCGCGCGAATTCCTCATAGGATTCGTTCGCGATCACAGTCAGGCGGTTGACGGTCTCGTCGTGCACCCGCTCGCCGGTCTCGCTAACGGGTAGACGGAGCCCGCGCCCGATTTCCTGCCGTTTTTTCTCGGCGGACTATGTTTCGCTGAGGGTGCAAATCTGAAAGACATTCGGATTATCCCAACCTTCGCGCAGGGCAGAGTGCGAAAAGATGAAGCGCAGCGCCACGCTCGGGTCAAGCAACCGCTCCTTGTCCCGCATGATGAGGTTGTAGGTGTCCTCGTCATCGGCAGTGTTGCCGCGCGTGTCTTTGGCGTGGCCCTGCTTGTCCTGCGAGAAATAGCCGTTGTGCACCTCGGCAACGTCAAACGGGATAAGGCCCTTGTAGATCGGCTTTGCCGTCAGCTCGCGGAAAGCCTCCTCGAACCACTGCCCGATTTTGCCAAGGCTGGTGGTGCCGTCATCGTTATAGATACGATAATTGGCGACGCGGTCGACGAAGAAAAGCGATAGTACCTTGATGCCCTTGCCTTTGAGCGCACGTTCTTTCTTGAGATGCTGCTCGACGGCCTCATAAACCTGCGCTTTCATGATGTCGTCTCCGAGTCCGCCGATTTCCTGCCCCATCTCCAGAAAACGGCCCTGATTGAACTCGACATATTCCGAGCCCGGCGTGCAATCGATGTTCTGCACGATATAGCCGTTGCGGTATGTTTCGCGCTCGCCTGATTTCACATAAATATCATCGCCTTGCTTGACCCAAAGCTTGGCCGCTTTTGGGCCTGATAGGTTCTCTTTATGGATTTCAACCTGCGCCTTGATGCCGTTCTTGTTGTCAGTTTTGAGCAGCTTTACATAGGCGTCGTTGAAGTTATCGTCCGAGCGGATCGACGCCACTTCGATGCGCTTGACCAGCCGCAGATCGTAAGCTTTGACCGGATCGAGCTTGTAGAGAAGGTTATAGGGATTGCGGTGCGTTGCGCTGTATCGCAGCGTCGCCATCGGATTGAGGTTACTAATCGCCCGCCGCGATTTCTCAGTGTTATCGACGCTCTGCGGCTCGTCGATGATGACGATGGGGTTGGCAGCCTGGATGAACTCGATCGGCCTGCGGCCCGACATGCGGTCATTCTCGCGGTTGATGACATTGAGCTTCTTCAGTTCGTCCTCTGTCATTTCCGAGAGGTCCTTATCGGCAACGTCCTTTTGGAAGGATTGGATGTTGATGACCATGATTTGAATCTGGTTGCTGGTCGCGAATTGCCGCACCTTGCCGAGGCGCTTTGAGTCATAAACAAAGTAGTCGAACGGCACCTTGTCGTAGAGCGTCTGGAAATGTTCCTTCGTCACGTCGATGTTCTTCAGTATGCCCTCGCGGATCGCCACGCTCGGCACGACGACAATGAATTTCTTGAAGCCGTAGGTCTTGTTCAGCTCGAAAATCGAGCGGAGATAGACATAGGTCTTGCCGGTCCCGGTCTCCATCTCGATAGAGAATTCGCGCCCCTGAAGCGCGGCGACCTTTTCGATATCGTTCGCCGCCTGAATTACATGGACGTTTTTGAGGATTTCGTCATCCGGCAGATCAAGCCGGTTTCCCATGCCCAGCTCGGTCTGGAACAGGCCCCCGATCTGAAACGACTGAAACGCCATCGCACCCGTCTGCACATAGGGCTGCCCGTCAAACGCATTCACGACGACATTTACCGCGTCCTGCTGATACTGAAGAGAAGGGTCAAATTTGAGCTTCATGCCGCTCCTCCTCAAACCGTCTTGAAGACGATTTCGGATTCTTCGGCCTGGGCGCGCGCCTTGAAGGTCTGAACCGCGTTGGCCTTCAACTGGTCGTTGGCCTTGAATCCCACGTCGAGACAGATCACCTGCAACGGGTTAGCCTCTGCCAGCGCGTCAATCAGCTCAGACGTGATTTCCTTCTCAAGACAGATCAGGAGCGCACCGTCTTCGATGGAGAAAACCTGCTTGCCAACCATCTTGACGGTCTGAACCTTGGTCGTCAGTGGGAAGCCCGCCTTCAGGAGAAGCTCGTACAGCACGTCCTCGGCGCTGCTGGTGTCCGATAGGTGGTCGATGTGCAACTCAATTTGGCGGCCAAGGTCTTCATGCTGAGCCGAATCGCCATCCCATACCTGGAAGTTTGAGCGGTCGAGCTTGAGTGCCTTGAAGCCAAGATCAAGCTGCGGGCCATCTTTTGCGTGTAGCTGACCATGCATTTCGTCAGCAGTTTGCTTTGCAGCACGGCGGATGCGCTCCCTAGCCATAGCTGCGATCGTGGGGAAGTCGTCACGTCCAGTTGGCTCCGGAAGCTGAACCATCATGAACCGACGGTTCCCATGATCTGCGGCGTTCTCCTTCAGCACGGCATGGGCGGTAGCGCTTGAGCCCGCAAAGAAATCCAAGACTATGTCCTCTGCTTCTCGCGAGGTAGCAATTTTCAACATCCGAGAAATAAGACGGGTAGGCTTGGGCGTGGAAAATGGCAGACTCCACCGAATGACGTGGTAGTGCCCATCCCCGCTAGTTGATAGCCGCCTGACGTGAGGATTTGCAGATTTAGCATCCAGTCCGAAGTCGGTACA
>Ga0214472_10007504_pt1 | contig 11410 bp, 12 predicted proteins | sample RVTome_6_FD_207662 | JGI IMG/M metagenome (GOLD analysis project Ga0214472, IMG submission 207662) | Soil microbial communities from uranium-contaminated site in the Upper Colorado River Basin, Wyoming, United States - RVT140D175 | ecosystem: Environmental > Terrestrial > Soil > Contaminated >...
TTTAATATCAAACATTAGCGATTACCCTGGCCAAACACCTTTTTACATTTATCAATGGCAAGTACTAATGCATCAACTTCTTCGCGAGTGTTATAAAAAGCAAAAGAAGCTCTGGCGGTCGCCGGTATTCCAAAACGTTCCATCACTGGCATGGCGCAATGATGTCCGGCACGAATAGCAACACCTTCACCATCGAGTATGGTACCAATATCATGCGGATGAATACTGCCAAGAGTGAATGACAGAATACTGGTTTTGTTTTTTGCCGTTCCAACAAACAAAAAGTCAGCAATATTTGCAGCTTGTTCATTCGCATACTCAAGTAATTCAAGTTCGTATTGTGATGTCAGATCAAGATCAAGTTTATTAACGTAATCAATGGCAGCACCTAAACCAATAACGCCGGCAATATGCGGAGTGCCGGCTTCAAATTTATGCGGCAAAGAATTATAAGTAGACTTAGTCATCGAAACTGTTTGAATCATATCGCCACCACCCTGATAAGGTGGCATCGCATCTAACAACGCTTCTTTACCATAAAGCACACCAATACCGGTTGGTCCGAATAATTTATGTCCTGAGAAAACATAGAAATCACAATCCAGTTCCCGAACATCAACTTTTGTGTGAGGAACCGCTTGTGCGCCATCAACCAGTACTTTTGCACCAACCGCATGTGCTTTATCAATGATTGTCTTGATTGGATTAATCGTACCAAGGGCGTTAGAAATATGGCCAACAGCAACAATGCAGGTTTTTTCATTGAGCAGTTTTTCATACTCTTCAAGTATCAACTCACCGGCATCATTAATAGGGATGTAGTTAAGTTTCGCGCCGGTTTGTTCGCAGAGTATTTGCCACGGCACGATATTCGAGTGATGTTCTAACTCGGTAATGATAATTTCATCGCCTGCATTGAGAGTGTTGCGTCCAAAGCTTTGTGCAACAAGATTAATTGCTTCAGTTGCACCACGTGTAAAAATAATTTCTTTTGCTGAATTGGCGTTAACAAACGCTTTTACTTTTTCGCGTGCCTTCTCATAAGCATCTGTTGCTTTTTGGCTCAGTGTATGAACACCGCGATGAATGTTTGAATTGTATTCACGATAGTAAGTATCGAGTGTTTCAATAACCTGCTTCGGTTTTTGTGCAGTCGCTGCATTATCAAGATATACCAGTGGCTTGCCATTAACCTGCTCTTGCAAGATCGGAAAATCAGCACGACTCTTTTCAACATCAAATGTCGGTGTGTCAGTATTCATATTCGCAACAGTATTTGGATTATTCATTGGTAAACTCACGAATCAGTTCTGCATCGGGTAATCGGCCGACGATTAAATATTCAAGTCGATTTTTGACCGGCGCAAAACCAATGTCTCTGATCACTTCATCAGCAAAAGCATAAGTTAAAAGGCTTTTCGCGGTTTCTTCATCAATCGCACGTGAACGAAGATAGAACAACATATCCTGATCCAGTTGGCCGACAGTAGCACCATGACTGCATTTAACATCGTCAGCATAAATTTCCAGTTCGGGCTTGGTGTCAATTTCAGCATCATCAGACAACAATAGATTAGCGTTGTTTTGATGTGCTTCGATTTTTTGTGCCTGTGGATGCACAACAACCTTGCCATTAAACACAGCGCGGCTCTTACCATTTAATACGCCACGATAATTTTCCGAGCTATGCGTATTCGGTTTTAAATGATCAACACGAGTATGGTTGTCAACGTGTTGTTTATTGTTAGTCATATATAAACCATTCATAACAATACTTGCACCTTCGGCAGCAAGTTGCCCGTGAATGTCATTTCGAACCAATGAACCACCCAGTGAAATTGAATTTGATTCAAAGCGACTGTCTTTGCCCTGCATCACATTCAAATTGCCAATGTGATAAGCATTTAAACTTTCCTGCTGAATTTTATAATGCTTGAGAATGGCAGAAGATGATAATGATACTTCTGTCACTGCATTGGTAAAATAATTCGCATCATCAAGACCAATGTAGCTTTCAATCAATGTTGCTTCAGATTTCTCAGCCATGACAACTAAATTCCTGGGATGTGATGCAAAAGGTTGAACAGATTCTTTTGACAGATACAAAATATTGATTGGCTTTTCGATAACAGTATTCTTCGGTACATTGATATAAGTACCGTGTTGAATGAACGCGGTATTTAGTGCAGTAAACGGACTAATTTTATTATCAGCATAATGCGCCAGGTGTTTTTCAAGTAACTCACTGTCTTTTGCAAGCGCAGCGGCCATGTTTTCAATAACAATATTTTCCGGCAAGTCATCTATGCGGGAATGTTCTTCAGAATAAACGCCATTAACAAAAACCAGTTCGTAACAATCAAGACCTTGAAAACGAACTGCATCAACCACATCGTTACTAATTGATATTGCCTGGTCATTAATATTAGAAAACACTTTCCTGGCAATAGGACGCGTGTCGGTGTATTTCCAGTGCTCCTGACGCGTAGCAGGAAAACCGGTTTCCTTAAATAAATTTAATGCAGTCTGACGTTGTTCAGAAAACCAGTCTTTCTTGACGTCATCACCAAGCTGCTCAAAATCATCGAGGTAGTGTTGGATATTATTGTTCATGTTTTCTTGACTCATGCAGCTTCAGTCTCTGTTATCCAGTCATAACCTTTTTCTTCAAGTTCGAGCGCAAGCTCAGGTCCACCAGACTTTATGATTTTTCCATTACTTAAGACATGAACATGATCAGGTTTTATGTAATCTAACAAACGTTGGTAATGTGTGACCAAAATAATAGAGCGTTCCGGGCTGCGTAAACTGTTGACGCCTTCAGCAACAACCTTCAATGCATCGATATCAAGACCTGAATCCGTTTCATCAAGAATAGCCAGCTTAGGCTCAAGTACAGCCATCTGAAAAATTTCGTTTCGTTTCTTTTCGCCACCAGAGAAACCTTCATTAACGGCACGATTAAGTAAATCTTCTTTCATTTTAACCAGCTTCATTTTTTCTTTAACCAAAGCTAAAAATTCAACCGCATCAAGTTCCTGTTCGCCACGATGTTTGCGAATGGCATTAATAGCGGCTTTCAATAAATAAACATTATTCACACCGGGAATTTCAACCGGATATTGAAAAGCGAGAAACACGCCCGCCCAGGCACGTTCTTCAGGTGCGAGTTCAAGCAAATCTTTGCCTTCATATTCAACGCTACCTTTCGTCACTTCGTAACCATTTCTACCCGCGAGCACATTTGCCAGCGTACTTTTGCCAGAACCGTTCGGTCCCATAATGGCATGCACTTCGCCTGCTTTAATATTCAGGTTTAAACCTTTCAGTATTTCCTTGTCTTCAACCTTTGCGTGTAAATTTTTTATATTTAACATTGTTAATACCTTAATTTTTGCGTGAAGAGTGAAAAGTGAAACGTGAAACGCATATCAATAGATAAGAAGCATCTTTGTTTTTACGTTTCACTTTTAACTTTTCACCTTATACGTTTTTAACCCACGGCTCCTTCAAGAGTAATGCCTAATAATTTTTGCGCTTCAACGGCAAACTCCATTGGTAATTCTTTAAAGACTTCTTTGCAAAAACCATTAACAATCATGTTGACCGCATCTTCTTCTTTAATGCCGCGTTGTAAACAATAAAATAATTGATCGTCACCAATTTTCGATGTTGTTGCTTCATGTTCAACAGTTGCGGTAGAATTTTTCACTTCTATGTAAGGGAAGGTATGCGCACCGCATTGATCGCCCATTAATAAAGAATCACATTGGGTATAGTTTCTTGCGTTTTCAGCGTTCTTACTTATTTTCACCAGTCCGCGATAAGCATTTTGTGCATGTTTTGCCGAAATACCTTTCGAGATAATCGTACTCCTGGTGTTCTTGCCAAGGTGAATCATCTTCGTGCCGGTGTCGGCCTGTTGGTGATTGTTGGTGACTGCAACAGAATAAAATTCACCTACCGAGTTATCACCTTTCAAAATACAACTTGGGTATTTCCAGGTAATGGCCGATCCGGTTTCAACCTGGGTCCATGACACTTTTGAATTGTTGCCACGACAATCTGCACGTTTGGTAACAAAGTTATAAATGCCCCCTACGCCATTCTCATCACCGGGATACCAGTTCTGCACGGTTGAGTATTTTATTTGGGCATCTTCCAATGCAACCAACTCAACCACAGCAGCATGCAACTGATTTTCATCGCGCATTGGCGCGGTACAGCCTTCAAGATAACTGACATGACTGGCTTCATCAGCAATGATCAAGGTGCGTTCAAATTGTCCGGTGTTTGATGCATTGATTCGAAAGTAGGTTGATAACTCCATCGGGCAATGTACGCCTTTAGGAATGTAAACAAATGAGCCATCAGTAAATACAGCGGAGTTTAATGCCGCGAAAAAATTATCGGCCGCCGGAACCACAGAACCTAAATATTTTTTAACTAACTCAGGATGTTCTTTAACCGCTTCAGAAAAAGAACAGAAGATAACGCCCGCATCAGCAAGTTTGCCTTTAAAAGTCGTTGCAACAGAAACGCTATCGAACACGGCATCAACTGCAACACCGGCTAACATCTTTTGTTCCTGTAAAGGAATACCGAGCTTTTCATACGTCTCTAATAATTTTGGATCAACTTCGTCGAGACTCTTTGGTCCGTCGCCTTTTTTCTTTGGTGCAGAATAATAAGAGATCGCCTGATAATCGATATGTTCGATATCAAGATGTGCCCAGGTCGGGTCTTCCATAGTTAACCAGTGACGATAAGCTTTTAATCGCCATTCAAGTAACCACTGCGGTTCTTCTTTCTTGGCAGAGATAAAAGCAATAGTCTCTTCGCTAAGACCCGCAGCAACAGTATCGGAATCAATGTCGGTAACAAAACCGTGTTCATAGTCTTTACCAACCAGTTCTTCCATATTTTCAGTGTTGGTTGACATTTAACTCTTTACCTCTTCTTTAAGACTAAAGCTTTCTCCGCAACCACAGGATTCTTCTACATTTGGATTCCTGAATTTAAAACCGGAGTTCAATCCTTCGCGAGTAAAGTCGAGTTCCGTTCCTGCGAGATAACGCAGGCTTTGTTCGTCGATAATGATTTTTACACCATTTGATTCAATCTCTTTATCTTCTTCGTTAATTTCTTTGGCGGTCTCAATAACATATTGATAACCGGAACAACCGGTGGTTTTTACGCCGACGCGCAAGCCAATACCGTTCTCATCTTTTGCGAGAACTTTCTGTATGTGCTGTTTTGCACTGTCAGTCAGATTAATTGTTGCTTCGTTATTCATAATATTTAATGTTTCTGTTTGTGTAATTGCATCAAGATGACATCCTGTCGTTCTGCTACTTGTTTTACATTATTGCGTTGAATCAAATCGCCCAGCGTAATGCCGTTTAAAAAATCAGAAACGTGACGATTCAATTCCATCCATAAATCATGTGTTAAACATCGTTCGTCGTTCTGACAATTTTGTTTGCCCCCACAGCGGGTAATATCAACCGGTTCATCAACCGAATAAACAACTCTGGCGATACTGATCTCATCAGGCGTCATAGCCAGGCGATAGCCGCCACCCGGACCACGCGCACTTTCTATTAATCCATGTCGTCTTAACTTGCCGAACAATTGTTCAAGGTACGTCAGGGAAATATCCTGACGATGAGAAATTTCAGACAAATTTACCGGACCGTCGCGATCATGAAGCGCTAAATCCAGCATCGCGGTAACCGCATATCGTCCTTTTGTCGTCATTTTCATCGTCGTTTTCTCTCAATATGCCCTTAATCGGGGCGCCAAGGTTCACATAACCTACTAAATTAGTCAAGTATATAGTTGATTAGTTTAGTCGGGAATGGTTCTTATTTAAAAATACTTAAATACCAGTAAGTTAGAATTAAATCTGGCAGAAATCTAATGTAAGATACAAATAGAATAAACAGTTATCTGTATAGTCAGGAGAAAAAATGAATTTCGAGGAAATGACAGCAGATGAAATTATCAATATTGCTAATCCTATTATGAATAATCTAATGGAGGCATCTACGAATATTGATCATGAAAGTCACGTTAAAGATTTCACTGATAGAATGAAGTCTATTGTTACAAAAGAACATCTTCAGAATGTATGCGAGCAATATCAGGCAGAAAAAGGATTCTTTTCCGAACGCGAAGTAGTGGTCGTATTCAAGCGTCCCGAATCCGCAGCTATTATATGGAAACAATATTTTACAAAGGCACGGGGTGAATTCGTTGCGGAAATGGTATTAGTGCATAGACAGGGTAAGTACCTTGTCGATCATGTAATGGTTTTTTAAATTAGATACATTAGTCTAACGATTAAATCTCTAAAATTTTACACTGCAAAATGCAGTACTAATTTCACAATTCCGAATAGCGTAAGTAATAAACAAAACACCAGAAAGAAGCCTATAATTATATAGACTTTGATGCCGTTCTTTTCGATGTATTTTTCATCACGATCCATGTTCGCTTGATTTTGTACGCCAAAGAAAGAGGCTAATAAACTAAAAGCAATTTGAAAAATATTGGGGTCTTTATGTTCAGTCATCTTTTTTCTTCTTTAATTCTTCAAGTTCGTTTTCAACTTTGTGCATATGATCGAGTATTGAGTCCAATGCATTTTGTACCGGGTCAGACATATCTTTACTTTCTGCGTAGGCGTCAAAACCAATCTTCTTCGCCATCGCTTCACGTTGTGCAGATTTATCGGAAGCATCTTTTTTTACAATGATATGGCCGGGGACGCCGACAACAGTTGCACCTTCCGGTACATCTTTAACCACAACAGCATTACAACCAATTCGTGCGCCTTCTGATACTGTAATAGGCCCCAGTATTTTTGCGCCGGCACCAATAACTACATTATCTTTAATAGTCGGATGTCGTTTGCCTTTATTCCAGGTTGTGCCACCAAGAGTAACGCCATGATAAATAGACACGTCATCGCCTATTTCTGCTGTTTCACCAATGACAATACCCATGCCATGATCGATAAAAAAACGCCGTCCGATAACTGCACCGGGATGAATTTCTATACCGGTCAGAAAGCGAGCGATATGTGCGGTCAAACGTGCGAGCAAATAAAGTTTTTTATTCCAAAGCCAGTGATTTAAACGATGAAGAACGATCGCCTGAAAACCGGGGCAGGTTAGTATTGTTTCCAGAACCGATCGTGCTGCCGGATCGCGTTCAAAGACGACATCTATTTCTTCTTTTATTGTGCTAAACATTATTTATTTAATAGTTTGGATATAGATTCCAGTTGTTCCTGATACGTCTTAATCTCGTTTAGTATATCAGCTAGTCGTTGTTTCACACCTTCTACTACGTCTTCCGGTGCACGTTCAACAAAGTTTTTATTTTCCAGTTTATTCTCAATACCGGCTTTTTCCTTTTCCAGATTTTCAAGAATTTTGCTAATTCGGTTTTTTTCTGCATCAGGATCGATAATGTCTGCCAAAGGAACAAGTAAGGTCATTTCTCCTGCTAATGCCATCACGGCATCTTCCATTTCACCTTCGGCATGACTTATCGTTCCAATTTTACCCAATGATTGTATGTAGGATTTATTTTCTTCCAGACAGAGTGATTCTTCAGCCGTGCCATTGCGCACGAAAACATTCAATGATTTACCCGGTGAAATGTCTCTTTCGGCACGAATACGACGCACACCTAAAATAAATAATTTCACCCACTCAATTTGTTTTGCGGCATTATCATCGCTTTCAAGATCATCCTGCTTTGGAAAGGCTTCAAGCATAATGCTTGCGCCTTCCTTTTCTATGAGTGGCGCAACACGTTGCCAAAGTTCTTCCGTAATAAAAGGCATAAAAGGATGTAATGCGCGCAACAGCGTTTCGAGTACATTAATTAATGTATATAAGGTGCCGCGTTTTTCTGCTTCGCTGGCTTGATCACTATTCAAAGTTGTTTTCGATAATTCAAGATACCAGTCGCAATATTGATCCCAGGTAAATTCATAAAGTGCCTGTGATGCGAGATCAAAACGATAAGTGCGCATACCTTCATGTGTCGCTGCTATAACTCTGGATAGTTCTGTATTGATCCAACGATCAGCAAGACCAAATTCCTTGTCGCCATTATTTATATCTATAGCTTGCGATTCTACGTTCATCATAACGTAGCGTGTGGCATTCCAGATCTTGTTACAGAAGTTTCTGTAGCCTTCTATACGTGCTACATCAAAGCGAATATCCCTGCCTTGTGTTGCCATGGTGGCAAAAGTAAAACGTAAAGAGTCGGTGCCGTAAGCTGCAATACCTTCAGGAAAATGTTTACGTGTTGCTTTTTCAATTTTCGCTGCCATCTGTGGCTGCATCAGTCCGCTGGTACGTTTGGCAACCAAAGCATCAAGATCAATGCCATCGATAATATCTAATGGATCGATAACATTGCCTTTGGACTTGGACATTTTTTGTCCATCGGAATCACGTACCAGACCATGAATATAAATTTCCTTGAACGGCACATCACCCATGAACTTCAATCCCATCATGATCATGCGTGCGACCCAGAAAAAGATAATATCGAAACCGGTAACAAGCACACTGGTCGGATAAAATTTTTCAAGTTCGGGCGTTTTTTCCGGCCAGCCTAATGTTGAGAAAGGCCATAAGGCAGAAGAGAACCATGTGTCTAATACATCTTCATCCTGTTCAAGATTAATATCACCGAGATTATTTTTTTCTCTTACTTCTGCTTCATCACGACCGACATAAATATTGCCTTCATCGTCATACCAGGCCGGAATTCGATGACCCCACCAGAGTTGGCGCGAGATGCACCAGTCTTCAATGTTATTCATCCATTCAAAATAAGTTTTATCCCAGTTGCCCGGGACAAACTTAATGTCACCATCTTTAACTGCCTTGATAGCAGGATCAGCCAGTGGTTGAATTTTTACATACCATTGATCAGTTAGATAAGGTTCAACAACAGCATGCGAACGGTCACCGCGTGGCACCATGAGTTTGTGATCATCAATCTTTTCTATTAATCCAAGCTCTTCCAGATCAGCGAGAATTCGTTTGCGTGCTTCATAACGATCCAGTCCACGATATTTTTCAGGGGCTTCATTATTAATTGCCGCATCAACAGTAAATATATTTATTTTTTCTAACTTATGTCGTTCACCAACTTCATAGTCATTAAAATCATGCGCAGGAGTGATTTTTACACAACCCGTTCCAAATTCCGGATCGACATAATCATCAGCAATAACAGGCAAGCTTCGATCAGTTAATGGCAGTAATACTTCTTTGCCAACCAGATTTTTATAACGTTCATCGTCAGGATGAACTGCGACTGCTGCATCACCCAACATTGTTTCCGGTCGCGTTGTTGCTACGACAATATATTCCAAACCATCAACCGGTTCTTTTAACGGATAACGCATATGCCAGAGATGGCCGTTCTCTTCTTCAGAAATCACTTCAAGATCAGAAATAGCCGTGTGTAAAACCGGATCCCAGTTGACCAGTCGTTTGCCACGATAAATCAAACCTTCTTCATGTAAACGAACAAACACTTCTTTCACAGCATCGGACAAACCATCATCCATCGTGAAACGTTCTCGTGACCAGTCCATTGAAGTACCGAGGCGGCGTGATTGACGGGTGATGGTGTTACCGGAATGTTCTTTCCAGTCCCAAACCGCATCAATAAATTTATCTCGCCCAAGATCATGACGCGAAATATTTTTTTCCTGTAACTGACGTTCAACTACCATCTGCGTTGCGATACCGGCGTGATCAGTACCGCATTGCCATAAGGTGTCATTACCTTTCATACGATGATAACGCGTCAATACATCCATTAAGGTTTGTTGGAAAGCATGTCCCATATGCAGACTACCGGTAACGTTCGGTGGTGGCAGCATGATGCAATAAGGATCACTGTCGTCCTTACCGTCGTTTCGGGGTGCGAAGTAATTATTTTTTTCCCAATTTTCGTAGTAATGAGTTTCTATCGATTCGGGGCTGTAAGTTTTTTCCATGTGTGGGCAATCGTCTTTATTATTTTTTGTTTAAGTTATCTTTATTGAGGTTTAATTCCTTGAGTAATCGAGTCTTAACTTCATCAATAATGCTGTCTTTAAGCATAAGAATTAATTCATCTAAATCCTCAGTAATTTCTTTATCTATCTTATCGATAATGTCATTAATTAACTGGTCATCATTTTTTGTGTTTCCGGAAGACGATGCGCTATCAAGGTTTAAACCTTCTTCGGTTACAGCTTCAACTAAAACCGGTATGCCATCGGTGCCCACATTGAGCCTGGGCAACACGTGTTGTTTTGCTTCTGATTTTTTTTCTGCAAGCAACTTTTCCAACTCATCAATTTGATTAATCAAATTATCTTGATCTAATTCAGGTAAAGAGCCTGCCGGTTTTTTCGTTTCATCAACCATGATCTTGTAGATTATCTATTTTGTGATCATATGTTTCGTAGTCACCACTTTTGTATTGCTTGTATCGTTGTCGTGCGTATTGCTTATTTGTTTCATCTCCGCCAACAATTTCAACAATGCGATCAAATTTTGAAGCAAAGTCAGGAATTTCAAGATCAAGATTAATAACGACTTGTGACTGTTCAGGAAAGTTATTACCAAAACCTATCGTAACCGGCGTATCCTCATTAAAAGTACCATCGTATAACTCATGAGGAACGAAACTGATGTCACGAAACGTCCACAATAAATCATCCATGCTTTTCGCATTTTCTTCTGATTGCGTATGTATATGAACACGGTTTCCCGTTGCCCACGCTTTTTTTGCAATCGTACATGCGAATCTGTCTGTGCCGGCACCATCAGGCAAGATATAAAAGTCAACGCGTGACATGAAAGATTAAATTCCGAGCTTACTTTATTTGATTAAAAATATACTGCATCAATAATGAGACAGGTCGACCGGTCGCGCCTTTGTTATTGCCCGAGATCCATGCGGTACCGGCAATATCAAGATGTGCCCAATGATATTTTTCAGCAAAGCGAGATAAGAAACAGGCCGCCGTTACCGTTCCCGCTTCTCGACCGCCAACGTTTGCCATATCAGCAAAGGGGCTATTAAGTTGTTGTTGATATTCGTCCCATAAAGGTAATTGCCAGGCACGATCACCGGACTCCTCGCCCGCACTTAACAGATCTCGGGCTAAAGGATTATGATTACTTAACAAACCTGAGGCGTGCGCACCCAGGGCAATGACGCAGGCACCGGTTAAGGTCGCAATATCAATAACTACTTCAGGATTAAAACGTTCACTGTAAGTAATGGCATCGCAAAGTATTAAACGACCTTCGGCATCGGTGTTTAATACTTCAATGGTTTTGCCGGACATACTGGTAAAAATATCTCCCGG
>Ga0214472_10007505_pt1 | contig 11408 bp, 10 predicted proteins | sample RVTome_6_FD_207662 | JGI IMG/M metagenome (GOLD analysis project Ga0214472, IMG submission 207662) | Soil microbial communities from uranium-contaminated site in the Upper Colorado River Basin, Wyoming, United States - RVT140D175 | ecosystem: Environmental > Terrestrial > Soil > Contaminated >...
TCGCCATCGTCGGCAGTCAGCGCCACGTCGTAGACACCGTCATCGGCCGGGGTGAAGGCGAGGTCAGGGTCGGTTCCGGTGGCGATGGTCGTGCCGCCCAGGGAAATGGTCCACGACAGGGTGACCTGATCAGCGTCTGCCACCTCGGAGGACAGAATGAGCTCGGTTCCCTCCACACCCCCAGAGTCCGCGTCCAGAATCGTCACCACTGGTGCCAAGTTGGCGACTGTCAGGCTGAGCGTCTCACAGCCTTCTGCATCCGGGTCCCCGTCGTCGCTGACGCAGACCTCGACGATATATGTGCCGTCGTCCGCGAAGACATGACTGCCAGCGACGGAGCCGGCCAGACCATCGGCTTGAACCACCAAGCCGGTGGTTAGTGGCGAGCCGTCGCCCCAATCGATCGTTGCGCGATGGGTCTGGACCGCCTCCTGGTCTGTGAATGAAACCGAGGCCAGTGCGATTGGTTCACCCTCATTGGCCGACTGGTCGGCTGCGCTGACCAACCGGGGCCGTCGGAGCGACCGGAACATAGTTCGTGGCGCCGGCCACGACGGTGTGCACCTGGTTGGGCCCGGTATCGAAATCGAACGTGACATTGCCCGGCAGCAGCTCGACGCCGTTGCTGAACGGGCGCCAACCGGAGGCCCACCAGGCGAGGACCCGGGGACCGGTGCCCTGGAGGACCCGACCGGTCTGGTAAACGACGTCGGAGTTGGTGGTCGTATTCTGCGCTTTGTTCAGGGTTTGGCCGAGGTGGGTGACCCGGAAGTTGGTGTTGCGCCCGAGCAGTTCGGTGGTGACGGTGCCGGTGGCGTCGGTGTTCCCCAGGCTCTGCCAGGCGCCGATGTGGAACTCGACGGCTGCACCCGGGATCCCGCTGCCGGTGGAGTCGAGAAGTCGAATGTTCACCGCGACGGTCTGGAAGATGACGTTGGGGTCGATCGAGGTGTCCTGGGCCTTGTTGACTGTGAAGCCGCGGTGGGTGATCCGGAACGTCCGGTTGCCGAGGGCCGATGACAAATCGGTGCTGACGCAACCGGTGAGGTCGGTGAGGCCGAGAGAGACGAATGAACCGGACCTGACGAAGGCTTCGGCGCCCGAGATCCCCACCCCGCCAGAGTCCTGGAGGCAAACCGTGGCCGTGATCGGAGCGGCACCAACCGGAAGCGCCCAACCGAACGAGATCGGCAACACCAGGAAAGTCGCGAGAAGGCTGCGAACCAGGCCCTACAACCGATATCGGTTTTGCCCCGGAATTCTGCCAACTCTTTCCACAAAGAACCATCGGAGGCCCCAGGGGGCACCCTGAGGAGCCCTTGCGAATATGGCGACACTGACTAGTCATCAGAAAACCCAAGTGGCATCAGGGTTTCTTGTGGGGCGTGGGTCTTCCGGCCTAGTCTCACCGCATGTTCCCATTACGCGATATCAACCCGACCCGCATCACCCCGGTGGTGACATTGGCGTTGATCGCGGTCAACGTCGGGGTCTTTTTTCTCTTCCAGATGCGTGGCAGCGCCGAGGACCAACAGGCGTTGATCTACGAGCGGGCCGCCATCGCCTGTGAGGTCACGACCGGTGCTCCGCTCGGGATCGAGGAGATCGTCGACGACACGTGCCTCCCCGGCGCCCAGACGCCGATCTTCCCCAACAAGAACGTCTTCCTGGCGTTGTTCACCTCGATGTTCCTCCATGGCAGCGTCGCCCATGTGCTGTTCAACATGTGGTTCCTCTGGATCTTCGGGAACAACGTCGAGGAGGCTTACGGACACGTCGGCTACCTCCTCGTCTATCTGATCGGGGGCTTGGCGGCCACCGCCGCCTATGTTGTCTTGAACCGGGAGGCCACCGTTCCGCTGGTCGGGGCCTCGGGGGCGATCGCCGTGGCCCTTGGCGCCTATGCGGTCTTGTTTCCCGGTCACCGGGTGCTCTCCTTCGTGGGGTGGATCCTGATTCCGGTTCCGGCGGCCATCTTTCTCGTTATCTGGTTCGTCCTCCAGTTCGTGGCCTCCCAAACGGGTGTGGCCTGGGAGGCCCACGCCGGCGGGTTCGTTTTCGGGGCCGGAGTCAGCCTCATGTTGCGGTCGCGGCTGTTGCGCAAGGTCAGCGCCGGGTATTGACCGCATGAGGGGTGCTCTCCCCCCGTAATTGGGACGTGCAGGGGTCACATCCGGACCTCACGGTCCCAATTACGGGGAAAGGGGGACGGAACGCGCAGGATCTATAGCCGGGCCGTTTCCGACCGATAAAACAGGGTGGTCACGCTACGCGGGAGGTTGCAGGTCGATACCGGTCCCGGACCGGGGTTGACGGCTGTGGCCTGCCTGACCGGTTTTCTCTTGCTCGGCGCTGCGCTTTCGAGTCTGGTTGGGGTCGCTCGGACCGCCCAGATCGTGGCCACGCTGCTGGTCCCGGCGACGGTCATGGTCCTGTTCTGGCGAGCCGTCCGAGCCCGGGTCAATGAGCGGGAAGAGGAGGCTGAAGCCCTGCTGGATTTCGAGCGAGTCTCCGGCCGCGCTCTCGCCGAGTTTCTTGCGGACATCTCCCATGAGTTGCCTGTCCATCCCGAACGTTGCACCTTGCGGGCAGAAGCGTTGGCGGTTGCGGTCGACTATCGACTGGTGGGCTCACGGCTGCGGGTGGCGGTGCCCGACATCGTCGTCGTCACCGATCCCCATCTCCTAAGACAACTCCTCCACATCTTGGTCGGCAACGCTTTGCGTCACGGGGGCGAGCGAGTTGCGATTTGGGGAACCGCAGACGCCGAATGGGCCTCGCTGACCGTGTCGGACGACGGCCCCGGGGTGCCCCCGGAGCTCAACGGCCGGCTATTCGAGCGACTGGTGGACCTCGGGAACCAGACGACGGAGGTTGTCGACACCGGTACCGGTCTGTCGATAGCCCGGACCCTGGGTGATCTGATGGGCGGTCAGGTCACCTACCGGCGAGATGCGAGTTGGACCCACTTCTCGTTTCGCTTGCCATTGAATGTTCTCGGGGAACGCCCCGAACCCGCCCGGGCCCGTCTCGGTGCGGTGGTGGTTTGAGGGATGCGTCCCAGGGCCACAGTGCAGGCTGCGTTGCTCGCGGTGCTGTCACTGGGGGTCTTGATCCCGGTGGCATCCGCCGCCGACACCGAAACCTTCTTTCTCGGCCCTGAAGGGGTGCCGCGGGGATCGCTGATCGGGACCCCTGCCGGCGGCGAGATGCCCAACTACGACCGGGGTCGTGACCTCGAGCCCGGGCTCCTGCTTGCGAGGTCGGAGACGGCCCTGCTCGAGACCGACGAAACCCGCTACCAACACTGGCAGGCCGTGATGACCGGACGTCGGCTTGCCGGTTATCCGACTCTCGTGGTTTGGAGCGCAGCAGCCGGCTTCACGCCCGAGATGACCGGCGCCTTCTCCATCTTCCTGCTCGACTGCCCGGAATCGGCCATCGCCTGCACCGAACTGACCGGTCAAGAGGTGACGGTTGGGTCGGATTCTTCCGGGAACTGGGTCGAGACCGAGGTGGCGCTACCCGCCATCGACCACGTATTCGCCGATGGCCGGTACCTCGGGGTCCGCATCGTCGTCTCCGAGAAGTCGGAGAGCGACATGATGTTCGCCTACGGGTATCCCAAGTATCGGAGCCGGCTGACACTCTCGTCTGACGCTCCGCCGGCTTTGGCCGAAACGACCATCCAAACCGCGCCCCTCGCCTCGTTGGAAACGCTGGAACGGGTGAAGCCTTCTTCCATCGTCACGATTGAAATCGAAGCGGCTGGTGACATCGGTTCGCTGACACCGTGGCTGGCCACTCTCATCGCCTCGACGGTGCTCCTCGTCATCCTCGGCGTGGTGTTGGTCTTCACTTTGAGCCCTCATGGCCGACGGGAGCGCTCCAGATTCGGCTCCCATGGCTCTCGTGGAAGAAACAGAACGCTTATCTCGAATTGACCTGTCGGAAACAGAAGTCACGTAGGTTTGGTCTCGGTCGAAGGTCTGGATGCTTCCTCCCATAAGGCGTCCGGTCCGATGATCGGACAAAAGTCGAGGGCCGGGACGGACAGGGAAGTAAGGGTCCTCCTCTAGGCCGGTATCGGTGACCATCCAGCCCGGCCCCCGACTCTCGAGGATCGCTACCGTTCTCTTGTTGACCGATTCGAAATCCGATCTGGAACGAGTCGCCTCGTCACTCCGCCGACGCCGGGAGGCCTTGAGCGCGGAGTTGGATCGTCTCGTGCAGCCACCTGAAGCCGGGGCCTCCGTGGCGTTCGGGAAACGGGTCGGAGATGGCACCACCGAAGCGGTGGAACGGATCACCAGCACCGCCACTGCCCGTTCGATCTTCGCCTCGATCGAGGGCATCGATTCGGCGCTGGCCAAGATCGAGGCCGGCACCTACGGGGTATGTGAAAGATGTGGTGGCGAGATCCCATTGGCTCGTCTCGAGGCACGCCCCGCCAGCTCGCTTTGCATAGAGTGCGCACGACTCTGAAGCAGCGGTTCTGCTTGGGGGAAGTTCCCTATAGACCGCTGCGTTCGGTTGCGGCACGGTACGGGCGATGTTCCAAAGAAGTGAGCTGCAACAGATAGGACGGCGGGTCCTGGCCGGCGGGTTGATTGTCGCCGCCATAACGCTGTTGGTGGTCATCGTCGACCAGGTGGTGACCGGCGGTACCTCCGCGATCTGGGCCACCTGCGTCCTGTTCTTGTGGACCGGCGGCTCAGCGATCGCAATCGGGATGATCCTGCGCCTCATGGGTGGCGGTCCGCGACTCTCCCGCCCCATGCCCCGGCCCCGTCCCCGACGTCGGTCGAGGCGCTCGCCCCTTCGGCACTGACCCACCTTCAGTAATTGGGACCGAGAGGTCCGCATATGACCCCTGTGCGTCCCAATTACGGGGGGAGGGCAGGGGAGACGCAGTAGCCGGTCAGACCTCGATCGAGTAGAGCCGCATCGGCTCCGCGACCCCCTTGAGCTCCCGGAGCCCAAGGTCTACGCAGACCACGCCGTCCTTGTTCCTCACGTTGTTGTACACCGTCTCCGAGGCGACGATGGTCCCCGGCTCGGCGAAGGCCTCGATCCGGGCGGCGATGTTGACCCCGTCGCCGAACACGTCACCGGCGGACACCGTCACTTCTCCGAGATGGATCCCGATCCTCAATTGGAACAGCCCTTCAGCCCTGGAGAAGCTCTGGACCTCGCGGGCGGTGGTAACGGCACTGGACACCGAATCGAACATGGCGAGCACGCCGTCGCCCAGTTCTTTCAGTAGCCGTCCTCCGTTGCGAACGATGCGGTCACGATGAATCTGGGCCGACGCCTCCCGGGCGCGAAGGGCGGTGGTCTCGTCGGTGGCCATCATCATGGTGTATCCCACGATGTCGGAGAACAAGATCGCCGAGAGCTGGCTGCGGTCGGCGTCCCCGGCCCGGATGGCCTCGTCGAGGTAGTGACGCTTGCCGCGCAGTGCCGCCTGATACTCGTCGGGGGAGAGGATGTTCTCCTCGAGCTGCATCTCCGTCCTCAACAGGTTGTTGATGAAGGCGTCGAGCTTCTCGGGGCTTGACTTGACCGTCTCACGGATGAAGCGACTGTCGATGTTGATGCAGATCGCCCCCACCAGACCGTAGTCGCGGCGGTAGATGGGGATGGTGGTGCACTTGAACTGGCGGGCGCCGATGTTGAGCTCGTAGTTGAGCTTGTCCTGTTTCTGATTCTGGCGGGTCTTGAGGTCGAGGACCAGGTTGGTGGCGCCCATCTCCAGTTTGCGCCCGGTGACCTCACCGTTCTCCAGGGTCACGATCGAGCGGGCCGGATTGACCAGGTTGTGGAGCAGGATCTCGATGCCAGTGTTGGGGAAGGACCGCCCGATGAGGCTGACGATCCGTTTGTAGTTCTCCAGATAGGCCTCGTTGTCCGAGATCACCGAGTCTCCGTCGTAGCCGTCGTAGAGACGGCGGTACTCGCTGATATCCGCGGTGGCGAAGCGGTCCCGAACAAAGTTCTGCTCCCCGATCACGATCAGCTCCCGGGCAGCGATCGAGTTGCGGTGAGCGAGGAAATAGCGAACCGCTTGGTTGAAATGCTCGTGGCTGAACTCGATATGCCGGCTCGCGTTGACGATGAACGGATAGAAGTCGTACTCCTCCAGCCGTTTGGTCTCGTCTTCGTGCTCGGACCCCTGCCCGTACCGGTAGGCGAGTAAACCCACCAGCGCGAGAGCGACCACGGCGAGGGCGACGAGGAGTGGATCAGACACAGGGGAAGGGTATCTATCGCTGTCGGGAAGAGAGGCCGGTTCCTGGATCAACACCCTGGGTCAAGTCGGCCGCCGCGGTGCCGATCATTTCAAAGCGAACTCTGATGGTCCTCTTCAGAGGACACGATCAGGAGGCTTTTCGTGACTCGGCACAGAATCCTTGTCCCGCTATTGGCCGTCTTCATGGCGACACTCGCGTGCGCCCCTGAGAGCACACCCGACCCTGGTGTTTCCTCGACCGTTCCACCGACGACCCTCGAGTCGCCCCCCACAACCCTGGGTTTCTCAACTGCCGAGGTGGTCTACCCGGAGGAAGGCTCGTTGATCGAGACTGCCGCCTGGGGAGTGGTCCCAGCCAATCTGGTCGACGTCTTACTCGGCGAGGGCTCGAGCGAGGCCGAAGCCGAGCTCGTGGCCGATGCCATCGGAGGAGTGATAGTCGGGTCGATCGAGTTGATCGCTTTCTATCAAATCGAGATCGGCGGAAGCACCGAAGCCGACCTGACCGCGGCTCTGGATCTGGCGGGCGGCCAGCCTGGTGTTGAGGCGGCGTTTCCCGAGTCGGGTTTGGTGGCTGCCCAGGAGGCCTCCTGCGTCGCACAAGGCCCCCTCGTGGACCCGTGGTTTGAAGACGCCGCCCAGCCAGCCAACGCCAAGCCCTACCAGGCAGTTGGGCTCGAAAGGGCCTGGGCTGCGGTCCAGGCTTCGGGGGTGGCAATCAGCCCGACCAGGGTCGGCGTGATCGACACTGCCCTCTACACCGGCTCCAGCGAGTTAGCGGGCACCGTTCGAATCACCGGTGCCGGAGCCGCCGACAGCACCGACACTCCCGCCACGAACGCGACGGGAGACCTGAGCTTTGGTGGGCTCAACCACGGCACGGGTGTGTCCCATGTCATTGGAGCGGACCCATCGAATGGGGGGATGGTAGGGGTGGCTTCGGTGCTCGGAGAGAAACTGGAGATCTCGGTCACCGACGTGTTCAGCGGGCCCCAGTACGTGGCGGCCGTCCCCAACCCGGTGGACCTGACCCAGATCGATTATGGAGCAGGTGGGGCCTGGTCCAGTTCGATTCTGACGGCCATCATCAACCAGGTGAACCAGGGGAGCACGGTGATCAACCTCTCGCTGGGTGCTTCGACTCCGGGGCCCGACGTTGGTCCCAGGGCCGTAGCCATGCGCCGGTTGTTGGAGGCGGCCCACCGGATTCGTCCCAATGTGGTTTTCGTCGCGGCGGCGGGCAACGAGGGAGTCGGGCTCGACGGCTCGAATCAGTTCCCCGGAGGGGCACCCTTGCCCAACCTGATCACCGTTGGAGCAGTGGATTCCGATGGTACTTCGGCGAGCTTCACCAACTTCGCGGTCGCCGGTGGCGAGGTGACGATCGCCGCCCCCGGGGTCCAAGTCCCGATGGGTATCGGCGCGGATGGCAAGCCCTACCACTCCGACGGCACCTCATTCTCGGCGCCGATGGTTGCCGGAGCGGTCGCCATGCTCCAATCACTCAACCCCCAACTGACTGCGGCACAGATCAAGGAAATCCTCACCGCGACCGCGGCGGCCGAGGTCACCGAGGGCGACAAGACCACTCCGATCGCAGCCAACCTCGGCGGCGGGATCTTGCGGGTGGACAAGGCGGCGCTTCAAGTGATCAACGAGATGAGGGCCAAGGAAGGCAACCCGAAGCCACCGCTGGATTGGGACACGATCGAGGCCCTGGCCGGCTTGACCGCGGTTGCCTCCGAGTCTGAGAACGACAGTCACACCGTCACCGCCCTGATCGGCGACGTCAGTGAGGGCGGGACCAGCCTGCTGGTGACCCTTCTCTCGGACGGCTCGATCTCGGGGAACGCCACCCAGACTCTCACCGCCGCCGGGTCGGTCAACTGGACGGTGGCGCTCAACGGCGGGTTCGGCGAGTTGTCCGTGCAACGAACCGACTCCGGCGTCGGATGCACCCTGAGTGTGAAGCCACCACAGGTCGATGGTCTCTGGGTTGGCAATATGGTGATCTCGTCGGTCGAGATCCTCCAAGACGAGATCGTGGTCGATCTGGGCGATGGAGTGGAGACGACGATGACCAAGGAGGAGTGCGAAGCCCTCCTCGCCTCCAATCAGGAGCCTTCTCCTATCTCGTTCACGTTTGCCAGCACCTCCCCAGGGGCGGGCACTGTGAGCGGAACGGCTGATGCGGCAGGCGCCTCGCCCACTGGATCATGGCTTCTCGTCGGAAAGACGATCAGCTTCGAAATGGCGGCTCCTGGCCAGCCGCTGCCGATCTCCTTCGAGGGCGCGGTGGGCGAGGCCGTGATGCAGGGGACATGGGAGGCCTCCGATGAGCAGATGGTGGTGAGGGGGACCTTCAGCATGGTCCCCGCTGGCGGATGATGAGATGAACCCGGTCATCGAGGTGTCGTTAGCAGGGTGGGACCTGGTGATCAGTGCCTATCGGCTGCTGCTCCTGGTGGCCTTGGCGGTAACGGTGGTAGTGGGCCTGCTCATGGCCGACAGGGTCGGCATCCCGAAACGAGCTGCGGGCTGGGTGATCGCGGGCTCGGCCGCGGGAGCAGTTGCCGGGGCAAGGATCATGGCCGTGGCGGGCACTCAATCGGCGCCAGGCGATCTCGGGTCCCGTCTCTTCCGGCTCTCGGCCGGGGACTTCGCACTCTATGGGGGCTTGATCGGTGGCGGTCTGGTCGGGTGGGCACTTTGCAGGCTGGTTGGTGTGAGACCGTGGCGGGCCGCGGACGCCCTCGCCCCGGCCCTCGGCGCCGGGATCGTCTCGATGCGCATCGGCTGTCTCCTCTCCGGGTGCTGCTTCGGCAACCCAACCCAGCTTCCGTGGGGCATCACCTACCCCACCGGCAGCACGCCACACCTACACCAGATCTATGCCGGAGACTCGATCTTCACCGCGATCTCGGGCCCGGTTGCGGTCCATCCATTCCCTGTCTACGACATGGCGGCGGCCTTGACCGGAGCCCTGCTCGCCGCCTTCGTGATCCGGTGGGGCTGGCGTGAAGGATCTGGAATGGCGGTATTCGTCCTCTGGTACAGCACGTGGCGCTTGTTGCTGTATCCGCTGCGGGCGGACACCGGGACGTCGTTGATGCCGGAATGGTTCTGGCCGGCCCTGTTCCTGACCGCGGCGGTTGCCGCCGGGTCTTGGCTGTTCTCGGGGCGAAGAATGATTGCGGTCGCGCCGGCTACCGGAGCCATTCCCCTTCGTCCCTGATCGGGGGCCCCCTCCGGCCTTTTCGGGTTGCCTCCATGTGTTGCTCGGAGGGGAGCAGGCGCGGCGTAGGCTTGGTCCGGTATGAGTCACTCGCGACTGGTGATCATCGGTCTCGCCTTACTCGCGGCGTGCGGTGATGGCGCCGACAGCACGCTGGGGACCACGACCAGCACGACCCTGGCTGTGACCACCTCCACCGAGCCGACGACCAGCAGCCAGCCCTCGACCACCGTCACGACCGCTGTGACCTCCACCACTGAGACCAGTGCTCCGGACAGCGACGACCTTGCCGAAGGCTCAGGGTGCACCCCAGGGGACGGTCCGCTGCCCGACGGGCAGTGGTTCGGTTTCGTGAGCTCGATGAGTGACGAATCGCTCGAGTTCGATCTCGCCTGCTGGTTCACGGGCGACGCCGCGATTCGGGCCTCTGCCGAGGATGGCGAGGAGTCACCGCCCCCCAACGACTACTACGTCCGCAATTCCAACCCCGAGACCCGAGAGGTTGCGGTGGGCGAGGTGGTGGACGTGACCTTCTTCCCCGACGGCGATCCCAACAACGGGTCGGACATCGACTACGACGACTGGGCCGGCATGGTCGCGGTCCGTGGCTACGAGTTGGGGGCCTGGCTCGATATCGAAGACGGGTCGATCACCCTGATCCAGGAGCAATGGGTGCCCTGAACTGACTCTGCTCAGGTCTCCATAGGGAGCCTGATGGTGAGCACTGCTCCGCCCTGAGCCCGGTTTGCGGCGCTGATAGAACCTCCATGGGCCTCGACGAGGTCGCGGGCGATGGAGAGCCCGAGACCGGTGCCGGCGGAGTCGCCGGCCTTGACGAAACGCTCAAAGATGTGCTCCAGCCCCTCTTCCGGGATCCCCGGACCGGTGTCGGAGACTTCGATCACGACTTCACCCTCGTCTCGGTGGGCGTTCACGATCAGCGTGCCCCCGGTGGGCATGTGGTGGATCGCATTGGATACCAGGTTGGCCAACACCTGATGCAGCCGATGATGGTCGACCTCCATTTCGGACATGTCGGGCTGGATCTCGATCTCGGTGACCACAGCCTGTCTCTCGAAATTCGGCGCAAACGACTTGATCACCTGGGTGATCAAGTCTTCGACGTCGGTCGGCTCCTTATGCAGTTGGAGGCGGCCCGCTTCGGCCAGAGCCAGCACCCGGAGGTCCTCGAGGAGACGCTCCATCAGTTCCACCTCGTCGATCACGTGGGACAGGCTCTCCGGCTCGTGAAGCCCGTCGAGGACCGCTTCGATCTCACCCCGGATCACTGTGAGCGGGGTTCGCAACTCGTGACCGAGATCGGCCAGCAGCCGGCGCCGTCGGTCGTCTTCCTCCTCGAGTCGCACTGCCATCCGGTTGAACGACGCACCCACAGCCCCGAACGGTCCCGGTCCCATTGTGGTGATCCGGACTCCGCTCTCCCCGTCCCCGAGACGCCGGGTGGCCTCGATCAGGTCGCCCACCGGGGCCCAGGATCGCCCAAACCTTCGCCCAGCCAGCAGGCCGAGCGCGAGGAGGATCAGGATCATCAGGCCCAGCACGATCCAACGGCCGCCGCCGTGGACTCCAGCTGCCCGGGGTAGGACCCAACCTCCGACCACGGCTGCGATCAGGAACAGGAAAAAGACGAAGCCGACCATGCGTCGGAACAGATGCCGCCCCGGCCCCCATCCCGCCGGACCGCCCTCTCGGTGCCAGGGAGGGCCCCAGTGCTCGTGGTCAGGCATCGGCGAACCTGTACCCGACCCCGTAGACGGTGAGCACATAGACCGGGTTGCGGGGATCGGGCTCCAACTTCTTGCGCAGGTTCTTGATGTGGGCGTCGATCGAGCGCTCGTAGGAGTCGAAGGAAGCGCCCCGCATCACGTCGAGGAGCTGGCCCCTGGTGAACACCCGCCC
>Ga0214472_10007506_pt1 | contig 11407 bp, 8 predicted proteins | sample RVTome_6_FD_207662 | JGI IMG/M metagenome (GOLD analysis project Ga0214472, IMG submission 207662) | Soil microbial communities from uranium-contaminated site in the Upper Colorado River Basin, Wyoming, United States - RVT140D175 | ecosystem: Environmental > Terrestrial > Soil > Contaminated >...
CCGGAAAAAGGAGTTCATCGATCGAACCGCCGAGGAAATAAACAAAGAAACCAAGACCAAATACACCATAAACAACAGATGGCACACCCGCCAGATTATTCACAGCAATTCTAATCAAACGTGTCACCGGGCCTTGTGTTGCATATTCACGTAAATACACCGCAGCGATAACACCAAACGGAGTTACCAAAACGGCCATAATCATGACCATTAATACTGTGCCGAATATCGCCGGAAAAATGCCGCCTTCGGTATTCGCTTCACGTGGATCGTCCGACAGAAATTCCCACAGTTTTTCAAAATAAAAAATGACTTTATCAAACAGATTCATTGCGTTTGGTCGATTAGCACGAACTATTTTGGAAAAACCAATTGTTACTTCTTTACCACTTGCTGTTTTTGCGGAAAAACTGGAACTGTTTAATATGCCATATAATCTTTCTAACTCAGAAGTGTGACTATTATATTCAAGCTGTAAGGTTTCGCGTTGTTTACTTAGTTCTTCAATATTCTCCGGCGTGTCTTTCCCTTCTAATTCCAGTCCACGCTCTTTCAGACGCAAGCGTTCCATTTTGTAGTTAATGCCGCCGATCAAGTCTTTTTCAATATGACGAATCTGATCAAAGATATCGTTACTCTTTTCTATCTCTTGTTGAAAAATATTCCAGGAATCGTCACTGTAACTTATCTTCTGTCCAGCTAACTCTAAAGTAGTAAGGTAACCATAAAAATTTCCCCACTCGCGTCGTTCAACGATCATGGCTTCATCAGGGTAACTTATATTTTTAATACCGGCATTTAGTATCCAGCGAAAATCAAGACCCGATACATCTCTATTACCTGTCTTCAATAAATCGCGTGTTATCGTTTCACCTTCATAGTCAGGATTACCTGCACGCGAACGCGATACCGTTTCTTCATCAACAATCTCGCCCATTAATCGAACGGCTTCACTGTCAGGATCTGAGTAATAATCAAAGACTGCAACATCGGCAGGCCAAAAATGTCCCAGTCCACGCACTGCAATTAACATGATCAAACCTGCGACCATAATGACAGAAATAGAAACCGCACCTGCATTTAACCAGACAAACGGCGTTCCCGAATCAAACCAGCTTTTTATTTTTACTTTCATTTTAGAGCGCCTCCGAAAATAGTAATTTTTTCGTGAGAATAAGGAAGCACCACGCGCAGAACCGCAATGTATGAATTTATACATGAGGATTCGAGCATGGAGATGACGCAGTTATCGCGGAAAAAGTGCATTTTCGTAGGTGCTCTATAGTGAACTGTATTTAGTACGTAACCGCTGACGAACAACTTCTGCAATCGTGTTTAAAAAGAATGTGGCGCCGAAGAGTACTAACGCGCCAAGAAATAAAATTCGGTAATGTGTGCTGTTAACTTCTGTTTCCGGCATCTCGACAGCAATGTTTGCCGACATGGCGCGGAAGCCTTCAAAAATACTCATATCCATAATGGCAGTATTACCAGTTGCCATTACAACAATCATTGTTTCGCCAACCGCACGACCCAGGCCAATCATCACGGCAGAAAAAATACCGGGACTTGCTGTTAACAGAATAACGCGCACCATGGTTTGCCATGATGTCGCTCCCAGAGCAAGTGATCCTGTTGTTAAATGTTTAGGCACACTGTAAAGCGCATCTTCACTAATAGAAAAGATTGTCGGGATAACAGCAAAGCCCATGGCAAAACCGACTACTAATGAATTTCGCTGGTCATAGGTAATACCCATTTCCGTACTTAGCCATAAAGGCAGGTTGCCGCCAAAAAACAGATTTTCGATTGGTTGGCTTATCCCTATTGAGAATACTGTTGCAAGAATAATAACCGGCATTAACAACGCAGCTTCCCAACCGTCAGGTACCTTATGCTTAATATGATCAGGCAGAAACTCCCAGGCCGCTGCGGCCAGGACAACACTTAAAGGAACAAAAACAATCAGGACAAACATCCCAGGTAAATGTAATTCAACAAAGGGCGCCAACCAAAGACCGGCCAGAAAACCGAGAATAACGGTAGGCAAAGCTTCCATGATTTCAATCGTTGGCTTAACAACCTGACGCATTTTTGGCGCCATAAAATAAGCCGTGTACATTGCGCCTAATATTGCTAAAGGCACAGCAAACAACATGGCGTAAAAAGCTGCTTTAAATGTTCCGTATGCCAGGGGTGTTAAACTGAACTTGGGTTCAAAGTCACTACTCGCCGATGATGACTGCCAGATGTATTCCGGCTTATCACGACTTTCATACCAGACCTTGCCCCAGATTGATTGAAAAGAAATTTCCGGGTGTTCATTATCTACATGCCAGAACTGTAATTGACCTTTGTCATTTTCAACCAAAATCGCATTCGCTCTTGGTGACAAGGCAATAGTATTTAAAGCATGCTCATCGATCTGTTTAAGTAAAACGGTACGATGTGCCGTCGTATGATAAATGCCCATTTCGCCACTTTTATCAACAGCAACAAAACCTTTGCGTGAATACTCAGGTGCAATCGCAGTGATAGGTGACTTTTGTTTATTGAATGATCTTATTTTTTGTAGCGTGTAATTATTATCTTCATCTCTAACCGGAAACCACTGAGCAACTTCACCACTTGAATCGCCAATTAAAATTGATATACCACCCGCCAAAAACTCTAACGCGGTAATACGTACATTATCCTTAACTGCTTTAACTTTTTGTACTAAACGAGGTTCGGTTTTATTACTTACGTCATAGAAATAAACATTACCGTACAAGTCTGCAATATATAATTCACGCTGCTCAATATCCAGTTTCAAATTAAAAATTTCTGCACTATCAATGCTTAAAACACTTTCTTCGCGAACGATTTCTACTTCATCACTTAAAAAAGATTCTTCTTTAACAAAATTAACCAGATTTATTTTTGCTTGAGAATCATGAGCAACTATCGTCGCCTGCTCACCATCATATTGAACACTCAGTTGACTAATCGGCGCACCTGTTTCATTAATCTGAATAGGGTCTTCGCCAAAAGGAAAAGAAATATCGGGGGTAATTAAACGTACATCGTCAGGATACGTAACTGCATAGTTGTGCTGAAAAAATAAAACTGATCCATTGGATAAACCCAAACCGATCATTTGTTGGTGCTGATCTCCGGTTGCAACAGATGAAATCGAAACATCGGCAGGAATATTAAAATCTATTGTCTTTTGTATTGCGCCATTATGAGTAGAAAAGAATATAGCCTGACCATGATCATTGATTCGTAATGCAACTTCACGTTGCTCTTCCATGGCGTAGACCAATGTCTTGCTATTTGGCGTGCTATCAGGGGCAGAGTAAGTCGCAATAGATTCAATATGCGCCGACTTAAACATAGGTAGCACAACATAAAGTAAATAAAATGCAATTAGTACAATCGCGATAATGACGCCTATGCCGCCAAAAGCCATCAGGTAGCGAGTCGCTACATCCTTAATATGACGCCACTTTCGGTAATTGCCTGCTGATTTGGAGTTAAAGTCATGCAGTACTGCATCGACTGTATTTTCTTTTGTATTCATGCCGACATTCTAAATTTGCTTTATGACAGTTTTGTTACAGGATATATATATTATTGTGAAAGGTGGGTTTCAGGAAAGGTTACAAATTAAAGTAGACTGTTAAGAACTGTCCGGTTTCGGCTGCCATAAGCGGACAGTTTATAACGCCTTGCTCACCGGAAAATTAGGAGCGCAGCGAGTAATTTTTCCGAGTGCAGCAACTTGTTATGAGCTTTTTAGGTTTGGGTTACCTTCCATTATTTTCTCACGTAAAAAATCGTCAGATACCTTATCAAAAAGTTCCTGAGCTTCATTGATCATTCTTGCCTTATAAAGAATATTGACTATTTGATGAGTCGCTGCTCCGACATAGAACTCATCTGTTATTTCCGTCAAATATTCTTTGGCTTCTTCTACGCGCTCAACAATTCTATTTTTACTGTACTCATCATCAATATCATCTGTTAAGCATTCTAGAGACTTGCAAATGATTGTTACTTTCTGAACTAATTGCGCTTCTATATTATTCTGCTCCTCAGTTAAATCTGGGACACTTGAACTTTCAGGATCATATTCCGTATCTTCGCCCAATTCACCGACCAAATCAGGGTCAATACCATGTGCAAAATCAACCAGATATGAACCCATTTTAGCCAATTCACCAGCATCAATATCTTCAAGTGGCAAATACAATGGATTGGGGTCTAGTTCAATTTTTCCTGTACGGGTGTATGCTCCATATATTTCAAGATGGTTATCTACCTTTGAAATATACAATTTATCGATAGCAGATAAATATGGATACTGCTTAGAACGACCCTTTGAAATTCTGTCGTACATTATTCCAGGGAAAAAATTAAATTCAGCGTCTTTTTCCAACTGTGAAAGCCTTATCACCTCACTTTCATATTTAGACTTTTCGACAGATAGGACAAAACGGTATGCAGCATAGAAGCCAATAACAAAACAAGAAACTGCTGTAATTATGTAGTATCCCATTGTCTCTCAATGCCTCCTGGGCTCATAACTAAGCGTTACGGAACATGATGTCCGATAATAGATTATATATTTTAATAGGTAACATTGGGAAAACTCTCCTTGTTTCAATTAGATAAGTAATAAATTCATTATACTGACGATTTATCTACAGTGTCCACTTTACGTTTTTTATTATGGAAATTCTCCCGTACCCATAAATTATTGAGTTTGTCGTTTTACATATATTATTGACAGGATCCAATAACTTAGTAACAACCTGAAAATTAATATTATTGGACACTTTTTCAGATTTTAAAATTCACGGTTCCCGGTGTCAGGCTTAAGCCTGACACCTGACTTGGGCACCTGACTAATTTATTTAAAATTAATAACTTATTGTTTAATCGAAATAATTTACAAAAAATATTATTTTTATGTATGTACATATACCGTACATATACTATACTTTTTTGTAATTTCTAATTTAATCTGAGCCTTAAGATGAAAAACCATAATTACACTAGAGATGAACGATTTGATTTACGCATGAGTGCAGAGATTAAAGCTTTAGTCGCGCGTGCGGCTGAAGTCACCGGTATGACCATGAGTGCATTCATGATTGAATCTGTGCGAGAACGAGCTACTAAACTGCTCGAAGAAAACGAACGTATCACCCTCAATAACGAAGCTCACAATATGCTTATGGATATGCTTGCTAATCCTCCTGAACCTGTAGAACCTCTTCGTCGTGCTGCTAAAAAATACGCTAGTAAATAAATTCTAATTTAAATGACGGATCTCTCGGAAGAGCTCAAGGTTGAGCCAATTGATAAAAAGCATAATGTTAAGGTTTTTGATTGTGGGAAGGATTCACTCAATACTTATCTTTCTCGCTTTGCTTACAAGAATGATCAAAGTAACATTTCCAAAACATTTGTTCTGATTGACGACAATGATGTTACTCATGGTTATTATTCAATCTGCGCAGCAAGCATTGAGTTTGAAGATCTCCCTAACGATTTAGCTACAAGACTTCCAAAATACCCAATACCTTGTGCCCGTTTAGCCAGACTTGCTATTACTAATTCAGTTAAAGGCAAAGGGATGGGAGCGAAGCTATTAATAGATGCTTTACAAAAATTACATCTTGCTTCAAAAGAAATGGGGATTAAATTCGTCGTTGTTGATGCATTGGACGAAGAAGCAAAAGAATTTTATATCCATTATGGATTTCAATCACTGCCAGGTAAGAACTTAACTCTAATTTTACCAATTGAAACTATAAATAAATTATTTAATCCCATATATTCATGATTATTAATTACAATCTTACCTGAAACAATTACTTTGAATCGTCTCTCCTGTACTTGCCTACGTTATAAAACTTAGATTACTGGAATACGCTGCTCGCATATTTTAATAATGCGCCATTCTGATAGACGCCGTTCTCGGACTTCATTTTTCTTTACAACTCGCTATACCGATAGAAGCCGCTCCTGCTATTCCCTATGTTTTTAAATCGAGATTTCTGACACACGCCGTTCTTGGACTTCATTCTTCCTAAATAACTAGCTAAACCGAGAGGCGCCGCTCCTGCGCATCCATGCGCCCGCGGCATGACCGCCATGGATGGCGGAAATATCGAAAATGCAGGAGCAATTTTCGATGACATTCATTCCTTAAAAAAATAAACCCCGCCGAGGCGGGGTTGGTTTCAGACATTTAGCAGAGAGGGGTTTAGTAAACGTCTAGTTTGTTACTGCGCTTGTGCATCCATGCGTTCGCAGTTAACTACTTCCTGTTATTTAAGCTTGGCTAATTCTTTTTCAGCTACTTTTGCTGGTAATGGAATGTAACCATCTTTTACAACAACAAGCTGGCCTGTTTTAGAAAGAACCATTTTCATGAATTCTGCTTCAAGAGGAGGAAGTGCTTTGTTTGGTTGTTTGTTGACATAAATGTAGAGGAAACGACCTAAAGGATATTTGCCTGCTGAAGCATTGACAGGTGTAGCTTCAATAAATTTACCGTCATCTTTCTTGGATAAGGGCACAGCTTTAACGCCTGATGTTTTATAACCGATTCCAGAGTAACCTAAACCATTAAGTGATTTGGTAACGCCCTGAACAACAGAAGCTGAACCTGGTTGTTCATTAACGCTGTCTTTGTAGTCACCTTTACATAGTGCATGCTTTTTAAAGTAACCGTAAGTACCCGATACAGAGTTACGACCATAAAGTTGAACCGGACGAGTCGCCCAGTCACCGGTTAAACCCAGTTGACCCCATGTCGTAATATCATTAGCAAAACCACATTTACGTGTTGCAGAAAACATGGCATCTACTTGTGGAATTGAAAGACCTTCAATCGGGTTGTCTTTGTTTACATAAACAGCCAGAGCATCAATTGCAACACCAATAGCAGTTGGTTTGTAACCAAATTTACTTTCGAATGCTTCAATTTCCTTGTCTTTCATTTGACGACTCATCGGGCCAAAGTTAGAAGTACCTTCGCTTAATGCTGGAGGTGCAGTTGAAGAACCTGCCGCCTGAATTTGAACGTTAACGTTCGGGTATAAGCGTTTAAATTCTTCCGCCCAGAAAGTCATCAGGTTTGCCAGGGTATCAGAACCCACACTACTGACATTACCTGATACACCGCTTGCCTTGGCATAATCTGCCAGGCCGGCATCAACCTTGTCTTCCGCCATTACTGGCATTGCGAGAGAGAAAGCAATTAAAATTGCGGAAAGTCTCTTAATAGTCATTTTGATTTATCTCCTTGAGATATAGAACAGTAATAATTTACTAATAAATTTAGTAACGTAATTATCACAAGAAGAGATGACACTAAAGTTAAAAGAATGTGACAGTTTAATGACAAATGAAATTGGCTTTATATTTGAAAGCCATGTCGCTAAATCCTTACGCTGTTATGGCTGAATCTACTTCAGCTTGATCATGAACAATAAGTGATTTGGGTAAATCACAACGAAATAAACTGCCTTTGCCCACTTCGCTTTCTATAAGCAGGTTTCCGTCATATCGAGCTAAAGCATGTTTGACTATCGCGAGCCCAAGCCCGGTACCACCCTTTTCCCGGGATCGACCTTTGTCTATACGATAAAAACGTTCCGTCAATCTTGGTATATGCTCCGATGCAATGCCCAAACCGTTATCGCGTACACTGAAATGCGCGCCGCTATTGTCTTCGTACCATTTAACATCGATACAACCATTCTCAGGCGTGTATTGAACTGCGTTAAATACCAGATTCGAAAAGACACTGTAAATTTCGCGTTGGTTTGCTTTTAAATACAAATCTTGATCCGCGTTCAATGTAATTTTATGGTTCATAAAACCACTTAGTGATTTTGCTTCATTCACTATTGCTAATAACATGTCAGGCATAGGTATCGTTTCTTTTTCACTTTGCCCTGCACCTGCTTCAAGCCCTGAAAGCTGCATCAGGTCTTCAATCAAATTTTGCATGCGTGTCGTTTGCATACGCATTTGTTGTAAATAACCGATCCATTCAGGTGGACATGATTCATCATCAACAAAACCTTCAAGATAACCGGAAATTACCGTCAATGGAGTTCGTAATTCATGCGATGCATTAGCAATGAAATCTTTACGCATCTGGTTAATACTTGTAATAGCAGTAACATCTCTTGCTACCAGTAATTTTTGCGTATCGCCATAAGGAGTAATACGGACTTCCAGAGTTAATTTATTATCGACTGGTGAGGAAATTTGTAATGCCTTTTCCAGTTCCGCTTCGCTCGCATTAAGATATTTTATTAACTTTGGAAATCGCACCAGATTTTGCAGTCTTAGGCCACCATCTTTCGGCCAATGAACACCAATATATTCCCGTGCCTTTTCATTGGCCCATTCAATTTCACCCCGCTCCCCCAAAACGATAACCGCATCAGGTAGTGCACGGGTCGCTTCCTGAAAGCGCCTTAAAAAACCGGACAGCCTTTGTTTACGCTGTTCATTTCTATCACGCAGATAATCAATTTCGCGGCAGGTTTCATAGATAATACCTGACTGAGAAGGACCATTGGTTTTCTGGCGTTTTTGTAACCAAAGTAAAATTTCCGCGAATTTTTTATATTGCCACCATATAAATAACAATAACCCGGCAACAATACAAAGCAGAAAATAATCCGAGATTGCGCCTATTAAGGCACTAAGAAAAAGCACGCTGATAAAGCGCCAGAGATCGTACTTCATTTTGAAAAAAAACTAACGCGTGGAAAAACGATACCCGACACTACGAACGGTTTGGATAAACCTGTCAAAACCAAACGGCTCAAGCGTTTTTCTAAGTCGGCGAATATGAACATCAACGGTGCGTTCTTCAACGTAAACATTTTCACCCCATACCTGATCGAGTAACTGAGAACGACTATACACCCGTTCCGGATGCCCGATAAAGAAGTGTAGTAATTTAAATTCAGTTGGACTGATATCAATATCCTGACCTTCTGCTGATACACGATATGTTTCAGGGTTAAATAATAAGCCTTTGACCTCGATCACCCCGGAATCATCAGCCCCTGAATATCGCCGCAGAACTGCTCTGACTCTGGCGACCAGCTCTTTTGTAGAAAAAGGTTTGGTTACATAATCGTCAGCGCCAGTCTCAAGTGCGCGAACCTTGTCTTCTTCTGCACCTTTCGCCGTCAACATAATAATCGGGATATCACGCGTTTCCGGCACACTGCGCAAGCGACGCGCGTAATCAATACCACTCATGCCCGGTAACATCCAGTCGAGTAAAACCAGATTGGGTCGCTCTGATTCTATCTTTGTTCTGGCTTGCTCAACATCAACCGCTTCTCTGCATTCGAAGCCTTCTTTCATTAATGCATAGCCCAGCATGTCGCGAATAGCTTCTTCGTCTTCAACGATCAATATTTTTTCTTTCATCATATTTAGGTCTGTATCAAACATGTTGCGTATTAGAAAGGACTTATATTACAGCTTCATGACAAAAATGGCTCAACCAGGTTACAAAAGCCTCATTATTTCGACATCTAATAAATTACATCAGGTTTTGTAATGCTACTGTCATAGTTCCTTCACTGTTTTGTCACGCAAGTTTCATTTAGCTGCAACAGTCGATCCTTATCTTTACCTCACCAATTTGGGGGACGCTCTCGTCATTATTTTAGAGTGCATCGCGGTATAAATATTAATCCACTTGTAAGGAGAAACATTGTGTTTAAGAAGGCACATTTAAAAAGTTTGCTAGGCTCGATCTTGATCGGCGCAATGGCAGCAATTTCAACCCCGGCAATGGCAACTAACGAAGCCATGCTGGATCTATTAAAAATCCTGCGAGATAAAGGCAGCATTACTGCTGAAGAATACAACATACTCGCAAACGCAACCAAGGCCGATGCCGAAAAAGCTGAAGGCCTGGCCAGTGAAATTAAAGCTGATGTTGCGAAAGCAACCAAAGACATGCCGAAGATTACAACAAAAGGCAAATTTATAGTTGAATCAGCTGACGGAGATTGGAAGTTCCAACCCATTGGTCGCATTATGTGGGATTACATTGCAAGTGATCGTGATGGCGGAGCAGTAGGAACATATGGAGACAGTGGTTATGAACTGCGTCGTGCACGTATAGGTATTGAAGGCCAATTCAAGCCCATTTCCTGGAAAACCGAAGTTGATTTTGCAGACGATAATAATCCTGCCTGGAAAGACGTCTGGATCGCTTACAATGGTAAAAGTAACTACGGCAAATGGTGGTTGAAATTCGGTCAAGCACATACTGCTTTTGGCCATGCCACAATCAGCAGTAGTAAATACATGCCATTAATGAATCGTCCTTTATTTGCTGATGGTCCCCAACATTCACGTCGTGTCGGTGTTTCTGCTTACCATCAAGCTGATAGATGGTTTGCACATGCCAGTGCACAGGTTCCGGCTCTTAATGATGACAATGTTGCTTCTTCTACCGAAGATCGTAAAACCTACGCTTTTCGCATAGGTGGTACTCCTATCATGAAGGACGACAAGCATCAATTGCATATTGGCGGTTCATATATGCATGAAGAACTTAATGGTGACACATTTAATAACATCGATAATAACCTGGTTTCACATCTGGGTGATGGTGATCAATTAGAATTTGATACTAGTGAAGGTGGTCTCGGTGGTACTAAAGATGTAGATGCCTATGGCGCTGAAGTAATTGGTGTCTGGGGTTCTCTACACGGCGTATTTGAATACACTATGTGGGATACTAATAACACAGCAGGTGACGCCGATCTTGATGGTTATGCATTTGACGTCGGGTACTTTTTCACTGGCGAGTCCATGAAATTTAAAAACAACGGACAGTTCAGTGGAATCAGTCCTAAGAACGCAGTTGGAAAAGGTGGTATTGGTGCCTGGCAGATTGCTATGCGCTATGAATCAATGGATTTAAGAGATGGTGTGTTTGATGGTGGTGAAGCTGACGTCTTTACTGTTGGTCTTAACTGGCACCCAACTTCAAATACTCGCCTGATGGCAGACTACGCTACTGTACTTGACTATGATTGTGGCACTGCTGCTGGTGGCACCATTGCTGGTACAACTAAAACTTGCGATGGGATAACAGGTGAAGAAGCTAGTGCCTTCCAGGTTCGTGCGATGATGTATTACTGATCAAATATTCTTCTAAATAAGAAGACTTTGATCTCTAGAGATAAACCCCGCTTCGGCGGGGTTTTTTATGTACAGGATGTACGGTATGCCGCGAGAGGGCAGGACGCCCGAAGTGTAGTGGTCAAGTAATATTGGCCACAGTATTGTATTCAATCCAGTATTTTTTCTCTGCCACATTGGGTGCCAAACCCTCATTATGTTGATGTGGTCT
>Ga0214472_10007507_pt1 | contig 11407 bp, 6 predicted proteins | sample RVTome_6_FD_207662 | JGI IMG/M metagenome (GOLD analysis project Ga0214472, IMG submission 207662) | Soil microbial communities from uranium-contaminated site in the Upper Colorado River Basin, Wyoming, United States - RVT140D175 | ecosystem: Environmental > Terrestrial > Soil > Contaminated >...
GAGGTCCTCCGCCAGGCCACCGATGGCCCGCACCGTGGCGTCCACCCGGCCATCGTCCAGGACCACCACGCCCACCTGGCCGCCCGCCCCAACCTCGAGCTTCCCGAACCGGAGCTCCGGGGTGAACGGGATCACGGCCCGGACGAACCCCAGGTCGCGCACCGCGCCGGTGTCCGCAGGATCGAGGAGGGCCACGTAGCCGAACGGAGCCACGAACTGGACCAGCGAGACCCCGCGAGCGCGGAGCTCATCCAGCCAGGCGTCCTTGGACGGCCCACGGAGTTGGATCACGTGCAGCTGAGGCCGCCCGGGCGTGAGGGCGGGCAGCGACGCCGCCGCGGGGTCGAGGGTGCCGCCCGGGAGGACCAGCGTTCCGGCCTCGGGATGCGGCTCGAACGGGACCCCGGAGCTCCGGAGAGCGGCCAGGTCCCCCTGGCGAACCTCGGCCCACTCGAACGCGCCGTACGAGGCGCTCCAAGCAGGAGTGACCCCGGCCTTGGAAAGGCCCCCGGCCGCGACCCGGACGGCCGTGGCCGGCGGCGAACCCGCCTGGGCGCCGGTGAACGCGGTGCCCAGGACGGCCAGGGTCAGCAGCGCCGACAGGCGAGCCCGCATCAGGACCTGGCCATGGGCACCACGCCCAGGTCGAGCTCCCCGCCCCGGGCCAGGACCACGTCCATCTCGATGGGCACGCGTCCGGGGGCGGAGATCTTCACCTTCAGCGGCTCGGTCCCGCCCTCCGCGGCCACCAGCGGCCGGGTGGTCGGGTTGATGTGCCACTCGATCGTCCCGTCGAGCGCGCTGGCCGCGTTGATGTCGATGACCTCATGCGTGGAGGTGCTCTGGTTCAGCAGGGGCCCGATGCCGTCGGTGCCCTGGGGCCAGGTGGGCGTGTCGAACTCCTTGTGGCCGTTCAGGCTGACCACCACGCCCTTCTCGTGGTCGTCGGGCTCCACCGCCCGTCCCTTGATCACGCAGTGCTTGGAGGCGTCGGCCGCGGCCTCGGCGTGGAGCATGAATGAGGACATGATCTTGGGCCAGAAGCCCCCGGGTGCGTCGTTCTGGTTGTACGGCGGGTGGAACTGCGACCCGCCGTGCTCGAACGTGTACCCGAACCCGCCGGCCGCCGCGTAGTACCAGTCGTCGGTGGTCCCGGTGGTCGGGTACAGGCCCAGGCCGATCTGGGAGAAGTACCCGGTGATGGCCTGCATCTGCGCACCGAGGTCGGCCATGAACTCCTCGTCCACGCTCGGTTCCTCGGTGTGTCCCCACGGACGCAGGATCAGCTTCCCGTTCGTGTGGTTGGTGATCATGCCGGTCACGTTCCGGGCCAGGAGGAACTCCGACACGTTCTTGTTCTCCGGCTCGGACAGCGGCTCGGGGCCGTAGTACGTCTGGTCGTAGGGATTGGGCGAGGTGGACGCGAACACCGGCGACTCGTTGGTGGGGATGCCGTCGGTGGTCGCCCCCCACAGGAACGCGTAGTTCCGGTTGGGGTCCACGCCGTAGGCCAGGGGGTTGTCCGGGACCTCGTCCTCGTGCCCGCCCCAGGCCCGCTTGTTCTTCCGCCAGTACGCGCCCTGGCCGCCGGCCACGATGCCCAGGTTCGCGTTCTCGATCCCGTGGCGCGACTCGTGGAAGCCGTCGGGGTTCATGACCGGGACGATGACCACCCTGGCCTTGTCCAGCAGGTCTGTCACGCGCTGGTCGGTGCCGTAGTTCTGGAGCAGGTAGTAGGCCCAGATCATGCAGAACTCGGCGGCCGGCCACTCGCGGGCGTGGTGGATGCCGTCGTAGTAGATCGTGGGACGGCCGTCCACGCCGCCGACGTCGGCCGCGATCTCCAGCCCGTACACCGTGCGGCCCTCGAAGGACTTGTGGGAGAGGACGATGGTCCGGGCCTGGTAGGGATAGGCCTTCGGCAGATCCTTGCACTCCCGCTCGTAGTCGGCCAGGACCCGATAGTTCGTGAATCCTCCCGGCGGCGCCAGGAGCGGCGGCGTGTTGTCCGCCTGCGCGTTGAGCCTGGCGTCGCGGGCCACCAGGTCCTTGACCGTGATCGTGTAGTCCACGCCCAGGGACTGGAGTCGGGCCAGGTCTCCCGGCCACAGCAGGATCTCGATGGAGCCGTCGGCGAACCGCCGGTGGGTGTCGTCGAACACGGCCAGGGCCACGGCCTCGGCCGCGGAGGCCGCCTTGACCCGGGCCAGCATCAGCGGCTCGGCCAGGGTGGCTCCCTGCGCGGCGGCGGCCAGGGCATCGGTGGGCCGGAGGTACCGGCCCAGGGTCATGGCGCCCAGGCCCATCCCGGCCCGGCGGATCAGGTCACGGCGGGAGATCCCCTTCTCGTTCATGGCGTCCGGCTCCTTGTTCGGTGGCGTCTGCTGTCCATATACGGCCCGAGGCCCCGGGAACCCTTTGTGCACCTGCACAAAGGCCCGGGGCGCCGGTGCCTACGAGCGCTGGTAGTCGACCAGGTTCAGGAACACCTGCCAGGTGGAGAAGGTCAACGCGTACGAGGCCACGCCGAATCGCATGTCCCGGACGCCACCAGGCTGGTAGTTCGGGTCGGGGAACATCTCCCCGGCGATCCGGATCACGCCATCGCCCAGGTGGCGCTCTCCCAGCCCGGACTCGACCACGGTGGCCGACGTGCACAGGTTGACGGGCTCCTTGCCGCACCCGTTCTCCCAGGGCGTCCGGCGGACCCCCCACTGGGGCATGAACGCCGCGCTGTCGCCGTCGGGCGAGTACCCCAGCGGCGTGGGCTCCACGGCTTGCCTGGACGTCCCGCCCGCGGTCCCGGGCAGGCACACGCTCAGGGTCAGGGGATCGTTGTTGCAGGTGTTCCCCCGGCCGGAGACGCTGAAGTTGTACCGGCCGGCCAGCGTGTTGCTGGTCCGGATGTCGGCCGGGTCTGCGACCACGCCCATCGGGTAGAGGGCCCGCAGGGCGCCGTCCGTCAGGATCAGGTTGCCCCCCCGCTCCGCGAATCCCTTGAGGGCCGCGTAGTAGGCGGCCTCGTCCTCCGGGCTCAGGCCGAGCGGGGTGCCGTCCTCGTCCGCGTAGGCCGGGAACGGGTCGTTGACCACCACCAGCGAGTCGAACCGGTCCAGGGCGGCCGGGTCGGCCAGGATGTCCGGCACGGTGACGCCCTCGGCCTTCTTCGACGGATCCTGGATGTACTTATTGAGGTCCGTGAAGAAGTCCATGGACGAGGCCGAGAACGGGGCCTGCCCGGGGTTCTCCTCCGCGGTGGCCGGGCTGAAGTCGAGCTGGACCCGGGTCACCGGTCCGGAGCCCAGCGCCGTGATCCGGGCCCTCCACCGTCCGGGCTGGGGGTCGTCCACCGTGACGATCTGCCCCGCGTTCTGGTAGAAGATCTCGGACACGATCGACGTGGCCGCCTGCTGCCACTGCCCCTCCTCGAACCGCTCCAGGATGATCCGCGAGGTGACCGCGGCCGGCGACACGCCCTGGACGTGGGTGTTGGTCATCGTTCCCGTGATGCCGCCGTTCCAGATGCCCCGGTCGGGACCGTGGACGTCGAACTCCAGGAGGCCGTTGGTCCCCTCGGTGGTGAACGTGGCCCCGGGCTCCTCGCAGGGCAGGAGGGCGTCGTTGTTCTGGGGACCGGCCGACTGGCACGGCAGGAGGACGTCGATGTCGTTCTGGGCCGGCAGGCCGGGGTTCTGCGGCCGGGGGGCGCCCTCGTGGGTGACCCGCTTGGGGTTGTGCACGTAGCCGATCTTGCCGGCAGGCTGGAGCTCGAAGACGTCCTGGGTGAGCATCGAGGAGATCTGGGAGTAGATCAGGCCCTTGTTCCCGTCGATGTGCATCTGCTCGAGCATGGGTTCGAACACGTTGTTGGGGGCCAGGTGGGACAGGGACATCTCGTTGTCGATGCCCACCGCGCCCAGGCCCACGATCTCCGACTCCATCCAGTCGCCGAGGGACCCGGTGACCTGGTAGCTGATCGTGTCGATCACGGTGCCCCACTGGTCGGCGGCGGGGAACACGGTGCCGATGTACGGCGACCAGTCAAGCCGGGCGGTCTGGTCCTCCCACGCGCGGAGGGCCTGGTCCACCGTGGAGAAGTTCTTGCGGAAGTCCCGCTGACCCGAGCCCAGCAGGGTGTAGGAGAACGCGCTGGCGGTCAACTGGCCGTGCAGGTCGATGCCCCCGTCGAACTTCCCGGTGGCCGTCGACTTCGCGATCTGCCTGAGCGCGTAGGCGAACGCCTTGACCTCCGGCTCGGAGCCGGGGCTGTAGGGCTGGTACGTGTACCCGGCCGTGGGCCAGTCGCGGTTCAGGTCCACGCCGTTGCCGTTGTACCGCTGGTACACGGACCCCGGCGTGTAGTTCAGGTTGGGCGCTCCGTCCTCGAACTCCACCGGCGCGATCTGTCCGCGGGCCCACCCGTCGGGGTTGGGGAGCATGAAGTACACCACCGCGTTCTCCAGCGTGTCCTTGGCGGTGGGCACGGGCTTGGTGGTGGGGGCCTCGACGATCTTCTTGTCCGGCTCGTTGGCCGCCCACGTCACCAGGTCCTCCATGGCCCGCATCTGGCCCTCGGCCCCGGCCCGCTCGGGCCCGTGGATGCCGCCGGCGTACACGAAGTGCTTCCGCTCCCGCTCGGGGACCGGCGACTTGGAGTCGGTGATCTTGAACAGGTACAGGGGGCGGCGGTCCCGGGCCATGGCCTTGGGCTTGCCGTCCTCGATGACGATGTTCCGGGGGATGCCGGCGGACATGAAGCTCGGGTTGTCGAAGGCCTGGTCCAGCCGGATCACCTGCATGTAGCGGGGGAACTTGCGGGACAGGAACTTGGAGCCCTCGATGGCGTCCTCGTACTGGAGGAAGTGGACCGCGCACACGTTGCCCTTGGCCCAGGGCGAGATGCCGGGCGGCGTGTCCTTGATCCCGTCGCCGTCGGTGTCGGGGATGCCCACGGCCTGGCAGCCCTGCGGGTCAGGGAACACCCGGCCGTACACGGCGTAGGTGGCCTCGTCCTTGGCCACGGGCACGGTGGCCAGGGCGTAGGACGAGCCGGTGGCCGCGCCGAGCAGTGACGTGAGCAGCATCACGGCCAGGCCCAGCGGGATGAGGCGCTTCCGTCGCGAGGTCATGCTGAAGACTCCCTCCTGTTGGTCTGATGGATGGATTCTCTGTGGGGGCCCCTGAACCCTTTGTGCAACCGCACAAAGGGTTCGGGCCCCCCCGGGGCGAACGTATCCACAAGAAATCCGTTACTGGGCCCCATGGGCCCGAAGGAGGGAGAGCGATGAGCACACGCGCGAAGGCTCTGGCCGCGGCGGCACTGGCCCTGGGGGTGCTGGCGCCGGCGGCGTCCGGTGCGGCCGGGACCGTGTCGGTCACGGCGGCCACCAGGACCGGTGACGTGCTGGCCGTGGCCGGCACCTCGACCTACACCGACCAGCCGTTCGTCCAGATGGGCACCGACCCCACCGGGGACACCACCGCTCCCGGCCAGGACGTCCTGGGGGCGGACCTCACGGGCGCCTTCCTGGCCAGCCGGACGAACAACCAGCTCCAGATCAGGTGGTCGGTGGCCTCCCTGCCCCCGGAGCTGGGCGGATCCCCCACCGGGGTGGCCTACGGGTCCAGCTTCTGCGTGGACGACACCCTGTGCTGGGACGTGGACGCCCAGCGGATGGGCCTGGGGGCCCTGAGCACCAACCCCTACGGCGCGCTGTGGCGGTGCGGGGACTCGGCCTGCACCCCGGACCAGCAGACGTCGCCGGTGGACCTGGCCTCGCCGGTGTTCAACGCCGCCACCAACACGATCACCGCCTCGGTCTCGCTGAGCCAGATCGGGGCCAGCCCCGGCTCCAAGATCACCCCCTCCAGCGCCTCACCGCAGGGCGCCTGGTTCGTGTGGATGGGCGACGCCACGGTCACCGTGTTCGCCAATCTGGCCGACGGGGTGTTCTTCGAGCAGGAGGAGTACCGGGTGGCCAAGAAGGAGGTCTCCCTGGCCGTCGGCGCCCCGGGGCAGGACCCGGCCTCGGTGGCCTACGCGACCACGGTGAACCCGGCCGCGAACGGGTCCTTCTCCGGCGGGCTCGACGTGACCGGCCTGAGCGGGCCGCACACCGTGTACGCCCGGGCCTGCTTCGGCTCCGACAACTGCGGCTACGGGACCCTGGACGTCACCCTGTAGCCCTGGATCCATCGGGAGCCCCGCCTCACCGTGAGGCGGGGCTCCTTCGTTCGGGCCGCCGAACGCGATTTGTGCACATGCACAAAGGGGAATCACGGTCATCCGCTGAACAAGTCAGATGGAACCGTCGAACGGAGGTCCTCTGATGAAGCGTATCGCGCTGGTTTCCCTGGCCACCGTGGCCGGGCTGGTCTCAAGCCTGGCTCCGGCCAGCGCCACACCCACCGCCGTGCAGGAGAACGTCCGGCACGTGCTGAACGTACCGGGCACCACCGGCGGCCACCTGGCCATCGAGGGCGACCGCCTGTACATGGGCAACTACGGCCTGGGGTTCAGCATCTACGACATCAGGAACCCGAGCGCGCCCGTTCAGGTCGGCGCGTACCGGCCCCAGGGCGCCCGGGCGGACGCCACTCCTGACGCCTTCGACTACGAGGGCCGGAACATCGCCGTCCTGGGCGGCGACCGGACCGGGGCCACCAGCATGACCGAGTTCGTGGACGTCACGGACCCGGCCGCGCCCACCGTGCTCCACACCATCACCTCGGCCCAGAGCGGGTCGGCCCACAACGTGGACATCGTGGACGAGCGGATGCTGTACCTGCCGTCCGGCGGCGGCTTCCGGATCTTCGACATCAACCCGGTGGTCCAGACCCCGCCCGCCGCCCCCACCCTGATCACGAACGCGAGCCTCCAGACCCTGTGGCAGAACTCGCCGTTCCGCGAGGGGCGCACGCTGGGTCCAGGCTTCACCCACATCCACGACATCTCCGTCTACACCGACCTCAGCGTCCTCCTTCCCGAGGAGGAGTGGGTGGACCAAGACGGCGACGAGATCCCCGACCCGACCTTCGGCCCCAAGGACATCGCCCTGGTGGCCGAGGGCGGGGACTACGTGGGGGGCAACAACCGGGGCACCGTGTACGTGGTGGACATCACCGACCCCCGGGTTCCGGTGGTCCGCAACCGGTTCCTGCACGCCACCGGTGAGGGCCACCACCCGTGGCGGTACTTCCACGAGGTTCAGCTCCTGGATGGGGACCCCCACATCGGCGTGGTCACCGACGAGGACCTGCACAACGGCTGCACCGCAGGCGGCATGATGAGCCTCCGCTTCTCCGACGACTACACCGAGGCGACCGAGCTCGACGAGTGGTTCATCGGTGAGGCACCTGCGGCCGTGTGCTCCGCCCACGTGTTCAGCTCAGAGGGGAACTTCGTGTTCATGGGCTCCTACAACGCCGGGCTCCAGATCATCGACTTCTCCGACCCCACCGAGCTCAAGCGGGCCGGCCAGTACATCATCGAGGGCGCCAACTCCTGGGCGGCCCTGTACCACGAGGGCGTGATCTACACCGGGGACTTCGGGGCCCGGGGCCTTGACGTGTTCGAGTTCATCCCCAACCCCGACGGGAAGGCGTTCCTCAAGGCGGGGCACCCCGGGACCACCGTGGCGGGAGGCGTGTCGGAGCTGAGCTCCGGCTGCGACGCCGAGAGCCCGACCAACGAGATCGACGGCTTCCTGCTCCCCATCCCCGAGGAGCTGCGCACGTCCGACCACTCGATCCGGCTGTGGGGGTCCGCCGAGGTGGCTCCCGAGCTCACCGTCTGGTGGTACGACTCCTCGTGCACGCTCATGAGCACGACCCCCGGGGCGTCCGGCAGCCCGATCATGGAAGGCGCCAACTACGCGTGGATCAACATGTTCGTGGGCACCCCCCAGTGGGTGTACGCCAAGTTCAACTAGCGAGCGGGGAGGGAGAGCGATGGCCTTCGGCAGTCTGGTGACGGACCCGAGGGCCATCGCGCTCACCGTGAGCCTGCTGGCCTCGGCCACGGCCGGGACCACCGAGGTCACCGAGCTCTCCGCCAGCATGAGCGGCAAGACCGCGTCGGTGAGCGGGGCGGCGACCTTCGGGGAGGCTCCGGTCCTGGTCGGTCAGGACGCCGTGGGTGACAACACGGGCGGCCCGGCCGGCACCGTGGGCCTGGACATCGACAAGCTGTTCATCTCCCAGCCCACCCGGGACACCGGCACCCTGCTGTTCGTGATCCGCCTGGCCTCGCTGACCGGGGGCGGCCTGCCCGACAGCGTGCAGTACAACTGGGACATCATGGTGAACGGCGGGGCGGGGGGCGGCGGCTCGAACTGGTCGATCAAGAGCGCCCGGACCTCGCAGTTCTACCAGCCGGGGAGCGTGGAGCCGTACGCCGGGGTGCACTCCTGCGTGCAGGACCCCACCACCGGACAGTGGAACTGCACGTCCGTGGCCGACGTCCCCGCGGTGTACGACCCCTCGGCCTCCGAAATCCGGATCTCCGTCCCCACCTCGGTGATCCAGGCCGGGGGCGGGGCCCGGATCACCGCGTGGCCCCGCAACGGCGACCCGGTGTGGGTCCGGCCCTCGGCCCTGGGCGCGGTGACGCCCGGGGTGACCATCGACGGGGCCGAGCACGACGCCTACACCCGGCCCACGGCCACGGTCCGCCTGGGCATCGCCCCGGCCGGGACCCCCGAGGGCAGCGTGAACTTCAACAAGACGGCCTCGGTGGGGGCCTCGGGGTCCTTCACCGGCTCCATCACCGCCCCCAGCACGGGTTCCTACGACGTGTGGGCCAAGGCCTGCTTCGGGGCCACGTGCGGCACCCGCTCGGTCAGGGTCCAGACCACCTGAGCTTTGTGCACCTGCACGAAGGGAACCGAGCGGTCCGCGGCGAAGGGAACACCTCAGGAGGTGGGACCCATGAACCGCACGATCCTGGCCCTGACCGTTGCCCTGGCCTCGCTGGCCCCCATCGCGGGGACGGCGTCTGAGACCACGAACGAGGACCCCCTTCCAAGGGTCCCGCCCGGGTTCGCCGTGGGCGTCTACGCCACGGTGGGCGGGACGCCGACCAGCCTCACCTTCGGCCCAGACACCCGGACAGGGTTCGGAGGGAAGCGCCTGTATGTGGCCGATGCCCAGTTCGGGAACGTGGTGGTCATCGATCAGGCGTCCGCCGTGGGCGACTGGCGTCTGGTCGGATCTCAGCCCCAGACGTACGCGTCCGGCTTCACCCAGCCTCTGGGCGTGGTTGCCGCGCCCGACGGGACGCTGTTCGTGGCCGACAACGAGGGAGCACGCCCCGGCCCGTTCGGCACCCGCGTGTACGGACGGGTGTGGCGAGTCAAGGATACGAACGGCGATGGCACCGGCGACCTGAAGGAGGTCGTCCTCAAGGACCTCCCCAACGGCAGGCACAACACGAACGGCATGGCCTTCGGCCCGGACGGGATGCTCTACGTGGCCAACGGGAACTCCACCGACGATGGGATCGCAGGCGGAAGCGCGGAGGTCGAGCCGTGGTCGGGATCGGTCGTGCGGGTGGACCCCTCGGCCACGAACGTGTCGGTGGCCGACTTCGTCGAGGAGGATGCGCTGATCGCCGAGGGGATGCGGAACCTCTTCGACCTGACGTTCTCGCCGTTCGACCCCACGAAGCTGTACATCCCCACCAACGGCCCGGACAACCCCGAGGGCGACGACAACCTGTACCTCACCGATATGGATGACCTGCGGCAGAAGCGGGACCCAGTCACCGGCGAGCTCCTTTTCGACGAGGACGGCAACCCGATCATGGAGCCGGTCATCGACGACTTCGGCTTCCCGTCCTGCCTGTACAAGGGAAGCCTCGAGCCGTTCCAGAATCCCGGGGCCGCGGTCATCTCCCGCTTCGGTCCGTGCCCGATGTCCACGGTACCCCGGCCGATCGGGAGCTTCGGCCTCCACGTGTCAGCCGACGGTCTCGCGTTCCAGACCACGGACCGATGGGGCGACGACTTCAAGAACGACCTGTTCGTCGCGGAGTTCGGCAACTTCTTCGGGAACCGGGTGGTGGGCCACCGGGTGGTGCGGGTCGAGCTCTCGGGCGACGGCACAACGGTGGAACGCACCAGCGACTTCCTGTCGGGGGCTGCACCCCTGGACGTCACGTTCTCCAGCCTCGGCAGCGCGATGTACGTGGCGGACTTCGAGGGCGCCATCTACTGGGTCGTCAAGGCCGCCGACGTGCCACGCGTCATCGACGTGCAGATCCAGAACCTCCAGTTCCTCCCGCAGGCACTGGTGATCCCCGAGGGCACCACGATCCGATGGACGAACACCGAGGGTCCAGCCCTCCCGATGAACCACAACGTCACCGGCCGGCAGGCGCTCCGCTCAGACGGGAGCCAGGACCCCGGCGCCGAGATCAACTCGGGGCCGCTGCTCCCGGGTGACAGCCACTCCTACCGCTTCGACACACCGGGGACGTGGCTCTACACGTGCACGATCAACCCGATCCACAACGCGGCCATGCACGGCTCGATCACGGTCGTGCCCGCCGGGAGCTAGAGGGAGGGAACATGCTTCGAGCGACGCTGGCCATCGCCCTGACCGCCCTGGTGGGGATCCCTGCCGGGGCCCAGGAGGGCGCCGCCCACGTCCACTGGATGCAGCGGGACCGGGCCTGGTACACGCAGGCCGGGGTGGTGCAGGCCAACGGGGACGCCGTCCCGGACGTGGTGGTCGCCGCCGGTGACCGCGACGCCGCCTACCAGGGCTGCCTGGCCCCTCCCGGATATCCGGGGTTCCTGCTGGACCAGGTGGTGGACACGGTCCTGATCGGAGCTGCCAAGCTGGCCGTGCTGGACGGAAGGACCGGAGATCCCCTGTGGGAGATGGCCTGGCGCCCCGGCGGCGATGCCATCGACCCGCCCACCGTGGAGCGGTACCACCTGGTCTCCGGAGTTTTCACGGACGACATGGACGGCGATGGCCAGAACGACCTGGTGGTCCTGCGAACGGTCCGCCCCTCCGACGGCTCCGACCAGACCCACCACATCACCAGCTACGACCCAGGAACCGGGGCGGTGGAGTGGGACGTCACCCGAACCTCCCCGGGCGACGAGCTGAGCATCCTTGGTCTTGCTCCTATCGAGGTGTTCGGCGAGCCCGGGGCCATGCTGGCCCTGCTCACGGTGAAGATCACCATCGAGGGCGGCAGCTTCGACATCACCATCGAGGGGAAGAACGAGCTGGTCCAGCTGGAGCCGGGGGAGGCGCCTCAGACGGTGGTGGAGCTCCCCGACGACCTCGGCCTGGCCTACCCGGTCCCGTACGGCGAGGGGTACCGGTTCATCTCGTTCCCGCTGCGGATCAGCGGTCCCCCGCCGATGGCCGTCGTGGACGCCCGGGCCGTGGA
>Ga0214472_10007508_pt1 | contig 11404 bp, 11 predicted proteins | sample RVTome_6_FD_207662 | JGI IMG/M metagenome (GOLD analysis project Ga0214472, IMG submission 207662) | Soil microbial communities from uranium-contaminated site in the Upper Colorado River Basin, Wyoming, United States - RVT140D175 | ecosystem: Environmental > Terrestrial > Soil > Contaminated >...
CCGCGCTCGAGGACGTGAAGCTGCGCGGCGAGCAGCTGTCGTTCCGGCTCGCCGGAATGACCTACAGCGGCCGCGTGAACGGCGCGCGGATCGAAGGCAGAATCGCGGGCGGCGGCGCCTGGAGCGCGACGCGCGTGCGCTGATGGAGCGAAAGCGCGTCAACTCGTCGAAGGTGCGCTCGGTCGGCTACGACGAGCGCAGCCAGACGCTGGAAGTCGAGCTCGCGAACGGCCAGGTGTGGCAGTACACGAAGGTCTACCCCGAGGTGTACCGGCGCTTCATGGCGGCGCCCAACGCATCCTCTTTCTACGACGACAAGATTGCCGAGGACTACACCGGCCGCCGCGTATAGGTGCGCGCGATGAGCGGCGCGCCGCAGCTCGTCGCCGCGCTCGCGCTCGCCGCCGTGACACTCTCCTGATGCTCCAACTCCGACCCTCCTGCGAATGCTGCAACCTCGACCTCCCGCCCGATTCGACGGACGCCTTCATCTGCACCTTCGAATGCACCTTCTGCCGCAACTGCGCCACGCAAATCCTCAAAGGCAAATGCCCGAACTGCGGCGGCGAACTGCTGCTGGCCAAGTACCCCGCCTCCACCGAGCGCATCCACAAGCCCGACGGCTGCAAGAAGGTGGCGTGAGGTCAGAATTCCTTCGCGTCGCGATGAGGCCGCTCGCTCTTCTCCTCCTATTCGCCCTCCCCGCCGCCGCGCGCGCACAGACGGACGAACCGATGATCCGCTGGGATTGCGATCCCGCCGGCAACAAGCTCACGCTGGAAATGGTGCAGCCGCCCCTGGCCAAGGTGACGGCAAGAGAGCTCATCCTTCTCAACGGCGTCACGAACTTCGAGCAATGCCAACTGGACGGAGCCAACTGGACGTTGCTGGTCGACCTGGTCGAATACGACTCCGGCCGCTGCGAGGTGGAGCCCGACACCATCGTCAGCCTGCTGCGCAACGACAAGCTGGTGATCTCGTCGGTCGTCATCGGTTACAACTGCGGGAACCGGCCCGTCCTAAGCGCAGCGCGGGTCGCCGAGCCGGGAAATGGTGAGGACCCGGGGATCGAGCTCTGCACCGCAAGGACCTACGGCACCGAGAATCGCTGCTCGCCGCTCCGTCTCCACCAGATGAAGGCGGCTATCGACAACGACGCCGTCGCCGCCCACGCCAGGCACGGCGCGGAAAAACACCGCTGACCCTCAGTGCGACTCGCGGCTGAGGCTGCAGTACGTCCCGCCGTGAATCGCCGCCGCCCCACCCGCCTCCACCGAGCGCATCCATAGGCCCGACGGCTGCAAGGAAGCGGCATAGCAGCAGGTCCGGCGCCCCGTGCGCCTTTCAATCAGCCGACCCTAAACCTTTCATTTGGCCGAACCTCAGATCCTTGTCGGACCCAGGGGCCGCCTGCTGGTTGTTTTAGGAAGAAGACTTATCCTAAAATAGCGCCCGCCGCTATTTTAGGCACCCCCACGCATGAAGCGCCCCCTCCAAGGCCGCTACCTCAAGCTCTCCACCACCGGCGAAGCCTTCAACGCCTTCGTCCCCGCGCCGCTCCCGCCGAGCCCGCCCATCGACTGGACCCCGCACCTGCGCGCCCGCTTCGACAAGGCGCTCCTCGAGCTCGGCCGCCTGGACGCGCTGACGGACCTCCTCCCCGACGCGGCGCTGCTCCTCTACAGCTTCGTCAGGAAGGAGGCGGTGCTCTCCTCGATGATCGAGGGCACGCAGTCCTCGCTCGCCGACCTGCTCCTTTTCGAGCAGGGCGAGCAGCCGGGCGTGCCGGTGGAGGACGCGCGCGAGGTGAGTCTCTACGTGAAGGCGCTGGAGCACGGGCTGAAGCGGTTGCGCGGCGGCTTTCCGCTGTCGCTCCGGCTGCTGCGCGAGGTGCACAAGGTGCTCCTCGGCCACGGGCGCGGCACGAGCCGCGCGCCGGGCGAGTTCCGCCGCAGCCAGGTGTGGATCGGCGGCACGCGGCCCGGCAACGCGGCGTTCGTGCCGCCGCCGGCCGACGAGATCGCCGAGTGCCTGAAGCACCTGGAGCGCTTCCTGCACGACGAGCCGCAGCCGGCGCCGCCGCTCGCCAAGGCGGCGCTCGCGCACGTGCAGTTCGAGACCATCCACCCGTTTCTCGACGGCAACGGGCGGGTGGGGCGCCTGCTGATCGCGCTGCAGCTCGCGAACGACGGCCTGCTGCGCGAGCCGCTCCTGTATCTGAGCCTGCATTTCAAGGAGCACCGCCAGACCTACTACGAGCTGCTCAACGCGGTGCGGCTCTCGGGGGAGTGGGAAGCGTGGCTTGAGTTCTTCGCCGACGCCGTGATCTCGAGCGCGACGCAGGCGGCCGCATCCGCCAGGCGCCTCCTCGAGCTCGCCGCCGCGGACGGCCGCCGCATCGCAGGCCTGGGTCGCGCCGCGGTGTCGGCGCTCGCGGTGCACCGCGCGCTGCAGCGCCGGCCGATCGCCTCCGCCGCCACGCTCGTCTCCGCCACGCGCCTCACGCCCGCGACGGTGAACAAGTCGCTCGCGCATCTGGAGCGGCTCGGCGTGGTGGCGGAGCTCACGCGCAAGCTCCGCGGGCGGGTGTTCAGCTACGCGCGCTACGCCGAGATCCTGGGCGAGGGCATGGCCCTGCCTGACCAGCGCGCGTAGTGCGTCTCGGCGAAGATCCCTTGCCGCCGCCACGCTGCCCGCGGCGCTTGTTGCGCTGCGCCATGATCGCAGGCTCGCTCGAGAGCGCCTGCCCCGTCCCGCTGCTGGCTCTACAGCACCTCCGGGACTAGTATTGACGTCACAAGAGCAAGAAACCGATGCCTCAACCAACCGAGGGGAGACAGCCATGAACGCAGCCGTAACCTTGAGCCCGGGTGTCGTCGAACGCACGGGCGAACGCCTCGCCGGCAATGTCCAGAAATGGCTGCCGGATCCGTTTCTCTTCGCCATCCTGCTGACCTTCATCGCCTTCCTGATGGGCCTCGCCTTCACGGACAGCTCGCCGGAGAAGATGGTCAGCCATTGGTACAGCGGGTTCTGGAACCTGCTCTCCTTTGCCATGCAGATGACCCTCATCCTCGTCACGGGCTATGTGCTCGCCCACGCCCCGCTCGTGCGGCCGGCGCTGCAGTGGATCGCGGACCTGCCCAAGACGGGAACGCAGGCCGTGCTGCTCGTCACCCTGATCTCGCTCGTGCTCGCCTGGGTGAACTGGGGCTTCGGCCTCGTCGCCGGCGCCGTCATGGCGGTCCAGGTGGGCAGGCGCTGCCACGCCAAGCGCATCCCCGTGCACTACCCGCTGCTGTGCACCGCGGGCTATGCGGGGCTCGGGGTGAGCTGGCATTGGGGGCTTTCCGGCTCGGCGCCGCTGTTGAGCGCCACCAAGGGCCACATTTTCGAGAAGCTGATCGGGATCGTGCCGACCTCGGACACGATCTTCTCCAGCTACGCGATCTGGCTCCTGATCCTGAGCCTCATCTACGTGCCGCTGATGATGTACCTGATGACGCCCAGATCCGCCGAGCGCTGCCGCGGCATCGAGCACTGGCTGCCCGACGCGGTGAAGGAGGGCGCCGGCGAGAAGACGGCGGATACAGGACTTGGCGACAGCATCGCCGACCGCATCAACAACAGCCGCATCCTCGGCGGCCTGATCGTCATCATGGCCCTGGTGTGGGTGGTGATGCACTTCCGCGGCGGCAAGGGGCTCGACCTGAACATCGTCAACTTCATCTTCCTCATGCTGGGGCTCGCCCTCTTTCTGCGGCCCTACCAGTACCTGCTCGCGTTCTACGACGCGGTGAAGGCGGCCGGCGGCGTGATCCTGCAGTTTCCGCTGTACGCCGGCATCATGGGGATGGTGAGCCTCTCGGGCCTGGCGGTCATCATGGCGGGCTGGCTCATCAATATCGCCAACCCCACCACGTTCCCGATGCTCGCCTGGCTCGCGTCCGGCTTCGTCAACATCTTCGTGCCCTCGGGCGGCGGCGAATGGGCGGTGCTCGGCGAGACCCTGATCCGCGCCGGCCAGAACCTCGGCGTGCCGATCGGCAAGACCATCATCGCCTTCGGCACGGGCGACGCCTGGACCAACCTGCTGCAGCCGTTCTGGGCGATCGCGCTGCTCGGCATCACCGGCATGCGGGCGCGCGACATGTTCGGCTACTGCATCATGCTGATGCTCCTGCTGGTGCCGTTCTTCGCCATCCTGCTGACCTGGCTGCCGTACAACTGAGCCACGGCAGAAGGTTACCTCCAGTCCTGGGCCGGGCGCGATTCCCGGCTCAGGCTGTAGTACGTCCCGGCGAAGATCACCGCCGCCCCTGCGATGATCAGCGGATCAAAGGCCTCGCTGTAGAACAAGGCCCCGACGACGGCGATCAAAGGCAGGCGCACGAAATCGATCGGCACCACCACCGTGGCATCGGCGAGCTTGAACGAGCGCGTCAGACAATAGTGCGCGGTGTAGCTCCCGACGCCGATCAGCAGCATCCACGGCAAATCTGAAGCCGGCGGCGAGACCCATCCGGGCAGCGCCGTCAACAATGCCAATGGCGTCTGCACCACCGACATCCAGAAGAGCACCGCCAGCGGCGAATCCGTGGTCGACAGGCGCTTGGTGGCGATCATGTTGCCGGCATACAGGAACGAAGCCGCGAGCGCGACGAGCGAAGCCAGCTCGAAGACCCCGAATCCGGGCCGCAAGATGACGAGCACGCCGACAAGGCCCAGTACGAGCATCGCCACCCGCGGCCGCGTCAACCGCTCCCCCAATAACAAAGCCGCCAGGATCGCCGTCCACACCGGCATGGTGAACTCGATGGCGAACACCGTCGCCAAAGGCAAGGCCCCGATCGCGAACACCCAGCAGTACTGCCCGCCGAAGTGAATCACGTTCCGGAGCACATGCAGCGGCAGGCGCCGCGTGCGGGTTACCGCGTCCTTCGCCTGCGCCACGATGACGAGCACGACGGCTAGCATTACCAGGCTGCGCACGAACAGGACCTGGAACGGCCCCATGTGCGCGAGGAGCTCGCGCGCGGCGACCGCCATGGTCGAAAAGGAGAGGACCGCGCCGCCCATCCACAGGACGCCGCGCAGCGTGTTGTTCATCGCGGGATGCGCCGACTATAGCAGGCGCAGCACCCGTCTCGCGGCGGCGACTTGCCCGCTGCCGAGAAACTCCTCGTGGTTGCAATCGACCTCGGCAAGCTCGTAGAGATAGCTCACCATCATGCCGTAGGACTGGGCGAGGCCGCGCTCGGAAGCATCGGCCATCCAGAAGATGCGGTCGACGCGCGCGCCGTTGTGCAAATGGAACTGCGCCACGGGATCGGCGGGCGCCCCGCCCGACTTCTCCTTCACCAGGTAGCGCGCGCAGTGCTTCAGCAGCGGCTCGCGCAGCGATTCCTCCGGCTTTCCGTCGCGCGCCAGCTCCGGCGCCGCGCGTTGGAGCCAGCGCCGGAACCCCGGGATCGGCGAGAGCGTGCAGAAGGTCTTCAGCCAGGGCAGGTCCTTCTGCAGGTCGGCGATGACGCGCTTCAGCAGGAGGTTCCCCAGGCTGATGCCGCGAAGGCCCTTCTGCGCGTTGGAGATCGAGTAGAAGACCGCCGTGTCGGCAGCGCGGATCTCCCCGATCGGCGCCCGCGGGTCGAGCAGCAGCTGCACGCTCCCGGGCAGCCCCTTCGCCAGCGCGATCTCCACGAAGATCAGCGGCTCGTTCGGCATGCGCGGATGGAAGAACGCGTAGCAGCGCCGGTCGCGGTCGAGCCGGTGCTTGAGGTCGTCCCAGGACTCGATGGGGTGCACCGCCTCGTAGGCGATGAGCTTTTCCAGCACCAGCGCCGGCGACTGCCAGGTGATGCGCTGCAGCTCGAGAAAGCCCGGGTCGAACCAGCTCTCGAGCAGCCCGTCGAGCTCCACGCGCAGCACGTCGAGCGCCGGCTCGCGCTCGAGGCAGGCGAGCAGGTCGGCGCGCAGGTCGACGAGGAACTTGACCCCCTCCGGCAGCAGGTTGAACTGGGCGAGGAACCTGGCGCGCGGCGCATCGAGCGCGATGCGCAGCTGCGCCTCGGCGTGGCCCCGCGCGATGTCGTCAGCCGCCTCGCGTATCGCCGCCACCGCCGCATCTACGGCTTCGCGCGCCGGCATGAACGCGCGGCTGATGAGGCCGAGGATCGCCGCGCGCTCCTCGGCGCCGGCGCCGCGATAAAGGCCCGCGATCCTTCGCGCGCGCTCGCGCGCGGACATCTCGCCGCCGTGCCGCGCGCGGCTCTCGGCGAGCAGCCGCTCCAGCTCGCGGAGCAGGCCCGTCGCCGCGCGCGCCGCTGGCGCCGGCGCAAGTCCCGGCAGGACCGCGGCGGCGAGGCGCCGCCCCCAGCCGCGCAGCCGGTCGAGGGCGCCGAGCGGCTTTGGCGTCGCGTCCCGGTTCACGACCGGGACGCTACAGGTTTCTGCTAGGGCCTGCTCGAAGCGCGGACCTGACCGCGGATCTCTCCGCCCGGCGAGATGCTCGAATGCACGTTGGCGTAGGCGGCGCCTGCGCGCATGGCGGCGATGACCTCTTCAAGCTCGCCCGCCGCGATTTGCTGCGCCGCGGGCGCGGCGATAACGTCCGATGCGCGGATCGTGCCGGTCACCGTGACGCCGGTCTGCGTAGACGGCGGGCAGGTGGGGGGGGTTGTGCCCACCGGCGCCGGGTTGGCAGTCGTCTGGCAGAGCCACACGACGATAGGGCCGCTGACATGCTGCTGCGCGAAGTGAATGTGGGCCTGTCTGACGTCCCCCTGCAGCCCGCTGTAGGACAGCTCGTAGTCGATGAACTGCTCGTCCTGGCTGATCAAGCCGCGGAATGAACCGGCGGCGACGGTCGAGACCGTCGCCGGCACCTCCTCGTAGCCGGTAAGGGTAGCCTGGATATTCTCGGCCCTGGCGGAGAACGGGAACAGCGCGGCGGACAAGGCAGCGGCGATTGCAAGCTTTCTCATGGTCATCTCCTCGCTGGTGAAAAAGCTTCCTCCCCCCGAACACCGCTCCCGCGACGCTTATTCCCGCCCCAGGTAAAGCGGCCTGGGGTACCCCCCGCTATAATCCCCGCCCTCATGGAAGCCGAACGCCTCAACACCCTTTCCGGCAAGCTCGAAGACCTGAAAAAGAGGTCCCAGGAGCTGAGGAGGTACCTTTGACTTCGACGGCAAGCAGCAGCGCCTCGTAGAGGTCAACAAGCAGCTCGAGGACCCGAAGGTCTGGTCCGACCCGAAGCGCGCCCAGGAACTCGGGCGCGAAAAGAAGAGCCTGGAGGCCGCCGTGGAGTCGCTCACCGCGATCGACCGCGGCCTCGACGACGCCGGCGAGCTGTTCCAGCTCGGCCGCTCGGAGAACGACGAGGCGACGCTCGAAGGCGTGGAGAAGGACGCCGCGGCGCTGGAAAAGGACGTGCAGCAGCTCGAATTCCGGCGCATGTTCTCGAACCCGCTCGACCCGAACGCCTGCTTCGTCGACATCCAGGCGGGCTCGGGCGGCACCGAGGCGCAGGACTGGGCCGCGATGCTCGAGCGCATGTACCTCAAGTTCTGCGACCGCAAGGGCTACAAGGTCGAGATCCTCGAGCAGACCGAGGGCGAGGTGGCGGGCATCAAGAGCGCCTCGCTCAAGGTGAACGGCTCCTATGCCTACGGCACTTTGAGAACCGAAACCGGCGTGCACCGGCTGGTGCGGAAGTCCCCCTTCGACGCCAACGCGCGGCGCCACACCTCGTTCGCCAGCGTCTTCGTCTACCCCGAGGTGGACGAGACTGTGGAGATCGAGCTCAACCCGGCGGACATCCGCGTCGACACCTACCGCGCGTCGGGCGCGGGCGGCCAGCACGTCAACAAGACCGACTCGGCGATCCGCATGACGCACCTGCCGACCGGCATCGTGGTGCAGTGCCAGAACGACCGCTCGCAGCACCGCAACCGCGCCGAGGCGCTCGCCATGCTCAAATCCAAGCTCTTCGAGCTGGAGACGAGGAAGAAAGAAGCCGAGCGCCAGAAGCTGGAAGATTCGAAGACCGACATCGGCTGGGGCCACCAGATCCGCAGCTACGTCCTCGACCAGTCGAGGATCAAGGACCTGCGCACCGGCGTGGAAAAGGGCCACACGCAGGCGGTGCTCGACGGCGAGCTCGAGGACTTCATCGAGGCGAGCCTCAAACAGGGGGTGTGATGGAAGAAGAAAACAAGCTCGTCGAGGAGCGCCGCGAGAAGCTGAAGGCCCTGCGCGCCAAGGGCCAGGCCTTCCCCAACGACTGGCGGCCGCAGCATCACGCGGGGGAGCTTGCGCAAAGGTACGGCGGCCTCGACAAGGCGGCGCTGGAGAAGCGGGACGCGCAGGTCAGGCTCGCCGGCCGCATGATGCTGAAGCGCGTCATGGGCAAGGCGAGCTTCGCCACGCTGCAGGACGTGAGCGGCCGCATCCAGGTGTACGTGGCGAACGACGTCGCCGGCGAGGCGCAGCACGAGTGCTTCAAGCACTGGGACCTCGGCGACATCGTCGGCGTCGAGGGCACGCTGTTCAAGACGAACAAGGGCGAGCTCACCGTCAACGCGAGGACGATCCGGCTGCTGGTGAAGGCGCTGCGGCCGCTGCCGGAGAAGTTCCACGGCCTCGCCGACCAGGAAATGCGCTACCGCCAGCGCTACCTCGACCTGATCGTCAACCCGGAGTCGCGCAACGTCTTCGCCGCGCGCTCGAAGATCGTGCAGTCGCTGCGCGACACGCTGATCGCCGAGCACTACCTCGAGGTCGAGACGCCGATGATGCAGCCGATCCCCGGCGGCGCGGTGGCGCGGCCCTTCCGCACGCACCACAACGCGCTCGACATGGAGCTGTTCCTGAGGGTCGCGCCCGAGCTGTACCTCAAGCGCTTGGTGGTGGGCGGCATCGAGCGCGTGTTCGAGATCAACCGCAGCTTCCGCAACGAGGGCATCTCCACGAAGCACAACCCCGAGTTCACCATGCTCGAGTGGTACTGCGCCTACCAGGACTTCGCGTACATGATCGGCCTCACCGAGACGCTGGTGAGAAACGCCGCGCTCGCCGCGCGCGGCCATGCGCGCGTGAGCTACCAGGGCCGGGAGATCGACTTCGGCAAGCCGTTCGCGCGGCTCACGCTCCCCGAGGCCATCCGCCGCCAGGGGATCGAGGGCGACCTGCGCGAGCGTGCGTTCCTCGCGAAAAAGCTCGCCGCGCTCGGCGTGGAGACGAAGGCGGACCAGGGCTGGGGCGCGCTGCAGCTCATGCTCTTCGAGCAGGTGGCGGAGAAGCACCTGGTCGCGCCCAGCTTCGTCCTCGACTTCCCGGCGGAAGTCTCGCCCCTCGCGCGCCGCAAGGATGCGGACCCCGCTCTCACCGACCGCTTCGAGCTCTTCGTCGACGCAAAAGAGATCGCCAACGGCTTTTCCGAGCTGAACGACCCCGAGGACCAGGCCGAGCGCTTCCGCGAGCAGGCGGCGAGGAAAGAGTCAGGGGACCCCGAGGCCATGCACTACGACGCGGACTACATCCGCGCGCTGGAAGTGGGCCTGCCGCCGACGGCGGGCGCGGGCCTGGGCGTCGACCGGCTGGTGATGTTGCTGACCGACAGCCCGTCGATCCGCGACGTGATCCTCTTCCCGCACATGCGGCCGGAATAGCGCTTTACACGCGCAATGCAACCAGCCCCGCCAGCACGGCGAGCGTCGCTCCGACGCGCCGCGCGGTGAACGGCTCCCTGAGAAAGAGCGCCCCCAGCACGGCGGCGAAGACCACCGAGGTCTCGCGCAGCACCGCCACCAGCGCCACCGGCGCGAGGGTCATCGCCCAGAGCGCGATGGCGTAGGCGCCGACGGCGCAGGCGCCGCCGCCGGCGAGACGCCGCCAGTCCTTCGCCAGGTGACGCGGCACCGCCGCGCCGCGCTGCAGGCAGCCCACGGCCGTGATCACCACGCCGTTCAGCACGAAGAACCACAGCGTATACGCGACCGGCGCGAGCGAAAGGCGCGCCCCCGTCGCGTCGATGAGCGTGTAGGCGGCGATGACGCAGGCGTTGCCGAGCGCGAAAGCGAGCGACTTGCGCTGCGCCATCGGGTCGCGCGCGGAATGCGTGGCGAAGGCGAGGATGCCCGCGCTGATCAGCAGCACGCCCGCGGTCTGTGCCCAGGGCAGCACCTCGCCGAACGCGGCGACGCCCGCCACGGTGACGATGAGCGGCCCGCCGCCGCGCATGATCGGATAGGAAAATGAAAGATCCCCCCAGCGGTAGGCGCCGGCGAGCAGCCAGAAGTAGGCGATGTGCACGAGCGCCGAGGCGGCCAGCCACGGCCACGACGCGCTCGCCGGCACGCCCATGAGCGGCGCCGCGAGCAGCGCTACCACGCCGCTCCCCGCGGCAAGGCCTATCGCGTCGAGCTGCTTGTCCTCGCCCGACTTGAGGAGCGCGTTCCACCCGGCGTGCAGCAGCGCGGCGCCGAGCACCGCCAGCGCCACCGGCAGCGGGATCTCCATTCCTGAAGTCTAAATGGGGACAGACCTCATTTTTCGTTGGGGACAGACCTTAAGGTCTGTCCCCCAAATGAGAAAAATGAGGTCTGTCCCCGATCACGCGCCGAGCAGGTGCTCGAGCACCGGGCGCGCCCGCTCGGCCGCGGCGTGCCCTTCGTCGATCGCCTCGCGCGCGCGGTGAAAATCCATCATGGCGTAGTCCGGCAGGATCGGCGTGATGAGCGCGTCGGCGGGCTCGCCGGCAAGGCGGCTGCGGCCCACGCGCACCTGCATGATGTCGAAGCTGGAAAAGAACACGCCGAGCGCCGAGGGCATGTCGGGGCTCTCGCTGTCCGCCTCCCCCGAGCGCGCCGGCAGGAACCGGCTCCACCACCCGGGCCTGCCGTGCGCATCCGGGAGCTCCTGCTCGCGCGCGCGCTCGCGGTAGTAGCCGAGCTTCGCCCAGCCGAGATCGACAGCGATGACGAGATCGGCGCCGAGCACGCGGCACATGGAGACCGGCACCGGGTTGACGAGCGCGCCATCGACGAGCAGCTCGCCGTCGCGCAGCACCGGCGCGAACACGCCGGGAATGGCGATCGAGGCGCGCACCGCGTCGAGCACGTGGCCCTCGCGCAGCCACACCTCGCGCCCGGTGGCGAGCTCGGTGGCCACCGCGCCGTAGGGCAGCGGCAGCGCGGCGATGTCCTGCAGGCCGAAGCGCGCGCGCATGAACTCGAAAAGCTTCTTGCCGCGAATGAGGCCGCCGTGCAGCGTGAAATCCATGAGGCCGAAGACGTCGCGCCAGCCGAGCGACAGAGCCCAGTCCTCCAGCCGGTCGAGCTCGCCCGCAGCATAGGCGGCGCCCACCAGCGAGCCCATCGAGGTGCCGCAGACAATGTCGGGC
>Ga0214472_10007510_pt1 | contig 11404 bp, 9 predicted proteins | sample RVTome_6_FD_207662 | JGI IMG/M metagenome (GOLD analysis project Ga0214472, IMG submission 207662) | Soil microbial communities from uranium-contaminated site in the Upper Colorado River Basin, Wyoming, United States - RVT140D175 | ecosystem: Environmental > Terrestrial > Soil > Contaminated >...
CGTCATGGCACGAGGGGCGGTTTGTGGGGAGGGATGGGGTGCGCGGCGGTCAGGCAGCCTCGGCGAATTGCAGGTAGGGCTGGGTGTCGCTGCCGATGCGGACGCGGTGCACCTCGGTCAGGCCGCCGGTCTTGATCAGCACCGTGTAGGCGCCGTCGGCGAACGGCCCGACCGTGCTGTCGCCATGCACGACCAGTTGCGCGCGGTTGCGCCCGGCTGCGTCGAGCACGCGGATGTGCGCAAGGACGTCCTGCTGCGCGGGTCCCGCGGCGAGCGCCGGGAGCGCGAAGGTGTGCTGCCACGCGCCGGGCCGAACGGCCGCGGCGGGGAGGTCCGCGCGTGCGCTGCCTTCGACCTGTTTGGCCGGCAGGCGCGATTCGTCATTGTCCGCGCGGGCCGGGGCCACGTTGGCGCCGATCGCGAAACTCGCCGCGGCGAGTTGGAGAAAGCGCCGCAGCACGCGTCGCGAATTCCGCTTTTCCTGCCTGTTCTTCATGCTGGTCTCCTGTGTCATGGGTGTTCAGCCGAGTTCGATCGGGACGAAGATGCGCGCCTCGTTGCGCTGGATCAGCAGCGCGACGTGTTTGCCGGCGCCGTCGAGTTGCTTGCGCAGGTCGTCCACGCCGGTCACGGGCTTGCCATTCACGGCCAGGATCACGTCGCCCTGCGCGATGCCCGCACGCGCGGCCGGGCCGCCCGCGTCCAGCACCAGCAACCCGCCCGAAGCGTCGGACGCGCGCTGCTCATCCGGAGTGAGCGGGCGCACCGCCACACCCAGGCGGCCGCCGTCGGCGGGCGGGCCGTCGTCGCCGGCGACGCGCTCGGCCGTCTGTTCGCCGACGGTCACCGTCACCTCGCGCGCCTCGCCCTTGCGCCAGAGCTCCAGCTTCACGGGCTTGCCGGGGGCGATCGCGGCGACCTTCGGCGGCAGCTCCGCCGACGAGGCGATGCTCTCGCCGTCGAACTTCAGGATCACGTCGCCGGGCTCGAGTCCGGCCTCGGCCGCCGGGCTGCCGCCCTCCACCTGGCTGACCAGGGCACCGCGCGCGCCGTCGAGCCCGAACGAGTCCGCCAGTCCCTGGTTGAGGTCCTGGACGGCGATGCCGAGGCGGCCGCGCGTCACCTTGCCGTGGGCGAGGAGCTGATCCTTGACGTGGGCGGCGACGTTGATCGGGATCGCGAACGACAGGCCCTGGTAGCCGCCGGACTGGCTGTAGATCTGCGAATTGATGCCGACCACCTCGCCCTTGAGGTTGAGCAGCGGGCCGCCGGAGTTGCCCGGGTTGATCGCCACGTCGGTCTGGATGAACGGCACGTAGCCTTCGTCGGGGAGCGAGCGCGACTTGGCCGAGACGATGCCGGCGGTGACGCTGTTCTCGAAACCGAACGGCGAGCCGATCGCCACCACCCAGTCGCCGACGCGGGTGTCGGACGGATCGCCGAGCGGTACCGTGGGCAGGTCGTGGGCGTCGATCCGGAGCACCGCGACGTCGGTCGCCTTGTCGATGCCGATGACTTTGGCGGAGAACTCGCGCTTGTCGGTGAGCTTCACGGTGACGTGCTCGGCACCCGCGACGACGTGGGCATTGGTCAGCACGATGCCGTCGCGACTGACGATGAAGCCCGAGCCCTGGCCGTGGGCGATCCGTTCTCCCGGCCCGTCCGGAACGTTCGGGCCGAAGCGGCGGAAGAACTCGGACAGCGGATCGTCCGGGTCGAGCTGCCCGAACGGCGAGCGTCCGCGCGCCGCGGTCTTCACCGTGCCCTCGACGCCGATGTTGACGACCGCCGGGCCGTAGCGCTCGACGATGCTGCGGAAGTCGGGCAGCGTGATCGTCGCCGCCGGGCGGGCGTCGGCGGCCGGGGCCGCGGCGATCGCCGATTGAGGCTCGGCGTGGGCGGGGCCGATCGAGCGGCCGGCCTCGTAACCGCCATACAGGATCGCGGCCGTCGCGACGGCGACCCCGCCAAGCTTGAGGGCTTTCGAATTCATGTCGGGCTCCTTGCATCGGAACGGGCGTGTACCACCCGTGATGCGTGCATTTTGGAGCCGCCCGACTTAACGCAAACTTAAGGGGAGGACGCCGCCCCGGCGGGCGGGAAGCCGACCGTGATGCGCAGGCCGCCGAGCGGCGACGCACCGAGCACCAGGCGCGCGCCGTGGCGCTCGGCGATGCTGTGCACGATCGCCAGTCCCAATCCGCTGCCCGGCTGCGCCTGCCCGGCAGGGCGATAGAAACGGTCCAGCACGCGTTCGCGCTCCTCCGGCGGGATGCCCGGACCACTGTCGTCAACGCGCAGGCAGTGCGCCGCGTCGCTGCCCCCGTCGTCCCGTGTGACGTTCACGTCGACGCGCCCGCCGTCCGGCGTGTAGCGGATCGCGTTGTCGATCAGGTTGCCGGCGAGCGTGCGCAGCGCGGCCGCATCGCCGAGGATGGCGAGGCGGTCGTCGAGCCCATCGGCGCCGAGATCGATGTGGCGGGCGCGGGCAAGCGCGGCGTGATCGGCGAGACTGCGGCGCGCCACCTCCGCGAGCACGACACGCGTACGTGGCGTGGCGGCGTCCGCGCCCGGTGCCTGACGGGCGAGCGTCAGCAGTTGCTGCACCATGTGAGTCGCGCGGGTCAGGCCGGTGCGCAGTTCGCCCAGCGCCACCCGGCGGGTGGCCTCGTCGCTGGCGCGTTCGCACAGCTGCAACTGGATCTGCAAGGCCGCCAGCGGCGTGCGAAGTTCGTGCGCGGCATCGGCGACGAAGGCCCGTTGCGCGCTCAGCGCATGGTCGAGGCGTTCGAGCAGCCGGTTCACGGCCTGCACGAGCGGCAGCGCCTCGTCGGGAATGCCTGTGGTCGGCAGTGCGTCGAGTGCCTCCGCGTGGCGAGTCCCCACTTCGTGCGCGAGCCTTTCGAGCGGCCGCAGGCCGCGCCCGACCAGATACCAGATCAGCGCGCCGAGCAGTGGCATCAGCGCCAGCAGCGGGATCAGCGTACGCAGCGCGGCACCGGCCGCGATTCGGCTGCGCACCGCTAGCGGCTGGGCGATCTGGATCACGTGATCGCGCAGCGGGATCGAGAACACGCGCCACTCGCCTTCCGAGGTTTTCACCGTGTTGTAACCGAATTGCGCGAGCGAGGGCAGGGCGCTGTGCGGATGCGACAGGTAGAGCCGCACGCCGCTATCGTCCCAGATCTGGACGACGAAATCGAAGGATTCCTCGGGCGGCCTGAGCGGCTCCCTGTCCGGTCCGGCGAACTGCCAGTCACGCAGGGATAGCGCAAACTGGCGCAGGTTGTAGTCCATCACCGCGTCGATCTCACCGCGCGCCATATGGTAGGTCGCCAGCCCGCCGCCTGCGAACACCAGCACCAGCGCGCCAAGCAGCGAGAACAGCAGGGTGCGGCGCAGCGAGCTCATCGGGGCACCCGGGCGCGATCCGGGAAAGCGCTCATTGGCAAGCGCTCGATCGTTGAAGAGCGCCGCGGGCGGCCCCGGCAGGCGCGAAGTCGGCGCCGCGGCTTGCGCCCGGCGGCTCCTTGCGGCTTGTGCCGCTCCCACGGGCGTTCATGGCTGCTCCGGCACGTAATAGCCGACGCCGCGCAGGTTGCGGATCCAGTCCGCGCCGAGCTTGCGCCGCAGCGCATGGATATGCACCTCGACGGCGTTGCTTTCGACTTCCTCGTCCCAGCCGTAGAGGCGTTCCTCGAGCTCGCTGCGTGACAGCGGCCGGCCCGGCTGCTCGAGCAGCGCACCGAGCAGCGCGAATTCGCGCGCCGACAGGCGCACCGGCTCGCCGGCAAGCGTCACCGCGTGGCGGGCCGGATCGAGCTGCAGCGCCCCCAGCGTGATCAGCGGTTTCGCCTGGCCGCGCCGGCGACGCAGCAGGGCGCGCACGCGGGCGCCGAGTTCGTCGAGATCGAAGGGCTTGACGAGGTAGTCGTCCGCGCCGGCGTCCAGCCCCCGGATGCGGTCGGCCACCGCGTCGCGGGCGGTCAGCACCAGCACCGGCAAGGTGTTGCCGGCGGCGCGCAGGCGCTGCAGCAGTTCGATGCCGTCGCGGCGCGGCAGGCCCAGGTCGAGCAGCAGGAGGTCGTAGGGGTTGTCGCGCACCGCGAGCTCGGCGGCGACGCCGTCGCGCACCCAGTCCGTGGCGTAGCCGTCCTGGCGCAGCGCCCGCTGCACGCCGGCACCGATCATCGGGTCGTCTTCGATCAGCAGGAGTCTCATCGTGGCGAAAGCGGGGTGAAGGGACCGTGGGGAGCCGATTCTAATCCATCACTCCGGCGCCTATCGCCGGCTCCGGATGCACAGGTTGTGATGCCCCCGAATACGATCGAACAAATGCCCTGATGGTCGCAACCTGTCAAGGAGGGAAATGCCCGAACGCGAGCACGGGATCGCGGAAGGCGCCATGTTCGCGCTGGCCCCCGTGCAAGCTTCCCGATGTCGAACGGGCGGCACGGCGGTGGGCACGAAGCGTCCGCCCCCCGCGCCACCGGTACGTCGCCATCGGGCTGAAGTGCCGATGGCGGGAGGCGGCCGACGTGCCACGGGTGACCGACGTCACTCCGGCGTTGACCCTGGCAGGTCTGCCGTTCCCGCTTTGGCATCCAGGGCCGGGCGCTGGGCCGGCTGGGACAGCTCGATCACCTCGCCCTCATGGCGCTGGGGTGGCGCTTCCGCTTCGATGCGCGCGAGCTCGCGCGCGGTGCGCTGCAATGCCGGCAGGACATCCAGCGCCTTGTCGGGGGTGAGCCGGATGATCGGCGCCTGGATCGCGATGCCGATGTTCGAATGCCCGCGCTCGACCGGTACGAGCACCGCCACGCACAGCAGCCCGGGCAGGAATTCCTCGTTGTCGAGCGCATATCCATTGCGCTTGATGGTCTCGATCTCGCGTTCCAGCGCGTCGAAATCGGTGATGGTGTTCGCGGTGAAGCGCTCGAGCGGCCCGTGCGCGAGCAGGCGCCGCCGCTGGGCCGGCGTCATCTGGGCGAGGAAGAGCTTGCCGGTGGCCGAGCAGTGGGCCGGCACCCGCGAGCCCGGATGGAGATAAAAGCGCAGCGGCGCGGCGGTCTCGACCCGGTCGAGATAGACGACCTCGCTGCCGGTGAACGCGGTGATGTTGCCGCTCTCGCCGACTTCGCCGACGAGCTTGCGCAGTGCGATGTGGCGCGCCCCGTGCATGGTGCTGTTCAGCAGCAGGTTCTCCGCGAGCCGCCGCAGGCGCACCCCGGTGCTGTACTGGCGGCCGTCACCGTCGCGCTGCAGGATGCCGGCGCTCTCGAGTTGCTGCAGCATGCGGTGGAGGGTCGGTTTGGGCAGGCCGGTCTCCTCGACGAGGCTCTGCAACGAGAAGAACTGGTCCTTCTCGGCGATGACTTCCAGCAGGGAGAACAGGCGCAGCGTCGGTGTGTCGCCGTCGATCTTGCCAGTTTCCGTCGGCAGGACGAGCTTGTCGTTCATCGCAAAAGGTCCTTATGAAATTTTCAGAACGGATCGTATCGTTTTTTTGACTTGCGTATTGACGTTTCGTTTCCCGTCTCTTAGAGTCGATTGCACTCACTGAAACCGGAAGAAATTGTACCAATAAATGAGATAGCCTGCGCACGACCTGACGGTCAGTCGTCGCTCACGGTCGGAAGTCCGCCCCAGGCACTGATGCCTGCGGTCGCGTTCACCCGGACCGGCTTTCCGCTCATGCGCCCGGTTCCGGTCTCTCATGCGACGCGGCGCTTCCTCATGTGCGCGCCGCCAATGCGAAGACGAATGAGCCACGCCGGGTCGTTGCGGCATCCACAGGAGCAGAAGCATGAAAGCGATCAATCGGATCATCGACCGGGCGCGTGCGGCCCCCGGGCGCATCGTGCTGAGCGAAAGCGAGGACCCGCGCGTGCTGCAGGCCGCAGCGTGGGCGACACGCGAAGGCACGGCGAGGATCGTGCTCATAGCCGAGCGGGCGAAGACGGCGCGGGTGGCCGCCCAGGCGGGCATCGATCTCGCCGGCATCGAACTCGTCGACCCGGCCGATTCGCCCCTGGCGCCGGTCTTCGCGCAGCGGCTCTTCGAACTGCGCCAGCAGAAGGGCATGACGCCCGAGCAGGCGCAGCACGCGGTGCGTGATCCGTTGTGCTTCGCGAACCTGATGGTGCGGTTCGGGCAGGCGGACGGGTCGGTCGCCGGCGCGGTGCGTACGACGGCCGACGTGGTGCGCAATGCGATCCAGATCATCGGCGTCGATCCCGCGTTCAAGCTCGTCTCCAGCTTCTTCCTGATGATGCTGTGCGAGCCGTTCCACGCCCTGAAAGGCGGACTGATCTTTGCCGACTGCGGGCTGGTCGTCGAGCCGAACGCGGCGGAGCTGGCGGAAATCGCCATGGCCGCGGCGGACAGCGCCCGCAGCCTGCTCATGGAGGAGCCCCGTGTCGCGATGCTGTCGTTCTCGACGAGTGGCAGCGCGAAGCACGCCTCGGTCGACAAGGTCGTGGAGGCGGCGCGGCGCGTCAGACAAGCGCGGCCCGGCCTCGCGATCGACGGCGACGTGCAGCTCGACGCGGCGATCGTGGCCGAGATCGCCAATCGCAAGCTGCCCCACTCGCAGGTCAAGGGCAGGGCCAACGTGCTGATCTTTCCGAATCTCGAGGCCGGCAACATCGGCTACAAGCTCGCCGAGCGGGTCGGCGGCGCGGTCGCCATCGGCCCGCTGCTGCAGGGGCTCGCCAAGCCGGCCAACGACCTGTCGCGCGGCTGCAGCGCCGAGGACGTGTTCCATGTCATCGCGGTGACCGTCGTCCAGGCGCAGGTGGCGGCGAAGCGAACGAGCCTTTAGCGGCGCGTGGAGCGTCGCGCATGAACCGGGGGGCCGGGCAGGCGGGCGTCGCGCCGACGGGCGCATCGCGCCGTTTGCAACCGGCCCGCAGCCCGCCGCGATGAGCCCGGAAACCCTGCTGCCGCTGCTCGCGGTCATCGCGATCGCGAGCTATTTCCAGACCGTCACCGGCTTCGGCCTCGGCATGATCGTGATGGGGGCCACGAGCGGCTTCGGCCTCGCGTCGCTCGCGAGCGTCGCCGCGGTCGTCAGCCTGGTCACGCTCGCGAACAGCGCGGTGGCGCTGCCGGGCAAGCTGCACCACATCGACTGGCGCGCGGCCGGCGCGGCGTCGATCGGCATCCTGCCGGCGATCGTCGCCGGACTGGTGCTGCTCGAGTATCTGAGCGCTTCGGCTTCGCACCTGCTGCAGTTGCTGCTCGGGCTCGTCATCCTGCACGGCGGCGCGAGCTTCGCCTTCCGTCCGGCGCAGTTGGCCCGGCGCTCGCCGGACCGCGGCTTTCTCGCCAGCGGCTTTCTCTCCGGGCTCAGCGGCGGGCTCTTCGGGGTCGCCGGCCCGCCGCTGATCTTCCAGTTCTATCGCCAGCCCATGGCGCCGGTCGCGGTGCGCAACACGCTGTTGCTGCTGTTCGCGGAAACGGCCGCTGCGCGCGCGCTGTTCCTCGGCTTGGGGGGGCGCCTGGACGCCGAGATCTGGACGCTCACCGCGTTCACCGTCCCGCTCGTCGCGCTCGCGACGCTGATCGGCCGGCGCTATCCGCCGCCGCTGCCGCCGCGCGCGATGCTCCGCGCGGTGTTCGTCGTGCTGATCCTCATCGGCGGCTATCTGGTGATCGCGTCGTTACCGGCGCTGCTGACGGCATTCGGCGTGATCTGATCCGGGCGCCTTCAGCGCCGATGCCGTGCGCCGATCAGTTGCACGATCTCGCAGAAGAGGGCGTTGTCGGGTGCGCTGGCGGGGTCGGTCGCGAGGCTGCGGCGGTAGAACGCGCTGAGATCGAGCCCGACGCCCAGGCCCAGGATCTCGACGTCGCGCAGCGCCTCGTGGCGCGCGACGATTTCCTTCAGATGATTGTCGAGATAGAACGCGTCGTTCGCGAGCGTCGTGGCGCCGTCCATCGGGCAGCCGTCGGAGACGACGATCAGGATGCGTCGCGCCTCGATGCGGGCGAGCATGCGTCGACATGCCCACTCGACCGCTTCGCCGTCTATGCCTTCGCGAAAGAGGTCCGCCTTCAGCAGCGCCGCGATGTCGTGGCGCGCGCGCCGCCAGCTGCGCCCGGCGTCCTTGAACACGATGTGGCACAGTTCGTTGAGCCGACCGGGGTGTTTCGGCCGGCCGCGGCTCATCCAGTCGCGCCCGGCGCGGCCGCCGTTCCACGCGCCGGTGGTGAAGCCGAGCACCTCGGTCGTCGCGCCGGCCATCTGGAGCGCGCGGGCGAGGACGTCGACGATGACGGCGACCGGCTCGATGTGTTCCTTCATCGAGCCCGAGCAGTCGATGAGGAAGCTCACGATGCAATCGGCGACCGGCTTGTGGCGCTCGGTGCGGAACAGGCGCCGCTCGGCGGGCGAGCTGATGAGCTGCGCGAGACGCCGCCCGTCGACATGGCCTTCCTCCTCGCCGAAGTTCCAGCCGTCACGCGCCGGCACGGCGAGGAGCGCGCCGAGCATCCGCGCGAGCCGCGCGACGTTCACCCCGAGGCCGGCGATGCGGCGGTCGAGCCGCTCACGGTATTCGTCCAGCACGGCCTTGCGTACCAGCGAGGCCGCTGCCACTTCGCGGTCGTAGCGCGTCGTATGGACGCGGTACGCGCGCCCGGTGTCCTCGAACACCTTGCTTTCGCCGGAGATGGCAGCGGCGGGGGCCTCGCCTTCGCCGGAGTCGAGCAGCAGCGCGAATGCGCTGCGTGTGCCATCGGCGTCCTCGGGGTCGTGTTCGGCGTGTGCCTCGCAGGCCCCGCGGATCATCCCGCCCACCAGGTGCGCGAGTTCGAGCGCATGCGGCGCGAAGCGGACCTGGTCGCCGCGCTGCCGCCGCAGTCCGGCGAGCGCGCCGCCGAGCACGGGCACGATGGCGGCGCGCGTCGCTTCGATGACGTCCTCGGTGTCGGAGGGCACCGGCAGCGCATTGAGGCGCGACCAGCTCACCTGCGCCACCGTGTAGAGCAGGATGCCGAGGCTGCTTTCGGTCAGTCCCGAGCGGTGGAACGCGCCCGACCACGCCGCGAAGCGGTGGCGCAGGTTCAGCGCAACGCCCGGCAGGTGAGGCGGCCCGAGAGTCTCGACGCGCAGCTGTTCGAGGAGATCGAAGATCAGCCGCTCGACCAGGTCCGGCGGGCAGAGCGCGCGATGGAGTTCGGCATCGGAATGCCGCAGCCGCAGGGCGAGGCCGTCGGCGGCGCCGCGGAACGAGGCGAAATCGTCGGCCTGCGGATCGGGCCGCAGATGCGGCGCAGCGACCGGCAACAGCCGCGAGCCGCGATGCAGGCGGTGGCCGCGATAGTGCAGCGCGGCGTCGCCAGTGAGCGCGCGGATCGCCGCCGCGCATAGCTCCTCGACCTTCTGCTGGCGGCGCGCGAGTTGCTGCGGGCTCGGTGGCTTGGCGTGCTCCGCCGTCGCCACTAAGGGCTCCCGGCCTCGCACGCGAACGACTCGTCGAGCTCCTCGCCGAAGCAGCGCTGGTAGTACTCGGCGACGATTGCCCGTTCGGCGTCGTCGCACCTGTTGAGGAAGGAGAGCCGGAAGGCGAGCGCGGGATCGCGGAAGATCTCGCAGTTCTCGGCCCAGGTGATCACCGTGCGCGGCGACATCAGGGTCGACACGTCGCCCGCGGCAAAGCCCCGGCGGGTGAGCTCGGCCACCGCGACCATCGAGGCGACGAGCCGGCGTCCCTTGTCGTTCGCTTTCGCCGGCACGCGCGCCAGGACGATCGCGATCTCCTCGTCGCGCGGCAGGTAGTTCAGCGTCGCAACGATGTTCCAGCGATCGATCTGCGCGTGGTTGAGCACCTGGGTGCCGTGGTAAAGGCCCGACAGATTGCCGAGGCCGACCGTGTTCGACGTCGCGAACAGCCGGAAATACGGATGCGGGCGGATCACGCGGTTCTGGTCGAGCAGGGTGAACTTGCCGTCGCGCTCGAGAATGCGCTGGATGACGAACATCACGTCCGGCCGCCCCGCGTCGTACTCGTCGAAAATCAGCGCGACGGGGCGCTGCAGCGCCCACGGCACGATGCCTTCCTGGAATTCGGTGACCTGTTGGCCGTCGCGCACCACGATCGCGTCCTTGCCGACAAGCTCGAGGCGGCTGATGTGCCCGTCGAGGTTCACCCGCACGCACGGCCAGTTCAGGCGCGCCGCGACCTGTTCGATATGGCTCGATTTCCCGGTGCCGTGCAGGCCCTGGACCATCACCCGCCGGTCGCGCGTAAAGCCGGCGAGGATCGCGAGCGTCACGTCCGGGTTGAAGCGGTAGGCCGGGTCGATCTCGGGCACGTGGTCGTCGCGCGCGCCGAACGCCGGCACCGTCAGCTCGCTGTCGATGGCGAACACGTCGCGGACCGCGAGCATCCGGTCCGGTTTGTCGGGCAGGGCTTCCGTCACGGCAGTTCTCCTCGGTCGATTCGGGCCGATCATAGCTCCGTTCCACGTTCCGGAACAACACGTACCGAAATATTAAAAAAATACTTGACCGCGCATTTTTCGCGGCTTAGAGTTCGCTCAGGTTTCGAAGAACGGAACTGGTGGTACCGGAATATGATTCTTCGGCCCTTATCCGACCCACAGGAGACAAAGATGAGCGAACATGACTGCCGCACCGTCGCCAGCGGCCCGCAGAAGATGACTCCATCGGAGGCATTCGTCGAAACGATGGTCGCCAACGGCGTGACCGACATGTTCGGCATCATGGGATCGGCCTTCATGGACGCCATGGACATCTTCGCGCCGGCCGGCATCCGGCTGGTTCCGGTGGTGCATGAGCAGGGCGCGGCGCACATGGCCGACGGCTTTTCACGGGTATCGGGTCGCCACGGCGTCGTGATCGGTCAGAACGGACCGGGCATCAGCAACTGCGTGACCGCGATCGCCGCGGCATACTGGGCGCACAGCCCGGTCGTGATCGTCACCCCCGAGACCGGCACGATGACGATGGGGCTCGGCGGCTTCCAGGAATGCAATCAGCTGCCGATGTTCCAGGAGTTCACCAAGTACCAGGGCCATGTCACGCACCCGGCGCGGATGGCCGAATTCACCGGCCGCTGCTTCGACCGTGCGATGAGCGAGATGGGCCCGACCCAGCTCAACATCCCGCGCGACTATTTCTACGGCGAGATCACCGCCGAGATTCCGAAGCCCTCGCGCCTGGACCGCGGTCCCGGCGGCGAGAAGAGTCTCGACGAGGCCGCCGAGCTGCTCGCGATGGCGAAATTCCCCGTGATCATCGCCGGCGGCGGCGTGGTCATGGCCGACGCGGTCGAGGAGTGCAAGGCGCTCGCCGAGCGCCTCGGCGCCCCGGTGGTGAATAGCTACCTGCACAACGACTCCTTTCCGGCAAGCCACGCGCTGTGGTGCGGCCCGC
>Ga0214472_10007512_pt1 | contig 11402 bp, 10 predicted proteins | sample RVTome_6_FD_207662 | JGI IMG/M metagenome (GOLD analysis project Ga0214472, IMG submission 207662) | Soil microbial communities from uranium-contaminated site in the Upper Colorado River Basin, Wyoming, United States - RVT140D175 | ecosystem: Environmental > Terrestrial > Soil > Contaminated >...
CAGACGATGCGGCCGGCGCAGCCTAGCACCCGAAACCGGCTCCCTCAATAGGCGCTTGCACGATTCTCCTCACCGGATTTCACCGTCTGGTTAGGCTGCGCTCAGGGCAGCCTATCTCCGCCGAAGACAGGCTGCACAGACTCTCTACAGCAGCGGCACGTCCTTCAGCGCGAAGCGCTCGGTCACCAGCACCTTGGGCGTCATGATCGGCGTCGCTGCGCTCCTTGACGAGATTCCGGCCGGTGCGCCGACCCTCACGTCCTGCGCGGCGAGCGGCAGCGCGGCCAGCCAAGCGAGGGCGAGCCCCGGGAGCACCGAAAACACGCCGGAGAAGTGCGGGCTCGAGAGCCTGCGCATCGGGCGCCTCCTGTGATGACTGCGGACTGGGAAAAGACTACCACCCGATAGCCCTTCGCCCGATCCGGCCGACGAAACCTCCCGCTTCCGGCCGCATCCAAGCTCGGAAGGCCTGTGGGTGCGGGGTCCCCGCCCCGCTCGGAAGTGGACTAACCTTGTCGGAAGGATCGGATGAGCGAACGCCCGTACATCACCTGCCGGGAATTGATCGAGTTCCTGCACCTCTACGTTTCCGGGGAGCTGGCTAGACACCGGATCGAGGAGTTCGAGCGCCACCTCGCCGTCTGTCCTTCCTGCGTCAATTACCTCCGGTCGTATCGCGATACGATCACGCTCGGGAAGGCGGCCTTTACCGACCCGGACCAGCCCGCGGAGAAATGCGCGCCCGAAGAGCTCGAAAACGCGGTCAAGATCCGGCTCCACAGAGCGCGGCAGGCTCTTCGAACCCTCCTCGATCCGACTTTCCGCCGCGCGTTCGCATCATGACCTGCCGCGACCTCGTCGCGGCTCTCTTCGGTCTCATCGAGGGCGAGCTTTCGGGGGCGGACGAGCTCGCGGCCCAGCGGCACTTCGCCGGCTGCCCGGACTGCGCCGTCTACGCGCAGACTTACGAGACGGCGGTCCTCCTCGGACGCTCTCTCGGTTCCGACGACGAAGCGGCGTCGGGCGAGATGCCGGAGGAGCTCGTCCTCGGAATCCTCGCGGCGCGGGCGCTTCCACCGCGGCCGAGCCTCCTCGTCTAGCAGCGCGTGGAAAAAGGCTGTGAGGCGGCGTTGCGAGCCCTGCGGGTCTGGATGGTCGGGTAGGCGGGCGACCTCCGAAACAGCTGCGCGAGCCGGCTCATTCAACTGCGCGGAGGCCCGATCCTGAGCGCGATTTCTCCCGAGCACGAGTGGCTCGAGACCGACGGCCGCGGCGGGTTCGCCTCGGGCACGTCCGGCCTCGTCCGGACGAGGCGATACCACGCCCTTCTCGTCTCGGCAACCAGGCCTCCTCTGGGACGGTTGGTCCTGGTAAACGGACTGGAGGCCTGGGCAGAGACGCCCTCCGGCCGGTTCCCTCTTTCGTCGCAGGCGTACGCCCCCGACCTCGTGCACCCCGACGGCGCGTCGCGCATCGAGAGCTTCGAGGCGGACCCATGGCCCCGGTGGACGTTTCGACTCGAGGACGGAACGCGGATTGCGCATGAGCTCTTCGTTTCGCGCGAGACACGTGCGACCGTGCTCGTCTGGAGGCTCCTCGAACCGCGCGGAGGTGTCTCGCTCTCCGTGCGGCCGCTCCTCTCGGAGCGCGACTATCACGCGCTCCATCACGAGAACCCGGCGTTCCGGTTCGACGCCGAGCCGACGGGACGGCGGATCGTCTGGCGGCCGTACCCGGGCCTGCCCGCGATCGCAGCCACTTCGAACGGGGAGTATCGGCACGAGCCGGTCTGGTACCGCAACTTCTCTTACGCAGAGGAGCGGGCGCGCGGTCTCGACTTCGTCGAAGACCTGGCTTCGCCCGGGACCTTCTCCTTCGATCTCTCCCGCGGCGAGGCGGCGCTCCTGTTCGAGCCGAACGCCGCCGGGGCGCCCTTCTCCGACGTGCGCGGCCTCGCGCGCAAGTTGAAATCGCGTGAAGAGCGGCGGCGGGGGGCGTTCCGATCGCGGCTCGAGCGCGCCGCAGACGACTACATCGTATGGCGCGGCGCCAGCCGGACCATCATCGCCGGCTATCCGTGGTTCACCGACTGGGGCCGCGACACGTTCATCGCGCTGCGCGGATTGTGCCTTGCGACCGGGTGGCTCGACGATGCCCGGGACATCCTGCTCGCGTGGTCCGACCTCGTCTCGGAGGGAATGGTCCCGAACCGCGTTCCGGACCGCCGGCACGCTCCGGAGTTCAATTCAGTGGACGCTTCGCTCTGGTTCGTGGTCGCGGTGCATGAATACCTCGAGGCGTGCCGGGCCGCCGGGGAGCGAGTCCGCCAGGTGGACCGCCAGGATCTCGGGAGTGCGGTCGAAGCGATCCTCGCCGGCTACTCCGCCGGCACCCGCTATGGGATCCGCGCGGACGAGGACGGCCTTCTCGCAGCCGGCGTCCCGGGCGTCCAGCTCACCTGGATGGACGCGAAGGTGGGCGATCGCGTCATCACGCCGCGGATCGGAAAGCCGGTCGAGGTCGAGGCGCTGTGGGTGAATGCGCTGCGCATCGGAGGGGAGCTCGCGCCGCGCTGGGGAGAGCTTGCAACGAAAGCGTGCGAGTCGTTCCCGGCGCGGTTCTGGAACGCCGCGCAGGGCTGCTTGTACGATGTCGTGGACCGCGATCACCAGCGTGGGGCCGTCGACGCCGCCTTCCGGCCGAACCAGATCTTCGCCGTCGGAGGTCTTCCGTTCCCGCTCCTCTCCGGAGAGCGGGCGGCGCGCGTCGTCGAAGCGATCGAGAGGCGTCTGTGGACGCCGCTCGGACTCCGCTCGCTCGCGCCGGGCAGCCTCGGCTATGTGGGTCGCTATGAGGGCGGAGTCGCCGAGCGCGACGGCGCATATCACCAGGGCACGGCCTGGTCCTGGCTCCTCGGGGCGTTCGTCGAGGCGTGGCTCCGCGTCCGCGGCAGCACACCGGCGGCGAAGGCGATTGCGCGCCGCAAGTTTTTGGAGCCGCTCCGGCGCCATCTGGAGCAAGCCGGCCTCGGCCATGTCTCGGAGATCGCCGACGGCGATCCTCCGCACCGCCCCCGCGGTTGCCCGTTCCAGGCCTGGTCGGTCGGCGAGCTCCTTCGCATCGAGCGGATGCTCGACTTCACAGCGAGGTGAGGACATGGAAACAACCGCCGCCGCTTCGAACGAGACACTCTTCATTCCGGTCATCCTCGGCACTCCGCGCCAGGGGAGGATGAGCGAATACGTCGCGAACTTCGTCGTGTCACAGGTCGCGCGCCTCGCCGGAGTCGAGACCGAGCTCTTCGACGTCCGCAAGCTCCCGTTTCCCACGAGCGATGCCGGCGAGCAGATCAAGGACCCGGCATTCTCCGCCGCGATGATGCGCGCCGACGCGCTGGTGATCGTGGCGCCGGAGTACAACCACGGCTATCCGGGCTTGTTGAAGCACGTTCTGGACACGAACCTGAAGGAGTACATCCACAAGGCCGTGGGTCTCGTCGGCGTCTCCGCCGGGCCATGGGGTGGGACGCGCGTGATCCAGAACATGCTGCCGGTCATGCGCGAGCTCGGGCTCGTGACGATATTCTGGGACGGCAACTTCTCGGGCGTGCAAAAGGCGTTCGACCCGGCGACGGGCGCGCTGCTCGAGCCGGCCTACACCCGGCGGCTGGAGAAATTTCTCAAGGAACTGGTCTGGATGGCGAAGGTGCTGCGGTACGGGCGGGAGAACGTCGCGCTCTGACTGGAGGAAGTAATGGCTGAGAGACAAAAGGTCCGCTGCCCCAAGTGCGGCGCGGAGATGAACTTTCACGCCGAGAAGGTCGATTACTCGGCGGCGCTCGTGGATCCGCGATCTATGGATCGTGAGCTCGGGGGCGTGGTCGAAGAGTTCCATACCTGCCCCGGGTGCAAGTTGGTTATTGGGCGTCCCGCCCGCTGAAACCCGCGACCTGCCGGGACATCCAACGGAAGGCTGACGGAAAGGAGACTTCGATGCCGGACATGGCCTTTCCGAGGTCCTCATGAAAGGAATCGCGGTCTATCCCGGCAAGCCCGAGTCGGTTCACCTGGCGGACCTGCCGAAGCCGTCGCTCGACGAAGTGCCCGGCGGCCGGGGCGTGCTCGTGAAGGTACTCCGCTGCGGCGTCGACGGCACCGACAAGGAGATCAACGCGGGCGAGTACGGCACCGCGCCTCCGGGCGACGACTTCCTCGTCGTCGGACACGAGAACTTCGGGTGTGTCGAGGCGGTCGGCCCGAACGTCACCGAGTTTGCTCCCGGTGACTACGTCGTCGCGACCGTTCGACGTCCCGGCTCGAGCCTCTACGACCGAATCGGCACTTACGACGTGACGACCGACGACACGTACTTCGAGCACGGTATCAGCCGGCGGCACGGGTTCCTGACCGAGTTTTACGCCGACGATCCCGAGTACATCGTGAAGGTGCCGGCGGGCTTGAAGGACGTCGCTGTCCTGCTCGAGCCGCTCACGGTCGCCGAAAAAGGCATCGCGCAGGCGTACGAGATCCAGCGGCGGCTTCGGGTCTGGCGGCCGCGGCGCGCGGCGGTTCTGGGCGCCGGGACGATCGGGCTCTTCGCGACGCTGATCCTGCGGTTGCGCGGCATCGAGGTGACGACGTTCGGCCGCACGCCGAAGCCGTACCGCAACGCGGAGCTTCTCGAAGGGATCGGCGCGCGCTACGAGACGACGACGGATCTTCCGGTCACCAGGGCCGCCGGCAAATATGGCCCCTTCGATCTGATCTTCGAGGCGACCGGCTTCTCTCCGGTCGTCTTCGAGTGCATGGAGGCTCTCGGCAAGAACGGCGTTCTCGTGCTGTCGAGCGTCACCGGCGGCGACCGCCGGGTCGAGGTGCCCGCGGACCGGATCAACCTCGGATTCGTCCTCGGCAACAAGGTGATGGTCGGCACGGTCAACGCGAACCGGGAGTACTTCGAGATGGGCGTCAAGGACATGGCCCAGGCGCAGGCGGAGTACCCCGGCTGGCTCGCAGAGCTCCTGACGCATCCGGTCAGGGGACTCGAGAACTACAGGCAGCTCTTCGACACGTTGTCGAACGGACGCGGCGCCATCAAGGTCTTTTGCGAGGTCGCGGAGGGATGAAGATGGAACCGAACGCGGAACGGAGGCGCCTCGAAGAGGACGCGCGCCGCGAGAAGAACTGGAAGCGCTGGGGGCCTTATCTCTCTGAGCGGCAGTGGGGCACGGTGCGCGAGGACTACTCCGAGTACGGAAACTGCTGGGATTACTTTCCGCACGATCACGCGCGGAGCCGCGCGTACCGTTGGGGCGAGGACGGCATCTTCGGGATGACGGACCGCGAGGGGCGCCTCTGCTTCGCGCTCGCGCTCTGGAACGGGCGCGATCCCATCCTGAAGGAGCGCCTCTTCGGTCTCACGGGGCCCGAGGGCAACCACGGCGAAGACGTGAAGGAGTCCTACTTCTACCTCGAGTCGACGCCGACGCATTCCTGGATGAAGGCCCTCTACAAGTATCCGCAGGCGGAGTATCCCTATGCCCGGCTGGTCGATGAGAACCGCCGCCGCGGGAAGCTCGACCCGGAGTACGAGCTCGTGGACACCGGGGCCTTCGGCGAGAACCGCTACTTCGACGTGTTCGTCGAGTACGCGAAGGGTTCTCCGAACGACGTCCTGATCCGGATCACGGCGGCGAACCGCGGCCCGGAATCCGCTCCGCTCCATTTCCTGCCCACGCTCTGGTTCCGGAACACGTGGTCGTGGGGGCGGACCGGCGAGGGCTACTGGCCGAAGCCGCGGATCTCGCGCGAAGCCGGCGGCGCGCTTCTCGCCGAGCACGCTGACCTCGGCAGGTTCCGACTCGACGTCGAGAACGCGCCGGTCGAGCCGACGTTGCTCTTCACGGAGAACGAGACGAACGTGGCGCGGCTCTTCGGGAGCCCGAATCCACAGCCGTACGTGAAGGACGCGTTCCACGAGGCCGTCGTCCATGGGAGGAAGGACCTGGTCAACCCGGAGGAGGTCGGAACCAAGGCCGCGGCGCACTACGTCGTCGAGGTTCCCGCCCGCGGGGAGGTCACGCTCCGCCTGCGCCTCTCGTCGGAAGACGAAGCGCCGCCGGCCGCCTTCGACAACGGATTCGATCGCGTCTTCGAGGATCGCAAGCGCGAAGCGGACGCCTTCTACGGCGAAAACCTTCCCGAAGCCCTGACCGAAGAGGAGCGGCGGGTTGCGCGGCAGGCTTACGGTGGCCTGCTCTGGACGAAACAGTTCTACCACTTCGCCGTGAAGGACTGGCTCGAAGGTGATCCGGCTCAGCCTCCGCCGCCGGAGCGGCGCAAGGAGGGCCGCAATAGCGTCTGGACACACCTCTACAACCGTGACGTGATCTCGATGCCGGACAAATGGGAATACCCGTGGTATGCGGCGTGGGACCTGGCATTCCACATGATTCCGTTCGCGCGGCTCGACCCGGATTTCGCGAAGGAACAGCTGATCCTGCTCCTGCGCGAGTGGTACATGCACCCGAACGGCCAGGTCCCCGCCTACGAGTTCGCGTTCGGCGACGTGAACCCGCCGGTGCACGCGTGGGCGGCGTGGCGGACTTACAAGATGACCGGCCTGAGGGGATCGCGCGACCGCGTCTTTCTCGCCCGCGTGTTCCAGAAGCTGTTGCTGAATTTCACGTGGTGGGTCAACCGCAAGGATCCGGAGGGGAAAAACCTCTTCGCCGGCGGCTTCCTCGGCCTCGACAACATCGGGGTCTTCGACCGGTCCATGGAGCTACCGACCGGCGGCCACCTCGAGCAGGCGGACGGCACCGCGTGGATGGCCTTCTACTGCCTGACGATGCTCTCGATGGCTCTCGAGCTCGCGAGCGAAGACCCGGCCTACGAGGACGTCGCGTCGAAGTTCTTCGAGCACTTCGTGGCGATCACCGACTCGATGAACACGCTCGGCGGCACGGGGCTCTGGGACGAAGAGGACGGCTTCTACTACGACCAGCTCCACGTCGACGGACATCAGGTCCCACTGAAGCTGCGCTCGATGGTCGGGCTCGTGCCGCTCTTCGCCGCGGAGGTTCTCGAGGAGTCGGTCATCGCGAAGCTGCCCGGCTTCCGCAAGCGCATGCAGTGGTTCCTGGAGAATCGCAAAGACCTGGCTCGCCACATTTCTTATATGGAGGGCCGGTCCGGCGACGCGCACGGGCACCGGCTTCTCGCGATCCCCTCGAAGGAGCGGTTGGAGCGAGTGCTCCGATGTCTCCTCGACGAGAGCGAGTTCCTCTCGCCGCACGGGATCCGAGCGGTCTCGCGCGTCTACGGCGAGCGGCCCTACACGTTCAGGATCGGCGGACAGGAGTACCGCGTCGCCTACGATCCGGGCGAGTCCACGACCGGCCTCTTCGGCGGGAACTCCAATTGGCGCGGGCCCGTGTGGTTCCCCGTCAACTACCTGCTCGTCGAGGCGCTCGAGCGCTACCACCACTACTACGGCGACGAGCTCACGGTAGAGCTCCCGAGAGGTTCGGGACGCCGAGCGAACCTGCGAGAAGTCGCGCTCGAGCTCGCGCGCCGACTCTCCTCGACCTTCCTTCCGGACGAGAACGGACGCCGTCCCTGTCACGGGGACGACGAGCGCTACGCGAGAGACCCTCACTGGAAGGACCTCGTGCTCTTTCACGAGTACTTCCACGGAGAGACCGGGCGCGGAGTCGGTGCCTCCCATCAAACCGGTTGGACGGCGCTCGTTCTGCGCCTCCTGAAGGACCTGGCGCGATCGAGGCCCGCCGCGCGGCCCGCGAAGCCGCGGAAGGCGGCGACGCCGAAACGTGTGCAGCCCGAGATTCCCGCCGTCGCGATAGACTGACTGACGCTGCCTATGATCGCCGTCCGCTGAAGCGCCTCGGGGCGCCCGACTCTCCAAACCTTTGAGCCGCCACACTCCCGCGTGGCAAGAGAGGAGAGCTTTCCCATGGCGGACGATTGGTGGAAGAGCTTTTTCGAGGGCCTCGTCGTCGAGTTCTGGCGGGCCGCGATGTCGCGCGAGACGACGCGAGCCGAAGCGGATTTCTTGGAGAAGCACCTCGGCCTCTCCCCCGGAGAACGGGTGCTCGACGTGCCCTGTGGCGCCGGGCGGCTGGCGATCGAGCTCGCGTCGCGCGGGTGCCGGGTAACGGGCGTCGACATTTCTTCCGAGTTCCTCGACGCGGCTCGCGCCGATGCGCGGGAGCGGAGTCTCGAGATCGAGTGGCGACAGGGCGAGATGCGAGATCTTCCATGGGACAGCGTGTTTGACGCCGCCTACTGCGCCGGGTCGAGCTTCGGTTATCTCGGCGACGAGGGCGATGCCGCCTTTGTCGCCGCGGTCGCTCGGACGCTCACCCCCGGCGGCCGCTTCTTCGCGGATTTCAAGGCAGCCGAGTCCGTGCTGCCCAACTTCCGCGAGAGCTACGAGATGCGGCTGGGCGACCTGGTATTCGCGGCGCGGAATCGCTACGACCCTTTGATCGGCACGATGGAGAACCTCTACACGATCACGCGCGGAGATTTCATCGAAACCAAACGCGCCGTTCACCGGATCTACACGTGCAGCGAGATATTGAGAATGCTCACGAATGCCGGCTTCGGAAACTTCGAGACCTGCGCCTCGATCGAAGGAGAGCCGTTTCGTCTCGGCTCACCGAATCTGCTCGTCGTGGCGGCGAAGAAACGTTCGACCTTCGTATAGCCGGAGAACAGGGCATTCACGTATAAGCTTCACGGCTCGAAGCGGCAGATTCGCAAAATTCAGAGGGGAGTGGATATGAGGCGACCTTTGCGGCGCTACGCGTTCCTTGCGACCGCCCTGTGGATTTCAATTACAGCGATCGGTCGAAGCCAGCCGACGGAGCTCTTCTTCTCCGAGTACATCGAGGGCTCGTCCAACAACAAGGCGCTGGAGATTTTCAACGGCACCGGTGCGGCGATCAATCTCGCCACCGACGTGTACAACGTACAGATGTTCTTCAACGGCAGCGCGACGGCCGGTCTGACGATCAACCTGACGGGAACCGTCGCGGCCGGGGACGTTTACGTCATCGCCCAGAGCTCTGCGGATCCGGTGATCCTCGCCCAAGCGGACCAGACGAACGGCGCCGGCTGGTTCAACGGCGACGACGCGGTCGTGCTGCGCAAAGGCACCACGATCATCGACGTGATCGGACAGATCGCCTTCGACCCCGGAACCGAGTGGGGAACTGGACTCACTTCCACCGCCGACAACACGCTACGGCGCAAGCTCACGGTGACGGCGGGCGACTCGGATGGCTCGAACTCCTTCGATCCCTCGGTCGAGTGGGACGGTTTCGCCACCAACACGTTCGGTGGCCTGGGCTGCCACACTGCCGACCCTGAATGCCCTCCGCCGCCTCCACCGCCGCTGCTCGATAAGGAGATCTTCGAAATCCAGGGCAATGGCCTGGCCTCGCCCTTCGCCGGCCAGGGGGTGCGCACGCTGGACAACGTGGTCACCGCCGTCACCTTCGACGGCTTCTTCATCCAGACCCCTGATGCCCGCGCGGACGGCGACGTCGAAACCTCGAACGGCGTCTTCGTCTTCACGGGGACGTCGCCGACCGTCAGCGCGGGCGACCAGGTCGACGTGGAAGGCACGGTCGCCGAGTTCTTCAACATGACGGAGCTGAATGCCTCCAACGTGACCGTGGACTCCTCGGGCGTCCCCCTGCCTGCCCCCGTCACCTTCGATTCGCTGACGCCCTCGCCCAACCAGCCCCAGCCGGCCACAGAAATGGAACGCTTCGAGGGGATGCGGGTGCGGGTCGTGAACGGTACCGTCTCAAGTCCCACGAACCAGTTCGGCGAGGCCTCGGTGGTGGCGGCTTCGCAGCGCGCCTTCCGTGAGCCGGGAATCCTCTTCCCCGGAATGCCCGGCTTGCCGGTGTGGGACGGCAATCCCGAGATCTTCGAGATCGACACGGACCGCTTCGCCGTCTCGCCCGGCCTGCGGCTGACCGGAGGGGCGACCGTTACCGCCGAGGGCCCGCTGGCCTTCTCATTCAGCGACTACCAGATCTGGCCGACGTCGCTGGAGTTCACCGGCGACGCCCAGGTGGTCCCAGTGCGGGCGCGCGTTGCGGGCGAGTTCGCGGTCGGCAGCCAGAACTTCCTGCGCCTGTTCGATACGGTGGACGATCCCAGTACCGACGACCCGATTCCCACGCCGCAGCAGTACGCAGACCGCCTGACCAAGTTCTCCCTGCACGTGCGGCGGGCTCTGGGCAGCCCCGACGTGCTGGCCGTGCAGGAGGTGGAGAACCTGGGCGTGCTGCAGGACGTGGCCGACAAGATCCACGCCGACGACCCGAGCATCACTTATGCGCCCTATCTCCTGGAGGGCAACGATGTGGGAGGCATCGACGTCGGCTTCCTGGTGCGGGACACGGTGCGGGTGGACTCTGTCGAGCAGTTCGGCAAGGACGACGTCTTCGAGTTCGACGGCTCGCTCCTCAACGACCGGCCGCCGTTGATTCTCCGAGGCGCGTACGTGGGCAACGGCGCCCCGTTCCCGATCGTCGTCATCGATGTCCACCAGAGGTCGCTCTCCGGAATCGACGGCTTCGACGGCCCCCGCGTGCGGGCAAAGCGGAACGCCCAGGCTTTGCGGCTCTCGGAGTTGATCCAGTCTCTGCAGGCGGAGCCCGGTTTGCGCCTGGTGGTCATCGGGGACTTCAACGCCTTCGAGTTCACGGATGGCTACGTGGACGTGATGGGCCAGGTCACGGGCCTGCCCGATCCGCAGGGGGCCCTGCTGCCCGTAGACCCGAGCGTGCTGCCGAGCCCCGCCTTGACGAACCAGACCTTCAACATGCCGGCCGGGGAGCGCTACTCGTTCGTCTTCGACGGCACTGCGCAGAGCCTGGACCACGTCATCACGACGCAGGCCCTCGATCCCTGGCTGCGCGGCGCGCAGCACAGCCGGGGCAACGCGGACGCCCCCTTCGCCTTCGCCATCGATGCCACCACGTCGCTGCGCTCATCGGACCACGACGGCACGGTGATCTTCATCATGTCCGACTTCGACGGCGACGGATTCCCCGACGACACGGACTCCTGCGACGCCTCCAGCCCGAGCGCGACCGTCGTGATCGACGGGTGCGACTCGGGCGCCGAGAACGATCTCTTCTCCGACGGCTGCAAGATCACCGACCGCATCGACGACTGCGCCGCGAGTGCCGTCACGCACGACGACTTCACGGCCTGCGTCACGCATCTGACCAACGATCTGAAACGCGACGGCTTTATCACGAATAAAGAGAAAGCGGGCATCCAGAAGTGCGCGGGGAGAGCCCGCATCCCATAGAACAGATTCCGACTCGATCCCTCGAGGGCCGGCGCACCCGC
>Ga0214472_10007513_pt1 | contig 11401 bp, 8 predicted proteins | sample RVTome_6_FD_207662 | JGI IMG/M metagenome (GOLD analysis project Ga0214472, IMG submission 207662) | Soil microbial communities from uranium-contaminated site in the Upper Colorado River Basin, Wyoming, United States - RVT140D175 | ecosystem: Environmental > Terrestrial > Soil > Contaminated >...
GTGGTCGTCGTCGGTGCCAACGTTGTCGTGGTGGGGGCGACCGTGGTGGTCGTCGACGCGGCGGTGGTCGTCGGTGATGCCGTGGTCGTCGTCGCGGCCACCGTGGTCGTGGTCGTGGTCGTGGTCGTGGTCGACGCTATCCCGATTCCGCCAGAGTCGTCGCCGCAGGCGGCAAGTACGAGCACCATCGCCACTGCCACAGCCGTCTGCTTGTTCATGGCCACCTTCCGCCCGCTTGCGCGCAACCCTACCTCCGGCCCAACGGAAATCTTGCGCATGAATCCGGACCGCGGGTCGTGGACGAGGTCATCTCGATCGGCCGCGTTCGCCCATGGGAGATCCGGTGCGCTGTGCAAATATGAGAGGCGCGTGCTCGGCGAGAGGGTCAGATCTTGGGAACCCGAAAGCCCGACTTGGCGATCACGTGGTCGCGCGACTCCGACGCCATCCGACTGACCGCGCGCCAATCGACATGCAACAGGCGTCCACCCTGCTTCATCACCCGCCCGGCGATGATCACCGTGTCGACGTTCGAGGTATCCATCCCCGAGACGACCGCCGTCACCGGATCATTGAGTGGAGTCACATTGAGGCGATCGGTCCGCAACATCACGATGTCGGCCTTCTTGCCTGGCGTCAGCGAGCCGACCTTGTGATCGAGCCCGTTGGCGCGAGCCCCCTCGATGGTTGCGTAGGCGAGCACCTCCCGGGCCGAGATCGGCTCCTTGTGGCGAGACACAGCGAGCGCCCGCTGCAGCCCGAGCACCGTTCGCATCTGGTTGAACATGTCGGCGGGGACATTGGTCTCGACATCGACGCTCAGGCTCGGGGCGAGGCCGCGGTCGAGAAACTTCTGGATGGGCGGCATCCCGTGGCCCATCATCATCTCGACGGGCGACGCCAATGACACCGTGCCGCCGGTGTCCACGATCATCTGGATCTCGGTGTCGTTGAGCGTCGTGCAGTGGATGTAGGTGGTGTCGGGGCCAAGCAGCCCGGCCCGCCCGAACTCCTCCAGCTTGCCGTCCTGGCCGTATGAGCCAACGCCGACATGGGTGCTGATGCGCGCCCCGGTCTCGCGAGCCAACTTCCAGTGATCGCGGGTGACCTCGAAGTCGGTGAACTCGGGGCCCGGCGCCGCCAGGGCGAGCGTCAGATTCTGGTCGGTCGTCTGGAAGTGCTCCGTCGCGGCGCGCACGAACCACGACGGCTGCCGTTCCTCCCATTTGCCCCACCACGGGAACCCGTAGGCGAAGACGGCCCGGAGCCCCGAGTCCTCGAGCGCCGCGATCACGGCGTCGGTGTGCGCCGGCGACCCCTGGATGTGCGACCAGTCGAGGAGGGTGGTGATCCCAGCGTCGATGGCGCCAAGCGCCGACACCAGGTTGCCGACGTAGGCATCCTCGGGACGGAACGCCGGAGCGAGCTTGTGGAGGACGAACGAGATGTAGCTGGTCCGTCCCTCGAGGGGGACATCGGTCCCGATGTTGCGGAGCAACCCCTCCCAGATGTGACGGTGCGTGTCGACGAAGCCCGGCATGACGATCATCCCGGTGGCGTCGATCACCTCCGCCGCCTCGCCGCCGTCGAGCGAAGGTCCCACGGCTACGATCTCGTCGCCCTCGATGAGCACGTCCGCGGTCGGGAGATCTCCGACCGCAGCGTCGATGGAGAGCACCGTGCCGCCCCGGATCAGCTTCCTGCCAGTGGGCGCCACCGAGAAGTCCGGTCCGGAGGGATAGAACTCCGGAATCTCCACCGACGCGGCGCTCCGGCTCCCAACGACGAGGCGCCGGGCTCGCTTGTAGTTGCGCTTGACCAGCTCCTTGAGATCGCCCGCCTGATAGAAGAGCATCCCCATCAGCACCAGCGCGCCGATCACCATCAGGCCGTGGTCTGCGGTCAGCCCGAGGAACGGCAGCACCGTCACGACGAGCGCCAGCAGGACGCCCGCGACCATCGACCCCACGAAGGTGGCACGTCCGCCGGCGAGCGAAGCCCCACCGAGGACGGCAGCGGTGAGGCTGTTCAATGTGTAACTGTCGCCGACCTGCGCATTACCCACGCCCGACCGTGTCATCACGAAGAACGCCGCGACCATCGCGAACACCGCCGACAGGACCAGCGCTCTCACCTGAACCCAGTGAGACTGGATCCCGCTCCGCTTAGCTGACCGCTCGTCGAAGCCGGTGGCCCGTAGGCGCAACCCCGACCGACTCCCGTGGAGCCACGCGTCGAGGAGCCCGGCGACGACCGCAAGGCCGATGAACGAGATGGGGATCGGGCCGATGCTGGTCCGCAGCATCGCGGTGAAGTCCCGGTTGATGACGCCGCTCGGGGTGGCGCGCAGCGAGAGGTTGACTCCCTGGAGGATGCTCAGCGTCGCCAGCGTGATGATGATGGAGGGAATCCGCAGGCCCCGGGTCAGCGCAGCGTTGATGAGCCCGATCGCGACGGCGCAGGCCATCAGCAGCAGCATGGCCCTGACGATGTCCATCCCGGACGAGTCGGGAACGATTAGGAACGAAGCCGCGACCACACCAAAACTGATGATCGCCCCCACGGAGAGATCGATGTAGCCCACGAGGAGCGCGTGGGTCTGAGCGATCGCGGCAATGGCGTACGGCACCGCCAACAGCAGGATGTTGCGGATGTTGACTTCGTTCAGGAACCCGTCGAACCGCGAGGTGGCGTACCAGAGGATGAGCAGGATGAGCAGAATCTGCAGAGCCACCGGCATCCACAGCCGGAACTTGACCAACTTCCGCCACTTGTTCTTGTCCCGGGCGTTGCGGAGAAGCTTCCGGAACAGCCGACGCGTCGCATCGAGCCGGGTGGTCACGACGCCGAGCCCGTCTTCGGCATCGCCACCCCGAGCGGGGACCTCCCGGCCTTGGACAGGCCGGGGCCGCGCACGATCGACTCGGTGATACGCATCTCGTCGAGCTCGTCGCCGGGGATCTCCTCGATGATCTGCCCCCGAGACATGACGAGTACTCGATCGCACAGACCGGCGAGCTCGATCGGGTCGCTCGACTTCACCACCAGACCTGCCCCGGCTGCGGTGCGGGCGCGCAACGCCCGGTAGATGTCAAAACGAGAGCCCACATCTACACCCTGAGTGGGCTCATAGGCCAGGATCACCTTCGGCTCCCGAAGAAACGTGCGCGACACAGAGACCTTCTGCTGGTTGCCACCGGAGAGGAACTGGACCGGCTGCTCCAGCGAAGGAGTGCGGATTTCTAGGGAGTCGACTAGCTGGGAAACCGCGGTTCGCTCTGCTCGCCGCCGCATGGCGCCGAACCAGCTGAACCTGCCCAGCGATTGGATCGTCGAGTTCACCCGCACTCCTAGTACCGGGAACAGGGCCTCGTGCAGGCGATCGCCGGCGAGAAGCAAGATCCCCGCCGCTGTCGCCTCGTGCGTCGAGACGAGGGCGAGATCCTTGCCGCCGCAGACGACCCGTCCCGCCTTGGGAGGCATCCTTCCCACCAGCGTGTCGAACAGCTCGGCCTGGCCGTTGCCCTCGGCCCCTGCGATCCCGATGACCTCCCCGGCCTGGACGGTGAACGACACCGGTCCGAACGCCTGGCCCTGGAGGCCATCGACGACGAGAACCTCGCCAGAATCCTCGCTGGGCGTCACTCGCTCGGGGAAAGCCGCCTCGAAGGGCCGGCCGACGATCAGCTCCACCAGTTTCGCTTCGGAAGTGGAGCGTGCGTCGAATGTCCCCTGACTCCGGCCGTCGCGAAGGACCGTGATCCGGTCCGCCACCTCGATCACCTCGGGCAACCGGTGGCTCACGTAGACGATGCCGATTCCACGGTGCTTGCACGCCAGGACCGTGCGGTGCAGCGCCTCCACCTCGTCGGGACCCAGAGCCGTCGTGGGCTCGTCGAGTAGGAGCACTTTGGGGTTCGACACCAGTGCCTTGGCGACCTCGAGAAGCTGCCGCTCCGCAAGCGTGAGGTAGGCGACGGGTGCATCGGGAAACAGCTCGAGGTCGAGATCGAACTCGGCGAGCAACCGACGCGCCCACCTCTTCCGTCGCCAGTACGACGGGCGCTGGTCGGGGGGCGCCGCCAGGTAGAAGTTGTTCTTCACGGGCTCGGCGGCCACTAGCGAAGTGTCCTGGTAGGCCATCGCCAGGCCGAGCCGCAACGCATCCGCCGGCGAGTCGCGGCGGAGCGGGTGGCCCCCGATCTGGACGGTGCCCAGATCGGGGTCCACATAACCGCTGGCGACACCGAGGAGGGTCGACTTGCCGGAGCCGTTCTCACCCACGAGCGCGTGCACCTCACCGGCACGGCACTCGAAGCTGACGTCCGTCAGCGCTCGAACAGCACCGAACTGCCTCGAGATGCCGCGCAGCTCGAGGACGACGTCCCCGGCGCCCGACCCCACCTCGGTCTCGCCTCCCATCACGCTCCGGCGAACATCAGCGCCAGGAGCTCGTCCGGCACCAGCGAGGTGCCCGACACGTCCGGCGTGACCCGGTCCAGATCGCAGTCCGCCGCCGTGATCTCGCGCATCACATGCGGGACGACGATCACCGGGTCGAACTCGTAGCCCTGCAGGTAGAGCATCGCCGTGGTCACCGCCACCCTCGACTGGAAGTTGCCTCCCGCCGAGTAGAAGATGCGGTAATTCGGGTTGTCGCGCTCCACCCAGTCGCAGAACAGCGTCTGCTCGTCGGTACGGACCGTGATGATCAACTCATCCAGGCCCTCGACCGGCGTACCCAGGACGTCGTCGAATGCCGCCAAAGCCGTATTGAGGCCGTCGGCGTATTCGTACGAGAAGCCCACGATGTTCGGATTGATCTGCAGCCATGCCGACACCGCGTCATAGGCGAACGAATTCACCCAATACGTGTCCGCAGGCGGGCCTACCAACTCGATCCCATCGTTGAGCGCGTCGATCTCGCACTGCTGCCATCCCGCAGACAGCGCGTTGCCAGGCGTCCCGCCGAGGACTCCGATGGTCCCCTCGCCGAGATGCTCGTTCAGAATGGACGCGAAGCTCTCGCCCAGGGCGCAGAGATCCTCGCCGACGATGGCGGCGTAGTCCTCGCCCGGGACGAGGGCACCTTCCTGGCCGGGAAGCCCGACCCATCCACCCGAATACGAGAAGAACGGGATGCCCGCCTCATCGAGAGCGATCAGTTCCTCGGCCAACCCCACTCCGTTGTCCGGGTATCCGAGGACGAAATCCACGCCTCGCTGAAGCATGAATCGCAGGTCACCCTTGGCCACTTCGGGATTCGGGTCCCAGTTGGCCTCACGGATGACAATCGTGCCGATCTGCGGGTAGGTCAGGGCCTGGAGGATCGCCTCCATCTTGGTGACCTTGCGCCAGACGTTGAGCCCGCCGCCGTCGGCAAAGCCCATCACCAGATCGCCTCCCGAGCCCGTGTCGCACTCCGTGGCGTTGAAGCATTCCAGCGCCTTGGCGATCGTGGCGTCGTCCAGGTCCTGGCCGGCCCGGGCGATCGAGGCCAGAACGATGTCCGGCACCCCCTCGGTCGTGCCCAGGGCCTTGAGCACCAAGGCCTCGTCGGCGTCGGTCGACTCACCGAACGACTCCAGCCCCTCCATGGGCGCTTCGGTCGTGGTGGTGTCCTCGCCACCGCCGGCGGTGGTCGTAGGCGCCTGTGTCGTACCCGGGGCCTGAGTCGTGGTCGTCGCGTCATCGTCGCCGCAAGCAGCGGCGACGAGGGCAACGACCATCAGGCCGATGACTACTCGTCTCATTTGTCCCCTCCATATGGGCACCGTGCCCATCTTCTTGTTTCGTTCATCTGACATGCGTTTGTCGGTTCTCTCCTCCGTGTGGTCGTTTCATGTCGCGGCGCGGCTCGGTCTTCGCCGTTCGCGGAGCAGGTGCTCCACGCCCTTGATGATCCGATCCCCCGAAATCAGCATTCCTCCGATGATGACGAGGCCGAACACCACGAACTGCAGGGCGGTGTTCAGGCCCATCACTCGCATGGTCTGGTTGAGGCCGGCCAGGAAGAAGGCCGCAGTCCACGTCGAGAGGGGGCTCGCCAGGCCGCCGGTGAGCGACGCGCCCCCGATCACGACCGCTGCAATGGGGCCAAGGAGATACGACGCCCCATAACCCACACCCGGGTTGCCCAGGAACGAGGCCAGCAGGATCCCGGCCAACCCGTAGAGGATCGCGGCGACCACATACGCAGCGATCTGGTTGAGCGTGACCCGGAGCCCGCTGATGTTCGCAGCCGTCGGGTTGGCGCCCACCGCCTGATAACGGCGGCCGACGGTCGTATACCGGAAGACCACGATCAGCAGCGCCGTGACGGCGACCCCCAACCAGAAGATCACAGAGAGTCCAAAGATCCTGTGCTTCGTCCAGCTGCCCAGTCCCGGCGGCACAGACGCCTGGATCGCCGTGGTCGTGTAGTACCGGTTGAGTATCCCGGTGACGATCTGCCCGACCGCCAGGGTGACGATGAGCGCGTTCAGTTTGAACCCGCCGATGAGGATGCCGTTCACCAGGCCGATCAGCGCCGAGACCGCGAGCGCCGTGAAGATGGCGATCCAGATGCGGTCGTCGGATTGCTGGCCGACGCCCAGGATCAAGAACCCGGAATACGACAGCACGGCGGGCACGCTCAGGTCGATTCCCCCGGTCATGATCACCAGCATCTGACCGAGGGCAGCAATCGCCAGGAATGAGCCAGCCGGGGCGAGGCCCCGGAGCGAGGTCGTGCTCAGGGCCGCCGGGGCCCAGATCGCCGCCACCAGCAGCAGGAGAGTCAGCGCGATGTAGACCGGCATGTAACGGGACGACACGACGAGCGAGGTGAGCAGCGACGACGGCGCGCGGCGGGTGCTCACGACGATCCTCCCACGGTCACCAGGCCGGCGGCGCGGGCGACGCGGCGTTGCGCCTCGATGGCCAGGGTGCGGGCACGCCCGATGTCTTCGACGAGCGATCCCTCCCCCTTCACGATCTCCCCGCCGACAAGCACCCAATCGACGTTCGAGGTGTCCATACCCCACACGACCGCCCCGATGGGGTCGTTCACCGGATGGATGTTCGGAGCGCCGGCTCCGAGGACGATCACATCCGCGTGCATCCCGGGTTCCAGCGTTCCCACGTCCTCGACACCCACGGCGCGGGCGCCGTCGACGGTCGCCCAGCGGATCACCTCCCGGGTCGTGAGCAGCCGGGGCAGCCCGGCCTTGCCGGCGAGCTTGAGGTCGAAATAGGTGGCGTGCTGCACGGAGATGGCCGCCCGCATTTGGGCGAATAGATCGGTCGAGCCTCCCGCCAGCTCGGTGCCGGCGCCGAGCCCCGGGCGAATGCCCCTGTCGATGATCCGTTGGAGGGGAGGCGGCCCCATCCCGCCCGCCATCTCACTCGAGGGCGTCGTTACCACCGAAGTCCCCGATCCGGCGATGGCATTGAGGTCGGCGTCGTCGGCGTACGAGCAGTGGACGAGGGTGACATCCGGGCCGAGGCGGCCCTCCGCTTCCAGCGCCGTAATCGCTCCGCGGTCCTGCGGTGAGCTGCCTGCGTGGGCGTGGATGCGAAGACCCGCCTCACGGGCCATGGCCCAATCGTCGCCCGATGCCGGGCCTGCTGCGCCGATCAGGCGGGGGCCGTGAATCGATGCCAACCATCCGATGGCGTCGCTCCATGCCCCGTCGACCCAGGGAGCGGCGCCGTGCACCAGAACCGTCCGCAGCCCCGAGTCCTCGTGTGCCTGGCGCGCTGCCTCGAGGTGCTCGAGGCCGCCGCCGGCGCCGCACCAGTCCACGACCGTGGTGACACCCGCGTCGACCGCAGAAAGGAGCCCGATGAGCGTCCCCGCATAGACGTCGTCCGGCCGGTAATGGGGGCCAAACCGGTCGGCGGAGATGTTCTCCGCGAGGTTGCGAAACAGCGTCTCCCACGCGTGCCGGTGGCCGTCGACGAATCCGGGCATGACGATCGCACCATCGGCGTCGATCACCTGGGCGTCCCGAGCCCGCAGCCCGGGCCCGATCTCCTCGATCCGGCCGCCGTCGATCAGGACGTCCGCACGGGGGTGATTGGTGCGCCCCAGGGTCAGGACGCAGCCATCCCGGATCAGGATCCTGCTCACCTCAGGTGCTCCTCGAGATAGGACCAATCTCGCCGGAACCGATACGAGTGGCGACCGGGCGGCTGCGGTGCCTGGGTCTCCAGCCAGCGCACGTGGCCGCTGCCGACGTTCTTGAATTCGTGGACGCACCCGACGCCGGCCCAGGCGACATCGCCAGCCTTCAGGTGATACGTCTCGCCATCGAACTTCGCCTCGGCCTCGCCTTCGAGAAACAGGTAGGCCTCTTCGAGCGGGTGGTCGTGAGCCCCGGCAAAGCCACCCGGGACGTACTGGACCATGAACATGGTCGACAGGTCGGCGCCCAGGTCGCTGTCGATCATCATCTTCACGGTGATGCCGCTGTACACCAGCAGAGCGGTGCGCATGCTTGCGCTGAGCGCGAGGCGGTCTTGCGTCTGCTGCTCCGGGTCCATGTTCTCCGGATCGATGTGCCCGAACGCCACGGTCCGCGGATCGCGAACGTCGATCGCGACCGCATCGCGCTCCGGCAACGGCTCGGGGAAGTACGTGTCGTGACTGTGGGCGGCACGCGGCAGCGGGGCTCGCATCTCGGCGAACTCGACGACCCCCGCCGACACGTTGCGCAGGGCATGCGGGGTCGCGACCGGGAACAGCCCGTAGTCGCCTGTGGTCAGGGCGTGCGATCCGTCCGGGGTGTCGGCAACGACCTCCCCGGCGATCACGTAGATCGACTCCTCGAACGAGTGGAGATGGGTGTCGACGCGGCCACCGGGTTCGAGGCGCGAGACCCGGAACCCCATCTGGACGCCGCCCGCCGCCTCGTCGACGATCGAGTCGGCGGCGTAGCCGGTGCTGTGGCCGGCGAACTCCCCCGGTACATCGAACGCCAGGTCGGCGCGGTGCCTGACGATGTGATGAGCCATCAGTCCCCTCCCCCGGGAGCGTCCACCGCCTTGGCGATCGTCTCGTAGATGCGGTCGACCGATGGCAGGGCGAGGTCTTCGAGAGCCGCCGCCGCCGGAAGCGGGATGTGTGGGGTGGTGATCCGGATGCTGGGCCCGTCGAGGCTCCAGAAGGCCTCCTCGTCGACGATGGAGACCACCTCGGCGCCCCAGCCACAGAGGCGGGGGTTCTCCTCGACCGTGAACAGCCGGCTCGTCTTCTCCACCGAGGCGATGACGGTGGCGGTGTCGAGGGGCACCAGGGACCGCAGATCGACCACCTCCACGGAGATGCCTTCCTCGTCCAGGCGCTCGGCGGCGGCAAGGGCCCGGGGGACCATGAGGGCCAGCGCCACGACGGTGGCGTCGGTCCCCTCGCGGACGATGCGGGCCGCACCCAGGCGATCGATCACCTCGCCTTCGGGCACCTCCCCCTTGGTCCCGAACAGCGCCTTGTGCTCAAAGAACACGACGGGGTCGGGATCGCGTATGGCGGCCGCCATGAGGCCGACGACGTCAACGGGTGTGGAGGGCGCCACCACCTTGAGCCCGGGGATCATCATCGCCCAGTTTTCGACGCTCTGGGAGTGCTGCGCCCCGAAGCGGACGCCCCCTCCGTTGGCGGTTCGGATCACGAGTGGGAAATTGACCTGGCCGTCGGTCATGTACCTGCTCTTGGCGATCTCGTTGGCGACCATGTCCCAGCAGACCGCGAGGAAGTCGGAGAACATGATCTCGGCGATGACGGGGATCCCCGTCATCGAGGCCCCCATCGCGGCGCCAAGGATCGCCTGCTCCGAGATGGGCGTGTCACGCACCCGATCGGGCCCGAATTCCTCGAGCAGTCCGACCGTGGTCTTGAAGACACCCCCGGCCGCAGCGACATCCTCGCCCAGCATCACCAATGTCGGATCGCGGCGCATCTCCTGAGCGATCCCCGCAGCCACGGCCTCGCGGTAGGTCAGTTCCGCCATCGCGACCCTCCGTCGGCGTACACATCGGTCAGCAGCACGTCCTGACCGGGCTCGGCTCCAGCCTTGGCGAACTCGGTGGCGTCGTCGATCGCAGCCGCCACCTCGCGGGCGATCCCGGTGAGGGTCTCCTCCGGCGTCCCGATCGCCAGCAATCGCCGGTGGTAGACGGGGATGGGTTCACGCTGCTTCCATGCCTCCACCTCGGCCGGCGGCCGGTACTTGCCTGGATCGGCGCGAGAGTGGCCCCCGGAGCGATAGGTGACGGCTTCGATCAGGCTGGGTCCCCCACCGCCACGCGCCTTAGCCAAGGCCTCACTCGCCATCAGATAGACCGCATCGGGGTCGTTGCCGTCGATCGCGATCGAAGGGAGGCCGTAGGCGGGTGCCCGATCGGCGGCGGGCCGGGGAACCGCGGTGACGACGTCGATCGGGGTGTACTCCATGTACAGGTTGTTCTCGCATACGAACACCACGGGGAGGCTCCAGATGACTGCGAGGTTGAGAGCCTCGTGGAAGGCTCCGATGTTGGTGGTGCCGTCCCCGAAAAAGCACACGGCCACCTGATCCGTGCCTCGCATTTGAGCAGACCACGCAGCGCCGTTGGCCACGCAGAGGTGCGCGCCGATGATGGCGTACGAGCCCATCATCCCCTTGGAGACGTCGGTGAGATGCATGGAACCGCCCTTGCCGCCGACGACCCCGTTGGCGCGCCCGAGTAGTTCCGCGAGCCCTTCCCCGAGATCCATCCCCCGGGCCAAGGCGTGGGCGTGCCCGCGATAGGTCGCGAAGGTGTAGTCGTCGGGGCGCATCGCGGCACCGAAACCGGTCGCTACCGCCTCCATACCCAGCGACAGGTGGGTGGTCCCCTTCACGAGGTTCTGCAGAAACAGGTCGTGGGCGCGCTTACCGAACTGATTCAGCTCGTGGAGCTTGCGATACATCCCCAGCCGCGTCTGGATGGGGATGGCCGCCTGGGCCAGCGACTCGTCGACCGGCTGCGGCGGCCGCGGCTCCCGAAGGGCGTAGTCGAGGCGCGGGTCAGTAGGCATTCGCCACCATCAGCTCCTCGCAGGGGAAGAGGGTGATCACCTTGCACCCGTCGGCGGTCACCACCACCTCCTCCTCGATGCGCGCCGCGGAGCGTCCATCCGCCGCGGGTGCGTAGGTCTCGAGAGCAAAGACCATCCCCTCTTTGATCTCCACGGGGGTGTCGAGCGAGTTGAGCCTGCTGATGATCGGTCTCTCGTGCAGCCCGACCCCCACGCCGTGACCGAACTGCAGGCCGAAGGCATCCATCTCGTCCTTGAACCCGAACTCCTCGGCGCGAGGCCAGACCTTGGCGATCTGATCGGTTGTCGTGCCCGGTCGAACCAGCTCGATGGCGGCATCCATCCACTCCCGCGACTGCTTGA
>Ga0214472_10007514_pt1 | contig 11401 bp, 11 predicted proteins | sample RVTome_6_FD_207662 | JGI IMG/M metagenome (GOLD analysis project Ga0214472, IMG submission 207662) | Soil microbial communities from uranium-contaminated site in the Upper Colorado River Basin, Wyoming, United States - RVT140D175 | ecosystem: Environmental > Terrestrial > Soil > Contaminated >...
TCACCGGCGACGACAGCGGTTCCAGCTCGTCGGGCAACACGCAGGCGATCATCGCGATCGTCGGCGTGCTGGTGCTGGGCGCGTTGGGCTTCTTGGTTTATCGCCGAACGCTGTCGCGCCCGTAACAGCAGACACTCGCTTCTTCTGATTCCGGGAACCGCTACCTGGGCTCAAGGACGGCGTCGATTGACGTTAGCCACCGGCCCTGGGTGAAGCGGATGGTACGGCCGGAATCGAAGGCCGGCGCGCGGTACCAGTATTGGCCCCGCCAGGGCGAGGAGACGTCGGATGCGTGCTGCGGATCGCAGGGGTAGAAGCCGATCTTGATCAGGCTGCCGTCGGGGGTGTCGTCGTCGGGACCCAAGAGCACGTACGTGCCGTCCACTCCGGTACGCACGCCGTTCCTTTCCCGGGGCTGAAGATTGAGGTCGGTGTTTCCTGCGTGGATCGCCTGGGACCAGAAATACGTTACGCAGATGTCTGCCAAGGGATCGCCGTCGATGTTGGTGACTCGCCCGACGATTCCGGTTCGGCGATGCAGAAGGATGTCGAGGGGCCCGGCACGCAGGTACGTCATGGCCGCGAATGGATTCCACGACACCGGATTCTCCGGGTCCTCGCGCGGGACGATATAGGTGCCCGCTGGACCGATCACGAACCGAAGAGCATTCTGGCGGTGGCTGGCCTGTTCGTAGTACTGGGTCGGGTAGCGCTTGTCCGAGACGTCGCAGGGGAATGCGCTCACGATCCATGTCCCATACGGGATGTCGTCGATTCGCCACGCTCCGTCCGCCCCGGTCGGCTGCGGATACTCCGGCACGCCCTCCCTGTAGATGCTCACGCCGATCGGATCTCGAAGTTCCCTCATCGCCACCACGCAGGTTTCGGCTATGGGGGCGCCGGTCATCGCATCCCGGACCGTTCCGAATAGAGAGCCGCCGACCGGCGGGGTGGGATGATCGGCGCGCGCGCTTGAAAGCGCCGCGGGAAGGCTCAAGAGCACGGCGACGGCTAGCGCGACACCCCTCCGTTTGAACCTCAAAGATTGCCTCCTGGACCGATTGCGCCATCCCTGAACTCCGCCCAGCGTATGCGTTGCCCCACCTTCGTTGGAATCCGGTTTGTCGAGTTGGATCTGGAATTCCACAATTTCCGACCGAGTCGGCTTCGCCGATTCCGATGATCACCGGCGACGACAGCGGTTCCAGCTCGTCGGGCAACACGCAGGCGATCATCGCGATCGTCGGCGTGCTGGTGCTGGGCGCGTTGGGCTTCTTGGTTTATCGCCGAACGCTGTCGCGCCCGTAACACCGGACTAGACGCACCAACTCCAGCTCCCGCCCTGCGGGGGGTCTTCTGCGCCCGACGCGAAGGTGCCGCTCGAGACTCGCTCGACTCGCATCGTCGTCTTGGCCGTGACCGTCTTGTCGGTGAAGAACGGAGCCGTGAAGCCGGTGATCGATGACATCTTCGTCTGGACGCAGACCGTGAGTCCCTCGCCGGACCTGTAGGGCGAAGGCAGGATCACCTTCACGCGCGCGGCGTCTCCGATCGGATGATTCCGCTCCTTCACCAAACACATGAGTCCGCGCGTCTCCGAGCTGGACACCGATCCCACGATGGTGCACTCCGAGGCGCCGGTGAACGTTGCGACCGAGGCAAGACGCGCGCCTTCGCGCGCGGCCGAGCGGACCGAGTTCTGGTTGTTCAGCACGATCCCGAAGTCGATGATTCCGAACAGCAGCAGCGCGACGACCGGCAGCACGATCGCGAACTCGACCGCGCTGGCACCGCGCTGATCGCGCCGCCGGGCGACGGCCGCTCGAGGTGCCCTCCGCGAACCCATACAGAGAGTATCGGACCGGCCGGAGGCGCCGGCGTAGGGCAAAGGTCCTGAGAAGTCCTCGCGGAAGTCCCGTTCGCGAAGGCGACGACGGGGATGGGCCATGACCGGCTACTCGACCAGGATCGTGTTTCGGCCGAGCGAGGGGTGCGCGTAATCGGTGTCGAACGCAATCGAGAAGCTCGCCGCGCCCGTCGTCGTCGCCCGACCGACGATCACCGCACCGTTGTGCGACAACGAGCCGGAGTTTCCCGACATGTAGTAGTGACCGGAGCGAGCGTAGACGGTGCCGGTGATCTGGTTGAGGGCCCCGCCCAGCAGCGTGTGTGACGCGGTGTTGTTGCGATCCGAGAAGATCACCATGTTCGTATACGGGCCGGACGTGGGGCCGCTGAAGGAGAACGTCGTGGAACCGGACATCGAGATCCCGGCTCCGCTCTGCCCCGGCGTGCACGGTGTCGGATACGACGCGCAGGCGAAGTACAGCAGGACGCCGTCTCCGACCACCGATGGAACCGGCGCGGACGAGGACTTGCTCAGGGACAGACCTTGGCGGATGACGTAGATGCCCGGCGCGAACGTCAGGCGGCCCGTCGAAGAGGACGAGATCGAATCGTAGATTCCCGGTTGGATCGTGAGGTCGCTGCTCGAGTTCGAGACGCTACCGCGAAACGGGCCGGCGACCGACGGGGCCGGGACGTCCGTGAGCGGATCGGCAATCGCGGGAACCCCGGTGATCGGCGTCGGGCTGAACGTTCCCGGATTGGGCTGTTGATACGTGCCGAGAATTCGAATCACCCCGTCGGTCGTCACGCCGCCGCTGGCAGCGCCGTCGACTCCGGCCGCCGGGGTTCCGTTGGAATTGACATGAACGTCCCCACCGGTCACCGAAAGAACGCCGTTGCCCGCGATCGAAAGGGTTCTGTCCGACGGGGCGAGCACGCACAGGGCGCAGGGCGTCCCGCCAACCTTGTATGCGGTCGCCGATCCGCAGACGTTCACCGACGAGAAGCCGAAAGCCGCCGCGAAGCCCGTTGGAGAGTCCCAGCACACGCGAACGTTGACCAAGCGAGCCGCTGGATACGGGTTCCCGCTCATCGAGTACGGCGTGGTGACCGTGATCGTGGACCCGGTTCCGGTCTCGCCGCCGTTGAGCGAGGTGGTCGCGTAGCTGCTCGCATCGGCGCGTGCCGCGGAAGCGTCGGGCAGCGACTGCGCGCCCGCCAATGCGCCAGAATCGGCGGCCGAGTCGGCAAGCGTCGTATCGGATCGCGCGTTGCTGAGATCGAGCGCGAACCCGGCCATCACCAGAGCGACCAGGAGCATGATCGCGGTCAGGACCGCGACGCCGCCCGTTTCGGGTCGCCGCGGGCCGCTCGCCGGCGGAAGAGAGGGTTTCATGGATTGAGTATCGGATGCCGCGAGCCGGTCGTCCCGGGCCTGCGGTCCCCGCGGGCCCCCCAAAAGCCGGGGTGCGGATCCGGGGCGGGGCCGCTATCGTGCCCAAAGACCAGGACGAGACAGGAGCGAAAACGACCGTGGGGGAGATCCGAATCTCGGCGAAAGCCGCATCGTTTACCGAATCGGTGATCCGCGAGATGACGCGCGTCGCGATGCAGCACGGGGCGATCAACTTGGCGCAGGGCTTTCCCGACTTCCCGTGCCCGCCCGAGTTGAAGGACGCCGCCAAGCGAGCGATCGACGCGGATGTGAACCAGTACGCGATCACCTGGGGCGCGCAACGCTTTCGCGAGGCGATCGCCGCGAACTTCGAGCGCTTCTACGGGGTCGCGGTGGACCCGAACCGGCAGATCTGCGTGACCTGCGGCTCGACCGAGGCGATGATCGCCGCGGCACTTGCGATCGTGGATCCCGGCGACGAGGTGGTCGTCTTCGAGCCCTTCTACGAAAACTACGGTCCCGACGCGATCCTGTCCGGCGCGGTGCCGCGCTACGTCACGCTGCACGAGCCCGACTGGACCTTCGACGAGGCAGAGTTGGCGGCGGCCTTCAACGAGCGCACCCGCGCGATCATCGTCAACACGCCCAACAATCCGACGGGCAAGGTCTTCACGCGCGCCGAACTTACGTTCATCGCCGGTCTCTGCCAGAAGTGGGATGTGATCTGCTTCACCGACGAGATCTACGAGCACATGGTCTACGACGGCCGCGAGCACATCCCGCCGATGACGGTTCCGGGTCTTGAAGATCGAAGCGTCACGATCAACGCCATGAGCAAGACCTACAGCGTGACCGGCTGGCGGATCGGCTGGACGATCGCCTCGCCCGAGCTGACCGACGGAATCCGCAAGGTCCACGACTTTCTGACCGTCGGTGCGGCCGCGCCGCTGCAAGAGGCCGGTGTCGTGGCGCTGAACTTTCCCGACGAGTACTTCAAGGCGCTGCGCGAGGAATATCTGGAGCGACGCGACCTGATGATCGGGATCCTGGAAGAGGCCGGCTTCAAGGTCTACAAGCCCTACGGCGCCTACTACATCATGACCGATGTCGCCGCGTTCGGATGGGACGGCGACGATGTCGAGATCGCCAAGCGCCTCACCGCGGATCCGGGCGTTGCGACCGTTCCCGGCTCGTCCTTCTACTCGCGGCCGGAGCTTGGTCGCACGAAGCTGCGCTTCGCATTCTGCAAGAAGCTCGAGACGCTGCAGGCCGCCGCGGAGCGGCTGGCGACGATCCGCGGATGAGCCGGCGCGGCGAGGCGCGGCCGCGTCTGGTCACGCCTCTGTTTCTTCGAGTCACGCTGATCTCGTTCGGCTATTTCGCCGCCTACGGCATGACGCTGCCCGTGCTTCCGAAGTTCGTCGACGGTCCGTTGCGCGGCGGCGGATTGGAGGTCGGGCTGGTCGGGTCGGCGTTCGCGTTCTCCTCGATCATCTTGCGTCCGATCGCGGGTCGTGTCGGCGATCGTCGCGGTCGCGGCATCTTGATCGCCGGCGGTGCGGCGATCGTGGCGACCGCGACGTTGCCGACCGGCTACGCGGGCGCGGTGTGGCTCGCGTTCCTGTTTCGATTCACCGCCGGCTTCGGCGAAGCCGGGTTCTTCACCGGCGCCGTGTCGGTGATCAACGACCTCGCGCCCGAGGAGCGCCGAGGCGAGGCCGTGTCCTACTTCACGCTCTCGCTGTACTCCGGGCTCGCGCTCGGCCCGCTGGTCGGTGAGGCGATCATGAAAGCAAGTGGCTTTCGCGTGGCGTTCCTGGCTTCGGGCGCCGTCGCGGCCGCCGCGGCGCTCGCGGCAGTCGGCTTGCCGGATACCCGGCCGGAGAAGGACGGGGCTCGCAGCGCCGGGCCGATCTTTCATCGCGCGGCCTTCGGTCCCGGCACGATCATGACCACCAGCGTGATCGGCTTCGCCGGCTATGCCGCGCTGATGCCGCTGTATGCCAAGACGTTGCGGATGGATGCCGCGCCGGTGTTCCTGGCCTATTCCGTGGTCATCTTGATCCTGCGGCTGGCCGGCGCGCGAGTTCCCGACCGCTTCGGGGCCCGTCGCACGGCGACCGTCGCGCTGGTCGTGTCGGCGAGCGGGCTGCTGTTGGTGTCGGCATGGCGGGGCAGCGCCGGCCTGGTCCTCGGCTCGGTGCTGTTCGCGTCCGGCCAGGCGTTCGTCTTTCCGTCGATGCTCACGCTCGCCGTGCGCGCAGCGCCGGCCCGCGAGCGGGGGAGCGTGGTCGGGACGTTCACCGCATTCGTGGATCTGGGCTTCCTCGTCGGGCCGCTGATGTTGGGGGCGCTCGCCGATGTGTTCGGCTATCGCGGATCGTTTCTTGCCGGCTCAATCGTCGGATGGCTCGGTCTGACGTGGTTGCTGCTTCGCATCCGCGCCGAGCACCACGCAACCGACGCAGAGCCCGGCCCAATCTGACCGGCTCGACCCAGTCGCGGCGAACGGCCAATATGAGATAGTTGACAATCGCTGTCGCGCAGATCACCATTGTAATCCTCGTCGAAACGAGGAGGGAATGATGATCGGAACACCCCGCGGCATCGTCGCAGCCGGCCTGCTGCTGGCGTTCATCGGTGGCGTCGCATCCCCGGATGCGGTCGTTGCGCACGAATCGCACACGGTCTCGGACGAGGCGGGCACCAACGAGCTGCCCGAACCGATCGCGACCGCCACGATGGAGGATGTGCTGGCCACAGCGACGCTCCTCCAGGCCGGAAGCCGCTGCAGCTACGTGACTCGCGACACCCGCGTCGGCGGCGCCGACGTTCCGCCCGACCGCAGGGAATGGCAGCTCTACTATTTCGTTCCCAAGGACATCGCGGTCCGGGACTGGGACCGCGCCGTGATGTGCACCGACGCGCGAACCGGCAAGCGCACGCTCCACGAAAGCAACATCGGCGCCTCGGCGTACAACACGCAGGCCTGGATGGCGAGCCGCACGGCGAGCGGCCCTTCGCAGGGTCATCGCGTCCGCGGGAAGGCGTTTCGGATCGGAGTGCGCACGATCGCCGGATGGGGGCCGGTGCGGCTGGTCAGCGCCATCGTCGGGGCGCAGCCCGACGCGTACTACTCAACGAACAGCGCCGCCCGATTGATCGCCGAGATGAACCAGCGAGGCTTCGGTCACGGCCTGCCGAAGTACATGATCTTCGCCGACGTGCGTTCCGATCGAAACAGTGCCGGCATCGCGGAATACGGGGGGAATCAGGCGATCATGTACCGCCGGTTCACCATCGGGGGACGCGGCTACGCGGCGCGATGGGGATGCGCCGACCAGGGAGACAAGACCACCATCCACGAGGCCATCCACACGTTCGGCAATGTCCAGCCGACCGCGGCCGAGAACTCGTCCAAGACGAGCAACCCGCATCACGTTCTGCAGTCGGCCGATGCGATGAATTACCGCGGTGGTGGCAGCACGTTTCGCGGCCGGTACGCCGACGGCACGTACTCGCCCGTCTCGATTTGGGACGCCGACGCCGACAGCTACACGTCTCGCGTCCTGTCCTTCGCGTCGTACCTGATCCCCTTCGGGACCGGCTACCCTCTGCGCACCTACTGCGGCTCATACGTCGCCTAGGAAGGCCGATGAACGTGCGGACACCAGCGAATTCGATGGTGCTTGCCGTGCTGTTGCTCGGGGCGTGCACGCAAGCGACGGTGCCGGTGTCGCGACCGCCGGACGCGGCCTCGCCCGCGCCGTCCGCGAGCGGGACGGCATCCTCGAGCGCAGCGGCATCTCCGGCGAGCGGCCCCGGCACGCCGCTCGTCCTGCCGTCGCGCACGTCGATCCCGCAGTCGGTCCCCGTCGCGCCGGGAACGGCCCGGCGCGACATCGACCTGACGGCCGGCGTGACGCCGAATCGATCCCTGACGCTCGGCAGCCGCGTCACCGTCACCGTCAACCTGCACAACAGGGGCGCGGCCGTGGATGGGTTGTCGCTTCAGCTCTTCCTGATCCTGCCGCCCGGCGTGGCCTGGACGATCGAGCGTTCACCCGAAGGCACGCACGTGTCGGAGGACTGCTCGGAGGAGCCGCCCGGATACCAGGCCGGACCGACGTGCATTCCGTTCGAGATGACGGCACCCGGTCCGGCCGGCCTACGAGCCGGCGTGCGGTGGACCGAAACGATCGCATTGCGGATTGCCGAGTTCCGATGCCCCGGCAAAGGCGACTTCATCGGCGAGTTCCACGTCGGTTCGTCGCCGGGAATCAACGATCCCACCGCATTCAGGATCGTGGCCGGCTTCGAAAACGAGCAGGCCGACTACGCGTCGGCGTCGTCGCCGCGCCCGGTCCCCGCCTCGCGCTGCACGCCGGAAAGCATCCAGTAACCATTCGGCGTCACATCAGGTTCATCGACGACAAGTTTCGAAGGAGGTCGCTCAAGATCTCGGGGTCGGTGCGGACGTCGATGACGCACGGGCCGCCGCTCTCCAACGCCTCGCGCAACGCGGGCTCGAACTGATCGAAGGCTTCCACGAGCCATCCGCGCGCACCCAATGCCTCTCCCAACCGGTCGTAGCGGGCGCCGCGCAGGCCGCTCGCGGTCTCGCGGCCGTACCACGCGCGCTGCTCGTGCGCGACGTCGCCCCAGCCGCCGTTGTTCGACACGATCGCGATCACCGGCAGGCCGTGACGCGCGGCGGTGTCGACTTCCATCGCGCTCAGCCCAAACGCGCCGTCGCCGGTCAGCAGCACGACCGGCTCGCCCGGCCGCGCCGTCGCCGCGCCGATCGCGAACGGCATCCCGACGCCGAGCGTCCCCAGCGCGGTCGTCGTCGTCATCATCCGGCCGGGCCCCTCGGCGTAGCCGTAGGCGAGTCCCCACGACAGCGCATCGCCCCCGTCGGCGACGAAGGTGACCTCGCCCCCGCACGTCTCGCGAAGGACGCGCGCGGTCGTTCGCGCAACGGCGCCGCAATGAATTCCGCGGCCGGCGAAGCCTTCGATCTGCGCGTCCCAGGCGGCCAGGGCGTGGCCGGCCAGATCGCGAGCTTGCGCGAGCCACGCATGGCGGCCGTCCGGCGTCTTGGTCCATCCGTCGGTGAGAGCCGTCAGCACGCGCGTCGCGTCGCCTGCGATCGCGACGTCGGGCATGCGATTCCCGCCGATCGCGTCCGCCCGCACGTCGATCTGCACGATCGTTTGCGCGGCGGCCAGCAGCGGCGGCTGCCCAAAGGCCATGTTCGCGTTGAACGCCGAGCCCGCGATCACGATCACGTCTGCCGCCAGCGCCGCAACGCCGGCGTGCACGAGCGATCCCAAACACCACTCGTGTGAGTCGGGCAGCAGGCCGCGCGCCGCGCTCGTGGTCGCGATCGGAGTCGACGTGGCCGACGCGAACCGTGCGAGCGCGTCGCCGGCGCCCGACCAGAAGGCGCCCCCACCGGCGATCAGGAGCGGCCGCTCGGCGCGCTGCAGGACGTCCAGCGCGCGCGCCACGTCGGCCGGATCTCCCGCGGGGACCGGCGCGACGAAGGGAAAGCCGGCCGGTGCGCGCGGCGATTCCGGTTCGGCCGAGGCCATGAACACGTCCTGCGGGATCTCGACATAGACCGGTCCCGGCCTGCCGGCCCGCGCGCGATACAGCGCCTCGGTGATTACGGCCGGGATTCGCGCGGTCTGGTAGCACGTGGCCGCCCACTTGGCGACCGGCGCGACGATCGCGCGCTGATCGACGTCCATCACCGCGCCGCGGCCGGCCTGCCGAAGCCCGGTCCGGCCGGCGAGCAGCATCATCGGCAGCGTCCACACGCCCGCATCGATGAAGCCGGTGAGCGCGTTGGCGAAGCCGGGGCCCGCCGTGACCGCCGCGACTCCGGTGCGGCCGGTGGCCAGCGCCCAGCCTTCGGCGGCCATCGCGGCCGCGCTCTCGTGGCGGACGTCCACGACGCGGATCGCCTCGTCGAGGCATCCGTCCAGCAAGCCCAGAATGTGCCCGCCGCACAGCGCAAAGAGCGTGTCGACCCCGGCAGCGCGCATCGCCGCCGCGGCCAGGCGTCCGCCGTGCGGTCCAGCCTCGCCCGGGAAAGCGGTTGGGTCGAATTCGGGCATCGGGGGCGTAGTGTATTCGGAGGCGGGTTTTCACGGCTTGCGCTTCTCGTTGCGTTTCTAGAGTATGAACCGTCTGAGTTGACCGGCAAGGGGGAGGCTCCATGGCTCGCGTCATCGCGGTCGCCAATCAAAAGGGCGGCGTCGCCAAGACCACATCGGTCATCGCGCTGGCCGCCGCCATCGCCGAGCAGGGCCCTCGGGTGCTGGCCATCGACCTCGACCCGCAAGCGTGCTTGACGTTCTCGCTCGGTCTGGATCCCGACACGATCGACACGTCCATCCACGACGTGCTCGTCGGCCGCGTCCCGGTCGGCAAGGCGATCACGCAGCTGGCCGAGATGGACCTGGTCCCGGCCAACATCGACTTGGCCGGAGCGGAGGCGTACCTGCTGACGCGCACCGGCCGCGAATACACGCTCAACGCCGCGATCGAAGATGTCCGCAGCTATTACGACTACATTCTGCTCGATTGTCCCCCGTCGCTCGGCGTGCTCACGATCAACGCGCTGACCGCCGCCGGCGAGGTGATCATCCCGATGCAGTGCGAGACGCTTTCGCATCGCGGTGTCGGGCAGTTGCTCGCCACCATCGACGACATCAAGCGCCTCACGAACCGCAACTTGGATGTCACCGGGATCCTTCCGACGATGCTGGACGCGCGAACCTCGCACGGGCAGGAAGTCCTGGGCGACGTGGCGCGACGCTACCGGCTTCCGGTGATGGAGCCGGCCATCCGCAAATCGATCCGCTTCGCCGAAGCGCCGCGTTCCGGCCGTTCGATGCTCAAGTTCGCGCCGTCGCATCCCGGGACGCGTGCCTACCGAGAGATTGCCCGCAAGCTGACCGGTATCGCCCCGCCGGCTGAAGGCGTCGCGACGTGAACGAGCATCGCAGCGATCCGCCGCCGGGGAGCGGGCCGGCCGAGTGGGATCGCCTGATGATCGAGGAGCAACTGCAGGACTATTCGCGCAGGCAGCGCGAACCCGACCCGATGGGCAAGCGCGCGCTCTTCAGCGTCGGCAGCCGCGGGGCCGGCCCGATGGGGACGCTCACGCTCGAGTGCTCGTCGTGCAAGCGCGAGTCGCCGGTGCGGCTGCGCGAACTGCCGCGCTTGGCGATGCCGTTCTGGATGGCGGTGCCGCGTCCGTACCCGGCGTACTTGAAGTGCCCGGGATGCGGACGCCGCACCTGGCTCAAGCCGCACTGGCGCCTGTAGCGCCCGCCGCATCCCGTTCGGCTTCGACTACGATTCGCCGGAAATGGCGGACGTCTACGATTTGGTCATCGTCGGTGGCGGCGTTGCCGGCCTCTGCGCCGCGCTGAGCGCACCGGCGAACGCCACCATCGCGGTTGTGGACAAGGGCGAGGCGGCCTCCGGTTCCTCGCCGCTCGCCCAAGGCGGTCTTGCGGCCGCCGTCGGCCCCGGCGACTCGATCGAGTTGCACGTCGCCGATACGATCGCGGCCGGCGCCGGGCTGTGCGATCCCGAAATCGTCGCCGACATCTGCGGCGAAGGCCCGGAGGCGGTCGCGTGGCTGCGGGAACTGGGATGCGACTTCGATCGCGACGACGATGCGCTCGACCTGTCCCGCGAAGGCGGACAGACGGTTGGGCGCAGCGTCCATTGGCGGGATGCGACCGGCGCCGAAATCGTCCGGGCGCTCCGCGCGGCCGCGCGCGGCCGTGCCGATCGTCTCGACGCGCGGGCGTTGTCGCTCGCGATGGCAGACGGCCGTTGTGCCGGCGTGGTCACCGACGTGGGTCCCGGCATCGCGGCCGGCGCGGCGCCGATCCTCGGGCGGGCGACGCTGCTCGCGACCGGCGGTGCCGGCGGCCTGTGGGCCTCGACCACCAACGCGCCCGGCGCGACCGGCGACGGGATCGCGCTCGCGATGGCCGCCGGTGCCGCCGTCGGCGATCTGGAGTTCATGCAGTTCCATCCGACCGCACTCGCGGCAGGCGGATCGCAGCAGCGAGTGCTGCTGACCGAGGCGTTGCGCGGCGAAGGCGCGACGTTGGTGGATGCGAACGG
>Ga0214472_10007515_pt1 | contig 11401 bp, 12 predicted proteins | sample RVTome_6_FD_207662 | JGI IMG/M metagenome (GOLD analysis project Ga0214472, IMG submission 207662) | Soil microbial communities from uranium-contaminated site in the Upper Colorado River Basin, Wyoming, United States - RVT140D175 | ecosystem: Environmental > Terrestrial > Soil > Contaminated >...
TTGACCGCACACCACCACGCTCGCGTCCATCTGCGCACAGGGTGCCACAAATCATTGTCAGTGTCCAGCGGGGGGATATGTGTCCCATGATCAGCGCAAGCGGGAGGAGGTTTGCATTGGGTGAAGAAAAGCATTGCCAGTCAAAGATCCCGTAAGAGTTAGTTTAGCGGATAGAGCCGTTTGGGATTGTCGAAGAACATTTTATCCGTCAGCGCTTGCGGGATATCTTCGCGCGCGCGCATCGCGGTTACCAATTGGCGCTCCTCCGATGGATCTTGATGGCCGTAGTCCGATCCGATGATCAGATGATCATCGCCGGTGAACCGAGCAATGTAACTAATATCCTCGTCGGCTTCGGCGGCGACAAATATTCGATATTCGCGGAACATGTCTTGGTCCGAAGAAAATTTCCACTTCGCTTTGAACAGCCTCTTGATGATGTGCATCATGAACGGCACCCAGCCGGCGGAAGCTTCGATGAAGCCGAATTTGAGCTTGGGAAACTGCTCGGGAATTTGGTTGGCGATCAAATCGCGGAAGGCAAACAGCGGCTGCACCCGGCTGTGGCCGAAGCTGTGATTGCGTTCGACATCGAACAAATTTAAGAACAGCGGACAGCCCGCGCCGGTATGGATCAGAATCGGTAGACCGGTCTCGCTCGCCGCTTGGTAAATCGGATTGAAGTACGGATTGTCCAACGTGCGTTGTCCCTCGATGCCGCGGAAGAACACGCCCACCGCGCCATTGTCCTTGCCCCACTTGATTTCCTTCACCGACTCTTCCACCGAATGAAGCGGCGGCACCACCACCCAGCGCATGCGGCCGCCGGATTTCGCACACGCTTGCGCGATAAAGCGGTTGTAAGCGCGCGCCATGGCGATATCGAGAGCAGCGTCATCGGTGAGGTAAATCAGAAATAGCGTCGGGAACACCACCTGCATGTCAATGCCGAGCTTGTCCATGTCGCTGAGCCGGCCGGGGATATCGGTCATCTCGCGGCAAGCCAGATGAATGTCCCCACGCGAGGTTTCGAGCTTCGACGCCGACGGCGTGATCAAGCGAAAGCTACCCTTACCGCTAGGCTTGGGAAAAATATTGCCGTCGATCAGCCAAAACGCGTTGCGCGGCCCGTAAAGTGTATCCTCGGGGCTTTTCATTAACACCGGACGGCGAGAATGCATCTCCGGGTCCATCATCGCCCACATCGCCTCGCCTTCCGCGATATGCGTGTCCGCATCAATTATGCCAGCCATGGTTTCCTCCTTATAACTTTCATCTGTAATCAATGTGTCGGCGAACTATGCAAACCCGTCGCCTACGGTCGGAGCGCACCGGCGATTAGCCATTCCGCCGCGACCTGCCGAGCATTCGAGGTCGAGTTGAGCGCCACCTGCGCAAGCAGTTTGGTCAGCTGCTTGACATCGACGGTCAGTGTCTCATCCATATAGCAGATATATTCATCAAATGTCCTGTCGGCGAGCGAACGATAATGGCCGAATCTTGCGATCAGCAGCTGCACGACTTTCTCGCGATTCGCCTTGGCGTAGAGGATTCCTTCGCGGTGCGCTGCCAGAAAAGCGGTGAACTCTTTGTGCCGCTCGCTCAAGAGCTTCTGCGTCGTCTCGATCGTGATTGGCAACGGATCGTCGACCATGTCGTTCCAATCGAGCATGCGATGAAAGCCTTGGTCTTCGGCGACGAAGCCATAGGGGCGCGGCACGATCGCCGCCGCCGCCTTGTTGTCGAGCAACGCGTGAAATGCCTCTTGATCGCTGGCGACGAGCTTAAGCTGAAAATCGTGACCCATGGTAATGCCGCCGAGCTGCTGGAAGACCCCGCGAAACGGCACGCCGCGCGCCGGCCCCTCGCGGCAAACCACGACTTGGTTTTTGAGATCCTTGATTTCTTTGATCGCCGGATCGGCAACCAAGAGATACGGGCAGGTGTTCATCGCGCAGCCAAGCACCCGCGTCGATTGGGTATCGAGAAAGTGTTGCAGGGACGCGCGCCCGACGACGAATGAAATCTGCGCTTCGCCGCTTTCTAATCTGCGGTAGCGTTCCTCTGTACCCTGCACGTGATTCCAAGAAACTTCCAGGCCATGTTTCGCGTAGATGCCGGCGTCGATGGACAGGTAGCCGGTGATGTCGCGGGCAAATTTACCGTCGATTGCTTCGAGATGTCCATACATGCAAGTGAGTTTTGGCAGACTCATCGTCATTCTCCTTCGCAAGAATAAAAGATGCCACTTCGCGGACGGGGTCTTCACCCCGACCTTGACCAAATGGGATGTTCAACCCCCTTGGAAACCCCATTTAATGGTTTCACGCTCAACTCAGCGTGGTCAACCACAAATGTCTATAATATGGTTGGCTCCGGCAAACAAACTTCGCCTTGACAGCGTTCCAACAACCGGACTAGATTCTCGCATACGCTAACCGCAACACCAACCTAATAAGGAGGGTCCCATGAAAGTGTTAGAGGTTTTGGAAATGGCCAAGGAGCGCAAGAAAGGCCAGCGGCGCATGGACCTATTCCGGCGCGAGAATCTGGCCACCTGGATTCTGATTTTTCCGCCCGGCGACGTGCAAAGGATGCACAACCATCCGTCGGACCGGACCTACTACGTACTGACCGGCAAAGGCATCATGAAGGGATTGAATGAATCCCACGAAGTATCCCAAGGACAGATCATCAGCATCCCTGCGCACGAGTATTACGAAGGGTCGAATCCCAACGACGAGCCGATGATTCTACTCGGCAACAGCCATAAAGCGACCGCCGAGGACCTGGCTAAAGCAGGCGGGCAACGCAACGAGATCGATGATAAGACCGGTAAACGTGTCATCTTCCAACACGGCGGCGGTCAGGACATGGGCGTGCTGGCCGACTAGTCGAACTAAGCTCAAAAGGTTTTTTTAAAGCCCGGCCCGAGGTGATTCGGCCGGGCTTTGTTTTTAAGTCGCAGAGTTGTGCGCTTCTGCAAGGCCGTGATAGAAAAACTTGCCATGATCAGTCCCGTCAGCCTCAAACTTCGTCCGCAGTTGCTTTTCGTCGCGCTCGCCGCTGGCGTCATGGCTTATCTAACTCTCCTCCCGTTGTTCATGCTGATCTACGGTAGCGTGAAAAGCGGCCCGCCCGGCGCTTCGGGAGATTTCACTATCAAGAATTATGTCGCGCTCTTTGAAGACTGGCGTTTGGCCGGAGCACTGGTTAATTCGCTAATCTTCAGCACCGGATCGAGCGTTCTCGCCTTCACCGGCGGCCTTTATCTAGCCTGGATCACCGAGCGAACCAACGCGCCGTTGCGCAAAACCATCTACGCTTGCGTTTTAACGCCAATGATCGTGCCCGGGCTGCTCACCACGGTCGGCTGGATCATCCTATTTGGGCGCCGCTCGGGCATCGTCAACATCATTGCCACACAATACCTGGGGTTCGACCAGCCGCTAGAAATTACCAATATGATCGGGATGATTTGGGTGCAGGGTACCGACCAGATACCGCTCGCGTTTCTGCTGCTCGCCGCCGCGCTGCGCTCCATGGACCCGTCGCTTGAGGAAGCCGCTATGGTGGCCGGCTCGGGCATTCTGCGTACCACGTATCGCATCACGGCGCGGGTCTTGTTACCCGCGATTCTCGCCGTGTGGATGATCAGTTTCGTGCGGGCGATCGAAAACTTCGAAGTGCCGGCGCTGATCGGTATGCCCGCGGGGATCCTCGTGTTCGCCACCGAAGTTTATCTCGCCACCAAAAACGTCCCTACCGACTTCGGCATGGCCAGCACCTTCGGTGTGGTCTATCTCGCGATCACGGCGATAGGTGTGATTCTCTACCTGAGATGGACCGCCGCCTCGGAGCAGTTCGCGACCATCACCGGCAAGGGTTATCGACCTGGCGCCTTCGACCTCGGCCCTTGGCGCAGACCCATCGCGATTTTAAGCCTTCTGGTTTGTCTAATTCTTTTCGTTTTGCCGATACTGGTCGTCTTGTGGTCGTCTTTTCTGCCCTACTACATGGCGCCATCGCAGAACGCGTTTGCGCGATTAACCCTGGAGAATTATCAGAACCTGTGGAACCTGCCGTTGGTGAAACGCGCCATGTGGAACAGCTTTGTCTTGGGTATCGCAAGCTCGACGATTACCATGTTGCTGACGGCTATCGTTGCGTGGATCATCGTGCGCACTCACTGGCGCGGCAAAGGCTCGCTCGATTTTTTGGCATTCAGTCCGATCGCCATGCCGGGCTTGGTCTTGGGCATCGCGATTCTATGGCTCTACCTGGTACTGCCCGTGCCGGTTTATGGCACCTTGTGGATTTTACTGATCGCTTACGTGACCAAGTATCTGCCCTACGGCATGAGGGCTTGTTCTTCTTCGATGCTGCAAATAAAAAAGGAACTCGAGGAGGCTTCGGAAGCGAGCGGCGCTAGTTGGCGGGATACTTTTCGCCGCGTCATCTTGCCATTGCTAGCGCCCGGTTTCGTCGCCGGCTGGATCTACGTCATCACCCACTCGTTCCGCGAGCTTTCGACTTCGATCATGCTTTACCGCAGCGGCACCGAAGTGATCTCCATTGTGCTCTTTGAGCTTTGGGACGGCGGGCAATACCCCCAGCTCTCCGCCTTGGGCATGGTTTTGGTTGCGATCCTGGTGGTGATCAGCCTGATAGCGCGCGCCATCGGCGCGCGCTATTCCGTGCAGCAGATCTGACGCTCCGCGGGACCGCGGTTCAAAGTTCAAGGTTCAAAAATTTAAGGTTCGGATTCAGAGTTTTCGAGTTCAACATTGAACGTTGAACCTTGAACCCTTGAACGGAGCGTTATTTGATTTGTTTGCGCACGATGATGTCGTCCATCATCTTGTAGCCTTTTTCTTTGAGCGCTCCCATCTTGTCATGACCGATCAACACCTTGCGCAACTTTTTATCATCCAGGGCGTTGAGAATCTCCTGCCAGCCTGCCTTGGCGCCATTGCGCGCCGGCACGGTGCCGCCGCTTTTGACCAGTGCGACGACGCCGTCTTCGCTTAACATGAAATCCAGGTAAAGCGCCGCCGCGTGCGGGTGCTTGGCGCTTTTAACAACGCCGGTGTGGCTTCCCAGCGATCCCGGCGTCGGATTGGGAAAAATCATCGCGATCGGACATTTCTTTTCGTATTTCATCTGCATGACGCGCGCCGGGTAGACTTCCACCGCGATCTTGGTTTCGCCGCTACAGAGCAGCTGCACTTGCAGCGTATGGCCGCGGCGCGGCACGGCGCCGTTGCGCATCAGCGCTTTTAAAAATTCGGCGGTTTTGGCTTCGCCCGATTCCATCATCATGGCGAACACGAGCTGCTCCGGCTCGGTATCGATCGAGATGTCGCTTTTCCACTTCGGGCTGAGCAGATCTTGATAGCTTTTCGGCGCCTCGCTGGCTTTGACCAAATCGGTGTTGTAGGCGATCACGATCAGGGTGTACTCGGCAACGTACCAGCGACCGTCCTTGTCCCAGAATTGCTTTGCAAAGTTCTTCTTTTCCGGCGAGTCATAGCGTGCGTGCACGCCCGCTTTCATCAGCTCTTCGATGTTGTCGAAGTCGACGCCGACGACGTCGGCGGACAATTTGCCGACGCGGTGCTCGAGCAGAATCCGGTCCACGCCCTTGGCGCCCTGTAGGCGGGCCGTCTCGATTTTGATCGAGGGATATTTCTTGCTAAAAGCATTGGCGTATCCCTGGATGGTCTCGACACCTTGATTGGAATAGACGACTAGATTGCCTTCCTTTTTAGCCCCTGCTTCGAGCTGTCGCTGGCGTTCCCTGGCGGGCAGCTTGTTAATCGCCGCAAGCGTTTCCTCGACCGTCGCGCCGCTCGCGCCGCCGGCCAACCCGCCCACCATCCCAACCACGGTCATTACGACACTGATGATTTTCGCTATCGCCATACATGCCTCCTTTAAATTGACTCTAGAAGATATATCGCACAGAGCCGGTCCATAGCAAAGTCCACCAGTAAAACTAAATCCGAAATCCGAATATCGAAATCCCAAACAAACCGCAGCCAAATAAATCTCAATTCGGAAAATCCGAATTCGATTCCACCCGTTTGGAGCATTGTAGTTTTTTTGTTTTTAATCATTTTGAATTTGTTTCGGTCCGCGGGGCCGCTTTCGTGCTTCGGATTTCGGATTTAAACTTTTTCATCTCCCTCGGCCCCACCTCTTCTACCATAAGCGCCTTGCAGTGTTCGAGACCTAACGAAACCTGCCATCTGCTCGTCGCTGTGATAATTCGCCATATCGTAGGTTTCGTAGTGCAGCATCTCGTTCAATTCCCGGCGCGGCGGCGCCGCGACCTGCGATTTAGCATAACCGACCGGCACCAGATGATAGATCCGCAGCGGCTCGGGAATCTTGAGCAACACCTTGAGCATGGTTTCCATATACGGTGAGTTGGCGTCGCTGACATACTGTGACGCCACGCCAAGCGACACCGCCGCCAAGTGAATGAGTAATGTTGCGTTGGCCAAGCCGGTGATGAAGTGCGACTCGGCCTTCTCTAGTTTGGTGCGGATCGGATAAGCCTCTTTCACCCGCGGATCACCGAGTATTAGAATATGCACCGGCGCGTGGCGAAAGCCGTCGCCGGTCATTTTCGCCGTGCCGCGCACCGCCATGTCCATCTCGCGCTTCGGCTCCATCTGCTTGAGATAGTAATCAGCGATCTTGTGGCGCGTCGCGCGCTCGCGCACGATAACGAATTCCCAGGGCTGCCCGTTGCCACCCGACGGCGCCCAACGGGCGCAGTCAAGAATCCCCCGAACCGCCTCGTCCGACACCTCGCGCTTTTCATCGTAGCCGCGAATACTGCGGCGCCGCTCGACCAATGCCTGTAGCTCATCGATGTTCATCTGTGTCCTCCAACTCAAGACTCTCGGATTCGGATATTTCTCCCGCCAAGACGCAAAGCGCGCCAAGTTCGGAGGGGAAAGATAAATAGTCTATCGGAACGGCTTTTCCGTTATGCTCCAACCTTTGCGGCCTTGGCGCCTTTGCGCGAGATATTTCGAGTTTCGGTTAAAGCTTTGCTACGCTGGGTCTCGGTGTCGCATACCCGTTCACAGTAAACGTGGACGTGCTTTAATTTCAAGTTGTTAAGGGGAATCCCGTTCGTCGACGTACTTGACGGTATCGAGTCGAAGAACTATCGTGAAGGTGGTCTATGAAGAGCCAGCCAACTAGTGGTGTGTCTCACGCTGTTAGTACTTTATCCTAGACGGACTTGGCGCGATGACACTTGGCGATATTGGCGGTAAGTATTGATTTGGGGCCAGTTGCATCCAACTTCGGCCATGAACATTGTAAATTCGACGAAACATTAGGTCTCTCATTTACACGTCATTCCGGCCAAGCTGGCGATAGCTAGCGCGAGCCGGAATCCAGGGCTTCGAAGGTCCGCTAGATTCCCGCTTTCGCGGGAATGACGACAGGGGGCCTTCCGGTTATGTGACCAAAATTTTGAGACACTACACTAGGCAAAAGTCGCTCTTGCCGATTCAAAACGCTCGCAGTAGGCCATCATGACGTCGCCGGCTTGTCCATGAAACCTTTCCCGCTAAGCGATCTTAAAGAGCCGTTTGGCGTTGAGCGCCAAAATGTTTGCTTTGTCGCGATCGCTGATCTTCGCCTGCTTGATCTCCGCCAGCGTGGCACAATGCTCATAACTCGGTGGCGTTGAATAAAAAAGACTGCCGAAGATCATCCGCTCGGAGCCTACCGTCTCGACAAAGTTTTTGACGTAGGCTGGGCCGCGCACATGAGCGCTGTCGAAGAGAATATTTTTCGTGCGCTTGGCGATGTCCAAAGCCAACTGGCTGTTGGTATTGGTCGTCAGCGCGTCCATCGAGACCAGCGTCAGCTGCGGGAATTCTAACGCTAAGCGCTCCAAGCGCCACACCGCTTCAAGATTTGATTCGGCGTTGGTGTGAATCAACGGCACGAGGCCTAACTCGCCTACTTTCTTCAATAGGGGCCGCATCAGCGGATGGTCGACGGCAACCCCTTGAAATCGGCTATGCCACACGACACCGTCCAAATGTAGCTCATGCTTGATCCTTTCCAATTCACCCAGCGAGCGTGTGCCATGGAGCGGCTCGACGATGCCGCAGGCGACCGGAAAGCGCGTGGGATCACGCCTGCGATAGGCGGCGACGACATCGTTGCAGCGCATGGTGTCCTTGATGCCGTCCGCTTGAATATATCCCGTCGCCGCTAGGATCGCCGCGGATGCGACGCCATTGGCATCCATGATCCGCACACGATTGCCGTAATCGCGCTCCTGCCAGCCATCGCCTTCCTGCAAACTGCCACCGGTCAGCGAACCGAGATGATGATGCACGTCGAAAACTTCCATGTCACCTCCTGGTGATGATGCTGGCTACCCTGACTTTGCTGCGGCTAACGTCAAGGAGCAGCGACTACAAAGAACTGAAGCGGCAAAAGCACAGCCAATTCCTCCGCGCTCTACCGAAGCCGCGCTGAGCTGTCTTGATTTTAACATTAGGAAACACGCGCCCAAGGCGTTGTCAAACACCCGGACTCATCCCGTCTGTGTCAGCTGTGCGCCACCGGATGAGGATAGACTCAGGCGGCAATTCTTGATAGTTAGCGCTGGAACTAGTTAATCGCCCCGGTGAAGGAGATTGTCATGATTCTATCCAAAAACGCCGATGTCAAAGCCGTTATTGTAAAATCCATTGAAGGGAAACCGATGTACGGCGGTGATTTGCTGGTAAAACCGCTGATCAAGGGCGATCAGATGACATTCCTGGAAATCCACTATACCCCCGGCGTGGGCGCGCCGCTCCATGTGCATCAGCACGAATCCCTCGCCTATGTGGTTAAGGGCAGGGTCAAGATGACCGTGGGCAGGGAAGAATATATTCTCGGTCCCGGCGACGTCTGTCGCCATCCCAAAGGCGTGCCCCATGGCGTGGAAGGCATCGAAGAGTCCATCGTCGTCGAAATCAAGTCGCCGGCACCGGACATTGATAGTTTCCTGGGCATGTAATTGAAACCCAAACCGCCTAGCACGGCAGCCACGCTACCAAAGAAGAAAAGACAGTTAACCGCAAAGAGCGCAAAGTACGCACAAAAGAGGACGGAGGAGTATTCAATCATGGCGGGCAAAGCAAAATATCTGATGATCGCCAGCATGGATGTCGACCCGGAACACGATGCGATTTTTAACCAAGTGTATGACCACGAACATGTGCCCAACCTCAGCAAAGTGCCCGGCGTGCTCGGCATCAGCCGTTATAAACGAGGCACCTTGACGATGAACATTGGCGGCGAGAAAAAAACCATCGAAATTCCCAATGAGCCCGCCTACACGGCTATCTATGAGCTGGAAAGCCCCGACGTACTGACCAGCCCAGCTTGGGATAAAGCGATCGAAGAGGGCCGCTGGCCGAGCCACGTCAGGCCGCACACCAAGAACCGCCGCCATGTGCTGCTGAAGCTGATGGACTAAGACAACCGATAAAGACGGCAGGACGAGGGACGCATCACATTGAACTCGTTACCCCTTATCCGTAATCTTTTCGCTGCCGCCGTCATCGAGGATTTTTTTTAATTCCACACCGATCATTTCCGCCTGCGTCGAATCGACATGCGCTGCGAAGACCGGGAACAGTTCCCGCTCTTCCTTGCGGATGTGACGTTCCAGCAAATCGCCCAGGTCAAAGATTAATTTTGCCATGCTGGTCCCTGCTTCAAGTTGAGAGACTGTTTGCCGTAACTGCTCGTGCTGAACGATCAGCTCGTCGAGCAGCACGGCACTGCCCGGCACCGCCCTGCGCATCAGCGGAAACAGGACTTCCTCTTCGGCGCGAAAGTGCACGACTAGGCTCATACGATAGAAGTCGATAAACTCTTTGGCTCGTTCGCGCAGACCAGCGCTGCCCATCGGCTTTAGCCGCCCGAGCGCCTGCTTGCGGCACCGCAAAGCCAGGGCGAGACCATGATGATGATCGTGCGATAGCGGAACGAGACTAGGATGACGCATGGGGAAAACTCATTGGGTTAAAGGAGTACTGGGTTTCCGGGCCATGACTCCAACACTCCAGTACTCCATCACTCCTCTTTGTTTAGATCACGCCCTTCTCCCGTAAAGAGTTAATTTTATCACCCTCGTAACCCAGCCCAGTTAGGATCTCTTCCGTATGTTCACCCAGCATCGGCGGCGGCAGGACAATGGACGGCGGCGTGCGGCTCATGTCGACGGCACTGCCGATCAGTTTCATTTTGCCCATCTTGGGATGCTCGACTTCCACAGGGAATCCGTAGGTTTTCACCTGCGGGTCGACGAATACTTCATCGAGCGTATTAATCGGCGCCGCCGGCACGTCCTTAGCGATAAGCCGGCGCAGCCAGTCTTCACGCTTACCCTTGCGAAAAATCGGCGCTAGTTGCTCGGCCAAGGCATCATAGTTCTCCACCCGAGCTTTGCGATTGTTGAAACGGGGATCTTGGCGCCATTCCGGTTTGCCGACGACATCGAACAGGCCGTGCCAAAATTTCTCGGGCGAAGACATGTGCAGGACAAACGCCAAATTGTCTTCATCCTCAAAGGCAAACACGCCCGCCGTCATCGTGCGCTGCTTACGCCTTGGCACGTGACCGGTTTCAAAATAGCGTGCCGCGTTTTCACTAACGAAGGATACCGACGCGCGCAGCAACGAAGTCTCGACATGCTGGCCAACGCCGGTCAGCATCCGGTTCATCAGCGCGCCCAATATGCCGTAGCAGGCGTACATGCCAGTCAAATGGTCGGAGAAGGATATGCCCATCCCCTGCGGCTTGCCGGGATCGGTGAGCAGGCTCAACAAGCCGCTGCGCGCTTGGCCTATGGTGTCATAACCCGGCAGGTCGCGATAAGGCCCCCTGGATCCGAAGCCCGAAATCGAACAATAAACCAGCTTGGGATTTATTGTGTTAATTTCTGCAAAACCCAAGCCGCGTTTATCCAACACCCCGGGACGAAAGTTTTGCACGAACACGTCAGCGCCGGTGAGCAGCTTGAGCAGGACGTCGCGTCCGTCGTCGCTGCGAAAATCGATGGTGATGCTTTTTTTGTTACGGTTAAGACTGCAAAAGGTCGCCGCGTAGTTTCGCTCACCCCAGCCGCGGAACGGATCGCCCCGCTTGGGCTCTTCAACCTTGATCACCTCGGCGCCCAAGTCCGCCAACAGCTGCGAAGCGAAGGGTCCGGTGACGTAGCTCGCCGCTTCGATAATTTTGATTCCCGCCAATGCGCCGGCCATAGAATGATCCTATCTGCAAGTTAAATGACCCCCGGCTCGAAGCCAAGGGATTTCGACAATCTCAACTGGAACTCAACTGCGCTTCCGACCTTCCCGCC
>Ga0214472_10007517_pt1 | contig 11398 bp, 6 predicted proteins | sample RVTome_6_FD_207662 | JGI IMG/M metagenome (GOLD analysis project Ga0214472, IMG submission 207662) | Soil microbial communities from uranium-contaminated site in the Upper Colorado River Basin, Wyoming, United States - RVT140D175 | ecosystem: Environmental > Terrestrial > Soil > Contaminated >...
GCAGCGGATCGATCTGAGCGGCCGCCTCGCTGAGCGCCTGTTCGACCGTCTTGCTGCCCGTCAGGGCGGCGGTGAACGCGTCGGTCAGGATCTGCTCCACCTGCGGCCAGGCCGGCACCACCGTACGCGGCTGCGCGGTCTGCAGCTGCTCGACGTACGGGGCGTAGTAGTCGACGCTGGCCACCGCCTCGGACTCGAGACCGCTCTGGGTGACCGGCAGCTGGCCGACCTCGGCCATCACGGACTGCGCCGCGTCAGACAGCATGTACTGGCTGAACGCCCAGGCCGCCGCCTGCTGCTCGGAGGTACTGAAGATGACGAGGTTCTCGCCACCGACGACCGAGATCGAGCCGCCCGGGCCTTCCGGCAGCGGCGCACCGACCACGTTGGGGCCCATCTCGGCCGCGATGATCGGGAAGAACCATGGCCCATCACTGAGCATGGCGTAACTGCCTGCCGAGAAGCCACCCCACGCATCGGGGTCCCTCCCGGTCGTCGACGGGCCCAACAGTCCGTCGTTCTGCATGTCGACGAGCCACTGCAGCGCGGCGATCGACGCCTCCGAATCGAGATAGCCGCTGGCCTGCGTATAGTCCTCGTTGGTCACCTGCCCGCCCGCGGTCCAGAACCACGGGAAGACGTTCCATGGCCCGGCGCCGCCGAGCGCCAGGCCCCACGTGTCCGGCTGATCCTGGAGGCCCTCGGCCACCTCGCGCAGGTCGTCTAGCGTGGTCGGCGCTTCGGGGACGAGGTCGGTGTTGTACACCAGCACCTGGGTGTTGGTGTCGAGCGGGATGCCGTAGTACTTGCCCTGGTAGGCATTGGTCGCCAGTGGGCCGGGCAGCACCTGCTCCTTGAGTTCGGCGAAGCCGGGCAGGCCGTCCATCTCGACCAGCGCGCCGAGGCTGGCGAACTCGGGTGTCCAGATGATGTCCATGCGCATCACGTCGGGCAGCCCGCCGCCGCTGACCGCGGCGACCAGTTGGTCGTGCAGCCCGTCGTACGGCATCACCACCGAGTCGACGGTGATGTTGGGGCACACCTCGGCGAAGGCCGGAAGGACGGAGTCGAGCAGTTGCTGGTTCTCCGGGCCATCGGTGTTGTAGGTGTGCCAGAAGGTGATCGTCGCCTCTCCGCCGCCGGCGCAGTCGCCGCTGGCGCCTTCCGTGGCAGCAGCGTCGCCCGCCTGGCTCGGCGGGGCACTCGTGGCGGTCCCTCCGCCACAGGCCGTCACCACCATCGCAATTGCTGCGAGCCAAGCCAATCTTCTGTGCTTCATCGGATCCATGCCTCCCTCTGCGTACCTGCCCCCGGTGCCGTGCCGTCAGTCACAGCGATCGCCTTACATCTCCATCGGCGGCCTCACCCTGCCTCCGCGGCAAAGCTGGCGAGATCCATCCCGCCTCCGTTGGCCCGCTCGTCGCGCCCGGCACTGAAGAACGTCTCCAGGACGAGCGAGGCGGCACCGCGGGCCCATTTGGCGTCATCCCACGGGTCGATCGCGAGTTCCACGCCGGCGAGCGGCGGGAATAGGTGCTCGTTCATGGATGCCCGCAGGCTGGGCTCGAGATGCTTCCGGGCGCGCACCCCCTCCCCGCTGATGATTACGAGTGCTGGGCTCAGCACGTTCACCAGGCCGGCGATCGCGATGCCCAGCCGTTGACCGGCCCGGGTGAAGATGGTCAGCGCGGATCGATCGCCGGCGTCAGCGCGTGCGGTGAGATCCTGGACGCCCTCCTTCGGACCGATGACACCCAGCGCCCGACCCTCCGCCACGAGCGCCGGGTCGGCCACCAGTGCCTCGAGACAGCCGCGGCGGCCGCATTCGCAGTCCGGACCGTCGGGCTCGACCGGCAAATGGCCGAACTCGCCGGCACCCCCGAGCCGCCCCCGATAGACCTGGCCGCCGATGACGATGCCGAGCCCCACCCCGCGACCCAGGGTGACGGCCACGAAGTCGACCGCGTTTCGGCCGGCGCCATAGAGGCGCTCGGCCGCGGCCAGCGTGTTGACGTCGTTGTCGACCAGGACCGGCAGGCCCAGCCGCTGAGAGAGCCGATCGGCAATGGGGGTGTCGTGCCAGCCCAGGATGGGCGAATCGACGCACCGGCCGCGGGCCGAATCGATAACGCCCGGCATTCCGACGCCGACTCCGAGGAGTCTCGCCGTCCCTGACGCGCTGCGCAGCCGTTCGACTGACGAGCCGATACGCTCCAGCACCGCGTCGACGTCATGCGTCCGCATCTCCACCGCGTCGGTGCCCAGCACCGAGCCATCGAGATCGGCCATGACGGCCGCCAGGTGGTCGACCGCCAGCTTGATGCCGACGACCACCGCCGCACCAGGGTTGAGCCCCAGTAGCCCGGCCGGACGCCCGCCGCCCGACGGCGCCTGGGCGACTTCCCTGATGAGCCCCGCGCCCTCGAGCTCGCCGGAGATCGAGGTCACAGCCGCCCCGCTCAGCCCAAGGCGGCGCGAGATCGCGACGCGAGAAATCGGGCCCTCGTACTTCACGAGGTTGAGAACGGCCGATCGGTTCAGGTCGCGAATGAGCGCCTTCGAGCCAGTAGAATAGGGCCGCACCGACTTCATTCAGTCACTAAATTTAGTCACCGTCCGAAGTGTATTGCCAGATGTCAAGTTCGTGTCCGTCGCGGCATGACCACAACCCGCGGTCCGGGCCGCGGCGTTGCCCTAGACTGGCCGCTCCATGCCGACCGACAACCGCCGCTCGCTCGTGCCCCGGTGGCGGTGAGGGTCTGGCGCGGCGAGTCGCACCCGCTCGGCGCGACGTGGGACGGCTCCGGCGTCAACTTCGCGCTTCACAGCGAGCACGCCGAGGCGGTCGACCTGTGCCTCTTCGACGCCGACGGCACCGAGCAGCGCATCCGGCTCACCGAGCAGACCGACCTCGTGTGGCATTGCTACTTGCCTGACCTCATGCCCGGGCAGCGGTACGGCTATCGCGTCCACGGCCCGTACGACCCGGGGTCGGGCCATCGCTTCAACCCGGCCAAGCTGCTCATCGACCCGTACGCGAAGCGGATCGACGGCGCCGTCGATTGGGACGACTCCCTGTTCGGCTATCGCCTCGGCTCCGAGGAGGAGGACCTCGAGCCGGACGAGCGTGACTCGGCACCGTTCGTCCCCAGGAGCGTCGTCGTCAGCCAAGCATTCGTGTGGGGCGGGGACACGCAGCTCAACACGCCGTTCGACCGCACCCTGATCTACGAGGTCCACGTCAAGGGCTTCACGAAGCTCCATCCCGAGGTGTCCGAGGAGCTGCGCGGAACGTACGCTGGGCTGGGATCCGCCGCGTCGATCGGCTACCTGACCGGCCTCGGAATCACGGCGGTCGAGCTGCTGCCGGTCCACCAGCACGTGAACGACCGCGGCCTCGTGGAGCGCGGCCTGAGCAACTACTGGGGCTACAACACCATCGGCTTCTTCGCGCCGGACGTCCGCTACTCCGCGACGGGAGACCCGGTGACCGAGTTCAAGACGATGGTCAAGCGGCTGCACGAGGCGGGCATCGAGGTCATCCTCGACGTGGTCTACAACCACACCGGCGAGGGCAATCACCTCGGCCCGACGCTCAGCTTCCGCGGCATAGACAACGACGCCTACTACCGGCTGAGCCCGGAGGACCCGCGCTTCTACGTCGACTACACCGGCACCGGCAACACGCTCGACGCCACCTCCCCCCGCGTCCTCCAGCTGATCATGGACTCGCTGCGCTACTGGGTCACCGAGATGCACGTCGACGGATTCCGCTTCGACCTCGCCTCGGCCCTGGCGCGCGAGATGTACGACGTCGACAAGCTCGGCAGCTTCTTCGACATCATCGGCCAGGACCCGATCATCAGCCGCGTGAAGCTCATCGCGGAGCCGTGGGACGTCGGCCCCGGAGGCTACCAGGTCGGCAACTTCCCCGTCGGCTGGGCCGAGTGGAACGGGAGATACCGCGACAGCGTGCGCCGCTTCTGGAAGGGGCACGGCGGCCAGGCGGCCGAGCTCGCGTATCGGCTCAGCGGGTCGTCCGACCTGTACGCCGGCTCGGGCCGGCAGCCGCACGCCAGCATCAACTTCATCACGTCCCACGACGGGTTCACGCTCAACGACCTCGTCAGCCACGAGGACAGGCACAACGAGGCGAACGGTGAGAACAACGATGACGGCGAGCGCAACAACGAGAGCATGAACTTCGGGGTCGAGGGAGAGACCGATGACGAGGCGGTCATCGAGGCTCGCGAGCGCCAGAAGCGGAACTTCCTCGCAACGCTGCTGTTGAGCCAGGGGGTGCCGATGCTCCTCGGCGGCGACGAGATCGGGCGCACCCAGCGCGGCAACAACAACGGCTACGCCCAGGACAACGAGATCGGCTGGTACGACTGGGATCTCAAGCGCCGAGACCGCCAGCTCCTCGAGTTCACGCGCGGCCTCATCCGCCTCTTCCGGACCCACCCCGTGCTCCGGCGGCGCAGGTTCTTCCAGGGCCGCCAGATCCGCGGGTCGCGGGTCAAGGACCTGACCTGGTACGGCCCGGACGGGGGCGAGATGACCGACGAGACCTGGCAGGCGCCGGGGGTGAGGACGCTCGGCGTGCAGTTCGCCGGCGACGCGATCGACGAGCGCGGCCCGCGTGGGGAGGAGATCCTGGACGACACGCTCCTCGTCATCCTCAACGCCGACGAGCGGCCGATCCCGTTCACCCTCCCGAACCACGGCACGGCCAGGCGCTGGGAGCTCGTCTTCGACACCGTTCAGCCCACCCTCGACCTCGGCGACGGCGGCCACGGCGAGTTCGACGGCGGGGCGCCGTACCGGGTCGGCGAGCGTTCCGTGGTGCTCCTCCGCCGGCTGCCCCGCGTCAAGCGCCGCGACGCCGATTGACCTCGCGTGAGCTCGGCGGCGACGCCGCGTCGCTGGTGCCCGACGCATACACCGATGCGTATGGCCGCCGCCGGCTGATCGACCCGGAGGTCCGCGACGCGGTGCTGGCGGCGATGGGGATCGACATCACCAGGCCGGATGCGGGCCGAGACCCCGTGGCGCTCGCTCGCCGCGGCGAGCGGCTGGCGAGCCGTGGGGAGCTGGTCCTCGAGGACGGCACCCAGCTCGGCCATCGCGAGCGGGTTCCTGCCGACCTGCCGTTTGGGTACCACCGCCTGCTCCGCGACGGGCACGAGCAGCTCCTGCTGGTCGGCCCGGGCCGCTGCCACCTGCCGGCCGGCCTGCGCGAATGGGGCTGGAGCGTGCAGCTTTCCGGCCTCCTGTCGCGACGCAGCTGGGGCATCGGCGATCTCCGCGACCTGCGGGACCTGGCCACGTGGACCGCCGATCGGGGCGGAGGCTTCCTGGCGGTGAGCCCGCTAGGCGCCCCGAATCCGGGGCCGGACCCCGACGCCAGCCCGTACTACCCCAGCACGCGCCGCTTCCTCAGCCCGGTCCACCTGTGCGTGGAGGCGGTTCCGGGCGCGAACGCCCTCGGCGAGCTCCTGGCCGCCGGGAGGGCGATGAACGCCGATCGTCGGATCGACCGCGGGCGCGTCCTCGCGCACAAACTCGACGCGCTCGAGCGCATGTGGGCCGCCGGCACGATCGACCTTCCCGCCCTCGAGGGCTACCGGCGGGCGCGCGGGGCCGCGCTCGAGCGGTGGGCCACCTTCGTCGTCCTCACCGAACGATTCGGCCCGGGCTGGCAGCGATGGCCGAGCGAGTACCGGGAGCCCGACGGCGCGGCGGTCGCCGCCGTGGCCGCGGGAGCACAGGACCGTATCGGCTTCCACTCGTGGATCCAGTACCTGCTCGACCGGCAGCTGGCGGAGGCGTCCGCCCCGGTGCGCCGCCTCGCCGACGTGCCGGTTGGCGTCGACCCCGGCGGATTCGACGCGTGGGACTGGCAGCAGCAGCTCGCCCTCGGCGCCTCGATCGGCGTCCCGCCGGATCGATTCAGCGCGTCCGGCCAGAGATGGGGGTTGCCGCCGTTCGCCCCCGACCGGCTGCGGGAGTCGGGGTATCGACCGTTCATCGAGACGATTCGTGCCCAGCTGCGGCATGCCGGAGGGCTACGGATCGACCACGTCCTGGGCCTCTTCCGGCTGTGGTGCATGCCGGCCGCGGCCGATCCCTCGGAAGGCGCCTACGTCCGCTACCCGACTGCCGAGATGCTCGAGATCCTGGCGATCGAGTCCGACCGTGCCTCGGCCGTCGTGATCGGCGAGGACCTCGGCACCGTCCCACCCGGCGTCCGCCGCGAGCTCCGACGCCGCAGGATGCTGTCGACCCGGCTGGCGCTGTTCGAGCGGACGCCGCCGGAGCGATACGCTCGGCAGGCCTTCGCCGCGGTGACGACGCACGACCTCCCGACGATCGTGGGCCTGTGGAGCGGAACCGACCTCGACGACCAGTCGCACGCGGGCGTGGTCCCCGACCCGGTGGGCCTCGGGCAGCTCCGCGGCAGGCTGGTCCGAGCATCCGGCCTGCCCGCCGATGCTCCCGTCGACGACGTGGTGGACGCCGTTCACCGGCGCCTGGCGCGGTCGCCGAGCATGCTCGTCGCCGCGACGCTGGAGGACGCGCTTCGCGTGGCCGAGCGACCGAACATGCCGGGCACCGTGTCCACCCAGCGCGACAACTGGTCGGTCGCGCTGCCGCAGCCCCTCGAGCAGCTCGTGAAGGACTCCCGGGTTCTCAGCCTCGTCGGCGCCCTCCGTCGCTGAGGCTACTCGGGGCGCAGGATCAGGCCGCTCAGCGGGGGAAGCGACAGGACGGCCGAGGCGGGCTGGCCGTGCCACGGCTGGTCCGTCGATGCGAAGACGCCCCCCAGGTTGCCGACGTTCGAGCCCCCGTAGTGCTCCGAATCGGAGTTGAGGGCCTCGAGCCAGCGGCCCCCGCGTGGCAGCCCGAGCCGGTAATCGTGCCGGACCACCGGGGTGAGGTTCAGCACCACGACCGCGACGTCGTCGTCGCCGAGCCTGATCCAGGCGTAGACGGACGACTCCACGTCTGCGGCGTCGATCCAGGCGAAGCCGCCCGGGTCGTGGTCGCCCGCCCACATGGCAGGCGAGGAGGCGTACAGCCGCCCCAGATCCTCGACGAAGCGACCGAACGCGGCGCGCCGGGGGTCGTCCGCGGCGGTCTCCCACGGGAGCGCGCGATCGTGGTTCCACTCCTCCCAGGGGGCGAGCTCCGAGCCCATGAAGAGCAGCTTCTTGCCCGGCTGGCCCCACATGTCGACGAGCATGGCCCGGAGGTTGGCGAAGCGCTGCCACTCGTCGCCGGGCATCTTGCGCAGGAGCGAGCCCTTGCCGTGGACCACCTCGTCGTGGGACAGGGGCAGGACGAACTGCTCGGTGTCCTTGTAGAGCGTCCTGAAGGTGATGCGGTCGTGGTGGAAGCGGCGGTGGATCGGCTCACGGCTGAAATAGTCGAGCGTGTCGTGCATCCAGCCCAGGTCCCACTTGAAGCCGAAGCCCAGGCCCCCGAGGTAGGTGGGGCGGGTGACTCCCGGGAAGGCCGTCGACTCCTCGGCGATCGTCACCACTCCCGGGAAGCGCCCGTAGACGCGCTCGTTCGTCTCGCGCAGAAAGGCGACCGCCTCGAGGTTCTCGCGGCCCCCGTGCACGTTCGGGGTCCACTCGCCGGCCTTGCGCGAATAGTCGAGGTAGAGCATCGAGGCCACGGCATCGACCCGCAGGCCGTCGACGTGATAGCGGTCCAGCCAGAACAGGGCGTTCGCGACGAGGAAGTTCCGGACCTCCGGGCGGCCGAAGTCGAAGATGAGCGTCCCCCAGTCGGGGTGCGCGCCGCGCTGCGGGTCCGCGTGCTCGTACAGCGAGGTGCCATCGAACCGGCGCAGGGCGAAGTCGTCGGTCGGGAAGTGCGCCGGGACCCAGTCGACGATGACGCCGATCCCGCCGCGGTGGAGCGCGTCGACCATCGCCGCGAAGTCGTCCGGTGAGCCGAAGCGCGCCGTGGGGGCGTAGTAGCCGGTGACCTGGTAGCCCCAGGAGCCGTCGAACGGGTGCTCCGCCACGGGCAGCAGCTCGACGTGCGTGAACCCGTAGCGTCGGCAGTGCTCGAGGATTCGCTCGCCGGCCTGGCGGTAGCCGAGCCAGGAGCCGTCCGGGTTGCGCATCCACGACCCGAGGTGGAGCTCGTAGATCGCCATCGGGGACCGATACGGGTCGCGCGTCGCGCGATCTCGCATCCATCCCTGGTCCGACCAGGCAAAGGCCGATGGGTCCCAGACCCGCGACGCCGTCTCGGGGCGCACCTGCATGGAGAACGCGAAGGGGTCGGCCTTCAGGCGCAGGCGCCCGTCGCCGCCGAGGACCTCGTACTTGTACAGCTCGCCGGGACCGATGCCGGGCACGAACAGCTCCCACACGCCCGCGGCGCCCAGGGACCGCATCGGCATCAGGCGGCCGTCCCAGCGGTCGAAGTCGCCGACGATGCGGACCGAGCGCGCGTTCGGCGCCCAGACCGCGAAGCTCACGCCGCCCTCGCCCTCGTGCGTACGCGGGTGCGCGCCGAGCACGTCGTACAGGCGCTCGTGGGTCCCCTCGCGGATGAGGTGCAGGTCCATCTCGCCCAGCGTCGGCCCGAACCGATACGGATCGTCCCGCTCCCAGGCGTTCCCGTCCGGGAACGTCAGCCGCAGACGGTAGCGCAGCGTCCCGGGCTCGGTGCCGGCCGCGACGAGCGCCGCCCACAGCCCGTCGCCGATCGGCTCCATGGGCACCGCGCGAGCGCCGTCGAGTAGCACCGACGCGCCGTTCGCATCCGGGTGAAAGGCGCGGACGACCACACCGCCATTCGCCGGGTGCGCTCCCAGGATCGCATGTGGGTCGTGGTGCTCTCCCCGGACGAGGCGCGCGAGCTCGTCGGCCGGCGGGGCGAGGGTTGCCGTCGTCACGCGGTAACGATAGGCGCTGTTCGCGGCATGCGATGCAGGCGCCCTCGTCCGGCCATCGAGTGCTAGGGTCGCCGGAGGCGCCACAACGCCCGGCGACGGCGGGCGAGCACGGGGGACCGGAGGCGGATTGGGACTTCTCGACGGCCTGCTCGGCCTCCTCAGCCACGACGTCGGCATCGACCTCGGGACGGCGAACACGCTCGTCGCGGTGCGCAACCGCGGCATCGTCATCAGCGAGCCGTCGGTCGTGGCGCTGGACGCGCGCACGAAGCGCGTGCTGGCCATCGGCGCCGAGGCGAAGCGGATGGAGGGTCGGACCCCGGCGGACATCGTCGTCATCCGGCCTCTGCGCGACGGCGTCATCAGCGACTTCGACGTCACCGAGGCGATGATCCGGCACTTTATCCGCGAGCTCCATGACCGATACGCGCGCATCCCGCGGCCGCGGGTCATCATCGGCATCCCCTCCGGCGTCACCGAGGTGGAGAAGCGCGCCGTGCGGGATGCCACGGTCAACGCCGGCGCGCGCTGGGCGAGGCTCATCGAGGAGCCGATGGCGGCGGCGATCGGCGCCGGCCTGCCGGTCATGGAGCCCTCGGGCAGCCTGGTCGTCGACATCGGCGGCGGGACCACCGAGGTGGCCGTCATCAGCCTCGGCGGCGTGGTCGTGTCGCGCAGCATCCGCATCGGCGGCGACGAGATGGACGGCGACGTGGTCGCCTATGCGCGACGCCAGTACAACCTGCTGATCGGGGAGCGGACCGCCGAGGAGATCAAGATCTCGGCCGGATCCGCGTACCCCGGCGAGCGCGCCGACCGGACCGTCACCCTCCGTGGGCGGGACCTCCTGACCGGGCTGCCGCGCAGCGTGGAGGTCGGCGGCGACCAGGTGCGGGAGGCGCTCGAGCCATCAGTCGCCCGGATCATGGACGCCATCAAGGAGACGATCGAGGAGACCCCGCCGGAGCTCGTCGCGGACCTGATGGACCAGGGCCTCGTGCTCGCCGGCGGCGGTGCGCTTCTCGCCGGCCTCGACCGCCGCGTGGCCGAGGCCACGCAGATGCCGGTCCACGTCGCCGACGACCCGCTCACCTGCGTCGTGCGCGGCGCCACGCGCGCGCTCGAGGACCTCGGCACGTACGAGCGGGTGCTGGTGAGCGAGCAGCTCACCCGCCCGCCGCGCTGAGCAGCCGATGTATCGCGGCCGCCGCCCCGATCGCCGGATGCGCCCGACCGCCGGCCTGTGGTTCGCCGCGTTCACCATCGCCAGCCTGCTCATGCTGCTCGCCAGCTCGACCGAGCCGGTGCGGACCGTGCAGCGCGCCGCCGGGGAGATCCTCGACCCGGCGCGCCAGGCGATCGGCGCAGTCGGCCAGGCGGTCTCAGACGCCGTCGGTGCGATCGGCGAGATCGGCCGGCTGCGCGCCGAGAACCAGGAGCTGCGCAGCGAGCTGGCGGGGGCCGAGCAGCGCCTCGCCGAGCTCACGGAGGCGGCGCGCGAGAACGAGGAGCTGCGCCGGCTGCTCGGCATCACGCGCGCCCTCGACATGGAGCTGCTGCCCGTGCGGATCACCGGCCGGGAGCCGTCCAACTTCGTGCAGGAGGCGAGCGTCGACGCGGGAACGGATGACGGCGTGCGCGTCGGGATGCCGGTCCTCGGCAACGCGGACGGTGCCGCGGCGCTCGTCGGCACCGTCGTCGACGTCAGCGCCGGTACGTCGCGCGTCCGGTTCATCGTCGACACCCGGTCCGTCGTGATCGCGCTCGACCAGGAGAGCCGCGCGCTCGGCGAGATCCGGGGGCAGGCCGGGAGCCAGCTCGTCTTCGCAAACGTGCCGGCCACCGAGCGGCTGGCGACGGGTGACACGGTCATCACGGCCGGCATCACCGTGGCCGACGACTCGAGCCGCTATCCGGGGGGCCTGCTCATCGGCCGCATCCAGGCCGTGGAACCCGATCCGAATGCCGTGACCCAGACGGGCTTCGTGCGCCCGGCGCTCGACCCCTCCGAGCTGGAGCGGCTGCTCATCGTGCTCGACTTCGAGCAGGGCTGACGCGGGGGCGACGCCCGGCCACGGCGGTGCGCCCATGCACCGCCCCATCGGTCCGGTTCCGTCGGGAACGATCGCGCCATAGGCCATCGGGCTCTGCCGACCTAGCGTTGGCATGAGCGGCGTGCACGACTCTTGCGCGTCGCGCTCGCGCCTTCGACACGCTCAGGAGCCCGAATTCATTGCCCGTTCGCCTTCGCGCCGCCCTCAGCGCCGGCATCATCATCGCCGCCTCGTTCCTCGCCACCGCCACCACGGCCACACCGGCCTACGCGGCCGGTGAGAAGGTCGCCATCATCGTGGGGCCCGTGGGCTCGATGACGAACGGCTATCGCTCGGCTGCCGATGGCGTCGCGAGTGCCGCAGCGGCCGTGGGAGCCACCGTGGTGAAGGCGTATTCGCCGGATGCGACGTGGGCCAACGTCCA
>Ga0214472_10007518_pt1 | contig 11398 bp, 12 predicted proteins | sample RVTome_6_FD_207662 | JGI IMG/M metagenome (GOLD analysis project Ga0214472, IMG submission 207662) | Soil microbial communities from uranium-contaminated site in the Upper Colorado River Basin, Wyoming, United States - RVT140D175 | ecosystem: Environmental > Terrestrial > Soil > Contaminated >...
TCACCAGAGCCGCGACGTCCGGGGAGAGGGTCTTCTCACGGCGGGGACCCGAGAACGGTGCTGACACATACAGATCGGCGCGCAACGACACTGCGAGCCAGTTAGCCACCGTCCCGCGAAAACTCTGGATCATCACGCTGACGCTGATCGTGACCGAGATGGCGACCATCAGCGAAGCGATCGCCACGCCCGTCCGGCCGACCGTACGTGTGAGGGTGCGCGTCGCGAGTCGCCCGAGCGGCCCGGCGAAGAAAACGGACACTGGCGTGGCCACGCGCATGGCTCCCACCGTCGCGAAAGGCACGGCGAGTGCGGCGCCCAGAACGACGAGGAAGAGCGCCGCGAAACTCGCCGTCACGGATCTCGGCACTGTGATCAGCAGTGTGGCCCCGGCGAGGCTCAGGACGAGGCCCAGCAGAGCCACCCGGGGAAGGGAGCGGCGAGTGGATTCTTCGAGAGTGGTCGGGCGCATGGCCACCGTGGGAGGGACGCTCGCCGCCTCCCGTGCGGGGCCGATCGCCGACAGGATACCCGCCCCGATACCCAGCAGCACGCCCTTGCACGCGCTGGCCCATGTCAGCGGTGCGCCCGTGATCGAAACGACGTAGTATAGATCGTTGATCGTGCGCGTGACGAGCGCCACCACGCCCTGACCGAGAAGCCAGCCGAGCCCGAGCCCGAGTACGCTTCCCAGACTGGCAGCGGCGGCGGCCTCTGTGAGTACCATCCCGAATACCTGCTCGCTCGTCGCACCCAACGCACGCAGCGTTCCGAGCACGCGCCGGCGCCGCACGACACTGAACATGACGGTGTTGTGGATGAGAAACATCCCCACCAGGAGTGCCAACAGGCTCAACGCGGTCAGGTTGAGATGAAACGCCCGCGTGAGCTGGAGCAGCGTTGCTGCTCGCTCGCCGGCTGGCCCGAGACGAAGGCCGTCAGGGAGGTGCTTCTCCAGCGCGGCGGCAGCTTCCTCGGTGAGGATCAAGTCGATTCGCGTGACCTGGCCCTGCAGCGCGAAGAGCGCCTGGGCCTGACCGACGTCCATGATCAACAAATCGTCTGGCGTGCCATCCCCTGTACTCGGGTTCCCGATCACCCCCACGATCGGGAGGCTTTCGATGTGGTCATCGACGAGGAGTCGCAGTGTGGCGCCGAGTTCCAGGTCGTGGCGAACTGCGAAGGCAGCACTGATGACGGCGCCTGGCTCGGCGATCAATCGGCTGTAGGCCGAACTGGCGGAGGGAGCGCCGAGAGTGGCGCGAAACGGCGCCTCAGAGAGGGGGTCGATGCCGAGAACACGAAGTGGTTCTCTTCCAGCGTCGAGCGCGATGGCCGTGCCTTCGACGACCGGCGCGCTCAGTCGGAGGCCGTGTTGGGAGCGCAGCCAGGCGAGCGTGGTCTCCGGAACGCGCCCGGGGCCGCCCGTGAGGCAGTGCGTGGCGCGGCCACCGATCTGCTCGGCACTGCGTGCGAACCCTCGGCGCGCGGCCTCGTTCGCGAGGTCGACAGAGATGACGACCGCGACGCCCAGCGCCACGCCGCAGACCATGAGCGCGGTGTGGAGTGGGCGCCGCAGCAGGTCGCGGAGACCGGTCCTCAGCAGCGCGTAGGACACTAGGACAGGGCGAAGGCTTCGCGCCGGCTCAGGGTATCAACCCCCGACGGGACCGTTCTCGTCGAGCCAGGCAGCAATCCGCTCTCGCGTCCAGCAGTGGTCGTCGTTGAGGTGAACGATCATCGCCGCAAGAGGAACACTCTTCTTGCATCCCACGGGGCACCATCTCAAGCTGTACTCCAGGCGTTCGAAGAGGTGCTCCAACTCTTTCGGGCGAAGCGGTCCGACCTCGTCGGGCAATGGGTACAGACCTTCGTATGCGGCGCCAAGGGCGCACGACGCGCGGGACCCTGCGTAGTAGGCGCCGAAGGCCTGCAGGGGGCGCCTGCCGATGCCCTTTTGGATGCGTTGCGCGAGCTCGCGGGTGTCGTCGTTGTGGGGCTGATCGCTGTGTACGGGAACCATGCTTCCTCCGTCGGTTGCCGGTTCCGGGGGCCGGGTACTTTCAATCTACAACGGGAGTGCCGGCTTGGAAAGCGCGCGGCTGGAGATGGCCGTGATCGAGATCCAGAACGCGATCCGCCATACAAGAGACGGCCGGCGAGTGCGTGACCAGAACCAGGCTACGGCCCGCCCGGCGCGTCAGGCGATCCAGCAACTCCATCACGGCGCCGCCCGTCTCGACATCGAGGTTCCCAGTTGGCTCGTCGGCGAGTACCAAAGCGGGGCTTCCGATCAACGCCCTGGCGATTCCCACCCGCTGTTGCTCTCCGCCTGACAGCCGATCCGGGTACGTTCCGCGTCGATCGGCGAGTCCGACCTCGTCGAGTAGCTCCAGCCCGCGGGTGTCTGGGCGGTGGGCGCCGCTCAGCTCCGCAGGGAGCAGGACGTTCTCGAGCACCGTCAGCGTCGGGATCAGGTTGAAAAACTGAAAAACGAAGCCGATTCTGTCCCGGCGCAAGCACGCCAACTCACGCTCCGACATGTGCTCGAGCCGGGCTCCAGCGACTTCGATCGAACCACTCGTGGGGCGGTCGATGCCCGCGAGCAGGTTCAGGAGTGTCGTTTTTCCGCTGCCGCTGGGCCCGCCGATCGCGACGAATTCGGACGCACCGAACGTGGCGTTGGCGTGATCGAGAACGTCGCGGACAGCATCGCCCTCGCGATACGTCTTCGTGACATCCTCCAGCCGAGCGATAGCGGTCAAGGGGTCATCGTGGACGCTGGACCATGCTGTTTCAGATAGACCTGCATGCGTGAGTGGGAGGTCTCGTCGAGGACGACGCGTCCGTCGATGCTGCGTCCGCGCAGGGACCGCATCACCTCCAGGATCGTGATCATCGGCAGAGTCTCGATGCCCAACTCGTCGCGAAGCTCCTCGACGGCGCTGCGTCGACCACGCCCGCGCTCCATGCGATCCACGGAGAATACGACGCCGACGACCTTGACGTCCGCGAGCGAACGGAGGAGCCTAACGCTGTTCCGCACTGATCCACCGGCGGAGATGACATCCTCGACGATCACGACGCGCTCCCCGTCGCGGAGGGTGTGCCCGACAATCTCTCCGCCTTCGCCGTGGTCCTTGACTTCCTTGCGGTTGAAACAAAAAGGGACATTGCGCCCGAATCCCTCATCGAGGGCGATCGCGGTGCCGGCCGCGAGGGGAATTCCCTTGTAGGCGGGCCCGAACAACGCGTCGACACCCTCGCCCCAACGTGCGCTCAACGCGCGGGCGTAGAAGCCAGAAAGCGTGCGCAGGAGAGCGCCGCTGCTGTAGCGGCCCGAATTGACGAAGTACGGGCTCGAGCGCCCGGCCGCGGTCGTGAAATCGCCGAACGCCAGGGCGCCGCTTCGCACCAGGAAATCTACGAACGCCTGCTTGTCTTCGTGGTGAGGGTAATCTGCGTGGGAGGTCATGGTTTCGGGCGGTTATATGTCAGCGCGAAGCCGGGTTCAAGATCGGGGTTGGCGAACTCGCCTCCGGGCGATTAGGATCGCGGTGAAACGAGTCTATCCGTGAAACCCTATCTCGAGTTGCTGCGGCGCGTGCTGGACGAGGGGGCCCGCAAGGCGGACAGAACCGGTACCGGGACGCTGAGCGTGTTCGGTCACCAAATGCGCTTCGATCTCTCCGACGGATTTCCAGCGGTGACCACGAAGAAGTTGCATTTCCGCTCTATCGTGCACGAGTTACTCTGGTTCCTGAGCGGTGACACCAACGTCGACTATCTGCGGCGGAACGGCGTGACGATCTGGGATGAGTGGGCTGACTCAAACGGTGACCTGGGTCCCGTGTATGGGGCTCAGTGGCGTCGTTGGCGCACGGCGTCCGGGGAGAGCATCGATCAGATCCGCGATGTCGTCGACGAGATCCGCCGCCAGCCGCAGTCGCGCCGGCTCGTCGTGAGCGCATGGAACCCGGGTGAGCTATTCCAGATGGCGCTCGCCCCCTGCCACGCGCTCTTCCAGTTCGACGTCACGGGGGATCGGCTTTCGTGCCAACTCTACCAACGTAGCGCAGATGTGTTCCTCGGTGTCCCGTTCAACATCGCGTCCTACGCGATTCTGACAGCGATGGTGGCCCAGGTGACGGGGTACCAGGCCGGCGATTTCATCCTCACCCTGGGAGACGCTCATCTGTATTCGAACCATCTCGAGCAGGCCCGACTCCAGCTCGAACGCGAACCGCTGCCGGCGCCTCGCCTGGAGCTCAACCCGGAGGTGCAGGAGCTCGATGACTTCGCGTACGAGGACGTGCGGATTCTGGAATACCGATCACACGCGAGGATCTCGGCTCCTATCGCAGTCTGAGAGCGTTCCGCTCGGGCTGGCGTTCGCGCGCGAGACGCACTAGTCTGCGGAGCGTGCGCGTGAGTCTCATCGTGGCCGTCGACGAAGGCGGAGTCATCGGCAAGGCCGGCGGACTGCCGTGGCGCCTTCCCATCGATTTGCGCCATTTCAAACGCATCACGATGGGTAAACCCATCGTGATGGGGCGCAAGACGTGGGATTCCATCGGTCGGCCGCTCCCGGGGCGGCGTAGCATCGTCCTGACGCGGAACCCCGACTTCGCCGCCGAGGGCTGCGCTGTGGCTCACACACCGGACGAGGCGCTGCAACTCGCGCGTCCCGCAGACGAGATCATGGTGGTCGGCGGTGCCATCGTCTATCGGGACTTTCTGGAGCGTGCGAATCGGATCTATCTGACGCGCGTCCACGCCCACTTCGAGGGTGACGTGCAGTTTCCCGCACTGGATCCGGAGGTCTGGCGCGAAATCCAAGCCCGAGAGCAGCCGGCCGACGAACAGAACGCTCACGCCGTGACGTTCAGCATCCTCGGGCGAGTGTGAAGAGGGCGGAGAAGGCCCGGCGTATTCACGGAATTCTCGCGTCGCTCTACCCGCAGCCCGCCGTGCCACTGCAGCACCGCGATCCCTACACGCTGCTGGTCGCAGTACTGCTCTCGGCCCAGACTACGGATGCGCGCGTGAATCTCGTGACTCCAGCGCTCTTTCGGCGTGCCCGCACACCTCGCGCGATGGCCCGACTCAAGGTCGATGAAATCCAGCACTACATCCGAACCTGCGGGCTCGCCCCGAGCAAAGCGAAGGCCATCCGGAGCCTCTCGGAGAAGCTGGTGTGTGAGCACGCGAGTAGAGTTCCGAGCACATTCGAGGAACTCGAAGCGCTGCCCGGCGTTGGGCACAAGACGGCCAGCGTCGTGATGTCCCAGGCGTTCGGCCAGCCGGCGTTCGCCGTGGATACTCACATCCATCGCCTCGCCGCTCGCTGGGGCCTTTCGGATGGCACGCGTGTCGAGAGGACCGAAGCGCACCTCAAGGCTCTGTTTCCGCGGGAGGACTGGAACAGCCTGCACCTGCAGATCATCTACTTCGGCCGCGAACACTGTCCGGCCCGGGGCCACGACCTCACCATGTGTCCGATCTGCTCCTGGGCCGCGACACAAAAGCGGATTCGAGAAGAGCGCCTGAGAAGCTGAATGTTGCGTCCCGCGCTATTGGAAACAAGTCGGCGCGTGCAGTATCGTCTCGCCATGAAATCCATCAAGCGCTGCTGTGAGAGGAGCGGGGCCCTTGTGATTCTTGCGCTGGTGCTCGTGCCGGGCGCAAGCGCGGCCGAAGGCGAGCGCCTGCACGATCTGCTCGACGAAGAGTGGAGCCTGAGACTCCGCGAGGACCCGCTGCTGGCGACCTCAGTCGGTGTTCATGACTATGATGACCGCCTGCCAACGGTTGGCCGGGAGGATCTGGAACGTCGCGCTGCGGCGAGACGGCGATTTTTGGAGCGGCTGGAAGGGATCGAGCGGGCTTCTCTTGGGATTCAGGACCGCATCAGCTACGACATGTTCGCTCGGCAACTCGAGGGTGAGATCGCGAACTACGAGTTCGGGGGCCACTATTTTCCTCTCAACGCAGACAGCGGTTTCCACATCAGCTTTGCCTGGTTGCCCAGACAGGTCCCGCTGCGAACCGTAGGGGACTACGAGCGCTACATCGCACGCCTCGAGGCTTTTCCGGATCTCATGGGTCAGTACATCGCCCTCCTGCGGGACGGGCTCCGAAGAGGCTTCAGCCTGCCGCGCGTGGTCCTCGAGGGCTACGACGTGACGATCGAGAGCCACGTCGCCCCAAATGTGACGGATAGCGTGTTCCATAGCCCGTTCCAGTCGTTCCCGAACAGCGTGCACGCCGAGGCCCGCGCGGCTCTGCGCGACGCGGGCGAGCGCGCGATTCGAGATGCGGTGATTCCGGCCTACCGCTCCTTTCTGACGTTCATGCGAGAGGAGTATCGACCACGCGCGCGGACATCCACGGGTGCGTCCGATCTGCCGGAGGGGCGCCGCTACTACGAGCATCTCGTGCGCCACTTCACGACCCTCGACGTCACACCTGAGGAGGTACACGAGCGAGGGCTCCTGGAGGTGAAGAGGATTCGGACCGAGATGGACGCCGTGATTCAGGAGATCGGCTTCCAGGGTTCCTTCGATGAGTTTCTCGAATTCCTGCGGACGGATCCGCGTTTCTACGCTGAGTCGGCCGAGGAACTGCTCAAGGAGGCCGCGTGGATCGCGAAGCGGATGGATGGTCGATTGCCGTCACTGTTCAAGACGCTGCCGCGGCAACCCTACGACGTGCAGCCGGTCCCCGACGAGATCGCGCCGAAGTACACGGCGGGCCGTTATGTGGGCGCGTCCAGAGATGGAACCGAGGCGGGGCACTATTGGGTGAACACATACGCCCTGCAGAGTCGGCCGCTCTACGCGCTGGAGGCGCTCACTTTCCACGAGGCTGTTCCCGGGCATCACCTTCAGAACGCCCTGCGCCAGGAACTCGAGGGACTGCCGGCATTTCGCCGTTTTGGCGGGGTCGGGGCGTATGGCGAGGGCTGGGGCCTGTACTCGGAGCGCTTGGGCCTGGAGGCGGGTTTCTACACGGACCCCTACAGCAACTTCGGCCGCTTGACCTACGAGATGTGGCGCGCGTGTCGGCTCGTCGTCGACACGGGTTTGCACGCCTTCGGCTGGACGCGGCAGCAGGCGATCGACTACCTCGCCTCCCACACGGCATTGTCGCGGCACGAAGTGACGACGGAGACGGACCGTTACATCGCATGGCCAGGACAGGCACTCAGCTACAAGATGGGCGAGCTGAAAATTCGAGAGTTGCGCGAGCGCGCCGAGGAGCGACTCGGAACCGACTTCGATATTCGCGAGTTTCACGAGGTGATTCTAGGCAACGGCCCCGTACCGCTCACGGTCCTCGACGAGCTCGTGGAGGCCCACATTGCGGCGTCTCTGCGGGACCGGTCGCCGTGACCCGGTTGCCGACTCGGCTGTGCTTGTGGTCGGGGCCACGTAACGTCTCCACAGCTCTGATGTACGCCTTCGCCCAGCGCCGTGACACACGCGTCATTGATGAGCCACTCTATGCGCACTACTTGCGTGTCTCGGGTGCGGTACACCCCGGGCGAGACGACGTCCTGGCCGCGCAGATGTCGGACGGCGCCGCTGTGGTCCGCGAGCAGATTCTCGGCCCCACGGATACCCCCGTGCTGTTCGTCAAGAATATGGCACACCACATCGTGGACCTGGACCGTTCCTTTCTCGGGGCAACGCGCAACGTCCTGTTGGTACGCGATCCCCGACAGATGCTGCCGTCCCTCGTGCGTCAGCTCCCACGGCCCACGCTCGCAGATACCGGCCTGGCGGTGCAGACGGAGTTGCTCGCGCAAATCGAGAGTATGGGACAGGAACCGGTCGTTCTGGACGCGCGGATTCTCCTGCTGGATCCGCGCGCTGTTCTCCAGCGTCTGTGTGTTCTGTTCGACATCGGCTTCGATGCGAGCATGCTGACGTGGTCTGCGGGGGCTCGACCAGAGGATGGGGTGTGGGCCCAGCATTGGTACCACAACGTGCACCGCTCCACCGGCTTCGCGGCGTACGCAGAGAAGAAGGAGCCGTTTCCCGAGCAGCTGCGCGCGCTTCTCGACGAGTGTCAACCGCACTACGACGAACTCTTGCGTCGCGCGCTCATGGCGCCACCGCAAGACGTGGGAGAGAGCCATGCAACCTGAACTGCCAGATCCACGGAACGCTGACATCGTCGTGCACGTTGGTGGCGAGCTCCTGCATCGAGACGAGGCCAAAGTCTCGGTCTTCGACAGTTCGGTTCAGGGAGGTGATGCGGTCTGGGAAGGCCTGCGTGTGTACTCGGGGCGCATCTTCCAGCTTGAAGAACACCTCGAGAGGCTGCGCGCATCGGCCAGGGCGATGGCGTTTCAGGGTATCCCTCCCAGCGAGGAAGTGCGGCGTGCGATCTTCGAGACACTCGCGGCGAACAGTATGCGCGACGGTGCCCACATTCGTCTGACACTCACGCGCGGCCTGAAGGTCACGTCGGGCATGAGCCCGGAGTTCAATCGCTCCGGGTGTTGCCTGATCGTACTCGCCGAATGGAAGGCGCCGGTCTACCCGACGAACGGGGTGCGTCTCATCACCGCGGCGATCCGGCGCAACACGCCTCAATGCATCGATTCCAAGATCCACCACAACAACTTGATCAACAACATTCTCGCGAAGATCGAGGCGAACGTGGCGGGGGTCGACGATGCGCTCATGCTCGACATTCATGGCTTCGTGTCGGAGACGAATGCCACGAACGTCTTTCTCGTCAGGCGCGGCGCACTCCTCACGCCTCACGCGGACAGTTGCCTGCCGGGGATCACGCGCGCCGTGGTCTTGCAGATGGCCCGGGAGGATGGCATCCCGATCGAGGTTCGAAATCTGTCACTCTCTGAGGTGTACGTGGCCGATGAGATGTTCACCACGGGTACCATGGGGGAGCTCACGCCGGTGCTGAACGTCGACGGCCGCAGCATCGGGAGTGGAGGGGCGGGGTCTCTCACGGATAGGCTGCGGACCCTGTACGCTGAAAAGACGAGCCGCGAAGGCGTAGCGATCCCCGAGGAAGCGGTTTAGGGCCACACTTTCACGGGTCCCCATCTGCACGGGGTCGGTGCGTGCGCGCTGGACGCCAGGCGTCCACGATTCCGACGCACCAGACGGCGATCAATGCGAGTGTCAGCGGGAAGAGCTCGGCGCGACTCGCAGCCATGATTCCCGAAGCCCGATTCCAGGCTTCCATGGGGTCGAAGGCGGCCGTTGCGGCCGGTTGCGTCGCCAGGACGAGCGACAGCACTCGACGGACCATCTCGATTGCGAGCCCGAGCGTGAGGAAGATAAGTAGGCCGCCCCGAATCCTGGAGCCCGCGTAGACCTGACCCGCACCAGGCCACACAAGCGCCGAGAGAAGAACCGGGCGTGCGGAGTGGGCGGCCACGGGCGTGCTCTTGTTGGGTGAAATCGAGGCCACAGCGTTTCGGTCAGCGCGGCTCGCAGCGGACCTCGGCCTTGACGGAGGTGGCGATGAAACACTGATCGTGGGCCAGTTGATGAATGGCATCGATTTCATTTGCATCAGGCCGGGGTTCGCCACTGAACACGGCTTCGGGCCGCAGTGTGACCTCGGTCATCGCGAGCTTGCCGGTCTCATTGCGCGCGAGAACGCCCACGGCGTCGTCGCGGTAACTGTCCACCACGAAACCGCGCTTCGCCGCGATCGCCAGAAAGAAGAGCATGTGGCAACTGGAGAGCGATGCGATGAAGGCTTCCTCGGGGTCGACGGCTGCGTCGACGGAGAGCGGGGAAGGGACGACGTGCGGCGAAGAAGACGCGGGCACGACGATGCCGCCGTCGAACATCCAACGGTGACCGCGGGAGTACTTGTTGTCGGTGAACGCTGCGTCGCCGCGTTCCCAGATAACGACAGCACTGTAGCTGCTCATGAGAGTCCTTACCTCAATTCTAGCTCGATCAAGCGTGACTCTGAATCAATCCTTTTCGAGGGCCTGAGCAAAATCAGCGAGCAGGCAGTCGCTGGCCTCGATGCCGGAGCTGACGCGCACCAAGTCGTCGGTGATTCCCACCGCCTCACGCTCCGCGCGCGGGATACTCGCGTGGGACGTGCGCACCGGCAGCGTGACGAGGGTCTCGACGCCGCCGAGGCTGGGCGCGACATAGGCGAGGCGAAGCCGGTCGACAAACGCCCCGGCGGTGGCCTCGTCACCGCCGATGCGAAAACTGAGCATGCCCCCGAAACCGGACAGCAGACGCGCTGCCCGCAAATGGTCCGGGTGTGTCTCGAGGCCGGGGTAGTTCACCTGCAAGACTCTGGGGTGCGCCGCAAGGGCTCGTGCGAGGGCGAGGGCATTTGCAGTGCTCGCGCGGACGCGCAGGGCGAGTGTTTTGATTCCCCGCGCCAGCAAAAAGCCCGCGTGGGGGTCGAGGCTGGCGCCGTACAGGTTGAGCGCGTGGCGGACATCGTCGATCAGGGCGCGGCTGCCCATGACGCAACCCGCGACCACGTCGGAGTGCCCGTTGAGATACTTCGTGGCGCTATGGAAGCTCAGATCGAAGCCGTGGTCGAGGGGCCGAAAGCTCGCGGGGCTCGCGAATGTATTGTCGATGAGCGAAAGGACCCCGCGCTCGCGGCAGAGCGAGACGATCGCGTCGAGCGCGGGCACGCGCAGCAGAGGGTTCGTCATCGTCTCGCACAGAAATACGCGCGTCTCGGGGCGGATCGCGGCGTCCCAGGCGTCCGGTTCCTGGGCGTCGACCAGCGTGTACGTCCAGCCGAGGCGCTCAGCGTTCTTCGCCAGAAACGCATGGCTGCCGCCGTACAGGCAGTCGCCGGCGAGGATGTGATCGCCAGGCTTCATCAAAGCGAGGAGAGTGGTTGTCAGCGCAGCCATCCCCGATGACGTCGCGATCGCGGCCTCCGCTCCCTCGAGGGCGGCGAGCTTGTTGTGCAGGTAGACCTGAGAAGGCGTGGAGTTCAACCGGATGTATTGCAGGTCATCGTAGGCGGTTCCCGGAGGGTCGGTGAACACGGTGCCCTGATAGATGGGGAAGACGACCGAGCCCTGCGCGGCCGGCCGCGGCTCGCCGCCGTGGACGGCGAGGGTTTCGATGCGAAGTGCGGCGGCTTCGTCTTTCATCCTGAACTCTCCAATAGTGCCCCGCGTTAGCGCGACTGAACGCGCGCCCAGGTATCTCGCAATGTCACCGTACGGTTGAAGACCGGACGCTCGGGTGTGCTGTCCGGATCCCAACAGAAGTAGCCCTGGCGCTCGAACTGGACCGTCTCACCTGGCGCAAGCCGCCCCAGTGCGGGTTCGATTCGACAATCATCGATGATGCGCAACGAGTCCGGGTTGAGATCCTCACGCATGTCGCGCTCGTTGCCGGGATCCGGGTCGGTG
>Ga0214472_10007519_pt1 | contig 11397 bp, 8 predicted proteins | sample RVTome_6_FD_207662 | JGI IMG/M metagenome (GOLD analysis project Ga0214472, IMG submission 207662) | Soil microbial communities from uranium-contaminated site in the Upper Colorado River Basin, Wyoming, United States - RVT140D175 | ecosystem: Environmental > Terrestrial > Soil > Contaminated >...
ACGCCTCAGGACGAGTCAGCAGCCGCGCAACGCCGTGCAGGTCGGTGGACATCTGCTCCTTTGGGAACTTGATGATGATCGGGGTTCCCTCGTTTGACGACGCGATGGCCTTGGGGCCGTTTGACACAACGGTCGCGCTCACAGGGGTGCCGAGCGTCTTGGCGATGTCCGTCACCGCGATCCCGTGATTCGAGCGATTGACGATGACCTTGACCATGTCGCCGAGCCCTACCTCGCGCGCCAGGCCCAGGAACTGGGCGGCATTACGAAGCGGACCGACCTCCGGCGTGACCACCAGAAAGATCTCGCGCGACGCGGCCAGCATGGCCATGGTGCGGTCGTCGTAGCTGGGGTGGCAGTCGATGATCACCCAGCTGTGGTGGGTCCGCGCCCAGCGTACCGCGGCGACCAGCAGGTCGGTGCTGATCCGCTCGGACTCGCTCGGCTCGGTGCCCCAGGTCAGGACCCGAACACCGCTCGCCTCGTGAGTCGTGATGGTCTGCTCGAATGCATCGTTGGTCCATTCCTCTGGCGCCGAGTCGCCCAGGTTCGCCAGTCCGCCGTGGTAGGGAACGTTGAGGACGGCAGTCACGTTGCCGACCCCGACATCGGCATCCATCAGGCAGACGCTGTCACCGGTCTGCTGCCGGATGGCGACCGCGAGGTTCACCGCGATCATCGTCTTGCCGACGCCGCCCTTGGGCGCGAAGAGGCTGACGACGTTCCCTTCGCCGACGGTCTCGATGTCCGTGCCATCGGCCGTGGTGGTCGGCAGCCCACCGGGCACCTCGCGACCGCTGTGGATCAGCATCGCCTGGAGCCGATAGACCAGCGCCTGCGGGGGCAGCGGCTTGCGCGCGTACTCGTCCCGGCTTGCGCCGTGGTTCGCGTCGACCGCCCAGTCGGGAATGTCGTCAGAGAAGAGCACGATTGTCGGAACGCGCTGCGTGGAATGCAGGAACCGGAACAGCTCCTCGTCACCGGGCTTGGCCCGATCGCAATCGATGACCGCGAGATCGAGCTGGCCGTCACCGGAGAGCCAATCCAGGGCCTCCTGGCCGTCGGCCGCGATCGCCTCGAATCCGGCATCGGTTACGGCGTCCTGATACGAAGAGCTCCACCCGTCCAGGGCGAGCAGGACGCTGGGTCGGTTCATGTGCAGTGCCTCAGGGTGTGGTGCGGTGACGAGTGGCACCACGATCCGGCGAAACGGCCATCTGAGGCAATGGGACCTCGGCGTCATTGGGGGCCGCCGAAGGTACGGGGAGCGACGCTACGCGGACTCTTCTGCGCGCTCGGTCGACCGTGGGCGAGGGGCCCGTCGGCGAGGCTCGGCGTCGTCGGTCTCGGTCACCAGCATCGGCGGCTGGCCGTGCTCGATCGTCTCGCCGGTGATCACCACCTTCTTGACGTCGGTGCGCTCGGGGATGTCGTACATCACCTCGAGGAGCGCCTCCTCGACGATGGTGCGGAGGGCGCGCGCCCCGGTCTTGCGGTCGATGGCCAGGCGTGCCGTCGCCTCGAGCGCGTCGGCGGTGAAGACGAGCTCGACCCGGTCGAGCGAGAGGAACTTCGCGAACTGGCGGGTGACCGCGTTCTTGGGCTCGGTCAGGACCTTGATGAGATCGTCCTTGGCCAGCGCGGTCAGGCCCACCACCACCGGCAGCCGGCCCACGAACTCGGGGATCAGACCGTACTTGAGCAGATCCTCGGGCATCAGCTGGTCCATCAGCCGGCGCCGCTCCTCGCGAGAGCGCTGCGCCTGCGAGCCGAAGCCGATCCCCCGCTTGCCGACCCGCTCCTCGACGATCTTCTCGAGGCCCTCGAAGGCCCCGCCGCAGATGAAGAGGATGTTGGTCGTGTCGATCTGGATGAAGTCCTGGTGCGGGTGCTTGCGGCCACCCTGCGGCGGCACGTTGGCGACCGTCCCCTCCAGGATCTTGAGGAGCGCCTGCTGGACACCCTCGCCCGACACGTCGCGGGTGATCGAGGGGTTGTCGGTCTTGCGGGCGATCTTGTCGATCTCGTCGATGTAGATGATCCCGCGCTGGGCGCGCTGCACGTCGAAGTCGGCGGCCTGGATGAGGCGCAGCAGGATGTTCTCGACGTCCTCGCCGACGTAGCCGGCCTCGGTGAGGCTGGTGGCATCGGCGATGCAGAACGGGACGTCGAGGACCTTGGCCAGCGTCTGGGCCAGGAGGGTCTTGCCGCTGCCGGTCGGGCCGACCAGGAGGACGTTGCTCTTGCCGAGCTCGACCTCGTCGACGATCTGCCCGGCGTTGACCCGCTTGTAGTGGTTGTAGACCGCCACCGAGAGGACCTTCTTGGCCTGCTCCTGGCTGATCACGTAGCTGTCCAGCTTCTCCTTGAGCCGGCGTGGAGACGGGAGGGCGGCGGGGGTCGTCTTGGCGCGCGGCGCCTCGAGCATCTCCTCCTCAATGATCTCCTGGCAGAGGTTGATGCACTCATCGCAGATGTAGACCCCCTGGCCCGCGATGAGCTTGCGCACCTGCTCTTGGCTCTTCCCGCAGAAGGAGCAGCGGTATGGCACCTTGGTCTTGCCGGTCATTGCTCCGAGCATAGCACGCGCTTCCGAGCGCGCCGGCTATAGACCGATGGTCCCCGCTAGCATCCCCCGGTGGCCGCTGCCCTGATCTTCCACGCTCCTCTCGAGTCCCCGATCGGGCGGCTCTGGGTCGCCGCCTCGTCGCGCGGCCTGGTCGCGGTGTCGCGCGGCAACGCGCCGGATCCCGACGCCGATGCGCCGCACTCGCTGGATCCCGACGCACTGGCGCCGATCCTGACCGAGCTGCGCGCCTACTTCGCAGGGCGCCTGCGCGCGTTCTCGGTGCCGCTGGACCTGCGCGGCGCAGGCCCGTTCGACGCCGCGATCTGGACCGCCGCGCGGGAGATCCCCTACGGCGAGACCGTCTCGTACCGGGAGCTCGCCGCGATGGCGGGCTACCCGCGCGCCGCCCGCGCCGCCGGCAACGCGATGGCGCGCTGCCCGTTCTCGCCGGTCGTCCCATGTCACCGCGTGATCCACGCCGACGGGTCGATCGGCGGCTGGGGCGCCGACACCTGGGTCAAGCGCTGGCTGCTCGACCTCGAGCGGGGCGATGGCATCGGCTGATGGCACCCCAGGCGTTGCCCTGCCCCCAGGAAGCTGGCCGCGACGCTGGCCTCCCGCGAATGATTCGGCCAGCGCATGGAATCGCACCGATTGCCTCGTTCCGGTGACCTCACATGCGCTGAGCGCATCGGGGAGCACGGGAAGGTCCTCTCCCGCGTGATCTCATGCACCCCGTGAATCTGTGAGATCGGGACGGCTGGCGCTGCCACCCATCCGTGGTGGGCCCCGTCGACCTCCGCGCACAAGTGACACTTGTGTATCGGCGCGCTAGGTGCGATTGGTGGGCTGGCTCACCAATGACACCGGTGCCGGAGCGGGCGAGCAGCCCCGCTGCGGGCTCGTAAGCCCCTATCGGTGCTGATACACAAGCTCCACTCGTGCGGACCGCCTTCCGCGTTACTTCTTGGGCTTGTCCGCGACGGTGGCTTCCTTGGCGGTCGGCACCGTCCCGCCGGAGGCCTGAGTCAGGCTGATCAGCGACTCGCTCGCTCCCACGAACACCTCGTCGATGAGGCCGTAGGCCTTCGCTTCCTCGGCGCCCATGTAGAAGTCGCGCTCGGAGTCGCTCTTCACCTTGTCCGGCGACTGCCCGGTGTGCGCGGCCAGGATCCCCGTCAGGCGTTCGGTGAGGTGCATCACCTCGCGCATCTGGATCTCGACGTCGGGCGTGTTGCCGCGGAAGCCGGCCGAGCCCTGGTGGATCATGATCCGGCTGTTCGGCAGGGCGAAGCGCTTCCCCTTCGCACCCGCGGCCAGGAGGACCGAGGCCATGCTCGCCGCCTGGCCGATGCAGATGGTGCTGACCGGCGCCTTCAGGTACTGCATCGTGTCGTAGATGGCGAGGCCGCTGGTCACTACGCCACCGGGCGAGTTGACGTAGAGGCTGATGTCCTTGGTCGGATCCTCGCTCTCCAGGAAGAGGAGCTGCGCGATCACCAGGTTGGCGATGTGGTCCTCGATCGGCTCGCCCAGGAAGATGATCCGCTCCTTGAGCAGCCGCGAGTAGATGTCGAAGGCTCGCTCGCCGCGAGCGCTCGACTCGATGACCATCGGGACCAGCATGCGTCTACTCCGTGGTGTCGTCTGGGGTGGCGCTGGTACCCAGCGCGCGGTCGATCAGCGTGTCCACCAGTGTACGGTTGCGCAGCGTCATGCGCAGGTAGGAGCGGCCACGGCGGGAGGTCAGGTATTCCCGCAGGCGCGGCTCGTCGGGGTAGCGGGCAAGCTGCTCCGCGATCTCGGCCTCGACCTGCTCCGGGGTGGCGTCGATCCCCTCCTGCTCGGCGATCGCCGACAGGACGAGGAGCGACTTGACCCGGCGGCTGGCCGGGTCCCGCAGCTCGGTCGCCAGCTCCTCGGGTGACTGGCGGGCCATCTCGAGGTAGCGGTCCATCCCGATCTGCTGGGCTGCGAGCCGGTTGCGCAGCTCGTCGCGCATGATCTCGATCTCGTTGGCGATCATCACCTCGGGCAGCTCGACCGTCGCGTTGGCGGTGGCGAAGTCGATGATGCGGTCGGCGAAGTGGTGGCGTACCTCATCGGCTCCGCGCCGCGCGAGCGCATCGCGGATTTCGGCGCGCAGCTCGTCCACCGTTGAGAGCTCGCCGACGCTCTTGGCGAACTCGTCGTCCAGCGCGGGCAGAATCCGCTCGCGCAGGTCGAGCAGGGTCACCTCGAAGCGGGCGTGCATCCCCTTGAGCTCCTCGACCCGGTAGTCATCGGGGAAGTCGATCTCGAAGCCCTTCTCCTCGCCGATCTTCATCCCGACCAAGTTCTCCTCCCAGCCGGGGATCATCCTCTCCTCGCCGATCACCAGCGGCAGCCGATCGGCCGATCCACCCTCGAACGGCTCGCCGTCGATGGTGCCGACGAACTTGACCGCCGCGATGTCGCCCTTGGCGGCGGCGCGATCGTCGACCGGTCGCAGCGTCCCCTGCTGCTCGCGCAGGTCGGTGATGACCGCCTCGACCTGCTCATCGGTCACCTCGACCGGCTCGAGTCCGAACGGGTAGTCGGAATACGATCCGAGCGTCACCTCCGGCCGGACCGCGACGGTGGCCGTGAACTTGACCGGCGCGCCCTCGGCCACCGCGCCGCTGTCGAGGTCGACCTCGGGCTGGTCGATCGGGACGATGGCGGCCTGGTCGAGCGCCGCGTCGTAGCTCTCGTTGACCAGGTGGTCGACCGCTTCGGCGATCACCGAGGCGCGGCCCACGAACCGATCGATGACGTGCCGCGGCGCCTTTCCGGGGCGGAATCCGGGGACCTTGGTCCGCTCGGCGACGTGTCGGTAGGCGGTTGCGAAGTGGCGATCGACTTCGGTCGGCGAGACCTCGATCTCGAGGACCATGCGGGACCCGGACTCGGGTCGGGCGGAGACGGTGACCAAGGCTGCTCCTGCTGCTCGGGTTGGTGGGCGAGGCGAGATTCGAACTCGCACGTCTTGCGACACCGGCTCCTAAAGCCGGCGCGTCTGCCGTTCCGCCACTCGCCCGCTGGGTGGGGTCGCCATTGTAGGGGTCGAGATCGTCATCTCGGTCATGACGGAGCGGCCGGCTGCGCTACTGGCCCTGGATGCGGCGAGGGGCGCGCGGGCCGGACGTGGTTCGTCCTCGCCTGCTCGTATGACACGCGTGCGCTTCAGAAGCACGTTCCGGCCCCGTCCAACGGCACTCGTGTCCTACGACGGTTGTCGTAAAGCGGATGCACGCAGCGTGTCATTGCGGGTAGAGTCGTATCCCGGTGGAGCCAGCACATCGTGAGGAGTCAGAACGATGGCCATCTACCGGATGATTCGCCACTTCTTCCGCATGAGGCGCCGCATGCAGTGGTTGCGGCGGGAAGGGTGACCGGGCGTGACCTAGCGGAGGCGCGTCAGCTGCGCTTCGACCAGCCGGCGTAGTCCTCGGGGCCGGGACCGGCCGCGGTGTTGTGGTTCCCAGCCTTGACCGCAGCGCCGGGGGTGGCGGCCGCGCGGCCATTGGCCGGAGCCTCATCCGTCAGGAAGCGCTGGATCGCCTTGCGAGCGAGTGCGGCGCCGACGAGCCCGAGCACCGTCTCGGCCGTCGTCCAGACCGCGCGCTTCGGGCCGGGCGGCCCCTCGACCATCTGTTTGGCAAGCTCCCTGCGCGCCTTCTTGTCCTTCACCGGGTCGCGCCGCCAGCGGCGCAGCTCCTCGACCAGCTCATCGCGCGCCGCGGCTGCTCGTGGACCGGCCTCGCCGGCGAGGGCGCTGACCCAGGCCTGCATGCTCGCTGGGAGCGCGTCATAGGCCTGCTCGGCAGCGTTCGGCGCCATGCGCCGTCGCAGCAGACGAGCAAGGCGACGCGGCCCACCGGCGATGAGGAACGCAGCCGCCGCCCCGATGCCGATCACCACCCCGGGGTTCTCCCGGACGCGCTTTCCGAGGTCGAGGGCGTCGCGCAGCTGGTCCGCTGTCGCCTCCAGCTCCGCGCGCTGGGCCGCGATCTCTACTCGCGTCTCATCAATCGTTTCGCCCACGCGACCTCCTCTCGGACCGATGCGATCGTCTCCTCCGGCGGCCCCACCTTAATGCGCCGCACGCCGCGCCATGCGATCAGCGCCGCGATGAGGAGCTGCGTCGTGAAGACGAACAGCGCCGTGTGCCAGCCCGCCCGGAAGCCCAGGTAGGCAGGCAGCGCGAACGCCGCGACCAGCAGGGCGGCCACCAGGAGCCCGATCCCGAGGGCCCAGGCCGGCGGCCTCGCCGCCCCCACGCCGGTGGCGACGGCGACCACCAGGACCCCCACGAAGACGATCAGGATGATGATCGCCACCACCAGGTCGGGCAGCGCGTCGAACAGCGCTGCGATCCCGAGCACGATCGCCACGTCGAGCGTGGCGAGGCTGATGAGCGCCGCGACGATCGCAGCCCCCACCATGGCGACCCCGATGCCTGCCTCGCCGACCATGGCCCCGATCTCCTGCCGGCCGTGCTGAAACTCGAGCTTGGCCAGCGCGACGATGCCGGAGATCAGCCGCCGGGCGAGCGCGAAGGCGCTGAGCCGCGTTGAGGCGTCCTCCTGATCTGGCATGGCCCGCCGATTCTAGCAAGGGCGCTACGCGACACCCTTCCACCCGTTCGGCCGGAAGCTCGGTTATCCTGTCGCGCCAATGGCCAAGCGACGGACGAGCGGCATTCAGCGGCGATCCCGCGCCTCGGAGGAGGCGATGGGGCGACGCCTTGGGACGGGCACGGCTCGAGCGCTGGATTGGCGAGTCCTGACCATCGGCGGGATCCTGCTGCTCGGCCTGGTGATCCTGCTGCTCGTCCTGCTGTTCGGCGGCGGCGGGCAAAGCGACACGACCACGACCGGGGTACGCCAGGTCGACGCGGGGGGCTTGCACATCGCGGACGGGACCCAGGGCAGCGACTACACATCGGTCCCTGCCACCTCGGGCTCGCACTGGAATTCCGCCGACTCGCCCGGCCCGTGGGGTGTCTACACGAATGCACAGCCACAGGAGCGCCTGCTCCATAACCTGGAGCACGGCGGAATCGTGATCTGGTACCAGCCCGCGCAGGTCAGCGCGGAGGACATCGCGAGCCTCACCACCTACGTCCAGCAGCAGGTCACGACGGAGCGGTTCAAGGTCATCCTGGCCCCGTGGTCCGGGTCCGACTTCGGCCACCCCATCGCGGTGACCGCGTGGAACTGGCTCCTCTACCTCGACACCGTCGACCTCGACAAGGTGCGCGGCTTCACCGACTCCCATTACGGCGACGCGCCCGAGTCGTTTGGCGGCCCCGCCAGGCCGGCGACCTAGCAGGGACCGCGGCGTAGGCAGCCCGGCCGATCCGCTGTAGTCCTGAGCGTGGGACCTGGAGCGAAAACTGCTCAGTCGTAGGCTCGATCGACGCGCCGGGTCGCTCATCCTCAGCGCGCTCGTCCTCGCCGGCTGCACCTCGCAAGCGTCGCCGACACCCGCCCTTTCGGCCTTCTTCCCCGGCACGCCTCACCCCTCGGAGCCGGGGGCGCGGCTCTACTTGAGGGGCCGCTTGTGTTCGCCGATGGCTGCATTTGGATTCAGCCCCCTACCGGCGACCGGCTTCTTGTCTTGTGGCCATCGAACACAACCCTAGGCGAGATCAACGACCTGCCAACCCCGCTTGGGCCAGATCACGAGCTGCTCGTTGAGACCGGAAGCGTGGCCCACCTGGGCGGTAGCAGCACGAATCTCGAAACGGTCCAAGACTTGGTCGGCACGATTCCCAGGGCCTGCGCCGGGGAAGCGTTCTGGGTCGCGAGCACGGTAGGAGACGGCCAGCCATCGCCGTCCCCAGCCGGGATCCGAGTGAGTGAGCCGGGAACGCCTGCACGCTAGCGAATGGTCGCGGCCAGCCGCATGGTACGCGGTATTCCAATCTGCATGCCGGTCGGAGCGAGGGGAGGGCGAGGCGTGCGCAAGACCCGTCTCGCCCTTCGCGCCGAGCAGCCTATGGGGTATCGATGTTGCTTGCCCAGCCGATCGCCGTCTGATCGGTGTTGTTGACTGGATCGAACGTCAGCGAGTCGCCTATGAGCGACTCGTGCCATAGCTGGTCGAGCCCGGAGACGACGACAGTACCGCTGACCACGGCTGGCGCGGACCGCTCCTCGTGGAACGTCCCGCCCTCGTGCCAGTTCATGACGACCGGCTCGCCGACCGCAGTCCAGTCCAAGGCGAAACTGATTCTCACCCCGGTGTCGACGAAGTTGTCATCGAACATCGGGACCGAAACGTGCAGCGTGGCGCTCTCGAAGGTGTCGATACTCATGACCGAGGCATCGAACTGGCCAGTGAGGTCATACGAGAAGGCGCTGAACGCCCAGTAGTCGCCATCGCAGCCGAACACTTCCAGAAGCGGATCGATGTCGGTCCAGGCACTGGGCTTGCCGTTTCCGATAGGGGCCTGCAGGTTCTTCCCGTCGACGTAGCCGAACCTCAGAGTGGCTCCAGCCGCATCCTGCCCGTCGCAGTCCCAAAGGCCGCCGGCGGTCAGGTTGGTGCTGGCATAGGTGAGGATGAAGCGGATGCCCGAGTCGGGCCTTGCGGCAACGGGCGATGCGGCCGCGACGATAAGCAGGACACTGAGCAGCCCAGCGCCAGCAAAGTGACGAGATCTCGTCTGAGATGGTGCAACCTGTTCCATGATCGGAACCTCCAGCGCCGAGGCCCTTTGAGCGCGACACTCGGACGATTGCGCGCTCCCCGATTCGGGGACCTTCCAGCGCACCTAAGCGATGCCGGGTACAGCATCCTGGCGCGACGGAACTGCGGAAAGACTGCGGCGAGCGGAAGACGTGGTGCGTCGCTGCCCGATCACGGTCGGGCCGGCGTCGCCTGCACGCTACCGATCCGCCGCGACCGTCCTCGCTCAAAGCTCGTCGCGCCGCCAACGTCACCCCGGCGCGCTGGTAACCTAGCGGGCGGGCGCTTAAAGTAGAGAGCGGGCGGCTAGCTCAACGGCAGAGCAAGTGACTCTTAATCACTAGGTTCAGGGTTCGAATCCCTGGCCGCTCACCATCGAATCTCAGCAGGGAGCCGGGCCTCGAGCAGGTCCGGCTTCGTCGCGCTCGAGGGCGTTCACAACCGGTCTCTCGCGCGGCTAGTAGTCGACGACGCCCCGCGACCAGCTGCGCTCGAGCACGTAATGGCCGTCGCCCAGCGGGTCGGTGAGGCTCGCCCGGGCGGAGAGGTACATCACGTAGGGGTGGAGCCGGACGTTGACGAGGGTCGTGCCACGGAAGGTCAGGTCGAGGATGACGCCCTCCTGCGTCTCCTGCCACCACGGCTGGCCGTACATGTAGTTCCCCGGACCCGCGTGAATGAGGCTGACCCCATTCGGCCGCTCGCGGAGGAACATCCCGCCCGCCACATGCAACCCGCCGCCGAGGATCTGGTCGCAGCCAGCCTCGTCCATCCAGCCCACGGCCGCCTGCTGCGTCGCCCACAGGTCCGAGTGGTACTCGTCACCGCCCCACCACTGCGGGTCGCAGATGATCAGGTCCGCGCCGCCGGCCTGTGCCTTCGCCACCGCGGCATGGACGTTCGCCTCGTCGAGCCACGCGACGCCCGGCGTGGTTGGGCCGGCATGGACCGGGCCCAGGACCTCGTTCCAGGAGACGAACGCCACCTTCAGGCCGGCAACCTCGACGTAGGCCGGCTCGAGGGCTTCGTCGAGGTTCATGCCCAGGCCGGTGCCGGGCAATCCGTACTCGTCGAGGAGCTGGAGCGTGGTGCTGATGCCGGCAACGCCCCGATCGCTCTGGTGGTCGGCCGCGAGGTACACGGCGTCGATGCCGAGGAAGTCCTTCCACCGGGTCAGGACCGCCTCCGGGACCGATAGGCTCGGCGGGCCAACCTGGGTCGGCGCCCACTGCTCGTTCGTGAGGATCGGGCACTTGTGATCCGCGAGCGCGACATCGGCTCGCCTGCTGATGCTCGCCGTGACCCCGTCGTTGCCGCCGTCGACCGCCTTGACGATCGGGTAGGCCGAGATGCCGGCTGGCGGGTTCGGGTTGGTGAATGGCCCGCCCGTGTACGTCGCGGTCCCGCCGTTGAAGGGCCAGTCCCAGCCCTTGCCCAGGGTGACGGCGTGGTAGGCGGCGACGCGATCGGCGCAGAGGCTCCCGATCGCGGTCAGGGTCCAGGTCTGTGAGACGTCGTACGCGGTCCAGGTCGGGTCGAGCGCGCCGGGACCATCCCCTGGCGCCGAACCCGTCACCGGGTAGGGCAGTGCCCGTTCTTCCGGGTCGCCGAAGAGGTCCGGCCCGAAGAGCCCGAACGGCCCCTCGCCCGCGATGGCGAGGACCTTCGTGGCCGGCTCGACGAGGCCCGGCGGGAGGAGCGCCACGACGTCCTGCTGCGCACGGAGCTCCGCGGCAATCTGGTCTGGCGAGACGCAGGGAGCGGTCGCATTGAGGGTCGGCTGATCGACCACCACGCCGCACGGCACGACGAGCTGGCCGCCGCTGGCGAGGGTGCCTAGCTCATCGACGGTGATCGTCGCCTTGAGGTTGGTGATGCCGGTGACGACGGCGAGCGGGAAGCTGACCGGCGAGACGGGAGTGGCCGTGGGAGTCGGCTGGGGCGTCGGGGTGGGGCTCGGGGACGGCACCAGGCTGGGACTTGGGGTCGCGCATCCGACCAGCAGCGTCACGACCGCGACGGCGGTAACTCCTCGGAGCGACGCCGGGGGCTTCACGGGGCTATCGTAGCCGGAAGGCAGACATGACCACACTCGACGACCCTTCCCTGGG
>Ga0214472_10007520_pt1 | contig 11396 bp, 9 predicted proteins | sample RVTome_6_FD_207662 | JGI IMG/M metagenome (GOLD analysis project Ga0214472, IMG submission 207662) | Soil microbial communities from uranium-contaminated site in the Upper Colorado River Basin, Wyoming, United States - RVT140D175 | ecosystem: Environmental > Terrestrial > Soil > Contaminated >...
GAACGCGGCATAGCGCGCGACGTGAAGCAGGAACGCTTCGAACTCCTGTGGCCCGAACTCGATCCTGGGTTCGCTGAGCATGCGCTGCTGAAGTCCAGACTGTCCCAAGACCTGACGGGCAGCCGCCCAGACCTCGCCGTACTTCGAGGCCAAGGATCTGAGCTTGTCACCAAAGGCGCGATGGGCCGCCTCCAGGTTCTGCTGGTATGCCTGTCCTGGCTGTACCGCCGCGTAGTAGTCCAGGGGATCGTCCGGGAGCACACACAAGCTGTGCAGGTGTTTTCTCAGATCGGACACTGGCAAGGCGGCTTGGGGTACGGCGGGGTCCAGCGCCGGCCGGGTGCCCGTCACGGGGACAGGGAGAACGCTCTGCCAGAGCCTCTCGATGGCGGAGCGGAGGGTCTGTGCGGAGGAACCGAGCAACCAGGCGGCGGGCCCCGAAGCGGCGGCTCCGGCTCCGGCTCCGGGTGGGAACACCACGGGTGCGCTGGGCAGGGTGGGCGGCGGCAACGGGGTCAAACGACCCGGGCCAGGAGCGCTCGGTCCTGGGGTCGTCGGCGCGCCGGCGCCGCCAGCGCGAATGCCTTCCCAGAAGCGCAGGTCGTGCAGGTGCATGGCCAGCTCGCTGGCTTGCACGAACAACGAGATGCGGTCGGGCGAGAATCCGCTACCCACGAGTGCCGCGACGATCTCCTCCGTCGCGACCGGGCGCGACGCGGGAGCCGCGTCGTGTCGCAGCTGTTCGACGTAGCGGCGGATCAGCTCCACGTAGTCGATCTCCGGCGGCGCGGCGGGTCCCAGGAGGCCCTCGTAGATCGTCGATTGGGAGGGCTGAGCGGATTGCGGACGAAAGTCCGAAGCGCACAGTTGGGCGTCGAGCCGCAACAACCGGTAGCCCCGGTAGATGTTCGGGGCCGGCAGGTCGGAAGGGCGACAGTAGCGATTCTCGAAGAGCTGTTTCTCGAAGTCCTCCCACGCCGCGGCGAGATCCTGCGCGTACTCCGCTTGTGTGGCCGCCAGCTCGGGGTCCGAGCCGCGCTCCGCGCTCCAGGCCTCGAGGCTGACGAGCGAGGATTGACCGGCTCGCCGCAAGTGCTGAACGAACGCGGGATCCAGTCCGGCAGCGCTCGCGGACACCGTCCCGCCGGGTTTGCGCGCGTCGATGCGGTAGCCGACTGGCTCGCATTCCGGGCCGGCGCCCGGGGGCACCGCAACGACACCACCGCCGACGACCACCCCCACCAACTCAGACAGTTCCGGATTCGCCTTCAGGAACGAAGCTGCTCCGACGAACGCTACGCCGCCGCTCCGCCCGCCGTACACGGTGCCGGCTTCGGCAATCACAGAAGCACTCCGGTACGCCTCGGAGTAGACGCTCGCGAGGCGCAGGGCGGCGACGCGTCGTCCGGCTGGGTCGTCGTTCCGAATCAGGTCGGTCTCGAGAGACGAACGGAACGCCTTCCCGCTCCGGGCGCCCACAAACACGGCCGTCGCCCCAGGATCCGCGTGCCGGGCCTTGTCCAGGAGCTCTTGGTAGGCGCGGGCGACCCTGTCTGCGCCGCTCGCCCTCTGGTTCGTGTCCCGCGTGGCCGCTGCCCGGTCCAGCGCAGCCTGAACCTCTGCGGGTGTCGGTACAGCGATCATGGTTGGCGATCCAGGTCGCGCAGTGCCGCCATCCAGCTGTATGCGCTCTGTATGACTGCATCGATACGATCGTCCTTATCCCATCCTTTGGATGCGTCGAGCGCTCCGGCAATCGTCGAACGTCCGTATGCAGCCACCCGTTGCAGGACCAGAAACTGCCGCTCCGACAGCGATCCGATGCTCGCCGGTTGGAGCACTCGTGTGATCTCCTCGATCAGGTACGCGCCATCACCGTTGAAAGTCCCTTCCAGCGGCCAGCCTTGGTTCGCTGCCGGGGCCAGACCAAAGACCGCCGCGACCTCGGTATTCGCGAGCACGGCGCACGCTCGCGCGAACGTCGCCTGGGTCTGCTGGTCGCCGACTGTGACGACCTGGCCAGAAAGAGACGCCAGGTAGGCCCGCAGTGTGATCAGCCCGTCGCGAAAACGTTGGCGTAGCATGGTCAGTCCAGTGTCGTAGGCCCGCTCGGCAAACGCCGAGGCCGCGCTGCGCACGGCGGCGCTCGCCATATGGAACTGCCCGGTTCGATCTCCGCTGGGCGCGGCATCAGAGGGACCCAGGAGCGCGCTGAACACAGCGGTGCGTTGCGTCAGATCCGGCCAGTCGGGCCGGTGTCCGTTCTGGGACCTGAAACGCTCGAGCACCGCGGCAACGTCGTCGGGTACCCGGCCGTAGTGGCGCGGCCGATCCACGAAGTCGAAGGCGACCGCTTGGACCGCCTCGATGATACAGTCGAGGGTCCAGCGTCCGTACATCTCTGCGATGGCGACTCGCACTGCGGGAGCCGGCGTACTGTTGGCCATAGTTCTTCCTTTCACGGCTCGAAAGTTTCGAGTTCCGCTGGGCGTACTGTGCTCTTTAGCGCGTGAGAGGTGCGTGCGACCGAAGTTTTCCCAGGTCCCCCGGTCATACTCGATTTTTTGTGATTCGAGCCGCGTCTGCCGGATGTTCGGATCGCGAGATCCCAAGCCCTCGACGACCTGGACCCGCACCTCTGCCCACGACGAGATGTGGAGTGGTTGTACGCACGACGGCGTCCCTGAGGTATGGGAACGGACCTCGCGGCTAGCCGGCCCAGGAGCGACGAGTCGGTCGGGCTGGCTACGTCGGTGAGCCGAGTGGGTACGCGGCTTCGTTCCGGCGGAGCTCGCCCCTGAAGTTTCGAAGTCGGGTCTCGTCGTCGATCAGCACGCCTCTGGATCCGAGACCCGTTGATCCTTGGCCCGCCTCAGAACTCCGGCCGCGAGAAGCGCGTGCCCGCCGGGAAGACCAGCCCGAAGTGCTCGTCCAGGACCGCCAACAGGTGGTCGGGGTCGCGAACCGGGAGCCTCCGCTCCCCAGCCGCGCTCTGCAACACCAGCTCGCGGTTGCGCAGGATCACGCGCCGGTCGACCCAGGATCGCTGTGCGGTGAGGCCGCTCACGAAGGGCGAGTCCGGCCAGGTGCTCGTGAAGTGGTTCGCCATCACGAAGTCGACCGGGTACAGGGGCTCGAGGGTGAAGGCGTAGAGATCGCCCAGGTCTGCTTCGAGGACCCATTCGTCGGCCTCGCGCCGCAGCCGATGCCGGAGCCCGCCGAGCTCGGACGCCGTGCCGTCCGCCAGCAGCAGCGGCCGCACCGGGCCGTCGCCCCCGAACCCCACGTCAGCGAGGAAGCGCCCCTCGGGCAGCTCGACCAGGAGCAGCATGTGGGTCCGGGGTCTCACCTGCGGCACCCCCCCGCCGGGCCGCGCCAGCGACGCGCGCACCCGTGCGGCCAGGGACACGACCTCGAATCCCAGCGCTTCGAGCGCTGCGCGAAATAGCGTGTTCTGCTCGAAGCAGTAGCCCCCGCGGCACCCGCCGACGAGCTTCGCCTGGAGACCCTCGAGGTCGAGACGGATCGGTCGGCCCAGCAGGATGTCGAGGTTCTCGAACGGGATCTCGGTCAGGTGCGCCTGTTGGAGAGCCGCCAGCGCCTCGAGGCCGGGGCCCGCCGGCCGCGGGCAGCGAATCCGCTCGAGGTATGCCGCAATGTCGAAGGGGGACGCCGTCACTTACCGCGACAGTCTATCAGTCGTGGTGGAAGTGCTCCGCGACCCTGAGCGAGACATTCTGCGTCAGATAAGAGGAGGGCGCCCTGACCGGAGACGGCGTCGAGGTGAGGAACCCCCCGGATCGCGGACGCCATTGGGGCGGTTCGCTGCTCCACTGGGTCACGCCCGACTTCTGGGTCTGGTGGATCGGGGCCAGATCGTCCAAGCCGGCGACAGCAGCGTCTTCGTCGGCTCGACCCGCGGCGGAGTGCTGGGACGCGCTACTATCCGGAGATGCGGGGATCGCTGCGACCGTTCGGCCTGGCCCTGTTCCGCGGTCTGCCGCTCGCCCTGGTCGCCTGCGGCGGCGCCGCGTCGAACGGCGCGGGTCCGGGGGCGCCCGGCTCTTCGACGGCGTCGAGCACGCTGACGGTGAGCGGCTGCGTGATCGCCGAGGGCTCCAGCGCCTGCTCCGGCTCGATCTCCTGGTCGATCACGGGGGCCCAATCCCCCCGGGTGACGCTCGATGGGGTCATGCTGTCGACCGAGGCCACGGGGTCGGCATCCCCGATGCTCGGTGCCTCGACACACACGGCCGCGATGTTCGACGGCGCGGAACTCCTCGGGGAGAGGACCCTCTCGGGTGTCTGCGCGTCGGCCAGCACCTGGGATGGCGCCCACTGCCTGGCCTACGCGGAGCGGATCACCGCGAGGGCGCCCACGCCCTTCGTCGAGGGCGGCCGCCCGGTGACTCTGGAGGTCGTCCTGTTCCGGCCGTTCGGCCCCAGCCCGTTTCCGGCGGTGATGTTCCACCACGGCTCGACCGGCGACGGAAGCGATCCCTCGCTGTTCACGCTCACCTACACGAGCGAGAACATCGCCCGGTTTTTCACCGAGCGCGGCTGGCTGGTGGCGTTCGCGCAACGCCGGGGCCGGGGTGCCTCAGACGGCCTCTACGACGAGGGCTTCACACCCACCCGCTCGGGATACTCGTGCGTCCAGTCGGAGTCGATCGCGGGATTCGAACACGCGATGCTGGACGTCGACGCGGCGGTCGCCTACGTCGCCGAGCGGCCCGACGTGAACCCGGCGCGGCTGCTGAGCGCCGGCATCTCCCGCGGCGGAGTGCTGGCCCTGACCCACGCGGCGGAACGGCCGGGCGTCTTCCTGGGGGCCGTCAACTTCGTCGGCGGATGGCTCGGCGAGGGATGCGCGGAGGGTCCGGCGGTGAACCGACACCTCTTCGAGCGTGCCGGCCGCTTCCCTGAGCCGAGCGTCTGGATGTACGGAGAGAACGACAGCTTCTACCGAACCGCCCACAGCCGCGCGAACTTTGAGGCGTTCGTCGCGGCCGGCGGGCAGGGCGCCTTCCACGTCTACACCCGCGCGTCCACGCTGAACGGCCACTACATCACCAACGATCCCCATCTGTGGACCGCTGACCTGGACGCCTATCTGCAGCAGCTCGACCGCTGACCCGGCGGGCGGGCCGGGCGGCACTCCGCATGCGGTCCTCGCCAGCCGGCTCGGAAGGGGCTGCGGTCCTCCGCGGAGGCCTCCCGCCCGGCCCGCTGTCCGGCTGTCGCCTCCTTCGCGCGAGCTACCCATAGTCGAGGGACCCGGCCGAGGCCAGCCTCTTCTTCCGAAAACCTGCCTGCGGCGTGAGACGCCCCGGCCGACTCCTGGACCTCTTCATCACACGGGTGAGCCACCATCAGGCGCATCCTCGATTCGCTGTGACGTCCGTCGCGGCCACGGCCCAGGTCGCCTCCTTCGCCGCGACCCCTCGACCGCGAACCGGCAGCCGGTCCGCAGCTCGTCGCTGCAGTACTCGCCAGGTGGAGCGCGAGCTCGGCGCTGCCACGTGAGGCTCGGGGCGCAGGAACGCCCCCTTCGGGGCGTCCCCCTCGCTGCCGAGCGATGTGTATAGTCTTCTGGCGTGGAATCCCTCCTCATCGCCGCCGACCGATGGCTTGGGCGCGTCCCGCGTCCAGTCGTGGTGGTGCTGTCGGTCAGCCTGGTGGGGCTCTTGGGGCTGGCCGACCTCGCGACGGGCAGGGATGTGTCGAGCTCGGTGTTCTACACGGCGCCGGTGGCCCTGGCCGCGTGGTACGGCGGCAAAGGCCCCGCCCAGCTGGTCTGCGTCGTGGCGTCGGCGACCTGGTATGCGGCCGACGTGGAAGCGGGGGCCACGTACTCGATGGCCTGGATTCCGATCTGGAACAGCGGTGTGCGCCTGGCGTTCTTCGCCATCATCGCCACCTTGCTACGACGTCTCCGCGCAGTCCTGGACGCCCAGCGACGCATGGCGGAGTCCGACAGCCTCACCGGCCTCGCCAACGCCCGCCGCTTCGAGGCATCGCTGGAGGCGGAGATGGTCCGATCGGTTCGCTACGCGCGTCCGCTGAGCGTGGCGCTCTTCGATCTCGACGGCTTCAAGGCCGTCAACGACACCTACGGGCATGGTACTGGTGATGACGTCCTTCAGGCGACCGCTGCCGTTCTGAGAGGAAACGTTCGTGCCTCGGATCTCCCGGCGCGGCTTGGTGGAGACGAGTTCGCGGTGTTGCTGGTCGAGACTGGTGGGGTCGCCGCGCGCGACGCGGCGAGACAGATACGCGCGGCGCTCGAGGAGGTGATGGGGGCCAACGCCTGGCCGGTGGGACTCAGCATGGGCGTCTACACCTCGATGGGGGTCGAGCGGGGGACGGACGAGCTGCTGCGATTGGCGGACACGCTGATGTACGAGGCCAAACGCTCGGGAAAGGGCCGGACGCTGTTCGGTTCCGACGCCCCGTCCTGATTCCGGTTGGCGCTACCGCGAGCCCTACGGGGTGCCCGGGGACGTCTCAGGCGGTCCGCTCGCGGGCCGACGGTTGTGCAGCCAGAGCATCGCAGCGACGAGAAGCGCGGTGGTCAGCGTGACCATCAGCCCACCCTCGGGTCCGAAGTCGCCCCCCGTGATGAGGGGAGGCCCCTCCACTGAAAGCACGCGCCAGCCGAGGCTCAGCTGGCTCGATCCGCTCACGGTGAGCCCGAGCACCGGCCCGAGCACCAGGTTCCAGGTGAAGTGCGCGGCCACAGGAAGCCACAGGTTGCCGGTGACCGCGTAGGCGAGGCAGAACAGCGCCCCCGCGCCGAACACGTTGACCGCAGGCAACCATTCTCCCTGGAAGCCGCCAACGTGCAGTCCGGAGAACGCGGCGGCGGAGAGGAGGAGCGCCAGCGGGAAGCCCGCGCGAGAGCGGATGGTCTGGAGGATGTAGCCGAACAGGAGCAGCTGCTGGGTGAGCGCGTTGAGGAGCACGGCGATCGCCGACACCAGCAGCAGCGTCGCCGAGACCGCGGACGGGTCTTCGCGGGAGACCCATCCGAAAGCCCAGAGAGCGGCGAGCGACGTCGCCAGCCAGGCGGCTGCCAGCGCGAACCCCATAGCCAGGTCGCGGAGGACCCTCCCGGGAGCGAAGCCGATGGTCCGAAACGGACGCCGGTCCACGAAGCGCGTCATCGTCCACGTCGCCGCCAGGACCGCTAGGGCGCTCGCGCTCTGGCCGTACAGGTGCGCGCGCATGGGGAACGCCCCCCGCCATTCTGCCAGGACGGGATCGAAGGGGATGATGAGGAGCGCACCGAAGAGCCCGAAGACCAAGACGAACAGCAGCACGCGCCACAGGATGCTCCACGCGGTGCCGACGATCACGGGGCCCATGGTCGAGTGTGATCGTGGTCCTGTTCGGCACCGCGGTCAACCCTCCCACCGCTTGTCCACGCGCGGGGCGCACGCCGCCATCGAGCTTGACGCGAGCGCGCGTCAAGGGACGACCCGCTCACGGCCCTCGTCCTCGACGGCGTCGTGCTGGTCTCGCGTGCTGGGGGCGGCTCCGCGGGCGGCAGCGAGTGGCCGCTCAGGACCAGGGAGCCGGAATAGGGAACAGCGGGAGAGCGCAGGAGGATCGCGTTCAGGACCGACGGGGGCGAATGCTACGATTCGCGAGCGGGGATGAGGCCATGGTGAACACACACGGGTTGACGCACATCAGCCTGGCAGTGGCGGATCCGGAGCGATCGCTCCGGTTCTATCGCGACGCGTTCGGCGTCGTCGAGTACTTCCGCGACGCGACGACGATCCAGGTTCAGGGGCCAGGGCCGTTCGACGTCCTCGCCTTCGAGAAGAGGCCGGAGGAGGCAGGCAAGGCGGGAGGCATCGGACACTTCGGCTTCCGCCTGACGAATCCGGCGGACATCGATCAGGCCGTCGAGGACGCCGTCAGGGCCGGGGGCAGACTCCTGCGGCGCGGCGAGTTCAGTCCTGGCTTCCCGTACGCCTACGTCGCCGACCCCGACGGCTACGAGATCGAGATCTGGTTCGAGTAGGTCCCGTGGCCCGTAGCAGATAGTAGGGGACCCGCGCGCTGGCCAGGTGGTGTCGTGGTGGGCGATGCCGTGACCGCCACTACGCTCCCACCCGCGTGAATGAGAGAATCGGGGGATGAGCTTTCCTCCGCAGACAGCAAGCCACTCGTGTCTCCTCGCGGGCGTTCTCGCCCTGGCCGGCCTCGCGGGGCTGCCCGGCGCCGCCCTCGCGGAGACCCCGAGCGGCTGGCCGCGATGGCGCGGGCCGCTCGGCAACGGGGTCAGCCCCGACGGCGATCCACCGCTCCGCTGGAGCGAGCAGAAGAACGTCCACTTCAAGGTCGCGCTCGACGGGGACGGTCTCGCGACGCCCATCGTCTGGGGCGACCGCGTCTTCGTGCTCTCGGCGCTCGCCGAAGACGGAGGGGGCTCAGCCTCGGCATCGGACGAGACTCCGCTCCCCCGGCTGCGCTACCTGGTCACGGCCTACGACCGTCACGACGGCTCCCGGCTCTGGCAGCAGACGGCCGCGGAGCGGTTACCCCACGAGGGGCACCACTCGGAATCGGGCTGGGCGGCGGCGTCGCCCGTCACCGACGGCGAGCGTCTCTACGCGCACTTCGGGTCGGCCGGCACCTTCGCCTACACCCTCGAGGGCGAGCTGCTCTGGAAGGTGGACCTCGGCGACATGATCACGCGCCTCGGCTACGGCGAGGGCAGCTCTCCCGGCCTCTGGGGCGACACGCTGGTGATCAACTGGGATCACGAAGCGGACTCCTTCGTGGTCGCCCTCGACAAGCACACGGGCGAGGAGCGGTGGCGCCGCGAGCGCCCCGGCGAGCTGACCTCGTGGTCGACGCCCGCCATCCACGAGCACGAAGGAAGGGTGCACGCGATCGTGGCGGCCGGCGGGCGCACCCGCGCCTACGACATCCGGAACGGCGAGGTGCTCTGGAGCCTCTCCGGCCTGGGCATGAACGTGATCCCCACGCCGATCTACGACGAGGGGACGCTCTACCTGGCGAGTGGCAAGCGGGACAGCCCGCGCATGCAGGTCGTCGACCTGAGCGGCGCCAGCGGCGACCTCGACGGCAGCGCCGCGGTGCTCTGGACCCGGGACCGGGACACGCCCTACGTGGCGACGCCCCTGCTCTACCGCGGGCAGCTCTACTTCTTCAAGCACGTCCGGAGCATCCTGACCTCGGTCGACGCCGCAACCGGCGAGACGTTGTTCTCGGAGCGGCTCGACCTCGGCATGGTCTTCGCCTCCCCGGTCGCCGCCGCGGGTCGCATCTACCTGCTGGGCCGCGAGGGCAAGACGCTGGTGCTCGAGCCAGGACCCGAGTTGAAGATCCTCGCCGAGAACCACCTCGACGACGTCTTCGACGCCAGCCCGGCGATCGTCGGGGGCGACCTCTACCTCCGCGGCCGCCACTACCTCTACCGGGTCGCGCGACCACAGCAGGACTGAGTATGCCCCCGCCCGTGCGTACCACGAGAAGAGCTCCTTCTCGATCCTCGGGACCCGCCAGCTCGACCCGATCCTCGAGGACCCCAGCGAGGACTGGGTGATCGCGCACGAGCTGCCCACTAGTGGTGCTGAACGAGGTCGTCGCGTGCCCGGGAGGCGGCGAGGCCTACGCGTTCACGCACGTGTGTGCCGCCGGGAACCCGGAGGTCCAGGTGGAGCTGCGTCCGGGCATCGCGCCCTTCATGTGTCCGATCCCCGTGAGCTCAGCCAGGGAAGCCTCCCAGCAACTTGGAAAGTGTTGCACCAGAGGCCCCGCCGGGGCATGATCGAGCCTCTTCGAGGCGAGCGAGCAGCGAGGCCAGGTGTCGGCGCGCGACTCGGTCCAACGCAGTTTCAGAACACGCAGTCCCGCGGATTGGAGACGTCGAAGTGAAGAGCCTCGCAGTGTTCCTCGCCGCGATCCCATCCCTTGCCATGGCGCCGCACGGCCTGGCGGCCGGTGCGCCCGCTCCACAAGCCGACGGATGGCGACCTTTCGAGGTGATCGAGGCGGTGCCGAGCCCGCTCGGTAGCCGGGTCACCCTGCATTCGCAGATCCTCGACGCCGACGTGACGATGAATCTCTACGTCCCCGAGAGCTTCGGCGTCTCGTCGGCGGAGCACACCTATCCGGTGATCTTCATCCAAGGCGAGCACGGCGAGCAGTTCTTCCACGCCCTGGTCGGCATGGTGAAGCACCTCGGCGACCGGGAGCGTGTGCCGGAATCGATCGTGGTCAGCCTGAACGACATCGGCGCCATACCCGACGTCTACACGAACGGCATGTGGCCGGCGGAGAGGATCCCGGGCTTCGGTGCGCCCGACCAGGACGTCCGCCATCTGCGCGACGAGGTGATCCCGTTTCTCGAAAGCACCTATCGCGCCAACGCCTACCGGATGATCGTCGGCGTCTCCGGCAGCGGTCTGTTTCCCATCTATGCCTTCACCCATGCGCCCGAACTCTTCCGCAGCTACGTGCTGATCGCCGCGGCCGACATGGTGGGCATGGGCTACCGGCCAGGGGAGTCCTTCGTCGACGCGTTCGACGAGCGGCTGGCCGCGGACTCGACGCGCAGCGTGAGCCTCTACCTCGGCGTGGCCGACGCCGACCTCGACGGCCGGCCTGACTATCGGGCCAACCTCGATGCGATGGCCAGGCTGAAGCGTCACGAACAGTTGGACCTCGAGGTCGAGGTCTTTGCCGACGAAGATCACTACGCCGTCTTCCTTCCGGCCATGCTCGCGGCCTTCGACCAGAGCTTCCCTTACGAGAAGTGGTCGGCACGCTACCGGGACCTGGTGGCCCAGCCGGGCGACGCGCTGGACAACATCGACCGCTACTACCAAGAGCTCTCGCGAGAGTACGGCTTCGCGATCCTGCCGCGGGCCGATCGCTGGAACAACGTGAACAGCCTGCGCTTTCTGATCCGGCACCTGATCCGCCTGGAGCGGACTGGCGAGGCCGTGCGGGTCGCCGAACGCCGGGCCCAGTATCGGCCGGGAACCCTCGAGGCGCTGCAGGGTCTGGTGGACGCCTACGAGGCGGATGGCCGGGTCGCGGCCGCCATCGAGGCCCAGGAGAAGGCGGTCGAGAGGGCACGAACCGTGGGAGTCGGCGATGTCGAGGACCTCGAAGCGAGGCTGCTCAGCCTGAAGGCTCTGGCGGACTCGAATCTGGCGCAGGATCCGACGGGGCCGGTGCCCCGATGACGGCCTCGTGCGCCGTACCCAGCGACATGATCACGCGCCTCGGCTACGGCGAGGGCAGCTCTTCCGGCCTCTGGGGCGACACGCTGGCGATCAACTGGGATCACGAAGCGGACTCCTTCGTGGTCGCCCTCGACAAGCACACGGGCGAGGAGCGGTGGCGCCGCG
>Ga0214472_10007521_pt1 | contig 11395 bp, 20 predicted proteins | sample RVTome_6_FD_207662 | JGI IMG/M metagenome (GOLD analysis project Ga0214472, IMG submission 207662) | Soil microbial communities from uranium-contaminated site in the Upper Colorado River Basin, Wyoming, United States - RVT140D175 | ecosystem: Environmental > Terrestrial > Soil > Contaminated >...
GTAATGCGGCTTGGTGATGATGCTCACGTCATCGCTCCCCGCTTGGGCGCAGCCCACGTGTCGACGACTTCCTGCCGCGATTCGAGCCAGGACTCGAACACGGCCGGGTCGAACCGCCAGCGGCCGAACACCTTGTGCGCGCCGGGGATCTTCGCGGCGTTGCGGGACACGGTGTCGCGGTGCAGGTTGAGCCGGCGGGCCACGTCGCGGGTGGATAGCATGCGGCGCTCACTCATCGGTGACCGCCTCGTAGCGCCGATGGAACACCGAGGCGACGACCGGGTAGACCTCGTGCTCGCCGAGGTTCGGAATCAGGTAGTGCTTGCCGGGCTCGGCGGCGGCGGGTCCTTGCAGGGTGCGGGTGAACAGGGCGCCGGTGTCGGTGTCGTAGGTGACGACGTAGTCCAGCCACTCCTGCGGCACGTCGGCCATGTCGCCTTGCCACAGCAGGGCGTCGATCTCGATGGGCTTGGCGCGGTAACGCTGCATCACTCCCCCTCTCCGAGCAGCTCGGCGAGCGTGATGCCGAATGCGGCTGCGACGCGCGCGTAGGTGCGGTCATAGGCGCGGTAATGGGCGGCTTCGATCGCTTCGACCGTGCGCCTGCCGATTCCGGCTTTGGTCGCTAGTTCGGCTTGCGTCCAATCCCGCACGGCGCGGTGGCTTCGTACCGTCGCTGCGATGCGTTGCAGGTCGGTCGTTGCGGTTGGCATGTCCGCAGCATTCCGCAGATCTCCGCAGAAGTCAAGGATCATTCCGGAAGAAGTCCGCAGAGATCTTGTCAGTGCAGGTCAGGCGGGATAGGACTTGACATATTGCGGAAGTCTGCGGAACACTGCGGCTTATGCCGAGGATTTTGACCCCCGGCCAGCGCGCCGCCGTGGGTGCCGCAGTGGCCCGACGCGGTGAGCTAGCACTAACACAGAGACAGCTCGCCCAAGCCGCCGGCGTGAGCGACCGCACCATCGGCATGTTCGAGGCCGGCCGCACCTGGCCGCGCGCCGACACTCTTGCGCAGATCGAGCGGCTCGGCCTGAACTGGCCGGTCGGCTACCTGACCGAGTACGCGGCGAAGCACCGCGAGCACGAGCCGTCCACGCTGGACGAGGACATCGCCGGCATCCTCGATAGCAACATGCATCCTGATCTAAAACTTCGACTGATCGACCGGCTGCGCTCGATACGGGCTGCCGAGATACACCGCGAGGCCGCCGAAGTGGAGCGGCGCCTCGCCGAGTTGAGTCCCCCTGGGGAGGGTGACAAGGGACAGGAGACCGCCTGACCCTGAAGAGTCCACACCGAGGAGTAGGGTCCGCCAGTCATGGGGGAATACGACGCCCACACCGAATCCGAGGAAGTCCGACTACAGCGCGAGTCCGAACGGCTGCTCGCCGAGTTGAAGGCGAAGCTGAGCGAGTTGGACCGGGTGCGCGGCAGGAAGAACGGGCTGGTCACGCCGGAGCAGCGACGCCGCTCGTTCAGGCTCATCAAGGGCGGCGCAGTCGCTGCCGCCCTCGCCGCGAGCTGGCAGGTGATTCGCCGCCCGCAAGTGGCGGCCGCGAGTCTTGCCGGGGCGGCGGGACTGGTGGCGATGCCGGTCACGATCGATCCGCCGCCGTTGCCGCCGGCCTACTCCTTGCCGCCGATCGTCATCGAGTGGGGGGACGAGGAGCGGGTTCCGCCGCACGAGCAGGGCGGCAAGGATGAGATCCGCGTCCCGGTGGCGAAGGACGAGCCGGAGCCGACGCCCGCGCCGGAGCCGGAGCCCGACCCGCCCGAAACGGTCAGCACGCCGGCGCCGCAGCCTCAGTTGCCGCTGAGCCCGGTGCCCAAGCCGACGGCCACCGTCACCGCCACCGTGCCGCCCACCCTCGAACCCACCGAGCCGGTCGAAGTCGAGGTGGACGTGAACAACGGCGTGTGCCTGGACGCCGGGCTAGTGGGCGTCGAGCTCGCGACGTGCGTCGGGAAGTAACTGCGGCGCTGCGGGGGACAGGTACATGGACGCGGCCTGCGCGGCCACGCTCAGCGCATCGTCGGCTAGATGCCCGTACGTGTCGATCGTCGTGGTGATCTGCTCGTGACCCAACCTGCGCTGGATCACCGGCAGCGGCACACCCTGGGCGATCTGGCTGGCCACGTGCGAGTGCCGCAGGTCGTGCACCCGCGGGCGCTTGCCGATGCCGGAACGCTTGACCGCTGCGGTCCACACCTCGTGGAAGCTGTTCTGCCGGACCGGGGCGCCGACGGTGTTGACGAACACGAACGCCTCGCGGGCCCGGCCTTCGAGCAGTGGGCGCACCACGGCGACCACCTCCGGCGGCAGCGACACCAGCCGGCGGCCCTTCTCGCTCTTGGGCGGGCCGAGCTCGCGGTCCTTGGTGTCGGTGTGCTTCCAACTGCGGGACACCCGCAGGATCGGCGGGACGTGCTCGAGGTCGAAGTCGCGGACCTGCAGGGCGGTGGCCTCCCCGAAGCGGAGCCCGGTGCCGGCCAGGGTGATGACCAGCGGGCGCCAGTGCTCGCCGATGGCCTCGAGTACCGCGGCGAGTTCGTCGCGGGACAGGATGGTCATCTCGCCGCGCTCGGTGCGCCCGATCTTGGTCTTGGCGCATGGGTTGGCCGCGATGTTGCGCTTGTCGAGTTGGGTGGACATGGCCGCGTACAGCAGGCCGTGCCGGTTGCGGATGGTCTTGGCCGCCACCTGGTCGCGCTGCGAGTCGACCCACTTGCCGACGGCGGTGTCGGTGACCGCGTCCACCGGCAGCGGCCCGAGCGCGCTCTTGGCGATCAGGGCAGCCATCTTGCGGTAGTCGCGGCGGGTGCCCTCAGTGATGCCGGTCAGGTTGTCGATGTGCTCGGTGAGGGCCTGGGCGACGGTGGGGATCTGCCCGGCCTTGACCGATCCCCGCCTTGCCCGCAGCACGTCGCGGGCCACCGCACCGCCGACCCGGTCGACCAATTCGGCGAACTCGGAGGCGCCTTCGGGGTGGGCGAAGGTGTCGGTGACCATGCGCCCGTCGATGCGGTACAGCACGTGCCAACGGTTCCCGGATTTGACCTTGCGGTGCCGAATGTGAGCCATCTGATCCCCGCGAATCCTTGACTAATGTTGTACGAAGGTGTTGTATGAACTTTAGCACCACCGTAAAACCGCAGGTCAGAGGGGTGTCCGAGGGGGGACCTGAACCCCCACAGAAACCCCGACCTACGACCCTCTGAGCAGGCATTATGCCAGGTCAGGCGGGAAATGGCTCCACGGCACCGCCGATGGGGTTGCGGCTTTCCAGACGCCGTTGCGTTGTACGTACAACGGCTGCTGAGACCCCTGTCGGCGGGATCTGTACCCCGGCCCGCCGGCAGGCCAAACCGTAGGGGTACGCAACAGAAGGGGTACAACATGAGCACCAACCCAACACCCGCAGAGCAGCACGACCCGTACTACACGCCGCTCAACCAGTCGGCTGACGCGAACAGGTTCAACTACCAGCAGTGGCCGACGCAGCCGCAGCCCCAGCCTCAGCCCACCAACGGCCTGGCCGTCGCCGCGCTCGTGCTCGGCATCGTGTGGGCGTTCTGGATCGGCTCGGCGCTGGCCATCGTGTTCGGCCACGTCGCGCTGGGGCAGATCAGGCAGCGTAACCAGTCCGGTAAGGGCATGGCGGTGGCCGGGCTGGTGCTCGGCTATGTCGGCGCGGGCACGTTCGCGCTGTTCGTCGTGCTGCCGCTGCTGCTGGGGGCGGGGGCATGAGATGAATCACAGCCTCCGCAAACTGCTGGCAGCCGCCTTGGCGGTGACCGCGTTCACCATCGGTTCCGCTATCCCGGCGGACGCCACCAAGCCGCAGCCCGACTCGACGAGCTACGTCGAGATGGCCCGCTACTACAAGTGCGGCGAGTACCAGAAGGGTCCGCACACGAACGGCTACCTGTACCGCACGTGGCGCGGTTACGTCCACACCGACCAACTGGTGCCGACGGCTGCGCCGTACGTCACCTGTATGAAGTGAGGTGGCGACATCATGACCGCCACCCGCGGCCGTTACGCCGCCACGCGCAATCCGCTGCCGCGCCGCCTGCTGGCCGTCGCCGCCTTGCTGGCGTTCCTGGCCGCTCTCGGGCTGGCCGGGGCGCAGGCGGTCGGGTTGGATCACCGGTCGGACACATGCTCGTCGGTGATGCCGGACAAGTCCTGCCGCTGGTTGTCATTCCTGTCCGGCGGGTGGAACGGCGACATCGGCGTGGTCAACCGGATCTACGCACAGTGAGGGGATAGAACAATGGCAGGCAGTTACAAGCACGCCGTGAATGATGCCGGTCAGTTGCGCAACTGGCGGAACATGACCATAGCGACTGAGACCCAGGGCGATGCCTACGAGACCATCAAAGAGATGTACGGCATGATCTGGTTCCTTGCGCAAGGCGATCCTGAGCGTGTCGAGCGCGCTCGACGGGATTATGTACTCGGCATCGACTTGTCGCCTGGTCGCCAAGACGAGTCGGCCATCGAGGACTGACACATGACCGACGACCGTGACCTTGTGACCCGGCAGGAGCTCGACCAGATGCACGACCTGGTGGCGTTCCTGCGCGCGTTGGCGCAGTCGGTGCCGGTGGGCGAGGCGTTGCGCCAGTGGGATGAGCAGCAGGAGGTGGGGGCGTGAGTAGTCGAACCAGGTGGGGGCCGTCGATCGATCTCAACGGATTACGTGCCGAGTTCTTGCAGTTGCTCACCGAGGATGGGCCGACGACCGACCGGCGGCGACGCGAGTATAACCAGGCCGTATTCATGCCGGATGGTCAGCCGGTCTGGTCTGAGACGACGCTCGACATGGTGATGGACAAGTTCGATCGTGCTGTGAAGCGCGTCCAGACATAGCAAAGCGGCCCGCCACCGCGTGAACGGTGACGGGCCTGTACGGCCACACATTGAAGGGAGCATGGCCGTGGATGAGAGATTACTGCCGCCGACAGCGCACACGCTAGCGGCGAGGATCGAGGACCAGTTGCGGGAGTGGAATACCCGCGACCCGGCGCGGCCCAGGTTCGAGACGCGCCGCGCCAACGAGCGGGCCTGTCGGCTGCTCGGTGACCTTATCGTGGTGCTGCAGAAGTTCCGGGACGAGTTGACCCGCGAGCTCGGCGAGTACGACGACGCGAGACGGAGAGCCTAGACAGCATAAACCGGCCCCGGCGGCGTCACTTAGGGGGTGACGTGGCCGGGGCCTTGTTGTCGGGGATCACTTGTCGCAGGCGGCTGGCCGGAATGCGGGGTCGTCGTTGCCGTGCTGGCCGGGGGCGCACTGGTTGCTGTTGCCCGGGCCGGGGACGGCGTCGGCGATCGTGGCGCCGGAGCCGAGCACGATGAGGCTGAGCGCGGCGGCGGCGATGAGGCGCTTCATGGTTTCACCTCCCCCTGTCGAGAGAAGGGGTGGACCGCCGCCCGGCTCTGAGGGGGCCGAACCGGGCGGCGGCCTTCATACCGCCGCCTGGGGGGCTCGGCGGCGTCTAGTAAAGGTGCAGCGACCCGGCGTCGATGACCGGCTTCTCCGGCGTGTCGTCCACCCGCACATACACCCGGTAGCGGCCCACGCCGGGATCGAGGGCGCCGGCGTCGGGGCCGACGAGGATCCGCGCCACCCGTGTGGTGGCGGCACTGCCGACCCACGCCCCGGCCGTCCACGTGGTGGCGTCCACCGGGGCGCTGGTGAGGATTGCGAACTCGACCGGCTGGGTGTTCAGGGTCACGTCGCTGGTGATGGTGGCTTCGACGTATTCGGTGGATTCGGCCGGGCGGGAGATGTTGGGCACTAGTCCTCCTCGAGCGCGGCGGCCCACCGAGCGGCGGGCATGGTTGCGAGCGTGCCGGCGGCGATGCTGGCGGTCCAGCGGGGCGCAGTAAGCGCCGCAGTGATGTCGATATTGCGGAGTTCGCCGACCTGCACAACCACCGATGGGACGACGGTTGTCGCGTTGACCGTTGCCGGGGTGATGAGCACGTCCCCGGTCGTGGTCACGGTCGGTGCTGGGAGGCTCGCCGTGGCCGTCACGACGCTCGGCAGGATGGTCACCGATCCGGTGACTGTCGGCGCCGCGATGGTGGTCGTTGCGGCGACTGTGGCCGCTGCGATGGTCTGCCCGGTGACGATGGCCGGGGCGCCGATGCTGACCGTTGCCGCGACGGTTGCCGGGACGACGGTTGCCGATCCGCCGGCGGACACGCCGGGCGTCGGAATCGATGCGGTCGAGGTTGTGGTGGCCGGTGAGACCGTCGAGCCTGCCGAGATCGTGACCGCTGAGACTGTGGCAGTGCCCGCCACTGCGGTCGGCGTAACCGTGGAGCTCGCGGAAACGGTCACCGCTGGCACTGTGGCGGTCGCTGAGACTACGCCAGGCTCGACCGTGGCCGAACCACCGACGGTGACTGTCGGCGCCCCTACGGACGCCACAGCGGCCACGGTGGCTGGTTGAACGGTCGACCCGGTCGACACGATTGGCGTGCCGATCGTGGCTGCGGCTGCGACGGTGGCCGGGGTTGCGGTGGCGCTGCCGCCGGCCTCGACCGTCGGCGCGCCGATGGACGCCGATGCGGAGATCGTGGTCGCGGAGACGGTGACCCCGACACTGATGGCGACGGCGGGGATGAGCGCCACGGCGAGCACCCGGGCCGGGGTTACGGTGGCGTCCCCGGAGGTTTCTGCATCGGTGGTCGCGGAGATGACCTCGGACCATTCCGACAGCTCGCGCACTGTCGGTACACCGATCGACGCCGTGGCCTGGACGGTCGTCGGGGTAACTGTGGCGCCACCGGCGTCAAGAGTCGTGCCCGTCCAGGACCGAGTCGCGTCACCCCACGTGGTGGACGACGATCCCCACGCCCCGGCCGGTGCCGGGACGATCACGGTCGGTGCTGGCACGGATGCCACCACGGCGACCACGGACGGCTCCACGGTGGCGTTGAGGACCACGCCGGAGACGGTCAGCGTCGGGGTCTGCGTATAGGAGTTGAGTGCAGCGCCACCGTTGGACACCCGCAGTTGGATCTGGTTGCCGTTGGCGACGTCGACGCCGCGGATCTGGGCGGCGAACTCGACCTCGGTGTGTTCGTTCGACATCGCCGACACGGTCGCCGCCAGCCCGTCATGTGAGCCGGAGCCGGCCTTGAATGTGCGGCCCGACCCGGCCAGCACGTTGGTGGTGGCCGTATCGTCGGTGAATTGTGCCGAGGCGACCGCCCGCACCACGCTGGAGCTTGTGGTGACCGCATTCCAGCCAGCGCCGCCCAGGTTGTACTCGAGTTGCGGGGCCAGGTTGTTGCTCTGGTTGGCGGTCGCCGTCTCCTCGACCTCGAACCGGACCCGGAAGTTGACGTCGGCGTCCTGGGACCAGTTGGCGTTGAGCAAGTGGTCCCAGGTGTTGATGTCCAGGCCGACCGTGTCGCCGCGTCCCCGGAAGTTCGCCTGTACCCAGGTCGGGTTGGTCATGGTGGTCACGACGCGCCACCTCCCCCATAGGGGAAGTCGGGATCGTCGCCGGCGCGGACGATGATGGCCTGATAGTCCTGGTCTGGGATGGTCCGGCCGAATAGCACCTTTCGCCAGCCCGGGCGGGTCAGGTAGTCCCACAATCCGAACAGATCACCGCCGACCCACATGCCCCGGCCTGGGTCCCACCAGTAGTAGTCGATCGGCACCCTGTTGGGTCGTTGTCCGCCTCCGTGGATGACGTGCCGGCCGGTGCCGTGTGGGTCCGGGTCGGCCTGTACGATCGCCTGTACGTTCAGTGCGGGCGTCATTTCGATTGTGCCGTCCTCGTCGGAGAACGTTGACCCGTCGCCGTAGTACACCCGCCACCGCATCAGCGCACCGCCCGGACGCGGTAGTCGTACTCGGTAGACGCGGCCAGGTTGATGTCGTCGTACTGAGTGCCGGTGACACCCTCCGCAACCACGACGCCGTCGCGTTCAACGTCGTAGCCGTCTGCCGCCAGCACCGCGTTCCAGTTGAGTCGGATCGCCGAGGACGACAGCGGTGTCGCGGTCAGTCCCGACGGCGGGCCCCACAGTAATGGCGTCGGGATCGTGGCCCGGGCTGCGATCACCAGCGGGAACAGCCACGCGTCCTCGTCGGTGGTGCCACCGACACCGATCTGGTCGATGCCACCGACCACCGATGACCCGACCGCGAACGCCGCAGGTACATCGCCCGCCGACACCAGCACCGACGGCACCGATGCTGCGACGGTGACGGTGACTGCGTCGATCGAGGCGTTCTCGCCGGCGGACACGTGCCGGACGCGCAGGATGCCCATCGCCCCGGCCGAGGACACGCCGGTGATGGTCAGCGCGCGGGTCGGCGCCACTGTCGGCGGCCCCGCGGTGACCGTGGCGTGCGCACTGGTCAGCCGCGCGTCGTCACCCTGGGTGGTGCCGGCGTCGAAGTCCTCGGTGATCGCGCTGGTGGTCAACCCGGTGGCGGTCAGTGATCCCACCGCGAACCCGGTGACCGAGTCGGTGCGCGCGCCGGACGGCAACACGAGATGGTCATCGGCCAGCCAGTCCGGGATGCCGACCATGATCTCGGACCAGGACGTGCCCGCGGTTTCCTCGGACAGCACGTCCAGCACGGTCTCGTATGTGCCTGCCGCACTCTTGCGAAGCACGTAGATGGCTGCGGCGAGGAAGTTGCCGTTGCCGCTGGACTGCGAGACTGTCGGTGCGGTGTCCCCGGCCTGCAGCACTCGCTCGAACGCGGTGATGCGAATCTTACCGACGTCGACCCCGGAGCCGGTGATGCCGCCCAACCCGGTGCCAGTCTGGACCCACCCTCCGGGGGTGGCCGGGGTCGTGGTCTCCGTGCGGTGCTTGGACATGACGATGATGCAGGCGAGGTCGTCGGCGGTGACCGAATAGCCGGACGGGAACGCGGACGCGACGTTGGTGGCGGCGGCAACGAACGACGTGGGCGTTCCGACCAGGGTCAGCGTCACGGCATCCCCCGATCAGGCGGTGTTGTTCCACACTCGCGGATAGCGGCTCGCGGTGACGCCGCCGCCGGAGAACCGGTGTGTCAACTCCTGATACTCGTCTCCCGGGTCGGGGTTGGTCAGCCCGCAGTTGCCGAACGGGATGACATGCCCGGTGGCCGCCGACCCGTCACCGTTGAAACCGAACAGGTTGCGGCCGTTGAAGTTCAGCCGCGCCTTACGCTCGGCGTTGCTCGCGCCGCCGTCCATCTGGATCAAGCAGTGCGAATCGTCGGTGCCGGACCAGCCGAGGATCTGGCAGTTCGTCATCGCGATCTTGTGCTGGACGATGACCTCGGTGTTGTCGATCGTGCACTTGACGATCCCCCGCTTGCCGGCGTTCTCCGACGCGCCGGCGATCTGCTCGGACAGGCCGCCGGACTCGAAGTGGACCGAGTCGAAGTGCGCCATCACGTAATGCGTGTTGTTCGTGCCCTCGACCGCGTGGACGCCGCCGTCGAAGTGGGCGAACCCGTCGGCGGCGTTGGCCAGCGTCACATCCCAGGCGTCCCACGTCACGTCGCGGATGCTCACGAACGTCTGCGAGGCGATCTTCATGTAGAGCCCGTACCCGGCGATACGGTCCCACCGGCCACCGCGAATCCAGAAGTTCGTCGCGCCCAGTCCCTCGCAGGAGATGGCGTTCCCGGTGAACGCGCCCATGTGAACTTCGTCCAGGCCGGTGCCCGAGTCGATCTTCGCGTTGTTGGCGCCGGACGGTCCGAACCGGATCGCCGTCGCCGCGATGTTCCGCCCGGCGAACCGCATGTTACGGAACAGCGAAGCCTGGATGTTGTTGCCGCTGGCCTCCGAATTGAACATGATCCCGTCGGTCGCGCCGTCCCACACCACGTTCGGCTGGTTCACCACGTGGTTGAAGCCCATCGAGCCGACGCCCCACGTCCACACCGACTGACGCGACTGGTCCGGCTGGCAGTCGATCGTGTCGGTGATCCGGTAGGTGCGGCCGGCGGGGAACACCACGACGCCGAACCCGCCGTCAGCCTGGGCTGCGGTGTAGGCGGCCTGGATGGCCGCGGTGTCGTCGGTGCCGCCGCCGACGGTATGGTTCGAGTCGCCGATCGCGCCGTAAGTCAGCACGTTGTGGCCCTGGAAGTCGGTGCCGCCGAGGAATAGCCGCTTGTCGACGATCTGCGCGGCGGTGACCGTGGTGCCGGTGGTGAACCCGTTGGGCACGTACACGGTCGCCAGGACGGTCCGCGACGACGGGACGGACGGCAGCATCGGCACCGCCGCCGGGGTGCCCACGACGGCCGCCTTGGTGCCGACGTTGTCGACGGTTATCAGGTCGACGCGGTCGCTGCCGGACGAGTTCGCGGTCAGCGCCACGTTGCCGGAGACAATGTTGACGTAGACGCCGTCGACGACGGCGATGCCCGCCGCCACTGACACCGAACCGTTCGCCGCGCCCGTGGTCGTCACCGCACAGCCGCTCGATATGCCGGAGCGGAAGATCCCGGCGGCGATGATGTCAAAGTCCGTCTCGGTGACACGCGCCTGCCCCGGGTATGTCAGACCGGCAACGTTCGGGATCTTGAAGGCCATCAGGACTCCTAGCCGATCTGGACGAAGACCCGGTCCAAGCCGTTGATCGGCGTCCGGGTCGACGTGAATGTGGCCGGAGCCGAGGACTGCCCGGTCTGGACATAGCCGGACCACACCACGTTGGCGATGGCGATGGTCGTCGCGCCGATACCATGCAGCCCGCTCGAGCAGCCGGACAGCACCGATGTCGCCGTTAGGGTCAGCGTGCCGATCCAGCGCACGCCGCTGACATTCTCGGCCGCGAACGTCTCGGACTTCACCCCGGTCGTCGTCGTGTCCAGCGCAGAGGTCGCCTTCTGCAACGTCGTCGGGTACGAGCTGGTCCCGTTGTCGTTGTAGATCAGCAGCGTCTTAGTGGCGCCGGCGGTGCCGCCCGTGGCGACGTTGATGCCCAGGCCGGTGACCGTGGTCCCCGGTGGGAAGTCCATCCGGAACAGCCGCACGTCGCCGACCGAGTTGGTCTGAGACGAGATGGCCGCCATGAACGGCGGCGAATACCACAACCCCGAGCCGAACTGGTGCTTGAGCCCGCCGGTGAGCGTGGCCAGCGCAACGATCTCGTCGGCCTGCTTCTGCTCAAGCGTCACATGGCTTGGCGCCGATAGCGGGTCGGTGGACGTGCCCACCATGCTGGAGAAGTCGGGGACGACACCGGGATATTGAGCAGCCACTACGCTCCTCCCACTAGATGGGCGCCGCCGGCGAGGGATACCCCGACCACGAACGCCGGGCCGATCAGGCCTGGTATCGGTGTCGGGCGATGCTTGGGCCGGTGGCGCATGACCGCCACGCCAGCCAGGCCGAG
>Ga0214472_10007522_pt1 | contig 11395 bp, 15 predicted proteins | sample RVTome_6_FD_207662 | JGI IMG/M metagenome (GOLD analysis project Ga0214472, IMG submission 207662) | Soil microbial communities from uranium-contaminated site in the Upper Colorado River Basin, Wyoming, United States - RVT140D175 | ecosystem: Environmental > Terrestrial > Soil > Contaminated >...
CCCGAGCAGCATCCGCTCGATCTGGAATTCGTCGAATGGGCCCGTCAACACGCTGCTCGTTATGCTCCTCTTGCTGGTGATCATCGCGGTGGTCGTGTTTGTGGAACAGTCGCAGCGCCGCATCCCAGTGCAGTACGCCAAGCGAGTGGTGGGGCGCAGAACGCTCGGAGGCTCGTCGACGTACATCCCGATCAAGATCAACATGGCGGGAGTGATCCCGGTCATCTTCGCGTCGTCGCTGCTCACGCTTCCGCAGGTGATCTCGCAGTTCTCGGGCAACGACCCAGCCGGGTGGGTGATCTGGATGCGCGATAACCTCGCGAACCCCAGCGCCCCGCCGCACATCGCCCTGTACATCCTGTTGATCATCTTCTTCGCGTACTTCTACACGGCCATCACGTTCAACCCGGACGAGGTCGCCGACAACATGAAGAAGTACGGCGGGTTCATCCCCGGCATTCGCCCCGGCAAACCCACGGCAGACTTCCTCGATTACGTGCTGTCCCGCATCACCGCGGCCGGCTCGCTCTATCTGGCGATCGTGGCGCTCGCGCCATTGCTTGCCTTCGTTGCCATGGGTGTCAATACGAACATTCCGTTCGGCGGAGCATCTGTGCTGATCCTCGTCGGCGTCGGCCTCGATACCGTGAAGCGGATCCAGTCGCAACTCGAACAGCGGCACTACGAAGGGTTCCTGAAATAAATGCGAGCGATTCTCCTCGGGCCACCCGGTGCAGGCAAGGGCACGCAGGCCGCCCGCCTCGCGGAGCGCGTCGGCGTGCCCGCCATCTCTACGGGTGACATCTTCCGCGCGAACGTCAATGGCGGCACGGAACTGGGCCGCACGGCGCAGGAGTACATGTCCGCGGGAGCGCTTGTCCCCGACGAGGTGACGAACGCCATGGTGCGTGATCGCCTGGCACAGGACGACAGCGCCGCCGGCTTCCTTCTCGACGGCTACCCTCGAAACACCGAGCAGGCGGTAGAGCTCGACACGATGCTCGCGGACCTCGGAGTCGCTCTCGACGCCGCGATCGAAATCACGGCCGACTTCGACGAGGTCACGAATCGGCTGCTCAGGCGTGCCGAGATCGAGGGCCGCGCCGACGACACCGAGCCCGTCATCCGCAAGCGACTCGAGGTCTACTCGGCGTCGACGGCACCCCTGACCGCGTTCTACGACGGCAGGGGACTGCTCGTGCAGGTTGACGGACTTGGAGCAATCGACGAGGTGACCGACCGCCTGGTCTCCGCGCTCTCCTCCTGATGGCCGAACGGATCGAATACAAGACGCGCGAGCAGATGCGCGTGATGGCCCGTGCTGGGGTCGTCGTGGAGGCCGCGCTCGATGCCGCCGCCGCCGCAACCATCGTCGGCGCCACCACCCGCGAGATCGACGCGGCCGCTGCGCGGGTCATCGCCGACGCGGGAGCCACCTCGAACTTTCTTGGGTACCACGGCTACCCCGCGACCACGTGCATCTCGGTCAACGACGAAGTGGTGCACGGCATCCCAGGAAACCGGGTGATCGCCGACGGCGACGTCGTGTCGATTGACTGTGGGGCCATCGTCGACGGTTGGCACGGCGACAGCGCACTCACCGTGATCGTCGGCTCGGCCGATCCCGCGGATGTCGCCCTCGTGGACGCGACGCGACGCTCGTTGTGGGCCGGAATCGCGGCCCTCGCGTCGGCCACCCGACTCGACGAAGTGTCGGCCGCCATCGAGGACGTGGCCCTGGACGCCGGCCTGCATCCGCTCGAGGGATACGTCGGCCACGGCATCGGCACCGCCATGCACCAGGCTCCCGAGGTGCTCAACTATCGGACGCGTGGCAGGCATCCGCGGGTGAAGCCGGGGCTGTGCGTGGCCATCGAGCCGATGTTTGTTCGCGGCACCGGCGACTCGGAGGTGCTCGCGGACGACTGGACGGTGGTGTCCGCCGACGGGAGTCGCGCCGCGCACTGGGAACACTCGATCGCCGTGCACGATGGTGGCATCTGGGTTCTCACGGCGACGGACGGCGGAGCGACGGAACTCGCTGTTCACGGCGTCGTTCCCGTCGCTGTCGAATAGGTCACATCGCCCCCACAGGTGACGCACCTGGTACGTACCATGTGCGTAGCAGCAACGACGTCGACCCGTCTTCATGAGCGCGTCGAGGCGCCGATCGTCGGTGCCGCGCTCGAAAAAGAGGCAACACATGGCACGCGGATTCAATTACGCACCGGGCGCGAGTGACGAGGTCGCCGAGGCCCGGCAGCCGGACGTGCAACGGGCACGGCTCGTCGTTTTCGCGCAGAGTAAGAATGCCGTGGTCCGAGCCACCATTGCCGGCCGCGACGACTGCCCGCTGGGGCTGATGGTGACCCTCGCGCACGACGGCACGCCGGACGTCAGGGCCGCGGTGGCCGGAAATCCGATCACCCATGGAACGGTCATGGAGTTTCTGGCCACCGATCGGTCTGTCACCGTGCTCCTCGCCCTAGTGGCGAACCCGTCCCTGTCGAGCGACCTCGTCTCCGAGCTCGCCCTCCACAAGAAGGCCGACGTACGCGCGGCCGTAGAGCGGAGACTCGCCTCGGGCATGCGTGCCCTTGGTGACGGGGCGCGAGAGGACTCTCACAATCCCGAATTGGCCGAGCATGTGGCGCCGCTGCCGTTGGCCGTGCCGGGAACGGCGCGCCGCTCAACTACGCAGCTCTTCTCGCGCGTATCGTTGTAGCCACAGGGTCAATGCTTGCCGGGTGACTTGAGTGTGCAGAATGTCGGATTCCTCACATGAAGTCGCTTGTGCCCCGCTATTTTCCTTACGATGCTAGACAGCAGCACACGGCGGGCTGCTGAAGGGGAGTTAATCGTGGGACTTTCTCCGGCACGAGGTGCATCAGAGGACATTGCGCGCGCGCAGGATCCCGAAATCGTGGGCACAGATCTCTTGTCGCTCGCCGTTCACCGGGATCCCGAGGTGCGAGCGACGGTGGCGGCGCGCACCGATTGCCCTCCCGGCGCACTGATCTCGCTCGGCTACGATCACTCGCCCGACGTGCTGCTGGCACTCATCCGCAATCCGCGCACGCCGTCGTCGGTCATTCGCAGACTCGGCGACAATCGGCTGATGCCGATCGCCGACGCCGCCATTCAGCGCCTCAGCAACACCTACCGCTGAGAACCCGCGAGACCCCCGCGCGACGCGCACGTCGCCCGCCCGGTCTGGCTTCCCCGGAAGCTGTTTGAGGGGGCCCGAAGTATGCCGTATAGTTGTCGGTCGGGCGTTTTTGCGCGCCCGAAACCCTGTCAATCAACGTTAGCGGAGTTCATGGCCAAGAAAGACGGCGTCATTGAGGTCGAGGGCACCGTGGTCGAGGCATTGCCGAACGCGTCGTTCCGAGTGGAACTGTCGAACGGTCACCTCGTCCTCGCCCACATCTCAGGGAAGATGCGTCAGCACTACATCAGGATCCTCCCCGAGGACCGCGTGGTGGTGGAGCTCAGCCCTTATGACCTGTCCCGCGGCCGCATCGTCTACCGCTACAAGTAACTCGTTGCCGACGCACACCCAGCGTCAACAGCGTCGTCAGCGAAGGAAAGAACCATGAAGGTTAAGCCAAGCGTCAAGCCCATCTGTGACAAGTGCAAGGTGATTCGCCGAAATGGCCGCGTAATGGTCATTTGCGAGAACCTGCGCCACAAGCAGCGTCAAGGCTAGACACCCACAGAAGACCTCGTTCAGGCACCGAAAGGAACCCTCGGCTCGGAGGCCGAGGCCCGCACGCTATCCCGCGGGAAGCCTGAGCGTTAGACCTCCGATTACCACTGGAGTACATACACACATGGCACGCATTGTCGGCGTCGATCTCCCGCGCGAGAAGCGCATGGAGATCGCGCTCACCTACATCTACGGCATCGGCCGTACCCGTTCCCACCAGATCCTCGCCGCCACCGGCGTGAGCCCCGATCTTCGCGTCAAGGACGCCGGCGACGACGAGCTCGTCGCCCTCCGCGACTACATCGAAGCGAACTTCATGGTCGAAGGTGACCTCCGCCGCGAGGTCCAGGGCGACATCCGTCGCAAGATCGAGATCGGCAACTACCAGGGTCTGCGCCACCGTCGTGGCATGCCGGTCCGTGGCCAGCGCACCAAGACCAACGCGCGCACCCGCAAGGGACCCAAGAAGACCGTCGCCGGAAGGAAGAAGTAAGCCATGGCTGCTCCCGTACGCAAGCCGCGCAAGAAGCTCAAGAAGACCGTCGCGCACGGTCAGGCCCACATCAAGTCCACCTTCAACAACACGATCATCTCGATCACCGACCCCTCGGGTGCGGTCGTCTCGTGGTCGTCCTCCGGTCAGGTCGGCTTCAAGGGCTCGCGCAAGTCGACGCCCTACGCCGCTCAGATGGCCGCCGAGGCCGCCGCTCGTCGCGCGCAGGACGCTGGCATGAGCAAGGTCGACGTGTTCGTCAAGGGCCCCGGCTCCGGCCGCGACACCGCGATTCGCTCACTGACGGCCGCCGGCCTCGAGGTGACCTCCATCAAGGACGTCACCCCGCAGGCGCACAACGGATGCCGTCCGCCCAAGCGTCGCCGCAACTAGTTCGAGGGCGCCGTCCGGCGCCTCTTGGTCGTGGGGCCGATGCCCGTCATCGGTCCCGCGACCGCACCCCTAACTTCAGACTCTGACCCCCGCCGGACCGATACCGGAGGGGAACCCTCGAGCATCAAATAGCGGATGCTCGGAAAGGAAAAACCGTGCTCATCGCACAGCGTCCCACACTGACCGAGAAGGTCATTTCGGACAACCGCTCACAGTTCTCCCTCAAGCCGCTCGAGCCGGGCTTCGGCTACACCCTTGGCAACTCCCTGCGCCGCACCCTGCTGTCGTCGATCCCTGGCGCGGCGATCACCTCGGTGCGCTTCGAGGGCGTGCTCCACGAATTCACGACCATCGAGGGCGTGAAGGAGGACGTGACCGAGATCCTTCTGAACCTCAAGAACCTCGTGGTGTCGTCTGAGAATGACGAGCCCGTCGTGATGTACCTGCGGAAGTCGGGTTCCGGCGCCGTCACCGGCGCGGACATCGCCCCGCCGGCCGGCGTGGAGATCCACAACGCCGACCTGCACATCGCGACCCTGAACTCGAAGGCGAAGTTCGAGGTCGAGCTGACCGTCGAGCGCGGACGCGGCTACGTGCCGGCCGCCCTGAACAAGAGTTACGACGCCGAGATCGGTCAGATCCCTGTCGACTCGATCTACTCGCCCGTGCTCAAGGTCACCTACAAGGTCGAGGCCACCCGCGTGGCCCAGCGCACGGACTTCGACGAGCTCATCATCGACGTCGAGACCAAGTCGTCCATCTCCGCCCGCGACGCCCTGGCGTCGGCCGGTTCCACCCTGGTGGAACTCTTCTCGCTCGCGAAGGGCCTGAACGAGCTGGCCGAGGGCATCGAGATTGGCCCGTCGGACACCGACGAGTCGCTCGAGGAGGACTACAACCAGCCCATCGAGGAGCTGAACCTCACCCAGCGCTCGTACAACTGCCTGAAGCGCGAAGGCATCCACACCGTCGGCGAGCTCACCGCTCGCTCCGAGGCGGACCTGATGGACATTCGCAACTTTGGTCAGAAGTCGATCACCGAGGTCAAGGACAAGCTTGCCGAGTTGGGCTTCTCGCTCAAGGACGGCGGCATCGAGTATGACGGCAGCTCCGCGGCTGGCGTCTACTTCTCGGGCAGCGAAGACTAACAAGGAGAACCACGCATCATGCCTACCCCCACCAAGGGAGCCCGCCTCGGCGGAGGCCCCGCGCACGAGCGTCAGATCCTGGCGAACCTGTCGCAGAGCCTCTTCGAGCACGGCCGCATCACGACCACAGCGGCAAAGGCCAAGCGCCTTCGCCCCCACGCAGAACGCCTCATCACGATTGCGAAGCGCGGCGACCTCGCCTCGCGACGCAAGCTCCTCGGCACCATCCCCGATAAGGGCGTCGTCCACAAGCTCTTCACGGAGATCGCACCCGGCTTCGCCGACCGTGAGGGTGGCTACACCCGCATCACGAAGGTCGGCTTCCGCAAGGGCGACAACGCGCCGCTCGCGGTGATCGAGCTCGTCGAATTCGGTACGCCTGCGAAGAAGGCCGTCTCGAAGGAGGCCGAGAAGGCCACCAAGAAGGCGGCTCCGAAGAAGGCCGCACCGAAGGAGACCGCACCCGCGGTCGCTGCGGAGGAGGTCGTCGAGACCGCCGACGTGGACGAGGTCGTCGAGACCGCCGACATGGACGAGGTCGTCGAGACCGCCGACGTGGACGAGGTCGTCGAGACCGCCGACGTGGACGCAGAGGCGCCCGCCGTGGTCGCCGACGAGGACGCCAAGTAGCGCTTCACCCATCATCGAGACGGACCCCATGACCGAGCTGAATGGCCAGGTCGTGCGGGTCCGTCTCGATTTTGCGTACGACGGCACCGACTACGCCGGATGGGGGATCCAACCGGGCCTCAGGACCATCCAGGGCGTCATGGAGGCCGGGCTCGCACGCATCGTCCGCTTCGGCGAGCCGCCGCGTGTAATCGTCGCCGGCCGTACCGACGCCGGCGTGCACGCGCGCGGGCAGGTCGCACATGTGGACATCGACGTACGCACATGGGAACGCATGCCCGGGCACTCGAGGCGGACGCCAGGGCAGAGCCTCGTCCGTCGCCTCAACGGGGTGCTCCCGGCGGACATCAATGTCGTGACCGCCGAGATCGCCGCACCCGGGTTCGACGCCCGGTTCTCGGCGCTCGGCCGCCGCTACGCGTATCGCGTGTGCGACGACGTGCGCCTGCGAGACCCCCTCACCCGCCGATACGTCCTGTGGCACGACCCGCTCGATGTCGACGCACTCTCCGTCGCGTCATCCGCGCTCACCGGGCTCCGCGACTTCGCCCCATTTTGTCGGCCGCGCGACGGCGCGACGACGATTCGCGAGCTGACGGAGTTTTCGTGGGAGCGGGTCAGGAGCGGCCCGGACACGGGCCTCGTGGTGGCGAAGGTCGAGGCCGACGCGTTCTGCCACTCCATGGTGCGGTCGCTCGTCGGAGCGGTGCTCGCGGTAGGCAAGGGTCGTCGTGACTCGGCCTGGTTGGCGGACGTCGTCGCAACGCAGGGGCGCTCGCACGCGGTCAAGGTCGCGCTCGCACACGGACTCACCTTGGAAGAGGTGAGGTACCCCGCAGACGAGGATCTGGCACTGCGCGCGCGGGTGACGAGGGACAAGCGTTCGCTGGATTGACCGAGTGCGCCCGGCGCCGGTATGCTTGACCCTCGTTGTGCGTTCCACGGGGACAGGCGCCATCCAGTCTCTGTCGCAGGAACCGCCGACCGATGCTTCGCGGTGATTCGTCACCGCTCACCACTGAAGGAAAGAAGAAGGCTTCACAGTGCGCACGTTTACTCCCAAGCCGGGCGATATCACCAACACGTGGTTCGTCATCGACGCTACTGACGTGGTCCTTGGACGTCTGGCCTCCCAGGCCGCTTCGCTGCTCCGCGGCAAGCACAAGGCGACCTTTGCCCCTCACGTCGACGGCGGTGACTTCGTCATCGTCATCAACGCCGAGAAGGTCGCCCTCACCGGCGCAAAGCTCACCGACAAGATGGTCTACCGCCACTCGGGCTACCCGGGCGGCCTCAAGACCATCCCGATTGGTGAACTGATCGAGAAGAACCCGCAGCGCGTGATCGAGAACGCGGTCAAGGGCATGCTGCCCAGGACCAAGCTCGGCGCCCAGCAGCTGACCAAGCTCAAGGTCTACGCCGGCCCGGAGCACCCCCACGCCGCGCAGCAGCCGCAGGCGTTCGAGATTTCGCAGGTTGCGCAGTAGCGCGGACAAGGATTGATGACAGTGGCAGACACGACCGAGACCGTCGAGACGACCGACGACGCCCCCACCGAGTACACCTCCGAGACCGCGCCCGTGCGCGGCAAGGGGTCCTCGACGATTGAGCCTGGTGCCGGCCTCGGCCGCCGCAAGGAGGCCGTCGCCCGCGTCCGCCTGGTGCCCGGCACCGGCAACTGGACCATCAACGGTCGCGAGCTCGACAACTACTTCCCCAACAAGGTGCACCAGCAGCTCGTGAACTCGCCGTTCACGCTCCTGGACATTGAGGGGAAATTCGACGTCCACGCCCGCATCCACGGTGGTGGCCCCTCGGGCCAGGCAGGGGCGCTGCGCCTGGGTGTCGCTCGCGCACTCAACGCGATCGACGAGACCACGAACCGCGCCGCCCTCAAGAAGGCTGGCTTCCTCACCCGCGACGCCCGCGTGGTCGAGCGCAAGAAGGCCGGTCTCAAGAAGGCCCGCCGCGCCCCGCAGTACTCCAAGCGCTAAGTTCGGGCGCATGGCGCGCTTGTTCGGCACGGACGGTGTGCGTGGCGTCGCGAATCGCGACATCACCGCGGAACTTGCCGTCGACCTTGCCGTCGCTGCGGCGCACGTGCTCGCCGAGCGCGGCGAGTTCTCCGGGCATCGACCTCGAGCCGTCATCGGCCGCGACACCCGCATCTCTGGTCAATTCCTTAGCGCGGCGGTCGCTGCCGGCCTCGCGTCGGCGGGAATTGATGTGCTCGACGTGGGCGTGCTTCCCACACCCGGAGTCGCCTACCTCACCGGCGCGACCGATGCGGACCTGGGTGTCGTCATTTCGGCGAGCCACAACCCGGCGCCCGACAACGGCATCAAGTTCTTCGCTCGCGGCGGTCACAAGCTCGACGACGCGGTCGAGGAGGCCATCGAGGCCCGCTTCGGCGAGCCGTGGGACCGACCCATCGGCGCGGGCGTCGGCACCATCACCGACGCCGCACGACTGTCGTCCGAGTACGTCGACCACGTGGTGAGCGCCGCAGCTTCATTCGCGGGCGTGGACTCCCCACTCGCGGGCGTATCCGTGGTCGTGGACGCCGGTCACGGCGCCGCGAGCGTCGTCGGCCCAGCCGCGCTGCATGCCGCCGGCGCGGAGGTCCACGCGATCAACGTCAGCCCGGATGGCCTCAACATCAACGATGGCGTGGGCTCCACTCACCTCGGCGCCGTCAGCGCGGAGGTCATCGCGCGCGGCGCCGACTTCGGAGTCGCGTTCGACGGCGATGCCGACCGCTGCTTGGCCGTGGATCACACCGGCGAGGTCGTGAACGGGGACCAGATCATGGGTCTCCTGGCGATGGCCATGAAGAATTCGGGAGCGCTCTACCACGACACGCTCGTTGCAACGGTGATGAGCAATCTGGGACTGCACCGCGCCATGCGGGCCGCCGGCGTGACGGTAATCGAAGCCGCCGTCGGCGACCGCTACGTGCTCGAGGCGATGCGCGAGGGTGGCTACACCCTCGGCGGAGAGCAGTCGGGCCATGTCATCCTGTCGGACTACGCGACCACGGGCGACGGAGTTCTATCTGCGCTAGTGCTGGGCACCCAGGTCGCGGCCCACGGACCTCTGGCGGATCAGTGCGCAGGCATAGACACGCTTCCGCAGGTTCTCGTCAACGTCCCGAACGCCGATCGTTCGCGCGTCCACACCGACCGCGAGCTGGGAGAGGCCGTCGCCGCCGTGCGGTCGGAACTCGGGACCGAGGGACGCGTGCTGCTGCGTCCGTCGGGCACCGAGCCGCTCGTGCGCGTGATGGTTGAGGCCACGTCGGCCGAGGAGGCACAGCGCCACGCGGACACTCTCGCGGCTGTCGTTCGTGATCGGCTCGGCCTGTGACGCGGTTGTGGAATTGGATCGTCCACTTCTCCTCGTATATTGAGGGCGCGGTGCTCAACGCCACGGAGTCGTTCTGGATTTTCGCCTGGGTGTTCGGTCTTGCATTCACGGACGCAATCTTCCCCGTGGTGCCGTCGGAGTCGATCGTCATTGCCACCGCCACCGCGGGCGCCCAGACGGGTGTGCCGTGGCTTCCCGGCATCTGGATCGCTGCGGCCACGGGGGCGTGGTGCGGCGATCAGATGACGTACCTCATCGGCTCGCGGATCAAGTTGCGTGAGTTCCGGATGTTCCGCAACCCGCGGGGCCAGCGCACCCTCGACTGGGCAGACCACTCGCTCAAGCACCGCGGAACGGCATTCATCATTGCGGCACGGTTCATCCCGTTCGGGCGCGTCGCGGTTAACCTGACGGCGGGGGCGCTTCGGTACCCGCGACGCCGCTTCATGGTTGTCGACGCCATCGCCGTCGCCATCTGGGCTTCGTACGGCATCGCGCTGGGCGCGATCGTGGGCACCGCGATTCCCAACCTGCTGGTGTCCGTGCTCATCGGTGTCGTCGGTGGCGTGGCGATGGGCTGGGCAATCGACAAGATTCTGGCCCGTTTCGGTGTCGCGGTTCCTGACGACGCCGTCACCGATCGGGCTCCTGCCGGGGGCCTCGACGGTGAACCTGCGGCCCCGGACCACGGCACGGTGGCTGGCGCTGACACCGACAGCTAGCGCCCGTGTTGCTCCCGTGAGCGCTGCGCGCTGTCCCGCCCCGTCGTCGACCGCGTTCGCGGCCGTCGCCGAGCGCGCTGGCAGTGCACCAGTGCATCTCTTGGGGCACATGAGAGCACTCATGTACTTCCACGGCGCTCGCGGGAGGCGCTGGCCGCCAGGGTGCGGGCCGCTGGAGGCGCTGGCCGCCACGGCGCTCGCGGACCGCGCCGACGCCAGGCCGAGCGCAAGCCTCAGAGTTTGCGGAGCCTGACCGACTCGACCTGATGGTTCTTACCCTTCGTGAGGATGATGGTCGCCCGCGATCGGGTGGGCGCGATGTTCCGCACCAGGTTGGGCGCGTTGATCGTGTCCCAGATCTGCCCGGCGCGGTCGACCGCCTCTGCATCGGACAGGTCGGCGTACGCGTGGAAGTACGCGTCCGGCTTCGAGAACGCGGTGCGGCGCAGCTCCAGGAACCGCTCCACGTACCAACGCCTGACATCGTCTGGGAGGGCATCCACGTAGATCGACACGTCGAAGTAGTCGCTTACCGCGTGCGCGGCCGCGCCGGGCTTGCGCGCTACCGGTGGCTGAAGGACGTTGAGACCCTCAACGATCAGGATGTCGGGACGTCTCACCACGGTGGACTCGCCAGGAATGATGTCGTACGTCACGTGGGAGTACACGGGGGCCGCAACGTCCGTTGCACCAGACTTGACCTGCCAGATGAAGCGGCGCAGGGCGGCCCGGTCGTATGACTCGGGGAAGCCCTTGCGCTCGAGGAGGCCCCGCTCCTCGAGCACCGCGTTGGGGAGTAGAAATCCGTCGGTGGTGACGAGCTCGACATGAGGGGAGCCGGGCCACCGGGCCATGAGCTCGCGCAGCACGCGCGCGGTCGTGGACTTGCCTACCGCGACCGAACCCGCGATGCCGATGACGAACGGCGTGCGAT
>Ga0214472_10007524_pt1 | contig 11394 bp, 8 predicted proteins | sample RVTome_6_FD_207662 | JGI IMG/M metagenome (GOLD analysis project Ga0214472, IMG submission 207662) | Soil microbial communities from uranium-contaminated site in the Upper Colorado River Basin, Wyoming, United States - RVT140D175 | ecosystem: Environmental > Terrestrial > Soil > Contaminated >...
ACAGGAGGTCAACCAATTGTCGATCGATATCTGAGCGGCCCCGCCCACAACTATCCGGGTTCTTTTAGCGAGGTGTGGGATAATTCTTCAATTGCCTCATTAATATCAATATTTATATTAGATTATCTCCGTTGCGGAAAGGTTGACATTTCTGCCGGGAATCTAGCAAATACGCGACTTCGAGGGACGTAAACCCAACATTGCCATGGTCAATAATAGGTAATTTTATACCTACTAATGTGTAAATTTTTATCGAAATCGAGCAATTTACTTGACCTTTCCGCAACGGAGTTAGATTATATTTCACATTTCTAATGCATTATTTAGTACTTTTTCATTTACGCAGTTAAAATAAGGTTTACATGTATCAAAAATTATGATAATATCAACCTATTATTCACAATATATAGTTTTAACATACTGAATTTCATAATGACAATATATTCATGTTGTCTAAGCAGATTGTTTAATCAATCGTATTCGTAGAACAGATCGGATGTCATTCATGATTGACGGTCTATCCCTGGGGAAGAGAGGGTGGATTTTTACGAGCTGCTTGACCAGGTTGTCGACCTTCTCCGTAACAGGGGACGGGTATCCTATCGGGCATTGAAACGCCAGTTCAACTTGGATGACGACTACCTTGCAGACTTGAAGGTCGAAATCATCAAGGTCCAACAACTCGCTGTAGACCAAGACGGTGAGATGCTAGTCTGGGCTGGCAAAACTGAAGGCACCACCGTATCAGTCTTGCAACTCGCCCAGACAGCAGAACCCTCCCCAGTCCAGCAAGACCCATCCACCCCAGTCGAATCTCCACCACCAGAACCACCTACCCTAAATGCCGAACGCCGCCAGCTTACTGTGATGTTCTGCGACCTAGCGGATTCCACCAAGCTTTCTGGCCAATTAGACCCCGAGGACCTACGGGAGGTCATCCGTGCCTATCAGGAGACAGCAGCAGGCGTGATCCAGCGTTATGCCGGGAACATTGCACAATACCTTGGGGATGGGCTTCTGGTCTACTTTGGTTGGCCACGAGCGCATGAGGACGATGCCCAGCGATCCGTCCATGCGGGATTGGGCATACTCGAGGACATGGGCGACCTCAACACGCGCTTGGAGAAGGAAAAAGGCGTCCAGCTTGCCGTGCGTATTGGCATCCACACGGGTCCGGTGGTGATTGGGGAGATGGGAGGGGGTGGCAGGCATGAGAACCTGGCGACAGGTGAAACCGTTAACATTGCCGCACGCCTCGAAGGGTTGGCTGCACCCAATACCGCGGTGATCAGTCAGGTGACGGCACGCCTGGTGCAGGGTGCGTTCGAGCTTCAAGACCTGGGACCCCAGACGCTTAAAGGCGTGGCGAAACCCTTGCAAGTGTTCCGAGTGTTTGATCCCATGGCGATACACGATGACGAGACAGCTGCGGTCGGTGTTCCCTTCTTGGTGGGACGCGAGGAGGAAGTCGGGTTGCTGCGGCGGCGCTGGGAGCAGTCGAAAGAGGGCCTGGGACAAGTGGTCTTGCTCAGTGGCGAGGCGGGAATTGGCAAATCGTCCCTGCTGGCCACGGTGCGTACCCAGGTGGTAGACGAGGGATACACGCGTATCGCCTTTCGCTGTTCACCGTATTATACCAACAGTGCCCTGTTTCCCGTGATCACGCATCTGGAGCATAAATTTGGTTTTAATCGTGACGATAGCCCCGCCGACAAGCTGGACAAACTCGAACAGGTCCTGCGGACGACAAGCCTATCTCTGGATGAAGTGGTGCCCCCATTGGCCACTCTTCTTTCCGTGCCCCTTGATGACCGCTATCCGGCTCTAGCATTGTCCCCCCAGCAGCAGCGGCAACAGACGCTCGATACCCTGGTAGGGTGGTTGCTGGCAGAAGCTGATCGCCAACCGCTGCTAGCCGTATGGGAAGATTTGCACTGGGTCGATCCTTCCACCCAGGAGCTGCTAGGGCTGCTCCTGGAGCAGACGCCGAGGGTGCCGATGCTGAGCGTGCTGACATTCCGTCCGGATTTTTCCCCCGATTGGCCCGCGTATTCGCATCTGACGCCGATCACCCTCAACCACCTGGAGCGCCCGCAGGTCGAGGCGCTGATTATGCACCTGGCAGGTGACAAGACACTGCCGGAGGGAGTGGTCGAACACATCGTCATCAAGACGGACGGCATACCCATGTATGTTGAAGAGCTGACCAAGATGTTTCTGGAGTCTGACCATCTGCGGGAAGAGACGGACGCTTATGTGCTGACCAGGCCACTCAGCACCGTGTCGATACCCGACACCTTGCAGGATTCGTTGATGGCAAGGCTGGATCAACTGAGCGCCGCCAAGGAGATTGCCCAACTGGGTGCCGTGTTGGGACGGGAATTTACCTATGAGATGCTCCAGGCCATCTCACCTCAGGACGAAAAGACCGTGCAGGCAGGGCTGGCGCAGCTAGTGGAAGCGGAGATGCTCTACCAACGGGGGCGGCCACCACGCGCCAGATACATCTTCAAACACGCCTTGATCCAGGATTCAGCGTATGCCTCATTGCTTCGAAGCACGCGGCAGCAGATGCATCAGCGTATTGCCCAGGCTTTAGAGAAGCAGTTTTCCGAGATGGCGGAGGAGCAGCCTGAGCTACTGGCGCATCACTACACAGAGGCGGGCTACCCGTCCCAGGCGATACCCTATTGGCAGCGGGCCGGGCAGCGGGCTCGACAGCGTTCGGCCAACCGGGAAGCGATTCACCATCTCACAAAGGGAGTAGAATTGCTCGCAGCCCTCCCTCATACGACGGATCGATCTCGGCAAGAGCTTGATTTGTTAACGACTCTCGGTCCAGCCCTTATGGTGACCGGGGGCTATGGGGCTCCCAAGGTAGAACAGGTCTACACGCGTGCCCGAGAATTGTGCAAACAAGTGGGCGACCTTTCACGTCAATTCCCGATTTTGGTGGGCCTGGCGAGATTCTACATGAATCGAGGCTCGTTGCCGACAGCTCGTGACGTCGGGGAGCAGCTTTTACGTCTAGCGCAAGACATGCATGAGACACCGTTGCTGTCTCAGTCTCACTCTACGTTGGGAAGTATCATGTATTTTCAGGGAGAAGTTGCACCCGCACAACAGCACTTGGAACAGAGCCTGTCTCTGTACGAACCTCAGACGCATCCCTCCCGTGTTCTCCACTATGTATCAGACCCCCGCGTTACCAGCTCATGTATCATGGCTATGGCCCTGTGGCATCTCGGCTATCCGGACCAAGCTCTGAAAAGGAGTCATGAGGCCCTGTACCTGGCGCAAGCTTCCTCAGACCTTTCCAGCCTTGCCGCCGGCATGTACTATGTCGCCTTGCTGCACCAGTTCCGTCGGGAAACTCAGGCGACGAGAGAAAGGGCCGAAGCCGCGGTGAGGTTCTGTACTGAGCATGGTTTTGCGCTTTATTTAGCCCGGGGAACAATTATACGAGGCTGGGCCGTGGCCGCCGAGGGAGACAAACAGGAAGGCATTGCCCAGATGCGGCAGGGGTTAGCCTCTCAACACGCCACCAGTACGGGGTTGGGGGATCCGCACCGACTTGCCCTGCTTGCAGAAAGTTACGGAAACTCTGGGCAAGCGGAGGAGGGTCTGCGTATACTGGCCGAGGTGTCAATGACGGTGGGCAAGACAGGAGAGCATCGGTGGGACTCGGAACTACATCGACTCAAGGGAGAGCTTCTGGTAGCCTCGGAAGGCAAAAGACGCAGGGACGAGCATGAAGATGAAGGGTTGATAAAAGCCGAGGCTTGCTTTCATCAAGCACTCGATATCACCCGCCAACAACAAGCCAAGTCCCTAGAACTCCGCGTCGCCATGAGCCTCGCCCGACTGTGGCAATCCCAGGACAAGCGCCAGGACGCCTACGACCTGCTCGCTCCCGTATATGGCTGGTTCACCGAAGGGTTTGACACAGCGGACCTGATAGACGCTAGAGCGCTTTTGGAAGAGCTGGTGTAATAGGTGTATTCGGGTCAGCATAAGGCGAAGGGTATGCGTATTGCCATCATTGGTAGTGGGGGTGTCGGTGGCTATTTTGGCGGACGCCTAGCGCAAGCAGGGGAGGATGTGGTCTTCGTCGCGCGGGGAGACCATTTGCAAGCTCTACAAGCCCACGGACTTCGTGTGGAGAGTATCAAGGGTGACTTCATGGTCGACGCAGTGCAGGCAACTCATTCTCCATCCGAGGTGGGCATTGTGGATGTGGTCCTGCTTGGCGTGAAAGCCTGGCAAGTACCAGAGGCGGCGCAGGCGATACGTCCACTGATCGGACCTGAAACGTGTGTGGTCACCCTCCAGAATGGCCTTGAGGCCCCTGGCCAGGTAGCCGAGGTGTTGGGAGCCCAGCACGTCGTGGGAGGGTTGTGTGGACTGATCTCGTTCATCGCCGCACCGGGCCATATCCGACATACAGGCGGCGAACCATTCGTGCGGTTTGGCGAGCTGGACAACCATGTCAGTACGCGTACCGAACGGTTACGTCAGGCTTTTGAGCGCTCTGGCGTGGAGGTAGACATCCCGCCTGATATTCAGGTGGCACTCTGGATGAAGTTTCTGATTATTACCCCATGGAGCGGGATCGGTGCGGTGACACGTGCTCCGGCTGGCATATGGCGCAGTTTGTCTGAGACACGAGACATGGTAACCCAGTGTCTACACGAGGTTGACGCGGTGGCACGAGCGCATGCCGTGGCCCTACCGGAAGATGCCGTGAAGTCGACGTGGGAGCGGTATGAGACGTTACCGTCGTCGGGAACCGCCTCACTGCAACGCGATATCATGGAGAGTCGCCCCTCCGAGCTGGAGGCACAAATCGGTGCGGTGGTGCGTCTTGGGAAACAGGTTGAGGTTCCCACCCCTACGCACACGTATATATACAGGAGCCTATTACCGCTCGATCTACGCGCCCGTGGGCAGATCGAGTTCTCAATGTAACGAGGAAGGGATAGCTATCCCGGATTATTCATCGGCCTGCAAAATCGACCGGAGAAGTTGATTTTGGGGTCCAGATGAGCGACAACGCATCCGTATCCCAGGTTGATGAGGCTCTTCAATCCATCTCGTCAGGTCGTACTGACACCGTCTACATCGGTCAGATGGGTGCCATCGGGCGCACGGCATCCTGTCAGCCCCCTGAGGCCTACCTCAACGGCTTGGTAGGTGAGCCGCTTGGGCTACGGATAAGAAATTTGAAGCACGTTTTTACGCGCCTCCCGAGGTATTGTCAAGCGGGTTGAGGGTCTTGATCCCTCTCGGGTGGTCTCAGAGCCGGCCCTATCTGCCCCTCGACGTTACTCGCACCGTGAGGAGCAAACGGGTTTTGGGTCGAGCCGACGCACCTCGACCCGGTTTGGGGTCCAAAAATCCAGTCATAACCCGTGATTTAGTCAGAGGGGCACTGGTTCAGTCTGATGGGGCTATCTCTTCCCTTTTAAAATCATGACTTATGCCATTTGCATGTGGAAAATCTCACGTGCCGATAGCCGCCTCTCGATCACCCCCAATGCCACCGCTGGAACTTCTCGGGTGGTAAAATGCACGCGAATAAAATTGTGCACCACCCAATACACATGTAAAAGCCGTTGTGACCCCTGAGTGCTTTTGGCATACATATTGGTCTTACGCCTAACGGATAGGATTTTCAAACGCCATTTTAGCGCCGGCCCCGCCGGAGCACAACCCCCTTGGAATACCCCGGCGGCGATGTGGCGCATCGTCTTCACCCCGCGCCGCCGTTGGGTGGGCCAGTGACGTCGGCGGGCGTGTCGCGTACCGCACGCCAGAGATAAGGCGCTGGCGCAAGGCGCTGGGGACTGCTCCAAACGCCCTTTCTCATTTTAATTAATTTTATTTCAATAGGTTGGCTTTTGCGGAGCGCTCTCAAATGGACGAATGCGACCCGGATAGAACCGACTGCGGCCAGCGGGAGCGACGACTCCTAACCGACAACGGTTTGCCAACCAACGCAAACGAGGGCAAGAGGGTTGGGAAAAAGCACGAAAGAAGAGAAAAAGTACGTGAGAGGGCGCACGTCGGCCCTGGGGTCAACGGAACGGGCTTCAAAAGTCCCACGCAAACGCCGCTTGCTGCGCGGGCGCAATAGGTGGCGGGTCCACCGCCAGATTCAAATGACGCAGGATTTTCTGGATGACGCTTCTCTCCATAATCGCCGCGATGATCCGCAGCCTGCCCTGCTGGCACGCCGGGCAGCGTTCCATGTCAATGGCAAAAACCCGCTTGAGCAACCGCGCCCACGTCCAGTTCGGCGAGTGGTTGCGGCCTTCGGGCTCTTCTAGCCCTTGTTGGCGTGGCGTCGGAATGATGGCGCTGCGCAAGTTGCTATGCGGCGCCAAGCACCCTCCATAACGAATCAGATGCATCCGCGGCAGGGGCACCAAGGCGGCGAGTTTCTCCAACAACTCCAGCGGCGAGAGCTTGATGCCCGTGGTGCCATCGGACCAGGGGCGCGTGAAGGTGTAGAGCAGGTCGCCATCGGCATTAACGTCGAGGCGCTCCAGGGACAGCGCGCCACGGGCGGTATAGCGCAGCAGCCGTTCGAGCTCATCGCGGCGGTGGGCGGGAATATGCGTGTTGGCATGCAGGGAAAAGCCGTTGACGCTGGCACTGCGGGTCCCGCTCAGGATTGGGCTCTCGCCTTCGTCGCCAAAGCCTGAGCCAATGCGCCGCACCCGCTGCCCGGCGCGCTCGCCAAAGGCAATGCGTTGATGTACTGAGGCGGCCATCGTGCGGGCCAGCTCGGGGTCCTCGTCGCTCGCCGGATCATAGCCCGTGGGCACCACCTCCTGCGTGCCCGATTCGAGATAGCCCAGTTTGCGCAACTGGCGGATGACGCGCCGGCTGATCTTCTGCAGGACGGTAGTGATGTCCGCGTCCGTCGGGGAGACAGCGGGCCGAAAGCGCGGCTTGAGGCCGTGGGCGGCACGATCGACAAAGACGCCTTCAAGGAAGACCATGTGGTAATGCAGATTTAAATTGATTGACCCACCGAAGCGCTGCAAAAACGTCACCGAGCCGGGCTGCACGGTGGCCCGCGTGGCACCCCGTTTGACAGCTTGATTGACATAATACTGCCCGATGGTGCGACGGATAATGGTATGGACGCGGGCGGTGAGTTCTCGGGAGGGGGCCATCCAATAGCGCAGGGGAATGGGGACCGAAACGACCCACTGCCGCGTGGGCACCCATGGGATCACTTGTTCGACGAGATGGGCCGCCTGCTGCGCCATCCGCCGGCCGGCACACGACGGGCAAAAGCCTCTTTTCTTACAGCTAAACGCCAGCACCATCTGATGGGGACAGGTGTCACAGCCCAGGCGCACAAAGCCATGGGCCAGAATGCCGCATTGCAGGTTATGTCGGAGGACTAACCTTAGGCATAAAATTCCTCTCGGACATAATCGGGCAGACCCTTGGCGGTGGGATCGGCCGCGAGGGTGGCCAGAAAGGTTTCGAGATGCTCTGCGATGACCTGATAGAGGATGGTGCCACTCGGGTCTCGCGGTTGGTAAGTGGGCGTTGAACTAAACCGCTAAACGGTGGCATGTCCTACCCTGGTCGTCGTCTCAGTCTCATTCTCCAGACCTGATCTTCACTCTTCATGTTACACGATCCCGCCGATTCCGCGTTCGTCCGATCCCATACTGCGATACAGTAACTCCAAACGAGTGTCTATCGAGGCCGCCGATCTTGTCTCATGCCTTCATGGACAAAGGAGCCACTATGATCGTAAGGCCAGAGCCCTGTGAGGCTCACATGGAGCAAGCGCCTCCTGAGACCCGAAGTCAGCTTGAAATCGCCGATATCTTGCGCCGCTTTGACCCAAGTTACGCACAGACCCACTCGGTGTCGCCCTTTGAGCAGCGCATGATCGACGACCTCATCGCTTGCCGAACCGCCAGCTTGGGCGGTCATAGGGAACGCTGCGCTCAGTGCGGCTTTGAGCGGCAAGCCTACAACTCCTGTCGCAATCGGCATTGTCCTAAGTGTCAGAGCGTCACCAAGATGAGGTGGATCGAGGCCAGACGCGCTGAGCTTTTACCCACACCGTATTTTCACACTGTATTCACCTTAACGCATGAGTTGAACCCGCTGGTGTTGGGCAACAAACGGCTCTTACTCAGCCTGCTTTTTCAAAGCGCCAGTGAGACCCTGCTCGATTTTGGCAAGCGTCGTCTAGGTGGCCAACTCGGCGCCATCATGATCCTCCATACGTGGGATCAGCTGTTGAAGCCCCATTTTCACGTACACGCCTTGGTTCCTGGCGGCGCGCTGGCCGATCAAGGCCAGACCTGGAACGCCGCCAGAGCCAGCTACCTCTTTCCTGTTAAGGCCTTAAGCGAGGTCTTTCGGGCCAAATATCGCGACGGCTTAAACCGGCTTTACGTCGAGCAAGCCCTGCGCTTCACCGACGCCACGTTAGACCTCGAAGCGCCCAGGGCCTTCAAGCGTTTCGTCAAGCGCGTTTGCCAAAAGCCGTGGATCGTGTACGCCAAAGCCCCCTTTGGCAGCCCTGAGCGGACGTTAAGCTACTTGGGCCGCTATACCCATCGGGTAGCCATCTCCAACCATCGTCTGCTCGACATGCAGGGCGACCAAGTTCGCTTTACCTTTCGTAACCGGCAGCAAGGCGACCGTTCAGACATCGCGCAGCTTGACGCCCACACCTTCATCGAGCGCTTCTTAAAGCATGTCTTGCCCTCGGGATTCGTTCGCATCCGCCATTACGGCCTGCTGGCCAACCGCTGCAAAGCCTACACCTTGCCCTTATGCCGACAGGCTCTGGGAGACGTGGAGCCGCCGAGCGCGCCTGAGCCCAAAAGCGTGGCTCAGTGGATGCAACAGTGGAGCGGCATCGACATCACGCGCTGTCCGGTGTGCGGGCATCAGCCCCTGGAGCGCCATCCGTTACCCGTGGCGCTCGGTGACCCGCACAGCCGGGCCCCCCCGGCGCCGGGTCCTTAAGGCATCTTGGCAGGCGAGCGTCTCGATATCCCTCTCGGAGCAGCCGTGGCGGGTTGATCTCAAACGGCAACGGTGAGAGGAGAGGTGCGCGCAAACAGCCGACTCGACGTGGAGGGTAGCACGCCGTCATCGCTCTCAAGCCCGGCGAGTCTATCTGGTAACCCCTGCCTCAGGGATGACCAAGGGGTAACCCTGAGGCTTCCGGAGTTCATCGAGCCTCCACGCTATAAAGCAATCCCCATAGCGCCTCAAAGACCTCATCCACGCGGCTCAGTTCAACTCATCTTTTCCGTCATACGACCGAATCTCGTGGCCAAAAACCGAGTTTCTCACCCGTACGACGGAAAAGATGCTCTTCGTTACCACATTCAAACTTCCAGACGACAACAACTTCCGCGGTCACCTATGCAACCGATACTACACATTTGTGCACTATATCATGCACTATATCAGATCATCATCCTCTGTCTAATCAAAAAGGCGTTCTGATTCAAACTCCTCTATCTGTGGACGGCACGGAGGCGGTGCGATGCCCTGACGGGTGCGCTGAGGGCCGAACCGAGCCCGTATGTGCACATCCCGTCTGGGGTCAGATCTTTAGTTTGTACTCGATTCTCAAGTTTTTTGCTCTTGACCGTTTCGCTCGTTGGTGGGGTAGCTGTGTCGGGCGGCCCAGCTCCGGATAGCGCGTTTGCCCCATCCCTCTTCGGTAGACCGTTCGGCCAGCTACCTCTTAAATGTTGCTCGAATTTCGAATCCACGCTCGTAAATCCCTATAAAACAAGTAATTAATAGATCAAACACCTTGCGAGGCCGGAAATTACTGGCTTTCATAAGAGGATCATTGTTTTATAAGGAGTTATGACCTTCATATTTTTGAATTGAGGCTATGATTTCCTATTTTTTCTATCTGGAAAAGTCTAGCATTTTCAGTCATTTAGGACTTGGAGTTTCGTATAGCCCAGTAATATCAGGTGTCTCCTGCTATTCAGGCGATTTTAATGATTATTTTACAATAGCTTATGAGAAATCAATAAGATTTCGAGCAACATTTAAGTACCTTACCTCCCATTGTACGATGCCAAACACGTCTCGTCAGGTTAAAATCATCCATCCATTCGCATCCGCTTGGGCAACTTCGATGGCCTGGAGACGCCATGATCCTTACAAAACCCGCCCCCTTTGTCAGCGCCTTTATCGATGCCGTGGACGAGGCCATTCGCCAAGATCACCCCAACTGCGGCATGTCGGCCACTCAGCGCGCCTGGCTCGCCTTTTGTCTCACCGCCACCCTCATCACCCACTCCATTTGTTGGGCGCGATTTGAACGCGCCAGCCTTGGAAGTTACTCCATGGCAGCTCTATCGTGGGTGTTTCGCCATAGCAAAATTCCCTGGGATCACCTCCTGGTGGCCAGTGTGCGCGTCATCCTGCGCTATCACGGGATCACCTCAGGCAGTTTGGTCATCGACGACACCGACAACCCGCGTTCCAAATCAGCCAACAAGCTCGCCTATCTCTATAAATTGCGCCACAAAGAAAGCGGGGGCTACGTCTGGGGCCAAAGCCTGGTCTTTCTCTTATTGGTGACGCCGAAAATCTCTATTCCCGTGGGCTTTGTCTTCTATCAGCCCGATCCCGAGCTCAGTGCCTGGTATCGACAGGAAAAAGCGCTCAAGAAACAAAAAGTCCCCAAAGCCCAGCGCCCGCCCAAACCGGCTCCCAATCCCAACTATCCTACCAAACAACAACTCGCTCTGCGTCTGCTCGAAGACTTCAAGGCCAACCATCCCGACATCCGGGTTCACTGTATCACGGCGGATGCCCTTTATGGCACGGGCCCTTTTGTCGATGCGGCCTCAGCCCTCTACGGCGGCATCCAAGTCCTCTCTCAAATCCGCAGTAATCAGAACATCCGCACGGGCAAACGCGAGCAACATGTCGCCGACTATTTTGCCACTCATCCAGGGACGCCACAGCGTATCTGTATCCGAGGGTAGGCCGTCTAAAAACGCCGTTTTTGGGCCAAATTCTTTGACCGGTTTTTGGACCCGGCCGTATCGCTCAGAATGCCTATATTTACTGGACTCTGGACGCCAATGGGGAGGTCCAAAAAGCAGGCAAGGCAAATGGGCCGATTTAGACGGCCTAATCCGAGGGGGCGAGGAGATCGTGGCCATGGTCAGCAGTGCCCGTTTATATGTCTGCTCCCACAAAACGAAACGCTTTGTCGTCGCGATCAAATATGAAAACGAAGAGACCTATCGCTATCTGATCGCCTCTGACCTCACTTGGCGCACGCTTGATATCGTCCAGGGCCATTCTTTGAGATGGCTCGTGGAGGTTTTTATCCAGGACTGGAAAGGGCATGAAGGATGG
>Ga0214472_10007525_pt1 | contig 11394 bp, 10 predicted proteins | sample RVTome_6_FD_207662 | JGI IMG/M metagenome (GOLD analysis project Ga0214472, IMG submission 207662) | Soil microbial communities from uranium-contaminated site in the Upper Colorado River Basin, Wyoming, United States - RVT140D175 | ecosystem: Environmental > Terrestrial > Soil > Contaminated >...
CCCGGGGCCCCCCCGCCCCCCCACCCAAAAACCGCCGCCCCAATTTTCGGACAGGTTCTTAGACGTTTTCATATATTCACCACCAGCTTGATCTCCTTCCAGATAAAGGGAAGAGCAGCCAGGCCGCCGGCGGTCAGCGCAGCCCCACCGAGCAGGATGGAAGTCAGTCCGCCCGTGGAGTCGGTCCCGGCGGCCCAGTTGACCAGGAGCACGACGGCCGCACCGATGCCGGCGGAGGCGAAGGCGCGCAGCGCGGTCTCACGCGCCTGAAAAACACCGGGGACATCCCGCCGCAGCAGAAGGAAGAGGATCACGGCTTCGAGTGTGAAGGCAATCGAATTCGCTAACGCGATCCCGCCGACCCCGAATGGGCGGTAGAGGGAAATGGCCAGGATGGAGTAGAGCAGCACGGCGTTCAGGAAAGCGGCGGCCAGTGGTGTGCGGGCGTCCTGGCGAGCGTAAAACGAACGAGCGGCGATCTCCAGCAGGGCGTGGCCGGAAAGACCCAGGAGATAGACCCGCGTCGCCACTACGGCGAGGTCTTCGACGTGTGGTTCCAGGCCTATGATCCCGATCACCGGCCGGATCCCGGCTGCGAGCAGGGCGGCGGCCGGAACGGTCAGTCCGAGCATGACCCGGATTCCGCGATTGATCGTCTCCCGGAATGCATCTTTGTCCCCGCGAACGAACTCCTCCGCAAGAGTGGGCAGGATGGCGATCGCCAGCGCAGTCCCAATCAGGGTCTCCGGGACCTGCATCATGAACCATCCGTAGTTCAGACCGGTCACCGAGCCCTCTCCCAGGCGGGAAGCCAGGTTGTCGCGCACGAGGAAGAACCATTGGATACAGGCCATGGTCACGACCCGCGGGCCGAGCAACCGCAGCACCTGCCGCACTCCGGGGGTGTTCAGGCCGATCTCGGGCCGCCAGCGAAAACCGTACCGGATCAGACCGGGGACCTGGATCAGCAGATGCAGCGCCGCACCCAAAATCACTCCGTAAACAAGCCCGTGAATCCCGAGACCGAGACCGGCCGGCATCGCGATCGGACCGATCGCATAGGATTCCTCCGGCGAAAGAACGACGATCCCGAAGATCTGTCCCAGGTTGTAAAGAACCGGGGCCATCGCCGGCAGCAGGAAATGCTGGTTGGCCTGGAGACCGGCCATCGCCAACCCGGAGATGGCAAACACCATAATCGCGAAGAGATCTAGGCGCATCAATTCTGCCGTCAGGGCGATCTCATCCGGGCTGAATCCGGGGACGATCCAGGTCCCGACGATCCATTCAGCAAACATGGCGATCGTGAGCGCCAGCAGCCCGGTCACGACGAATGCCAGGTTCAGAATCCGGGTGAACAGCTCCCAGGCGGCCGGGCGGCCGCGCTGCTCCAGGTATTCTGAAAGAACCGGGATGAGGGCGACGCCGAGCGCCCCGCCGGAGATGAGCACCGAAAGTAGATCCGGGATATTGTTCGCTGCCAGGAAAACGTCGAGTTCGATAGTCGTGAACACCCGCGGCATGATGATCTGCCTTACGAGCGCGACGACCTTATCGATACCGAAAAAGACGGCGATGATCAGGGTAGAGCGTGAAATATGGGACATGTGTGGTTGGGATCAAGACCCGGGGAAGTATAGCATGCCCCACAAATTTTTTAATTCGGGTATACAATGGCTGCTCATGGATCGTTATCTGACATTATTGATCGCGCATATCCTTGCCGATTTCCCGCTGCAGGCGGGGATCATCTACACCTGGAAAACGACTTCAAAGCTCGGTCTTGGGATCCACGTCGCCATCCACCTGGCCGTGATGCTGCTGCTGTTCGAATCTCCTTTGGAGTGGTGGCCGGCCCTGGTAGCGCTGGGAATCGTCCATTACCTGATCGATTGGGCGAAGCTGCGGTTTCCGATCAAGCCCCAGACTCTCGGGTATATCGTCGACCAGGCCCTGCACGCCGCATCCCTGATCCCGATCGCCCTGATCTTCACGGACATGCGCCCCGCCATCCCTGGGGAGTTCCTGGTGTTCGACTTTATCCTGGCCCTGCTTTCTCCCCTCCTCCTCCTTTTCTGGACTTATACCTGGGATATGCGCGATCCGGTCCCCAATACGCGGCCCTATTCGATCTGGACCTGGGCCAAGCGCAGCCTGCTCCCGATGTCGCAGTGGGCCGGGTTCATCTTGATCGGGGCGATCGCCGTGCAGGTGCTGGCGACGCGCTTTTAGATCCCCGCTTCGCCCAGCGTATCCAGGCGGCCGGATGCAAAAACCAGGGGGATGGTGCCGATGGCCAGGCAGATGAGGCTGCCTGCGCCGAAACCGACCGCATACGCCCAGACTGCAGGAAATTCGAACGCGAGCGTCAACACCAGCGGGACGCCCTGAAAAACGCCCAGAACAAAGAAGATCGACAACATCGAGATGAGGGTCACCAGGCAGCCGCTCGTACCGCTGCCCTGGATTTCGCGCGGGTCTTTCCAGTCGAATTTCGCGGTCCAAATCCCGAAGGAGAGCATCATGCCGGACATGCCGGCCAGGACGATCGCCAGGATCAAAATATCCAGAGCGGCGGCGGCGGCGGTTCGATCCGAAAAAATGGAAAGCACGATGATAAAGGCCGCACCCAGGGCGGTGGAGGGGAGAAAGACCAGTAGATATTTCGCAACGAGCAGGTGGCTCCGCCGAACTGGCGCGGTTTTAATGATCCACCAGCGCTGCCCCTCGAGGCTGAACGCCCCCAGACCGAACCGCATGGCGAAGCCCCACGCCATCATGACGCCCATAAACAGACCGATCCCCCCAAGTATCCGGTTCGAGATTTCCGAGTTCTCCAAATCTCGGCCGCCGAACGACAGCCCCCAGATTACAGCCATGATCACGGGCAGGATCAGCTGCGAGAGATTGCGCAGGTCCCGCCGGAAAAGCCGGAAGTCCTTGAGGACCAGGGCGCGGATCGGCGCCGGGATCCAGGACCACCATCGCGAGCTCGCCGTGATTGTTCCGGCATCGGCCCCCCGACTCCGCCGGTTCATTCGCCGGGTGCGCCCGCCGGACGGGCTGATGACCAGCCGCGACCAGCCGGACAGGTACATGCGTTCGGCGGCAGTGAGGGTCAGGATGAAGATCCCAGCTCCGGCCAGGATCGTCGCAGCAGAGAGCAGGGAAGCCGACAGCCAATCCGACTCAGCCCAGGCAGAGAGGGCCCGGCCGGCCCAGGAGATCGGGTTCCAGGCTGCCCCGAGACTCTGGGTGATCCCCGCCAACCCGGCGATACGTTCCTGTGAGAAAAAGTCCTGGTTGCCTGCCGCCATCAACTGGCCGCTCTGCGAGCAAAGGAAGGCCGACACACCGCCGACGAGGGCGATCGCTTCGGCCGCCCGCCGGGGTGGCACAACCCGAACAAGCAGCATGACCGCGAGCGCTGCCAGCCCGGCTCCACTGAGCACCAGCAGCGAGAGAAATACAGGGATTGCAAGATAATAGCCGAGATCGTAGCCCTGGCCGTATCCCAGACCGACCAGGGCAGGCCCCGCCAGCAGACAGAGCAGCAGGATCGTCGGGAAAACGCTCTGCAGCAGTTTGCTCAAGAAAACGGCCCGGGTCGGGATCGGCGCCGAAAGCAGGAACTCCATGTCTCCGGTCAGATAAAGAGTCTGCAGGAGAACGCTGATATTGGCCAGCAGTCCCATGATAAATGCGGCCGATAACAGCAGGAGCGGAAGCTGGTCGATAAAGGCGTCGAAGCCGATCGTAAGCTCTGAATTCTGGAAACCCCGGCGGAACGGTTCCGAGTCGATGAACCGGACCAGCCCCCAGGTGGCAAAACCGATGAGGCCCCCGAACACGAAAATGACGGCAAAACCGAACAGGGTGGTCAGCTTCTGCCCCGGCCGACGGTGCTTGAAGGTGTTCCAGACCAGCCGCAGACGCAATACGAGCAGCTTGCCTGTCGCGGACCACATGCCGGGATTACTCCGCTACCGCCGCGGGTTCGAAATACGAATCCCCACCGGTCAGCTGCAGGAAGATATCTTCCAGGCTGCGGTCGGCGGCGCCCGAGCGGAGCTCATCCATCGTGCCGACCGCAATCAGTTCGCCGCGGTTGATGATCCCGATCCGGTCGCACATCTGCTCGGCGATCTCCAGGATATGGGTCGACAGGATCACAGCCACCCCGGACCGGGTGAGCCGCCGCAGGATGTCCTTGATGAGACGGGCGCTCTTCGGATCCAGGCCTACGGTCGGTTCGTCCAGGATCAGCAGGCGCGGGTCGTGGATCAGGGCGCCGGCAAGCGCCGTTTTCTGCTTCATTCCGTGGGAGAAGCTGTCGATCAGGTCCTCAGCCACCTCCGCCAGGTCGAACATCTGGAGCAGCTCGCGCCCTTTACGGTCCGCCTCCGGCCGCGGGATCTCGTGCAGATCGGCGACGAAGCGGAGATACTCCAGCGCGGTGAGCTTCTCATACAGCAGCGGCGTGTCGGGGACAAACCCGATCTCGCGCTTGGCCTCCACCGGGAGCTCGGCCACATCCATGCCCAGGATCCGGACGGTTCCGGCGGTCGGCTTGAGCAGGCCGACGATCATCTTGAAAGTCGTCGTTTTCCCGGCGCCGTTCGGGCCGAGAAAACCAAAGATTTCCCCCCCGGGAAGCGAGAGCGAGAGATCCGCGACGGCGGTCTTGGCCCCGAAGCGTTTTTCGATACGATCCAGTTCGAGCACAGATGTCATTGGTCCACCTTTCCTCACGGTCATTATAATTCGTGAATGTCCTCCTACCGGATCTTACCCGCGAAGCGGCTGTCCAGGCTCATCCTGCCGCTCTTGCTGGCCATCTGTGCGGCCTGCACGGCCTCGCCGAAAACGGCCACCTCGATCGCCACAGCTACCCGGGAGCCGGTCGCGCCACCGACACCGACGCTGACTCCCGCACCATCCTCCTTTCCGACCGGGACGGCCACAAGGCAGCCGACGCGTCTCCCGAGCCCGACACCCGGTCCCCAGTCCGGCGAGCCATCTATCGGCGATCCTTACGCCCCTGAGCTCGGGAACACCGGATATGATGTGCGGCACTACCACGTCGAATTGGAAATCAACCCGGGAGTCGCCTTCCTGCGCGGGACGACGACGATCACGGCCGCGGCCGACCTTCATAATCTGATCGAATTCTCGCTGGATTTTGCGGGATTCGAGATCCAGGAACTGCTGCTGGACGGCGCGGAGACGGCCTACCGGCGAGACGGGGAGAAGATCTTCGTAGAGGTCCCGGAGGGAATGGCAGCCGGGCGGGAGTTCGTCCTGCTCGTCCGGTATGCAGGCAGCCCACAGCAGGTCGGTTCTCCTTTTGTCCCTTTCTTCAACCATCTCGGGTTCCAGTTTCTCGGGCAGAGCGCCTTCACCTACAACCAGCCTGACGGGGCGCACTTCTGGTTCCCCTGCAATGACCACCCGCGCGATAAAGCCGCATTCACATTCGATCTCTCCGTCCCGACCGGGATGGTCGCGGTGGCGAATGGGGTGCTCGCAGACGTCGAGGAGGTCCAGAACCGGACGGTCTACCGCTGGGAGAACGCGCAGTCCATGGCGACCTACCTGGTGCTGGCGGCGGTCGGGGATTACGAGCGGATCGACTCCGCATCACCAGGCGGGATCCCGCTCCAGCACTACGTCTTTGATGATCTGCGCCCTGCCTTCAACGAGGCCGCCGATGTGACCGGCGAGGCGCTCGATTGGATGGCGGAGATGTTCGGGGAGTACCCGTTCGACGCATTTGGATTCGTCACCACCCGGCTCATCCGGGCTTCGCTTGAGACGCAGGGGATGGTCCTGCTGAACGAGGACATGCTCAACGAAGAGACCGTCATCCACGAGATCGCACATATGTGGTTCGGCAATTGGGTCACCATGGCTTCGTGGGCCGATATGTGGCACAACGAGGGCTTTGCGATCTACCTGAGCCTGATGTGGCAGACGCGCGAAAATCCGGGGGCGCTGAACATCTTCATGCAGAACCTTGAGGCCGAAGTCGGGCGGGAGGCCAGCGCCGAGCCGCTGGGTGATCTCGACCCACACCGGCTTTTCGGATTCGACAGCTACCAGCGCGGGGCGCTGATGATCCATTACCTGCGGCAGGAGGTCGGGGATGAGGCGTTCTTCGAAGCGCTGCGGGCGTATTTCGAGCGGTTTGGGGGCGGGGTGGCCGCCCGGGAGGATTTCATCGCCGTCTTTGAAGAGGTCGGCGGGCTGGACCTGGACGACTTCTTTTTCCGCTGGCTGGAGACGGCAGATTATCCTTGAAACTTAGGCGCAAATAAAAGCCTGGCCGGGGCTTCGCCCCGGCCAGGCCTTTATTTGCGCTTATCCTTCTACCTTCTCCAATCCAGGAACATTTTCAGGATCTCGAGATTCTCCTCAAAATCGGTGAAAATATGCGTGTGCAGTTCGAGGTCGACGGAGGCGATGCCTTCCGAGGCGGCCCAGTCCGGGAGCGTGCCGGTGTAGATGCAGCCGATGTCGAGCGGTGGATAGGAGTAGGTGCTGACCTCGGCGATCGATTCGGCCAGCGCCGCGGAGGGCTCGTGCGGAGGGTCACCGCCGGGGAAGACGCCCAGGGCGGCGCTGTGGTAGCTGATCAGGGCGGTGACCCGGGTCTGGGTCGTGATGAATTCAACCAGGGCCTGGGTCTCCAGCTCCGAACCGGGGCGGGTCCCGCCGGAAGTCGGGGCATAGTTCCAGCAGAGGGTCCTGTTCCAGTCGTCCGCCCAATTGACCGGGAAGTTGCGGTTCAGGTCGACCCCGTTGCTGTTGACCCGCCCGTCGATACCGAGGGCGCGGGCCAGGCCGTCCGGGTTGAGGCTGCGCAGGATGAAGAGGGTGACTGTATGAGGGATGAGATCGGGGTTTTCTTCGAGATGGGCGATCAGCTCGTCCGCCAGGGCGGTCGTGTTCCACTCATAGCCGCCGTGGATCCCGGCGACGATCATTCGGTGCACCGGCCCGGTGCCGAACCGCCAGACCTCAATCGGCCGCCCGCCGATGGAGGTCCCAATAACGATCGGGCCGTCCGAGAACGGCATGGGGGTGAACAGGAAAGTCGGGGTGGGCGGGAATGGGTTGACCGAGGTAAGGGTCGGTTCGAATTCGGAACCCGTGCGGACGGGAACGTCCGTCGAAGGGGAGGCGAGGACCGTCGGGGTTTCGCCGGCCGGACCCGGGGTCCAGGTCGGCGGGAGCTGTTCGAGGGCGGCGGTCGTGGAGGTCTCAGTGACAGGCAGGACGGGGGTGGGTACGGCAAACAGTCCCAGTGAATTTGCGCCCAGCAGGCCGCCGGCGATGATGAGGGCGAAGAACCAGATCAGGAGCAGGATGCCGACGAGGGGGCGATTGTTCGTGGAGCGGCGCATAATCGAAGAACCAGTTTAGCATAAGGACGAAATTTATTATTTGTATAATTCACTCATGTTGTCGCGAGCGCGCGCAGCCGCGCCCTATTTGCTGGTCCTCATCGCCCTCACCGCCCGGCTGCTCCCCGGCGCGCGCACCATCGACGACGCCTATATCACCTTTCGATACTCCCGCAACCTCCTGGCGGGTGAAGGCCTGGTGTACAACCCGGGGGAGCGGGTCCTCGGTACCACGACGCCTTTATATGCCGGGCTGCTGGCGGGATTCGGGTTGTTTACCGGGGGGACCGAGGCGCCGTTCCCGGGAATCGCCGTGGGTATCAACGCGGTCGCGGATGCGGCGACCTGTTTGCTGCTGCTTTACCTCGGGCGAAAATTCGGCGTCCCGCTCGCCGGCGCGGCGGCCGGGCTGGTCTGGGCCGTCCTGCCGTTCAGTGTGACATTTGCGATCGGTGGGCTGGAGACCAGCGTGTTCGTCCTGCTGCTCACCGGGGCCGCGGCGGCGCATGCGGACGGCCGCCGGGCCTGGACGGCGGGTCTGGCGGCTTTGAGCGTGCTGGCCCGTCCGGACGCCGGGCTCCTGGTCGCGCCGCTTTTCGCAGACCGGCTATTTTTGGCTATACGCAGGACAGACCGGGAGCCTCCACGCTGGCGGGAAATGGCCGCATTCGCCCTGCCCCTCCTGGCCTGGTTTGGCCCAGCAACGCTCTATTACGGCAGCCCGATCCCGCACTCGATCTCCGCCAAGGCAGCCGCTTACGACCTCCCTGCAGCGGCCGCTTTCATCCGCCTCGTCCAACACTACGCCACACCGTTCATGGACAACCTGACCTTCGGGAGCGCCGGGATTATGGCCGGGCTGGTGCTCTATCCTTTCCTGGCCTTGCTCGGATCTCGACGACTCATCAAGAATAACCCCCGGCTCTGGCCCTGGCTGGCCTTCCCCTGGCTCTGGTTCGCAACGTACGCCGTCGCCAACCCGCTCATCTTCCGCTGGTACCTGACCCCCCCGCTGCCGGCCTACATCTTCAGCATCACGGCCGGAGCCGCCAGCATACGGCACGACCTGCGGTCGGCCGGGAAATCGGGTTTTGTTCCCGCCCTGGTCGGCGTCCTCCTGTTGGCAGGACCACCACTGCTCGTCCTGCAAGATTGGGTCCGGGCGCCGGACCATGGCCCGGACCGCCCGGCGCCGCAAATGGCGTATATCGAGCTCGAGCTAAAGTACATCGAGGCTGCTGAGTTATTAAACCCGCTCCTCGCGGCGACGCCCGGATCAACGGTCCTGGCAGCCGCCGATATCGGGGCGCTTGGGTATTACAGCAGGGTCCCGATCCTGGATACGCTCGGGCTGATCTCACCCGCGGCGACCGGCTATTATCCGACGCGGCCGGAATATCACGTCAATGCATACGCAGTGGCCCCGGATCTGATCCTCGACATGCTGCCGGATTACATCGTGCTGCTCGAGGTTTACGGCCGGGAGGGGCTTTTCAAAGACCCGGCGTTCGAGGACTCCTACGCGTTGATCCATACCGTGGAAACAGATATTTATGATTCCGAGGGGATGTTGATTTTCCGGATTCGCTAGCGCCGCAAGTTAACCCAATAGGAGCAGCAGCATCCGGACCGCCGAAGAAGCCTTCACGCTGTGCGACAGCCCGGCCGGCATGTGGACCCATGTGCCGGGGCGCGCCGGGTGCGGATCCATGCCGAGGGTCAGTTGGGCGTCGCCCTCCAGGAAATGCAGGATCGCCGGTTTGGCAGCGGTGTGCTCGGACAATTCGGTGCCGGGGGCGAAGCTGAAAAGGACGGCCGTGACGCCGTCTCCGGAGAAGATCGTCCGGCTGAGGATGCTGTCCGGGGGAACGTCAGGGAGAAGGTCAGGTATCTGGAAAAGCGAATAATCAGGATCGGTCATGATCGCCTCACATCTCGCGCCCGGTCACTTCAAACCCCTCCGCCAGCAGCCGCCTCTGCAGCTCCGGAACCGTCCCCGACGCCATCGCCTCGGCCCGCTCGATGACCCAGTGGATCCAGTGCCGCTCGGGCAGGAATTCGGCGATCTCCGCCCGGGTCAGCCAGCGGACCTGGTCGTGCTCGGGACCGGTCCGGATCGCCGTCGGATCCTCGATCGTGCAGGCGTACAGCACGCTGACCAACTCGTTCTCGGGCCGCTCTTCCCCGCGGTAGAAATGGGTCGTCCCCAGGATGAACTGCGGGCGCGCTTCCACCTGGAGCTCCTCCCGGACCTCCCGGATCAGGCCTTCCTCGATACTCTCACCCTGGTCGACCCGGCCTGTGGGGCATTCCCAGCTGCCGGCGCCGACATCCTTGTCCTGCGACCGCCGCAGCAGCAAGTATTGTTCGGTTTCTGGATCGAAGATGAGGGCGGCAACGCCGACCAGGAAATGTCCGATGGGCATGGAGGCTCCTTTGAAGTGTGTGCGGTAAAATTTTACCCCACCCCAATTCTAAGGAGCCTCCATGCCATCACCCATCGATTTATTGACCACCCTGCGCAACGGGCTGCCCCGTCTGGAAACCCCGCCCAAGAAAATCATCATCGTCGGCGCGGGGATGGCCGGGCTAGTTGCCGGGATGCTGCTCAAGGAGGCCGGCCACGAGGTCGTCCTGCTCGAAGCCCGCAACCGGCTCGGCGGCCGCGTCTACACCTACCGCGGATTCGCAGGGGGCATGTATGGGGAGTTTGGGGCGATGCGATTCCCAAAACAGCATCTGCTCGGCCAGTACCTGATCCACGACCGCTTCAAGCTCCGGACGCAGCCCTTCCCGATGTACGACGCCGACACGTTCATCTATCTGAACGGCACCCGCGTCCGGCGCAGCGAGTTCAACGCAACCGCATTCGCCTTCGATCTGCGGAGCGACGAGCTCGGTCTGCTGCCGGCCGACCTGCTCCGCCGGACCGTCCAGCCGCTGATCGACCTGATCGAACGACCCGGCGGCTGGGAACAGCTGATCGAGAAATACGACCATTACTCGCTGATCGGCTACCTGACCGAACGCGGCCTCAGCGAAGGCGCCCTGTCCATGCTCGGGCCGCTGCTTAACCTGGAAGGCCGCTACCATTTCTCGCTGGTCGAATGGTTTTCGCATTACCACGAAGACGTGATGGGCGACCTGGTCTTCATGGAGGACGGCGCAGATTCACTCCCCAACGCCTTTGGGCCGCTGCTGCTTAACGACACCCGGCTCGGCGCCGAGGTCCATGCCATCAAGCAGCGCCCAGACGGGGTCGACGTGCATTTCCACAATTCGACCGGGACCTCCCAGACCGTCTCCGGAGACGAGTGCATCCTGACCGTGCCGCTGATCTTGCTCCGCCACATGGAGATCAACGGCCTGGACGTCGACAAGTGGTTCACGATCCGCAACGTCTACTATGACCGCTCCCACAAGATCTTCATGCAGTTCAGCCGGAAATGGTGGCAGACCGACTACGCCATCACCCACGGCGTCACCGTCACCGACCTGGCTGTCCGCAACGTTGTCTACACGCCCGCCGGATTAAACCCGGAGATCGACAAGGGCGTCCTGATCGCCTCGTACGCGTGGGGCCAGGACAGCATGGCCTACAGCATGCTGACCGAGGCACAGCGCATCAGCCAGGCTCTGCAAGACCTGTGCAAAATCCACCCCGAGGCCCGGGAAACCTTCGAGTTCGGCGTCTCGCACGACTGGGCGCTCGATCCGTACGCCGGCGGGATCGGCCCGCTATTCCGCCCGCATGAAATGGGCAGCGCATTTTTCGACGACATTATCCGCCCGGTCGACCGGATCTGGTTCGCCAACGATGCGGCGGATCGGCGGCACCGGCGCTGGATCGAGGCGGCCATCCGTTCGGCGGTGCGGAATGCGTTTGCGATCCACACGGGGATGCGGAACGAGCTGCCGTACACGCCGGATCATTAATCCGGTAAAAAATAGAGGTCGAACCCGGGCGCGGCCCCGGGTGGACCTCTAT
>Ga0214472_10007528_pt1 | contig 11392 bp, 11 predicted proteins | sample RVTome_6_FD_207662 | JGI IMG/M metagenome (GOLD analysis project Ga0214472, IMG submission 207662) | Soil microbial communities from uranium-contaminated site in the Upper Colorado River Basin, Wyoming, United States - RVT140D175 | ecosystem: Environmental > Terrestrial > Soil > Contaminated >...
AGCGCGATGCTGAAACAGGGCTATGCCTACCTGGAGCTGAGGGAGACCTCTCGAGGGACGGCCGTCCTGCGGGAGCTCATGAAGCGCTTCGAGAACTCGCGGGAAGCCCGGCTGGCGCAGGAGCGGTTGCGGCAGGTCCAGTAGGCGGCCCGGCGGCGGCGGGGGACGGGCAGGGCCGGCCGGCCCACGGCGCGCCGGAAAAACCAGGGGCCGGGAGGGGTTGCCTCCCGGCCTCTAGCCTTTTCCGGCAGCATTCGAGGTCGAACTGTCTGGCACTGGTGGGAACAGGACAGGGTGGCACAGAGGTTGCAACTACGCGCTCCGGCGTGAGACTTTTTCGGAACGGAACGGGAGTGCTCCACTCGCATCCCAACCGGGTGTTCCAGAAGAGCGACCCTACCCATGAGCAAGTTCTTTAAGGCCCTTGAGGAGGCAGACCGGGAGCGCGCCCTCCGGCAGAAGGCCGCGCAGGGAGAGGCGGACGCGACAGAGGGCGCGCCAAACCCGCCGGCGGCGCAGCGCGAGGAGCCATCCCTTCTCCTGGACGACATCAGACGGATGGCGAGGAGCCCCTTCCAGTTAGTCGATCAGTTCATCGAGCAGGCCCGCACGATCACGACCGAGGGGCAGGTCTCCCCCGCCGTGGCGATCGAGAAGTTCAAGCAGCTTCACGAGCGCCTCATCCGGGAGACGGAAGACCTGCTGAAGACCTTTCGCCTGAAGATCAGCCAGAGGGAACAGGAGCTGCAGGCTCTCCTCCAGCCCGTCCGGGAGGATTTAGCCACACAGGCCCTCAAGGCTGTCCGCGAGCTTCATCGGGTCATTGACCGCTTCGCCCTGAAAGAAAAGCTCACCCGCCGCTGGCTGGACCAGTCCGCTTCCGCGCTGCTGGCCGAGTACCAGAAGGCCCTCCGCCAGGGCGAGGTGGACAAGATCGAGATCTTCGAGGCCGAAGCCGAGGCGTTCCTTGCCCGGAAGGGAGACCCCCAGGCCTTGTCGAACTTTCTCGCGCTCAAGGCCCGGTCCCTGGAGTCTCACGTGACACCATCCCAGAAGGGGGCCCAAGCCGCCCTTGAGGAATTGAGCCGGATCAAGGAAGAGGCCAAGATCACCATGTGCTTCCTCGCGTTCACCTTCCCGGCCTACGGGGGCTTGGTCCCCTTAGGCGCTCTGTGGAGGAAGGAGGGGCGGCAGAGCCTGGATCAGGTGGATCAGCGGGGCATCTCCGTGGTGCTTCACAAGGATGAACACACCTCCCTCCCGGTGACCCTGCTGGAGTTCAGCAAGAGCGGGCTGAAGGTGCAAGCATCCGAGAAGTTCCCCACGGGCACGATCCTCACCCTCTCCCTGGAGTTCCCCGGGGTGACCGAGCGGGCGATTTCGTTCAAGGGAAAGGTTCGCTGGTGTAAGGAGGAGCCGAACCAGCAAGGGCGCTACGCGCTCGGCCTGCAGCTTGTAGAAGGGCCGGAAGGGCGCTGGCTGGAACTCTTCCCCAAGCTCCTCAGCCAGGTCACCGAAATCAATCGCCTCTTCTCCTCCTTGGGCGGCTAGTCCCCCTTCAGCGCACTTCCCCTACGCATCGCCATCATCAGGTTGTGCGAGAGACACAGAGGGTCCGCGGGAGGCCGAGGCCGGCGGGGCCGGCTGGCCGACGGACCGGAAAAACCAGGGGCCGGGAGGGGTTGCCTCCCGGCCCCTAGCCTTTTCCGGCAGGAAGTGAACGATTAGTTCAGTTCGCCCCGGAACTTCAGGGTGCCGCACTTCTCGCAGCGCAGGGCGCTCTTCGCCCTGCCCTGCTCCGGGTAGTAGGTCACCCAGACCATCTTGGTCCCGTCCTTCGGGCACGGGTGCACCTTCTCCGGTTGGGCGATCTCCCGGGACGCCAGCTTGGCGGTCTTGACCTCAGCCTTGGCCATCGGACCCTCACCTCCTCTCGCGGGGGGCCTCCGTTCGCCCCTCCCTGGCTATAAGCAAAAACCCGGCCAACATACGCGCCACAGGGGGCGATGTCAAGCGAAACCCGATCCACTCTATTGATGCCGGATCGGGCGCCGGGATGCAGCCAGATTCAAAGGGTTACTACCCCATCGGGAGTGGGGGGCGCGCTGGGACTTTCCCGGGAGGGAGAAGGGACCGGGGATCGCTCCCGTGGCGGAGGAGAGAAATTGGCCGGAATGGAGGGGAAGGAGGACGTGCTAGAATGCCCCCGCCTGTCCCTCCCCGGGCAGGACGGGGGATCGGGGAGCGGGGTTGACCACGGAGGAGGAGCGGGATGGCGACGGTCGAGCTCCTGACGAGCAACCAGGCAGCGGGACGGGCGGTGCGCCTGGCGCGCGTCCAGGTGATCCCGATCTACCCGATCACGCCCCAGTCGGCGATGCTCGGGGAGATTGCCCGCGACGTCCAGGCGGGTCGCCTGAAGTGCGAGTTCATCAATATGGAGTCGGACTACGCGGCGATGGCCGCAGCGATCGGGGCCTCCCTCGGCGGGACGCGGGTCTTCACGGCGACGAATTCCCAGGGGCTCCTCTTCATGGCCGAGCATCTGTACACCGCGTCGGGGAGCCGCTGCCCCATCGTCATGGCGGTGGTCAATCGGGGCATCTCGGTCCCGCACACCCGGTATGCCGATCACAACGACGCCCTCGGGGTGAACCGGGCCGGATGGATCCAGATCTTCTGCGAGGACGCCCAGGAGGTCCTGGAGACCTGCCTCCAACTTCACAAGATCTGTGAGGACCGCCGGGTCCGCCTCCCCGGGATGTTCTGCTACGAATCCTTCATCCACTCCAACACGGCGGAGGGGGTCTCGGTCCCCGACGCCGAGGCGGTGGACCGGTGGCTCGGCCCGCCGCGGGTCGAGGCGTTGCTGGATCCGGCAGACCCGCGGGGGCTGAACCCCCCGACCCCGCCCGAGTGGTACACGGAGTTCAAGTACGCCGAGCACCAGGCCATGGCCCGCGCCCTCACGGTCATCCCCGAGGTGGCTGCCACCTACGCCGAGGCCTTCCAGACGAAGCCGCGCGGCCTCCTGGAGCAGACGGAGGGGCTGAAGCGGTGTGTGGTCGTGACGATGGGCTCGCTGGTCAAGGCGGCCCGCCGGGCGGTCAAGGAGTTGCAGGCCGAAGGGGTGCCGGCGGGCCTCTGCAAGGTGCGGGTGTATCGGCCGTTCCCCGTGGAGGCGCTCCGGGAGGCGCTCGGCGAGGCGGAGGTCGTGGTCGCGCTGGACCGCAACTGCGCCTCGGGGGGCCGCGGCGCCCTCTACGAGGAGGTCCGCTCGGCCCTCTACGGCCTGCCCAAGCCGCCGCGGGTCGTCGGGGTCATCGGCGGATTGGGGGGACGGGACGTGACGATCTCCCAGATCAAGGATCTCGTCCAGCGGGCGGCCAGGCGGAGCAGCCCCTTTGACGGCCCTGACGGAACCGTCCACTGGCTCGGCCTGGTCCGGGACCGGGTGCGGGATGAGTCCCCGCAGTTTTACCCGGCGGCCCGGACGTGAGGAAGGAGAGCGCCATGCCTGCTCCCCACGCGATCGCCACCCTCCCGAAGTCTGGGCGTTTCACCCTGCCGCCCGTGATGAGGGGGACCGCCTGCGAGGGGTGCGGGGCTCTGCCGGCCGCGGACATCCTGGCCGAAACCCTCGGGTCGAAGATGGCCGTCCTCTGCCCGGCGAGCTGCGCGGCGACCTTCAGCCTCTCGTACACCGGCATGGCGTGGCAGGTCCCCTTCGTCCACTGGATCTTCGAGAGCGCGCCGGCTGCGGCCACCGGACTCCGTCACGCCTACGACGCGCGGGGGCTGAAGGATGTCCACGTGGTCTGCTTCGCCGGAGACTCGGGGACCGCCGACATCGGCTTCCAGGCCCTCTCGGGGGCCGCGAGCCGGAACGAGAACATCCTCTACATCTGCTACGACAACGAGGTGGCGATGAACACCCAGGGACAGGCGACCTCCACGTCCACGGCCCTGGCCCGGACCCCGACCACCCCGACCGGCGCCTCCGCGCGGCGGAAGGATGTGCCGCGGATCATGGCCGCCCACGGCGTGCCCTACGTCGCGACCGCGGCCGTCTCCCATCCCGACGACTACCGGCAGAAGCTCCGCCGGGCGGCCCGGATCACCGGGTTCCGGTACATCCAGGTCCTGACCCCCTGCCCGATCGCGTGGGGCTATCCCCACCGCGACACGATCGACGTCACGGTCGTCGCGGTTGAAACCGGCCTCTGGATGCTCACCGAGGTGGACGGGGGGAAGAGGCGGGTGACCTACAGGCCCAAGCGGCGCCGCCCCATCCGCGAGTACCTCGCCCTCCAACGACGGTTCGATGGTCTTCGCCCACGGGAAATCCAGTCGCTCCAGAAGCAGGTTGATGCTGCCTGGAGAGGGATTCGATGAAGGAGTTGCGGTTTCATGGCCGCCGCGAGCCCCGGTACGATCGTGTTGCCCCATTCGTCGCCGCCCCCCGGCTCCTCGCGGAGGCGGCCTTGCGAGAAGGCAAGCACGTCCAGTTCCGTCCTCCCTGGCTCTTTCTGCGTGGGTTCACACCGGAGACGGCGCTCCTCCGGGTGGACCGGGAGCCCATCGAGACCTACCAGCAAGAGTCCTTCCTCGATGCGGTCGTGGTGACCGACCCGACCCTCCTCGGCGAGGTCAACGTGGTTTCGGGCCTCAAGCCGGAGGGACTCCTCCTCGTCAACAGTGCGGGGTCGGTCGCCCTGCCTGACAAGACCCCGGTCATCACCCGGGACCTGAGCGGAATCGCGAAGGCCCACAAGGCCGGACTGACGGCAGCCCTCCTCGGGGCCGTCATCGGTCTGACGGATCTGGTGAGGCTGGAGACGGCCGAGCAACTCCTGAAGGGGGCGGAGGGGAGGGACCGCGCGGTGAAGGCCAACCTCGCCGCCCTGCACGCCGGCTTTGAGAGCGCCCGGGCGACGTAGCGTCGTGAGCGCGTCCTCGGCGGTCCCGGCCTTGGCGCGGGCGACGGCCGGCGAACCCGGCCCGCCCCTCGCGGGGAAGGGATCGAAGGAGAGGCCGGCTGAGGCGGTTCTGGGCGGACTGGACTCTTGAGACCGTAGTCCGGGAGCGACGGACGACCAACGAAAGGAGGAGAGCGTGATGCGAAAGATCGGAATCATCATCGCAGTGATGCTGGGAATCGTCGCGGGCTCCACCGGGCGTGAGCAGGCCTGGGCGCAGCAGAAGCCGATCGAGATCCGGTTCGGGCACGTCGGCTTTCCCAACTCCCTGTTCGACATCGTGGTCAACGAGTACGCCAAGCGGGTCAACACGGCCCTGAAGGGCCGGGTCGAGATGAAGGTCTTCCACTCCAGCCAACTCGGGACCGACGAGGTGATGGTCAAGGGGATCAAGGTCGGGGCGCTGGAGATGTTCCTCCCCTCCACAATCATGAGCACCGTCGAGCCGAGCTTCGGCGTCTTCGAGATGCCCTACATCATTGTGAACCGGGCCCACATGAAAAAGGTCTCCGCGGACCCCAAGGTCAAGGCGGCTCTCCTGGAGCCGCTGCCGGCCAAGGGGATGCGCCTCCTCGCCTACTGGGAGAACGGGTTCCGGCACGTGACGAACAACGTCCGGCCCATCGTGAAGCCCGAGGATCTCAAGGGGATCAAGCTCCGGATCCCGGGCGGGGTCTGGCGGGGCAAGATGTTCCGCGCCTACGGGGCGAACCCATCGCCCATGCCCTTCGCCGAGGTCTACTCGGCCCTCCAGGCCGGGGTTATGGATGCGCAGGAGAACCCCTTCCCGCAGATCGCCTCGGCCAAGTTCCACGAGGTCCAGAAGTACCTCTCCCTGACCGGTCACGTCTACACCCCCGCCTACCCGGCCATCAGCGAGGACTTCTGGCAGAAGCTCCCGAAGGACATCCAGCAGACCCTGGAGAAGATCGCGGTCGAGATGGGCGACTTCGCCCGGAGCGAGGGGGAGCGCCTGGACAATGAGCTGGCCTCCAAGCTGACCAGCGGCCAGATGAAGATGAACGAGGTGGACAAGGACGCCTTCATCAAAGCCTCCGCCGCCATCTACGACGAGTTTGCGAAAGAGGTGAAGGGAGGCGGCGACCTGGTCAAGCTGATCCAGTCCCTCCGGTAGGTCGCATTGGGTCCCACCCCGGTCCCGGGGTCCCCGGGGCCGGGGTGGTCCGTTGTCCAGGGGGCACATGATGGGCATGGCGAGGAGACCGTCCGTCCCCGGGCGCTTCTTCCGGTGGCTGATGGTCCTGGTGGAAACCTGGGTGATGGCGCTCCTCATTGCGATGGCTCTCCTTGTGACGGTGGGTGTCTTCTACCGGTACGTCCTCGGCGCGTCCCTGATGTGGTACGACGAATTCGCCTCCTATCTCCTGGTCTGGCTGACATTCTACGGGGCTGTCATGGCGGCGTACCATCGGCGGCACATCGCCTTCGAGACCCTCGTGGAGCGACTCGGCCCGGCGGCCCGGAGGGGGGTCGCCGTCGCGGCCGAGGTGTGCGTCCTCCTGTTCCAGGGCATCCTCCTCTATTACGGCTGGGTCCTCATGCAGGCGATCGGGGCGGACACGGCGGTCTCCCTGGAGTGGGTGCGCATGGGCTGGATCTACAGCGTCCTCCCGATCAGCGGTGGCCTGATGCTGCTGATCAGCCTGGTGGACCTCGCGGCGCTCCTCCGCGGTGGGCCGCTCCGGCAGCAGACATACGGACGTGATGCGACGGAGTAACGGTGGGGCGGTGTGGAATGATAGGTCCTCCGGAGATCCCTCCCCATGGAATGGCTGATCCTCGTGTTCATCCTGGGCCTCACGGCGATGAATGTCCCCATCGGCTACGCCCTGGTGCTCAGCACCGCCGTCTTCCTCGTGGCGAAGGGGGCGGCGCCGCTGACTGTCATCCCCCTCACCCTCTTTGCGGGCGCCTCGAGTTTTCCCCTCCTAGCCATCCCCCTGTTCATCCTAGCCGGCGGCCTGATGGAGACGGGCGGGATCTCGCTGCGGCTGGTCAACCTCGCCAGCTCCTTCGTGGGACACATCCGCGGTGGGCTCGCGATGGTGACGATTCTGGCGACCATGATCCAGAGCGAGATCTCCGGCTCCTCGGTGGCCGACGCCGCCGCCATCGGCAAGGTCGTCATCCCGGCGATGGAGCGGCGGGGATACCCCCGCGCCTTCAGCGCCGCCGTCGTCTCGAACGCGGCCAGCGCCGCCATCCTCATCCCGCCGAGCATCCCCATGATCATCTACGCCTGGATGGCGGAGGAATCGGTGGCCAAGCTCTTCCTCGCCGGTTTCGCCCCCGGCTTCCTGGCCGGGGGGTGCATGATGCTCCTCTCCTACTACTATGCCCGGAAGTACAACTTTCCCGTGGAGGACGCCTTCTCGTTTCGCCGGGTCGGCACGGCTACCGTGCAGTCTGCCTGGGCGCTCTTCATCCCCGTGGTGATCTGGGGGGGCATCCTCTTCGGGATCGCGACCGCCACCGAGGTCGCCGCCCTGGCGGCGGTGGCGGCCTTCATCATCGGCGTCTTTGTGTATCGCGAGCTCCCCTGGCCGCACCTCACCCGGATCTTCAAGGACTCCTCCCTCCAGACCGCCTCGGTCATGCTGATCGTGGCCGCCTCGGCGGTTCTCGGCTGGTACCTGACCAACGAGCGCATCCCCCAGCAGTTCGCCCGGGCCATCCTTCAGACGACCAGCAACAAGTACCTGATCCTCCTCTTCCTGAACGTCTTCTTCTTGCTGGCGGGGATGTTCCTCCACAGCGCCGCGGCGATCATCCTCATCGTGCCGATCGTCATGCCCCTGATCCGGCAGCTCGGGATTGATCCGATCCACTTCGGGATCATCGTGACCATTAACCTCGGGGTTGGACAGCAGACCCCGCCGGTCGCGACCGTCCTGCTGACCACCGCGGCTATTGCCGGGCTCCCCTTCTGGGAGGTCTTCAAGGCCGGGTTTATGTACACCCTGGTGTTGGTCTTCGTCACGCTCCTCGTGACCTACGTGCCATGGATCAGCCTCTTTATTCTCGACATCGTCAAGCTCTCCTGATCGCGGCCCTCGCGCTGCTCTTCGCTACGGCGGCGGGGCCAGCCGGGGCCTGCGGGGAAGGTGAGGTGCGCCGGATCTTCGATCGGGTGGCCGCGCTGATGCACGTCCGAGTTGAGGCGGATCGGCCCTGCCCCGAGATCGTCACGCGGGACGCGATGCCGCCGGAGCGCTTCTCGGCCCTCCTCGGTCTCGACACGGGAGGCCGCGTCTTCCCGGCCTACATCCCCTCGGCCAACCTGATCGTCGTCGAGCCGGGGCGACCGGACCTGCTGGCCCATGAATTCGCCCACTACTTTCAGGTCGTGTACTGGGGGGTGACAGAAAACGATTCGCGCGATACGGTCGAGCGACAGGCGACGGCGGTCGAGCGGATGTTCCGTGGCGAGGAGGGACCGGGACCATGAGTCGGGACGTATTGTTCGAGGCGCGAGACGGCGTCGCGACCGTCACGTTCAACCGGCCACAGCAGCGCAACGCGATCCACTACGAGATGTGGCGTGAGATCGCCCGGCTCATGGAAGAGTGCGGGAAGGAGGAATCCGTTCGGGTGGTGGTCTTCCGCGGGGCGGGGCAGGAGGCCTTCTCAGCCGGGGCAGACATCGCCGAGTTCGACCGGTACCGGAAGGACTCGCGGGTGGCTCGGCAGTACTCCCGGGCGGTGGAGGAGGCCCTCGACGCAATCGCGGCGCTGCCGAAGCCTACGATCGCGTTGATCACTGGGTTCTGCGTGGGCGGGGGCTGCGAGTTGGCGACCGCGACCGACATCCGCGTTGCGGCGGAGAACAGCCGCTTCGGGATCCCGAGCGCCAAGCTGGGGCTGCTGGTCGGCTATCGGGAAATGCAGCGGCTCGTCCGCGTGGTCGGGCCGGGTGTGGCCATGGATCTGCTCCTGACGGCCCGGCTCATGGACGGCGAAGAGGCGCTCCGGGTGGGGCTGATCTCGCGCCTCGTGCCACTCACCGAGATCGAGGAGGCCGCCTGGAAGCTGGCGGTCGAGGTGGCCTCCCTCGCCCCGCTCGCCCACCGGGGGCACAAGCAGATCCTCGAAACGGTCCTGACCAACCCGCGGCTCGATGGCCTCACCCCCGAGCAGGAGCAGCTCCCCTTTGCCTGCTACGATACCGCGGACTTCCACGAGGGACGGCGGGCCTTCCTGGAGAAGCGCCAGGCGAAATTCAAGGGGCGTTGAGGACCGCAATGCGCGTGAAGCGGACGAGGCTCTCAGAGGGCTCCGCGGTCCCGGCACGGGGATCTGGTAGCCGGCGCCGCGCTGTGAAGAGGGCGATGAGACCGCGAGAGGCCGGGGAGCAGGGGTCGCGAGCGCTCGAGGGGATGGTGGTCCTCGATGCCACCCAGATCATGGCGGGACCCTTCTGCACCCTGTTGCTGGCGGACATGGGCGCCGACGTCATCAAGGTAGAGCGCCCCGATGGGGGGGATGACACCAGGCGGATGGGCCCCCCCTTCGTCGCGGGAGAATCGGCGGCCTTCCTGGCCATGAACCGGAACAAGCGGAGCCTCGCGCTCAACCTGAAGACCGAGGAGGGGAAGAGTCTGTTCCGTCGTCTCGCCCGCCGCGCCGATATCCTGGTGGAGAATTTTCGCCCCGGGACGATGGAGAAGCTTGACCTCGGGTACGCGGCGCTCCGTGGAGTCAATCCCGGGATGATTTACTGCTCGATCTCAGGGTTCGGCCAGACGGGCCCCTATCGCCTGCGGGGTGGGTTCGACCTCGTTGCCCAGGGGATGAGCGGCCTCATCAGTTGCACGGGCCACCCTGGTGGGCCCGCGACCAAAGTTGGGGTCCCGATCTCGGACCTGAACGCCGGGATCTATGCAGCCTACGGGATCCTGAGCGCCTACATCCACCGGCTCAAGACGGGGCAAGGACAACGGATAGACACCTCGCTCTTCGAGGGGGCGATCGCCTACACCTTCTGGGAGTCGGCCATCTTCTTCGCGACGGGGAAGGTCCCCGAGCCGATGGGCTCTGCCCACCGGCTGAACGCCCCCTACCAGGTCTTCCGGACGAAAGATAGCTCGCTCAGCGTGGGCGCCGCGACTCAGGGGATGTGGGAGCTGCTCTGCCAGGCAATCGGTCGGCCCGATCTGGTTGCCGATCCGAGGTTCCGCGATAACGCGGCGCGAATGGAACGCTACCAGGAGCTGGCGGCGATCTTGGAAAACGTCTTTCAGCAGGACACCACGGCGAGCTGGCTGACCAAGCTGGAGCGGGCAGGGGTCCCGGCCGGGCCGATCTACAACCTGGCGCAGGTCTACGAGGATCCCCACGTGCGGGCCCGGGAGATGGTGGTTGAGCTCGAGCACCCGGCGGCCGGCCCCGTCCGGCACATCGGGATCCCGGTGAAACTCTCCGACACCCCCGGCCGCATCGCGCGTCCGGCGCCGATCCTCGGGCAGCACACCAACGAAATCCTCGAGTGGCTCGGCCTCGACAAGCCCGCCATCACGCGCCTCCGCGAATCGGGCATCGTCGCCTGACTTCTGCCCGACCGCCTACTCCGCCACGTCTCTCCCCTTGGTCTCGGACCCCATCCCTTCCTCTGTCACATCCCTTTGCTTTCCGCTAGGCTTCTCTGAGCAGCCGGGCCGCCGTCCGGATCGTGGTGCAGTGGATCTCCACGGTCTCCTCGAGGGCTGTCGCGTAGCCCCCCGCTAGCGTCACCACCACTGGAATCCCCACCCGCAGGCAGCGCGAGAGGACCAAGTGGTCCCGGCGCGCCAGGCCCTCTCGGGTGAGGCCAAGCCGCCCCAGGCGGTCCCCCTGGTAGGGATCGGCGCCCGATACGTAGAACGCGATGTCCGGGGCGAAGGCGGCCGCGGCGCGGAGGGGAACCTCCAGGCGGTGGAGGTAGGCCGCGTCCCCGGTTCCGTCTGGGAGAGCCTCATCCCAGGACCCCGGGACTTTCTGGAAGGGGTAGTTGCGCGCCCCGTGGATGGAAAAGGTGAAGACGGTGGGATCGCCCGCGAAGATGGAGGCAGTCCCGTTGCCCTGGTGGGCGTCGGTATCCAGGATCGCGGCGCGGCGGATGCGCCCTTCTGCCTGGAGCGCCCGGATCGCCACGGCCACGTCGTTCAGGAGGCAGTAGCCCTCCCCGTGGTCGGGAAAGGCGTGATGGCTCCCGCCCGCCAGGTTGGCGGCCAGCCCCTCCCGTAGGGCGATGCGGGCGGCCATCAGCGTCCCATGGGCGGCATGGCGGGCGCGGGCCACGATTGCGGGGGACCAGGGGAACCCCGTCCGGACCTCCTCCTGTCGTGTGAGCTGGCCGCTGAGCAACCGGTTCAGGTAGTCCTGGCTGTGGACGAGGCCGAGCAGGTCAACGGGCG
>Ga0214472_10007529_pt1 | contig 11392 bp, 6 predicted proteins | sample RVTome_6_FD_207662 | JGI IMG/M metagenome (GOLD analysis project Ga0214472, IMG submission 207662) | Soil microbial communities from uranium-contaminated site in the Upper Colorado River Basin, Wyoming, United States - RVT140D175 | ecosystem: Environmental > Terrestrial > Soil > Contaminated >...
TCCATACGCGTTTGGAAAAAGTCATTATCGACGCCATGAGCGATACGACGTTTTACGCCCGATTGCACCTGCGGCAGCACGACACCCTGCTGGTGGCAGATGCACGGCCGAGCGATGCAGTGGCCCTAGCCATTAAGTTTCAAGCCCCCATTTATGTGTCGGACGAGGTTCTAGAGGCGGCGGGCCGGCGGGCCGACCACGCGGTGTCGGGCGAGATGTCACGCCCGCAACGGCGCGAAGAGACGTCCGAAGAAGATATTCACTCGTGGCTGGAAAATCTCCGCCCCGAAGATTTTGCGGATCCCCAGTAGGGGGTACCGATGCGACGCCCAGGAGTCGTGATGCAACATGTCTCGGGGCGAGCAGCTTATCTCGACGACGCTAGCAATATGACGTAGGAGTAAATCATGGCCGACTTTTCCGATGACGAGTTCGTTTACGAAGACCACTCCCAACTCCCCGACATCATGCCGATTTTTCCGCTCCCCAATGTGGTCTTATTCCCCAATGCCAGTTTGCCGCTGTTTATCTTCGAAGACCGCTACAAACAAATGGTGCGCGATTGTCTCGAAGGCGATCGCTACCTCTCGGTCGCCCTGCTCAAAAAAGGCTGGGAGCAGCAATCTGGCGCGCCAAGGCCGCATCCCATCGCGGGGTTCGGCCGCATCATCCGCGCCACTCGTCAGCCCAACGATTGTATGGATATTATCATTCAGGGTATGGGCCGGATTGAAATGACGGCATTTCACGACGACCGGGCTTATCTGCGGGCCTCCGTCAGCCTCGCCCAACCCCAATACACGCCGGGTGAGGACACTGCCGCCCTGGCAGAGACGTTGCGTCAGCGCTTTCTCAGCTTGCTGGACACACGCGGCATTTCAGCCCTCGAATTGCGCACCAACCTCCAACTGCTCGCGAGCCCGATCGACCTGGTCTTCTTTATTACCTCACATCTGCCGCTCGATCTCTATGTCAAGCAGGGCATTCTGGAACAGCTCGCAGTAGGCGAACAAATCGCCCAACTCAACGACATTCTCAGCGGTTCGATGGGCACGCATTTGAATTAAAGCGTCTGGGTTAGAGCTTCCCCCCGCCCGGGCAACGGTTGATGGGTAAATGGCTTGGCGTTCGGTCCGACATAATCGGCGACAAGATGACCACGGCCGACCAGACAATACTTGTAAATCACCAGCCCATCTAGCCCGACAGGCCCTCGCGCATGGGTTTTATTGGTACTGATCCCGACCTCAGCCCCTTTGCCAAATCGAAAACCGTCCGCAAACCGGGTGGAGGCATTATGCATCACGGTCGCCGCATCCACCCGGTGGAGAAATTCGGTGGCCGCCTCGGCATCCTGGGTCAAAATCGTTTCGGTATGGCCCGATCCGTAACGATTAATATGGGCGATGGCGTCCTCCAGGCTAGCCACCACCTTGACCGAGACGATCAAATCCAAATATTCCGTCTCCCAGTCCGCCTGCACCGCCGACGCGATGTCGGGCAAGATCGACTGCGCCACCTCGCAGCCTCGCATTTCCACCCCGGCCTGGCGGTAGGCTGAGGCCAGCATCGGCAGGAACGCACCGGCCACCTCCCGGTGCACGAGCACTGTTTCAATCGCGTTACACACGGCCGGATACTGCACCTTGGCGTCGTAACACACCGCCACCGCCTGGGCGAGATCCACCTTGGCATCGACGTAGGCGTGGCACAGCCCATCGGCATGCCCGAGAACCGGCGCCCGGGTATTGTCCTGGATATAGCGCACAAAGGCATTGCTGCCCCGAGGGACAAACAGGTCGATAAACTCATCAAGCGCCAGCAGGGCGCTGACGTCCTCCCGAGTTTCCACCATTTGCACCGCATCGATACAGCGTTCGTCCACCGTCGCAATCGCGGCCCGAATCAACTGACCGAGGAACCGATTTGACGCCTGCGCTTCCGATCCCCCTTTCATGATCACCGCATTGCCCGACTTCCAGCACAGCGAAGCGATTTGGGGAACGGCATCCGGGCGCGATTCGAAAATCGCCCCAATGACGCCCAATGGCGTCGTCACTTGCGTCAATTCCAAACCGTCGTCAAGGGCCAACGCCGACAGCTCGCGCCCCACGGGGTCGGGCAGTGCGGCCACGCTCCGCACCCCCTCAGCCACCCCCAAAATTTTATCATCAGACAGTTTGAGGCGATCCAGCAGCGGTTGGGCCATCTCGCCGCGCTCGACCAGCGTAGACGTCCGGACCACATCCTCGCGATTCGCCTCAAGCAGCTTCTCCCGGTCGTGCACCAACGCCTCGGCCACCGCGAACAGCGCCCGATTTTTCGTTTCTGTAGGCAAGGTGGCTAAGCGCCGGGCGGCCGCTTTAGCATGTTGAGCAATCTCGATTACTTGCATCGGTTTTTCCTTCATGGATTTCCAAGGGCATTCATCTGCGAGAGCGATACGCCGCCAGGGCTTCCGGCATCCACTCCTGAAGCTGTTGAACACGCGTTTCCCCGGAAGGGTGGGTCGATAAAAATTCCGGTGTCCCACTCCCCCCTGCCCCCGCCGACATGCGCTGCCAAAACGGCACGGCTTCCCGTGGATCGTAGCCAGCTTGGGCCATGAGAATCAGTCCGATATGATCCGCCTCGGACTCTTGACCACGGCCAAACGGCAATTCGACGCTCACCCCATAGGCGGCGCCGATCACCTGCATGAGGGCCGGATCTTGTATCCCGGCGGCCGCCGCCCCCAACCCTATCAATGCATTCGCCGCGCTCGACCGGCTCAGGCGCTCTGCGCCGTGGCGCGCCAGCGCATGGGCCACTTCATGGCCCATCACCACGGCGAGGCCCGCATCGGTTTGGGTGTATTTGAGAATCCCGGTGTACACCGCAACTTTGCCGCCGGGGAGGGCAAAGGCATTGGCCTCATCTTTGTCTATGACGCGGAATTCCCACTGATAATCCGGCCGCTTTGCCGCGGCGGCAATCCGTCTTCCCACCCGTTGCACCAGGGCGTTGACCTGCTGATTCTGCGAGATTTTCTCTTTGCTGAGAATCTCTCGGTAGGCCGTCAATCCCAACTGCACTTCTTCGGGCTCCGACACGAGCATCAATTGCGAGCGGCCAGTAAGCGGTACGGTCTCGCAGGCAGAAATGACCAAAACCCCTACCCACAGAGCGCTCCATAGCCACCATAAACGCCACCGGACAAGTCCCTGGCGGGATATTTCCATGAACATTTCTCCTCTGCCGAATACAGATATGCGAGACCCTGCAGGATGATGATAGATGTCCATTGACGTGCGAGCACACGAGTATAGCCCAAGTCTCCAGACATGTCATGAAATGCCTCATTTTATGGCTTGACATGACTTAAATGCATACCCATAATGACCGTTTAACGTTGTTTCCCCATGCATATATATATATACATCATGCGCATAAATGGCTATACTTGTATTTGCTTCCACACCCCGGACAAAACGTCAGCGAGATAAGACAGGCAAATGCCAAACACGCCTCAAGGGCGTCGTTTACCTCAGATACAGCGACAGTGGCCTTGGGTCCCTCTGGGCACCGCTCAGGGGTTGATCAACATCATACGCTCAACGAGTCCGCGAGTCCGGTAGACAAATGCTATACGGGTGCACAACGGTGCCAGTTGTCTCTTGTCAATCTCGTTCTACGTTTGCTCACCTCGTGCCGTTGACAAGCACCGCCTGTAGCCTAGAGCCTCAATCGATAGCGACACGGTAAAATGAAATACGAGAAGGGCAGCAGTATGACTATACCGGGCCTCCCACCAAAACAGGGTCTTTACGATCCCAAGTTTGAGCATGACGCTTGCGGCATCGGCTTCGTGGTGAATATCAAGGGTAATAAGTCGCACACGATCGTCGAGCAGGGGCTTACGGTGTTACAAAACTTGGATCATCGCGGCGCTTGCGGATGCGAAGAAAATACGGGTGACGGCGCCGGGATCTTATTGCAAACGCCACATTCTTTTTTCCAGTCGACATGCACCGCACTCGGTTTCACCTTGCCGTCACCGGGTGCCTACGGCGTGGGCATGATCTTTATGCCGCCCGAGTCGGCCCAGCGCCAGTGGTGCGAACAGCAGTTGGAAGCCCTGGTGCGGGAGGAAAACCAAGCGGTTCTCGGTTGGCGGGATGTACCGACGGACAATGCGCTTCTCGGCAACACGTCGAAATCGTGCGAACCCTGCATTCGCCAGATTTTTATCGGGCGCAGTGACGCGATCCAGGACGACATGGATTTTGAACGCAAACTCTACGTCATCCGCCGCCGCGCGGAAAATGCGATTCGCTACGGCGGCGTGCCCGGCGGCGAGATGTTTTATATTCCCAGCCTGTCCTACAAGACGATCGTCTACAAAGGGATGCTAACCCCGCTGCAGGTGAGGGCCTTCTATCCGGAACTCTCAGACCCCTTAGTAGAATCGGCGTTGGCCATCGTGCACTCTCGCTTTAGCACCAACACCTTCCCTAGCTGGGAGCGTTCCCATCCGTATCGCTACCTGATCCACAATGGCGAGATCAATACCCTGCGCGGCAATGAAAACTGGATGCACGCCCGCCAGTCCCAGCTCGCCTCAGAGCTTTGGGGCGACGATCTCCCCAAGTTGTTCCCGATCATTCAGGAAGACGGCAGTGATGCCGCCAAGTTCGATAACTGTCTCGAATTCCTTGGCTTAGGAGGGCGTTCGTTGGCCCATGCGATGATGATGATGATCCCCGAGCCGTGGGAGAATCACCAGAGCATGGACGCGTCCAAAGAGGCGTTTTACGAGTATCACAGCAGTATGATGGAGCCCTGGGACGGCCCGGCGTCCATCGCCTTTACTGATGGGGTCCGGGTGGGCGCAGTACTCGACCGCAACGGTTTGCGTCCGTCGCGCTATTATGTGACCAAAGACGATTTGGTCATCATGGGCTCTGAAGTCGGGGTGCTCGATGTCGAACCCGAGCGCGTGCTGGAAAAGCGCCGCTTACAACCCGGACGCATGTTCTTAGTGGACACGGAGGCCGGGCGGATCATCAGTGACGAAGAACTCAAGCAGGAGATCGCCACCGCGCAGCCGTATCAGCAGTGGCTGGACCACCATTTGATTCGCTTCGATGACCTTCCGAGCCCACCGGAAGAGGCGCCGCCCTACGATCACCAGGCGACGTTACAACGGCTGCAGGCCTATGGCTACAGCTTTGAAGACTTGCGTATCAACATCGGCCCCATGGCCGTCAATGGCATCCAGCCCATCGGTTCCATGGGCACGGATACGCCGCTGGCGGTCTTGTCCGACAAACCCCAACTTTTGTACAACTACTTCAAGCAGCTCTTCGCCCAGGTGACCAATCCACCGATCGATCCGATTCGGGAAGAACTCGTGACGTCTACGACTTTGACCCTTGGGCCAGAGCGCAATTTGCTGGAGGCCACCCCGGAGCACAGTCATCAAATCCGGCTGTCGGTCCCGGTGTTACAAAACGCAGAGATGGGAAAGCTGCGGCAACTCAATATACCTGGTCTACACACCGTGACTCTGCCCATTCTCTTCAAACCGTCTGAGGGTGCAACGGGATTGGCGCGAGCCCTAGAGGAGCTGTGCGCGGCGGCGGACCGCGTCATCCAAGACGGGACCGGCATTATCATTCTCTCGGACAAGGGAGTAGATCGCGACCATGCAGCGATTCCAGCGCTGTTGGCTTCGGCGGGGTTGCATCACCACTTGATTCGCCAGGGCACGCGCACGCGCGTGGGGTTGGTTCTCGAATCCGGCGAACCCCGCGAGACGCACCATTTCTGTCTGTTGCTCGGGTACGGGGTACAGGCGATCAATCCGTATATGGCCTTCGAGAGCATCAATGACATGATCCACGAGGGGATGTTGCCGGACATCACGTATGAGGATGCGGTCAAAGGCTACGTCAAAGCCGTCGTCAAAGGTGTCGTCAAAGTGATGTCGAAGATGGGCATCTCGACGATTAAATCCTATTGCGGCGCACAGATTTTTGAAGCAGTGGGCCTCGGTCAGGAGATTGTCGACCAATACTTTACCTGGACGCCCTCTCGGGTGGGTGGCATTAATCTCGCGGAAGTGGCCCAGGAGGCGATTCAGCAACATGCGAAGGCGTTTCCGGAATTTGCCACCAATGGCCATACCCTTGAAGTGCATGGGCAATACCAGTATCGCCGCGACGGCGAGCTGCATTTGTTTAACCCGCAGACGATCCACCTGTTACAAAAGGCCTGCCGCAACAATGACTACGCGGCATTCAAGGCGTATTCAGCGCTGATTGACGATCAGTCCGAGCGCTTGTCAACGCTTCGGGGCCTCTTCGAGTTCAAGTGGGCGAACGAGCCGATTCCCATCGAGGAAGTAGAGCCGGAAGAGGATATCATGAGGCGCTTCAAGACCGGTGCGATGTCGTACGGGTCCATTAGTAAAGAAGCACACGAAGCGCTCGCCATCGCCATGAACCGCATCGGCGGCAAGAGCAATACCGGGGAGGGCGGTGAGGATCCGGTCCGTTACGTCTTGGATGACAACGGCGATTCTCGCAACAGCGCCATTAAACAAGTGGCCTCAGGCCGCTTTGGCGTGACCAGCGAATATCTCACCCAAGCGCGGGAACTCCAAATCAAGATGGCGCAGGGCGCCAAGCCCGGCGAAGGTGGCGAGTTGCCTGGCCGCAAGGTGTATCCCTGGATCGCCAAAGTACGTCTTTCGACCCCGGGGGTAGGGCTGATCTCCCCTCCGCCCCACCATGACATCTATTCGATCGAGGATTTGGCGCAGCTCATCCACGATTTGAAAAATGCCAACCACCACGCCCGCATCAGCGTCAAATTAGTCTCGGAGGTGGGTGTGGGCACGATTGCCGCTGGGGTGGCCAAGGGCCATGCCGATGTGGTTCTCATTAGCGGCCACGATGGCGGGACTGGGGCCTCGCCGCAAACGAGCATCAAGCATGCCGGTCTACCATGGGAATTGGGGTTGGCGGAAACGCATCAAACGTTGGTCCTCAACAATTTGCGCAGCCGCATTGCGGTGGAAACCGATGGGCAGCTCAAAACCGGACGCGATGTGGTGGTGGCGGCGCTACTCGGTGCGGAGGAATTTGGTTTCGCGACCACTGCACTGGTCTCTCTGGGTTGTATCATGATGCGGGTGTGTCATTTGGATACCTGCCCGGTGGGGGTGGCGACTCAGAATCCGGCCCTGCGCAAGAAATTTATGGGCGATCCGCAAAATGCGGTCCATTTTATGACCTTTATCGCCCGAGAAATGCGGGAGATGATGGCCAAGCTTGGCTTCCGTACGGTCAATGAAATGATTGGCCGCACGGACGTGCTGGAAGTCAGCCGGGCGGTCCAGCACTGGAAGGCCAAAGGGTTGAATTACGCCGATATCCTGTATCAGCCTCAGGTGGGTGAGGACGTCGGGCGCTACTGTCAAATCCCGCAAAATCACGGTCTGGAACAGTCGCTCGACCAGCAGGTCCTACTCGATCTGGCCGCGCCAGCCCTGGAACGTGGGGAAGTGGTCAAAGCGACGGTGCCGATCCGCAATACCAATCGTGTCGTGGGGACCATCTTGGGAAGTGAAGTGACGCGCCGGCGAGGTCCGGAGGGGCTGCCGGAAGATACGATTCACTTCCACTTCCAAGGTTCTGCCGGCCAGAGCTTCTCGGCCTTTGTGCCTCACGGCCTCACCATGGAACTCGAAGGGGATGCCAATGATTACTTTGGCAAAGGCTTATCCGGAGGCAAGCTGATCCTGTATCCACCGGCGGCATCGACTTTTGCCGCTGAGCACAATATCATCGTCGGCAACGTCGCGTTCTATGGCGCGACCCGTGGTGAAGCCTATATCAGCGGCATGGCGGGCGAACGGTTTTGTGTCCGCAACAGCGGCGTGCGCGCCGTGGTGGAAGGCGTTGGCGACCATGCCTGTGAATACATGACCGGCGGCTGTGTGGTGGTGCTAGGCTCGACGGGCCGCAACTTTGCCGCTGGGATGTCCGGTGGGGTTGCCTATGTGTTTGATGAGGATGGCACCTTCGGTGACGACTGCAATCTGGATACCGTCGACATCGAAGCGCCGTCAGCTGAAGAGCTGCAAGACATCAAACAGATGGTGCAGCGCCATGCGACCTATACGCAAAGTGTGCGAGCCGGCCAACTTCTGGCCCTTTGGAATGATGTTGCAGGCAAGTTTGTCAAAGTGATGCCCAAAGATTTCCGGCGCATGCTCAACGCCATTCAGCAAGCGGAAACAGAAGGCCTCGTCGGCGAAGAAGCCGTCATGATGGCATTCGAAGCGAATAAGAATGATGTTGCCCGTGTCAGCGGGAATTAGCATAACATGGCTTGCATGATCGGACATCATGGTACCGAGCTTTGTGGTAAGGGAGAACAAGTCGAGATGGGTAAGCCGACCGGTTTTATGGAATTTGATAGGGAGCTTCCAAGTGATCGCTCACCACTTGAACGGGTGCATGACTGGCAAGAATTCCACGATCACTTTCCCGTCATTAAATTGCAAGAACAAGGTGGCCGTTGTATGGACTGCGGCATTCCCTTTTGTCATAGCGGCATCCTTATGAATGGGATGGCCTCAGGGTGTCCGATTAACAATCTGATTCCGGAATGGAATGATTTGGTTTATCGCGGCTTGTGGAAAGAGGCCCTGCAACGGTTGCATAAAACCAACAACTTCCCGGAATTCACGGGCCGGGTCTGTCCCGCACCGTGTGAGGGCGCCTGTGTCCTTGGCATCACGGATCCGCCAGTGACGATCAAAAACATCGAATGCTCGATCGTCGACAAAGGCTTCGAAGAAGGCTGGATCCAAGCCGAGCCGCCGGAGAAGCGAACCGGTAAGCGGGTGGCCGTCGTCGGCTCCGGCCCTGCCGGCCTGTCCTGCGCCGCGCAGTTGAACCAGGCCGGACATGAGGTCACTGTCTACGAACGCGCCGACCGCATCGGCGGTTTGCTCATGTACGGTATTCCGAATATGAAACTGGATAAATCCATTGTCCAGCGCCGTGTCGATTTGCTGGCCAAAGAGGGCATCACGTTCAAGACGAGCACGGAGATTGGCGTCCATCTGCCGGCTCAAAAGCTGCGGGATGACTTTGATGCAATAGTCCTCTGCTGCGGTGCCACGAAGCCACGCGATTTGCCGATTGAAGGCCGGGACCTCGACGGCATTCACTATGCCATGGCGTTTCTGCACGCCAATACCAAGAGCCTATTGGACTCGAAGCACGCCGATGGCAAGTATGTCTCCGCTGCCGACAAACACGTTATTGTCATTGGCGGTGGCGACACCGGTACGGACTGCGTCGGGACATCGCTGCGGCATCAATGCAAAAGTTTAACGCAATTCGAAATTCTTCCGCGACCGTCGGATGAGCGCCCAGAGGATAATCCATGGCCGGAATGGCCGCGGGTTTACCGTCTCGACTACGGCCAGGAAGAAGCCGCAGCCCGCTTCGGTGCGGATCCGCGAACGTATTTAATCATGACCGAAAGATTTGTTGGCGATGCCAATGGCCATGTCAAAGCCCTGCATACCGTCGATGTCGAATGGACCAGAAACGACAGCGGCGCGATGATACCGCAGCATGTGGCAGGGACGGAAAAGGTGTGGCAAGCCGATCTCGTCTTGCTGGCCATGGGATTTTTAGGCCCTGAAGCGACGATCCTCGATCAACTCAATATCGAGCGCGACGAACGCTCGAATGCCAAAGCGGCATACGGCAGATTTGGGACCAATATCGAGGGGGTATTCGCGGCGGGTGACATGCGTCGAGGTCAAAGTTTAGTCGTGTGGGCGTTCAATGAAGGACGCGCGGCAGCTCGGGAGTGCGATCGGTATCTCATGGGCACGACTCTGTTGCCCTGACTCTGAAGGCCTAACGCTCTCATTACCTTTGCAAATCAGTGGACACCCTGCGCGACGTGTCCACACCAGCCCTATTGTGATAGCCCATAAGCTTTGGCCACCTTGCGAAAGCCGTCCAAAGCGCCCTCTATCGTTTGATCTTCTACACAGTAAGAAATGCGAAAATAGCCGGGGGTGCCAAAACCACTTCCAGGTACGGTCAGAATGCGTTCATCTTGCAGCGCTTTCACAAACGCCACATCGTCCTCAAGCGGGGCTTGGGGGAACAGATAAAAGGCCCCTTGCGGCCGGACGAACTGATAACCCATTGCGGCTAGATTATCGCAGAGCACAACGCGTTTGCGTTCGTAATCACTCATATCAATCGTCACCCCTTGCAGATAGGTGATAACATGTTGCATCAGCGCCGGGGCATTCACAAACCCAAGCGTTCGATTGGCAAAACTCAACCCGTCTTGTAGGTCTTGCAGATTGGCACAGCGGGGATTGATCGCAATATAACCGATACGCTCACCGGGCAAGGCCAGATCCTTGGCATGGGAGGTCACGACCAGGCTATTGGCATAATGCGCATAGACATCCGGATAGACGGCGCCATCATAGAGCAACTTTTTATACGGCTCATCGCTAACCAAGTAAATCTCAGTACCAAACGCCGCTTGTTTTTGCCGCAATAAATCACCTAGCGCGGCAATCGTCTCCACCGGATAAATGACGCCGGAGGGATTGTTTGGCGCATTAATTAACACCGCTTTGGTGCGGGGGGACAGCGCGTCGGCCAAGGCGCCGAGATCCAGATTGAACTGCGCATCGGTTCGCACCACCTTGCTCACCCCCTGATGGTTCTCCACATAAAACAGATATTCCACAAAATACGGCGCAAAAACGATCACCTCATCGCCCGGATCTAAGAGCGTTTTCAGGACCACATTTAAACCACCAGCCGCGCCCACCACCATGACGATATGGTTCTCATGCCAAGTCAACCCCGTCTCTTGGGCCAGCTGATTCGCAATCGCCGCTCGGGTCTCCGGGTAGCCGGCATTCGGCATATAGCGGTGCATCCCCGGCCGCGGCTGTTCCACCACATGCCGTAAGGCATCGTAAAACTGGGGTGGTGGCTCTTGAACCGGATTGCCTAGCGAAAAATCATAGACGTTATCCGCACCATACTGTTGTTTGAGCCGGATGCCCTCTTCAAACATGCCCCGTATCCAGGCAGACGCTTGCATATGCTGTCGCACACCTTGTGCAATTGACATAATCTAATCTTCCCTTCTGTCTGCATCTTATGGCGCGTTCGACGGCGCCCCAGCCAGGGTTGCTTTTCCCTTGACCCGATGTTAAGGCGATTTCTTGAAAAGAATTTCCCGTCTTGCTTGCCTCTTTGCCCAGGGCCTGCGTTGTCGCTTCAGTTACATAGCGTTGCTATGCGCCTTTCGCTCCGTCTTGTCCCTGCACAAATAGCCTGCG
>Ga0214472_10007530_pt1 | contig 11392 bp, 9 predicted proteins | sample RVTome_6_FD_207662 | JGI IMG/M metagenome (GOLD analysis project Ga0214472, IMG submission 207662) | Soil microbial communities from uranium-contaminated site in the Upper Colorado River Basin, Wyoming, United States - RVT140D175 | ecosystem: Environmental > Terrestrial > Soil > Contaminated >...
GAGCTGGTGTTCATGGTCGCCAGCCGGGAGGGAGCTCAGGCGCTGCCGGAGACCTTTGTCCCGGTCGATCTGGCCGTGACCGGGATTGTGGATTCGGTGGATCTCGCCGAGGCCGGGCCTCGGGCCGCCGCGACGGCTCGCTGGACCCGCACCGGCGGCTCCACCGGCGCCCATGAGAGCTGAGCCGTGTATATCGGGAAAGTGATTGGAACAGTGGTCGCAACGGTCAAAATCCCGCATCTGCATGGACGGAAGTTGCTCATGGTGGATCAGCTCGACCTGGAGGGCGCTGAGACCGGGAACTACGACATTGCGGTGGATGTGGCCCAGGCTGGGGTCGGGGATACGGTGCTGGTGATCGATGAAGGGAACGGTGCTCGCCAAATCCTCGGGTTACAGCCGGGAGCGGTCCGGGCAGTGGTGGTCGGAATCGTCGATGAAGTGGCGCTGGCCTGAGCTGATCGCTAGCGGCCGGCGGCCGCCCGGGCCAGGTCCACAAAGTCGGCCTTCAAGCTTGCACCCCCGACCAGTGCGCCATCGACCTCCGGCATCGCCATGAACTCGCCGATATTCTCGACCGTGACGCTTCCCCCATATTGGACCCGCACCGCCTGGGCGGTGTCCTCACCATAGAGCTCGGCCAACGCACCACGCACACTCAGCCCGATGACTCGATTGGCGTCCGCCGGGGTAGCCGCCTCGCCGGTGCCGATCGCCCAGATCGGTTCATAGGCAATGACACTGCGCTCTACCTGCTTGGCGGCCACCCCCGCCAGGGCGGCTTTGACTTGTCCGGACACGAATTCGTGGGTCTGCCCAGCTCGGTTTTGCTCCAGGTTTTCACCCACACACAGGATCGGGGTTAGCCCGTGTTCCAACGCGGCGGTGACCTTCCAGTTGATCGCCTCGTCGCTCTCCGAATGGCTGCGCGTGGCGCGGCGCTCGGAGTGTCCCAGAATCACGTATTGACAGATTTGGGCCAACATGGTGGTGGAGATCTCGCCGGTATGCGCGCCGCTCGATTCCCAATGCGCATCCTGGGCGCCCAATGCGATTCGGGTCCGACCCAGTAGCTCGGCCAATGCGGAGAGCACCGTGATGGGGGGGCAGAGCACCAGATCCAGCCCTTCGATCTCGCTTAGCCCAGGCCGGATCTTGCGAAGGAAAGCGATGGCCTCGTCGGCGCGGCCCAGATTCATCTTCCAGTTGGCGGCCAGAATCGGCTTACGCGGCATCTTTCCATTCATCCGGCTCGCTCTCAGGGTTTCCGGCTAACGCAGGGGAACTTGAGGGATAAATAAAGGCCGGCTCAGGGAGCGGCCTGGGCCGTCTCAGGGCTGGAGTGCGGAGGAATGGCTTCTTTGGGAAGCAGGGCGATGGCATCTACCATTTCTCGGTTGAAGAGCATGGCCGGCGAGTTGGCCCGAATGTCGGGGAAGAGAATGGCGATGAGTTCAGTATTGTAGAGCGGAATGAAAATTCGGTCGCCCTCGATCATGAAGCTACCGTAGTTGAATTTGCCCGGGGTCTCCACCTGGCCGCGCAGCTCGTAGCCACCCAACACCAGGTGAACCCAGTGAGGAACCATGGTGGAATATCCGCCGCGGGCAACGCCCGACGGGCCGATCTCAGCCCGGCTGCTGAGCAGCACAGTCACAATTTCGTCTTTCACTACCCAGAGGGTTTGAAAACGAGCGACCATGCGGCCGGGTTGATGCAGTCGGTTGAGGTGGGCACCCTCGATCTCCAGGTAGTTTGTAGTGGGAATGTTGAGGTGACTGAACAAGCCCATTGGCCCCGGGTCAATCCGACCGAGGATCCGGTGGCTTTCGGTGTACATCTCGACCGAGATCGGCTTGGACATGCTAGCTGCCGGTGGGGAGAGCGAAGGTGATCTTCGTGGCGGCCGGGGTCTGATCGTACCATAGGACTCCCCCCATGCTCTCCACGATCATCCGGATCTCGCCCAGGGTGAGACCATAACCTAGATTCCCGGCGGAGGGGTCGACCGAGGGATCCCGGAATGCCCGGACGGTGTCGGGGGAAAGGCCCGGGCCGGTATCGGCAACCGTTACCGCCGCCCAACCCCCATCCTCCAATTCGATCTCTTCGGGCAGGAAGATTCCCTCGCTTCGTCCGTTCTGGACGTTCAGCAGATGGGTCTGAATCAGCACTCTGCCGTTCGGAGTGCGGCGAATGGCGGCCCCCACCAGCGCCTGGAGGACCTGGAACACTCGATTTCGTTCTCCAGGGAAGGCAGGGATGAGGGCTTCGGCCTCGACGATGAGCCCCAGTCCGCGGCGGGTCGCCGCCAGTTGGTGCTCGCCGGCCGCCTTGTGCACCAGACGGGTCAGGTCCACATAGCGGGTGGCGAGCTCGGGTTCCATAACCGTGATCGGCATTCTTCGCAGGGTCCGAAGCTGATCCAGCAGTTTGAGCAGGTCGGATTTCACCGGTCGGCCAACTCCCGTCGAGGCACCGTTGAGCAGACCATCCAACGTGGATAGGGCCTGATCGAGTCCTTCGAGCAGTCCTTTGGGCGCCAAACTAATCGGACCGGTGCTGCCGGTAGGTGACCCGGCCTGTTGCACGAGAGTGGCCCGGTCCAGAGCCACTCCAGCCCAGTCCGCCAGGGACATGAGCACGGTCACGTGGTGTTGATTGAAGGATCGCAGCGCCATGCGGTTGTACACTCCAAGTACGCCCACGATTTCCTTCTGAACCCGGATCGGAACCTTGACCACCGACTGGACCATGAATCCGGTCTGGACCTTGACCGGACCGCCCTCCATGTTGGGTTGACGCAGGATAGGCTGGCCGGTGCGGAATACTTCGCCGACCAGCATGTCATCGGCCCGAAGCCGCTGCAGGGTGGCATGCCGTTCCCCGGCCTGCTTGGAAGCGCGCAGCACAACCTCATTGGTTTCCGGATCCTCCAGATAGATGCTGGCCTCCTCGGCGTCCGTGACGTAGGCGGCCGCCTCGACCAGGCGGGCCAAAATCTGATCCAGGTTGTCCAGACCGGCCACCACCCGGCCGATTTCACTCAACATCCGAACCTCGTCAGTACGCCGGCGAAGCTCCTCGCGAAGACCTTCCACGTTATGGGAAAGCTGCGCGGTATGACCCTCGCGGGCACTCGACCTGCCCAGGGCCAAGATGGCCTCCCGCAGCTCTTCCTCCCTATACGGCTTGAGCAAAACGTCCCGCACCCCCATTTTCAGGAAACTGCGCAGCCGGGAGGCCGGGAAGTGCGCGGCCAGCACGATGGCGGGAGCGTCGTCACCCATCTCACGCCGGTTGCGGAGGCCGGACATCGGATCGCCCCGAATCTGGGTGACGTCTACCAGCAGCACGTCGGCCTTTGGCGCTCCTTCCTTGGCCGGCCAAGCTGGAATGCCGGCCGGTTTCAGGACCCGCTCAATCAACTGGGTGGCATTGGTTTCGACGTCGGCGATGACGACGACCGTCGGTGAGGCATCGGAAGGGTCGGCTACGGCCGTTGGGGGAGCGGGGCGGGGAACGGAGCGGCGCTCAATCATCGGCGGCCACGGCTAGATCGTAGTGGGGGATCCATCCCAAGTTCTCCAGCGGCCAATACACCAGAACGGCTTTGCCGATGATTCCTTCCAAGGGCAGCGCTCCCCAGTTCTGCGAATCGGAGGAGTTGTTTCGATTGTCTCCCAGCACGATGACCTCGTCCTGTCCGACCCGCCAGGCACTCTTGTACGCCGGCGGGGTGGCCAGGTAGGGTTCGAAGAGCTGGACTCCATTGATGTACACCGCCCCATCCTGTACTAAGACTTCGTCGCCTGGCAGGCCAATCACCCGCTTGATGAAGCGCCGCTCCGGATTCAGTGGGAAACGAAAGACCACGATGTCGCCCCGCTGCGGTTCGCTCTGAAAGAGGGGCAAGTCGTATGCCAGCCGGCTGACCACGACGAATTGCCCGTCGTGCAGGCTGGGTTCCATACTGTCCCCTTCCACCCGAATGCGGGCTGTCACCAAGTTGACCGCAAAGAACAGCACAGCCGCGAACAAGACAGTTTGCAGCACGCTGCCGATGAACCGCAGGATCTGCCGTAAGAAACTGACAGGTTTTGGACGGGCGATGACAGGCTGGGTCGGTTGGTTAAAGGGAAAATCGGCCACGAAGGGCATTATAAGACCCGGTCTAGCGGCGTGACAAGCGTACTGGAGTTAGGCTGGCCGGTTGGACCCCGGTTCGGTCGTGGGCAGCTAATCTCGGGGCTGGGTCCGGAATGTAAGCCGAATCGGGGTGCCAAGGAAACTGAACCGCTCTCGGATGCGGTTTTCGAGATGGCGGGCATAACTGAAGTGGACCAGCTCAGGATCGTTGACGTGGAAAAGGAAGGATGGGGGGTCGGTCTGGACCTGAGCGGCCAAGAAGAACCGCAATCGCACTCCCACCTTGGAAGGCGGGGCATGCGCCTGCTGAGCGCTTTCCAGAATCTGGATGAGCTCGGCGGTTGGGATCCTTCGCAGCCGTTCCTGCTGGACCTGGAGCGCCAGTGGAAGAATGTCTGCCACTCCGGTTCCGTGGAGGGCAGAGATGAAGCGAACCGGTACGAAATCTAGGAACTTGAGCTGGGCCCGAGTCTGCTCAGCAAACGCCGGCTGAGAGCGGGCCTTCGCCGGCACCGCGTCCCATTTGTTGATCAGCAGCAGGCAGCTCTTCCATTTCTCAAGGATGATCCCGGCAATGTGGGCGTCTTGGGCTGTGACGCCCTCCGGTGCATCGATCAGCAGCAGGGCCACGTCCGCCCGCTCGATGGCTCTGACCGCCCGCAGGACTGAGTACTTCTCGACTCCCGGCAGCACTCGACCGCGGCGCCGGATGCCGGCGGTGTCGATCAGGGTCAGCGACGTCCCGTGAAACATCAACGCGGTGTCGATCGCGTCTCGGGTGGTTCCCGGGATCGGGGAGACGATCACCCGCTCTTCGCCAAGCAAGCGGTTAAGCAGGCTCGATTTTCCAACATTGGGGCGGCCGACAATCGCGATCTTGACCTGCGCTTCGACGGTCGGCTCAGCGCCGGATTGGTCGAAAGTCGCGGTCAGCTGGTCGAGCAGGTCTCCACATCCGGTACCGTGCAAGGCGGAAATCGGAATCGGGTCCCCCATTCCGAGCTCAAAGAACTCCACCGCCTGCTCGCGCCGAGGGCGATTGTCGGCCTTGTTGACCACCAGCAGGATCGGCGGCCGCGGCTTTCCGTTTTTGGTTGTTTGATGCCGCCGCAGCACCTTCGCCAGCTCATGGTCAACCGGAGATACTCCACTCTCGCCATCGACCAAAAACAGGATCGCGTCAGCCTCCTGTACCGCCACCTCGGCCTGGGCTCTGACCTGGCCGAGCAGTTCCCCCTCGCCGCCATCCGGGTCAACCCCTCCGGTGTCAACCAGGTCGAAGGCGAGGCCGTTCCATTCCGCCTCGGCGATCAGCCGGTCGCGGGTCGTGCCGGGTTGGCTGTCGGTCACCGCCAGCCGCTCGCCGGCGAGGCGATTAAAAAGGGTTGATTTGCCGACGTTGGGGCGCCCGACCAGAGCGACGACTGGCTTGAGCACGGGGGATCTAGATCAGGGCGAGGGGGGCGGCGTGTTGCTGATCGTGACTTCGATCGTCGCCGGGAAGACCGGCTCGTTTTCGACATCGGTTTGCGAGATGATCACCTGGGGTGGAATCTGATGGGTGCCCGGGCTGAGGTCCAGCAGGTCCACGATCACCCGCACGTCCTCGAGCTGAATGGAATTCAAGGTTGGAAGCGGGCCGGTCAGGATGATGTCGACGGCCTCTGGTGAGAGCTGAGCGAACAAGCCGACCGCCAGGCCGCGGACTTCCACCACTCGGCTCAAGGTAATGGTCCCCACTACCGGCTCGATGCTCACCCGGACCAGGACACCCTGGTTTTCAACCGGGGAGATACCGGCAGGCAGAGCCAACGAGAGTCGGCGCTCCAGATCTCCGGTGGCCCCGGAAAGATCGAGCGGCAAGGTGAGGACAAAGCCCGGCAGTGCTTCTAAGGCCTCGGGATCGGCGGAGAAGACCGTCACGACCTCCGGAGTCACCGAGACGTCGGTCAGGCGGTAGCCGGCTTCGGACAGGGCTTCTTCGCCTTCCAAATTGGGAACCACCGAGACCAGTCGGAACCGCTCCCGCGGCTCGATTTGCACGCTGACCTGGACTCGGGCTGGATCGAACTGCAGCCCCAGCAGCCGATTCCCTGCGCCGTCCAAGGCCACGAGGGTCACTTCTTGCTCGAAATCCTCCCGCCGGTCGGTCACATTGACTTCAGCCCGCACCGACGCCAGCTGATCGACCTGTGAAACGGCTCCCAGCAAGATCGTGCGGGCCGGGGAAGCGCTGGCCGCACTGGTGCGGTACCCGAGCTGCGGCTCGCCCAATGTGACGACCTCGACATCGACGCTGGTCGTGGCGGCCCGCTCGAGGGTTATGGTCACCGATTCAGGCTGGTGGGCCTCCACCCGGGCAGGTTGGAGATTGAGGATCGGTTCTACCTGGAGGTTATGGGTCCCCTCTTCCAGTCCGGTCAGGTCGACCCTCAGTCCGACGCTGTCGAGGCCAATGAGATCCCAGACTGTGAGCGGCGCCCGGAGGGTGACTCGCCCAGTGGCCGGTGGCGGATCGCCGACGATCAGCAGCCCCTGCCGCAGCCCGAGGTAGTCAATCGCGACCGGGGAGGGCAGCTCGCGGGTGTCGGTCGGGTCTTCACTGATGACCGCCACGAACCAGACCGCGACGGCCAGGGTGAAGGCCAATAGGAGCGAGCCGAGGTTACCCCAGAGCCAGCGCAGCGGTCGCACGGCCTCAATCTCCCGGGGCTTCGACTCGAGAACGGCCGGATCGAGTCAGCCAGTCGCTCAGCCAGCCAGGCAGTCCCGCGATCCGGCGTGGGCGATAGAAGGTGGCCAGAATGTTCCGCAGTCGGCTGCGGTCCAGCTTCCGGATCATCTTGCCATTGTGGGTGATGGAGATGCCGCCGGTTTCTTCGGAGACTACCACCGACACCGCATCGCTCACTTCGCTAAGCCCCAGCGCGGCTCGGTGACGTAGGCCAAGCTTGCGCCGGGTTCCGGCTGCCAGAGTGCCGCCGGCGGACAGTGGCATCACGCAGGAGGCGGCCGCGATCCGATCGCCCCGTAGGATCACCGCGCCGTCGTGCAATGGAGTATTTACGTAGAAGATCTGGATCAGCAGCTCGGTAGTGAGCCTGGCATCCAAGGGCACTCCGGTCTCCACGTACTCGTCCAGCCGGTCCTCGCGCTCGATCGTGATCAGCGCCCCGTACCGAATTTCGGCCAAGCGTTCGGCCGCGCTGACAATCAGATTCACAGTTCGCTCCGCCTCCGCCGGCTCCGAGAAGAGGCTAAAGAAGGTTCCGGCCCGCCCCAGGCGTTCGAAGGCTCGCCGAATCTCAGGGGCAAAGACGACCGGGATCACGAACAGCAGGGCGGGCAGGGTGGCGGTCAGCAGGGAGGAGAACGCTGGAAGCGGCAGCAGGCTGGTGAGCAGTACCATGATGATGATCAGCAGGACCATCCCCCGCAGCAGCACCACCGCCCGAGTCCCTCGCAGCAGGCTGATTACCAGGAAGAAAACCCCGGTCACCAGCAGCAGGTCGAGGATGGCCAGGGCATCCAGTCGCTGCAGGAAGAATCGGACTTCGGCTAGTAGTTCACTCATCGCGAATCCGCCCGGCGGGCGCGCCTGCGGGGCCTACTTGTCATGTGCTCCATAGGATGAGAACCCGAGAAGGTGCCGCTCGCCGCGCCCGAGTTTTTCGGTTGACGGTCAGAGCTAGCCGCTGTGCAGGTTGCGCAGCAGCTCCACGTAATCTTCCACGTCAGGCGGGTTAAGGTCGATGATAGCTTGGATGCTGCGGATCGCGTCTTCGTTCTGACCGGCGTCCAGCTGGACCTCGCCCAATGCGTCATACTGGGAGATGGCGTCGGCGGTCCGCCCGGCGGCCTTATAGGCCTCCGCCAGCCTGGCGTGCAGCGACTGCTTGCCAGGATGCTCGCGGGCCATCTCCTCTAGGAGGTTTAGTGCCTCCGGCCCCCGGCCGGACTCCACCAGAAACTCCAGGTAACTGTCCAACTCCTTGGCGGCCTGATCCTCCTGCCCGATCCGTAGATTGAGGTCGATCAGGTTTACTCGGGCCTTGTCGTCCCCAGGGTCGAGGGTGCGGATCTGCTCATACACTCGCAGGGCCCGCCGCTGATCGAGGCGGGAGAGGTCCATATCCCCCATCATGTGCAAGATCTTTAGCGACCAGCCGTTACCGGTCGCCATCTGCTGCGACAGCCGCAGCGAGTTGGCCAGAGTCTTGCGGGCCATATCGATCTCAGCCATGTCGCGATAAATCCCGGCGAGCTCGAGTGACTGGGTGAGCGCCTCGTCTCCCCGGTCCTGCTGCACGAGCAGGTCGATCAGGCGGGTGCGGGCCGGGATGTCCACCGGAGTGAACTGGAGGATTTTCATGTAAACATCCGCGGCCTGGGCGCTCTCGCCGCGCACCCGGTGGGTCTCCGCGACCACCGAGAGCTTGGCATAACCGGCTTCCGGTCGTCCGGCCGCGATCTGAATTTCCGCCATCCGGCGGTGCAGCGACAAATAGGTAGGAGCGTAATCCAATGCCAACATGGATTCTTCCAGGGCCGAGGCGTATAGACCTTGGTCCATCATCCGATCGACCCGCTGCATCGACTTGAGTACTCGATCGGTCTCGCCAACTTCCAGCATTTCGGCGATCGGGACCACCCCGCCACCCTCGCCCTTCTTGTCAAGTTCCGCCCTGGCCTGCTTCAGACGCTTGAGCCACTCCGGACCGCTCAGGAACTTGAGCGTGCTGTCGACGATCTTGGCCAGCTGTTTCTTGTCGCCTTCGGTCTGGGATGCCAACAGAGTCTCGTAGAACTGGTTGAGCTCATTCGATTGGCCCGCCGCGACGGTAAGACCGTCGGCCAATTTGAGGGCCTGGAGCAAATAGCGGGTGGCTTCGCGGATGTCGTTCTTGTTCTTGGCCAACCGTCCTAGGGCGAGGTTGGCGCCCAGGGCCAGGCCGGGATGCCCCAAGGAGGCCACCAGATGCTTGCGGGCCTCGTCGATCTTGCCCAGCTCCTTAAGCAGCATCGCCAGGTTGTAGTGGGCGGCAGGATGCTCGAGCCCACTTTCCATCGCCCGGGAGAATTCTTTGACTGCCTGTTCTCTGTGGCCGCGGGTCTGCAGGTCGATGGCTTGGGCCAGGTAGCGATAAATCGCCGAGGCGGGTTTGAGTTCCCCAGTCTGGCCACTCGCGATTCTGGCCATTCCGAGCCCCTGATCCTTACCGTTGTCCTTTGGCTCCTCGAAGAGAATCCCGGCCAGGATCGTCAATGCTTCGCCCTGGGCCGCCGTCTCGGGATCCTTCAGCTGATCGTCGGCCTCGATGGGCTGCTCGGCATCCGTTCGGAGGTATTCCTGCACCTGCGCCATCCGCAGCGGGGCGGTTCCGCCGCGCGGCTGGGGTGGGGCGGGCAGCTTCTTGCCCTGGTTGAGCAGCCGCAGGAAGCGAGCGGCTTCTGGATCGCCGGGCAGGATCGCTAGCGCACGTTGGACTGCCTCTTTGGCCCGGTCGATCTTGCCTCCGTTGGCCAGGATCGAGGCTACCGAGAGGTATTCGAGGGTCGAGTCCCGGGTGCGGCCAAGGCGTTCATAGGTTAGGGCGAGGCGGGTCCGGGAGGCCAGGTTCCGAGGGTCGAGGCGGGCGATGTGGCGCCAGTTGTCCACGGCCTTGCCGGCGTCCTTGCGCCTGATGTACATGTCGGCCGAATCCTCGCGGGCCTGGATGGACTCCTTGATTTTCCCCAGGCGCTCGTAGATTTCGGCGCACTTCTCAACTGGGATTGGGTCTTCGGGGCTGGCCTGGGAGGCGGTCTTGTAAACGAGCAAGGCCTCATCTAGCTGCCCGGTCTCGAGCAAGGCCAGCGCCAGACTGTTCAGCGCGTTGGGGTGGTTCGGAAACTCCGCCAGCGCCTTGCGGTAGAACTCGATGGCCCGGTTCCATTGGAGGTCCCAGGCCGCCGAGTGCCCCAGGCGCATCGATTCATTAAAGAGGTCTTCGCGTCCAGCCATTGCGAATTGGGAGCCGATTCTAGCACAGGAGCAGCAGGACCACCTCCGCCGATCCTCAGCCGATCGGCTCCATCTGTTCCCAGTTGGGGCCGGCCTTTGCGTCGGTCTTCAGAGGCACCTTAAGTTTGTAGGCCGATTGCATGACCGCTTGGACCACTTTGGCGGTCTTCTTGAGCTGCGGCGTAGGAACTTCGAACACCAATTCGTCATGGACTTGTAGCAGCATGCTGGCCTTCAACTTTGCCGAGCGCAGCGCCTCCGGCAGTTGAATCATGGCGAGCTTGATGATGTCGGCCGCTGAGCCTTGAATTGGCGAATTCACCGCCTCCCGTTCCGCCCTTGCTCGCAGCTGGGTGTGACTGGGCTGTCCGCCCTTGGCGAGCTGTGGGAAGTAGCGTCGCCGGCCGAGCAGTGTTTCGACATAGCCCCGCTCCGCCGCCTGCTCGCGGGCCTGATCGAGGTAGGCCCGCACTCCGGGGAATCGCTCGAAGTACACTTTGACGAACTCTTCGGCTTCGGCCAGGGTGAGATCTGTGGCCCGGGTAAGGCCGAAGGGGGACATCCCATAGATCAGGCCAAAGTTCACCGCCTTGGCGCTGCGGCGTTGCTCAGGGGTCACCTTCTTCAACGTGGTGCCGAAGACTGCCGCGGCCGTGGCCGCGTGAATGTCCTGATCATCGAGAAAAGCCTTGATCATGGTCTTGTCGACCGCGATGTGGGCCACCACCCGAAGCTCGATCTGCGAGTAGTCCACCGCGAGCAAAGTATTGCCGGGTTCGGCGATGAAGGCCCGCCGGATCTTCCTTCCCAGCTCGGTGCGGATTGGAATGTTCTGTAGATTCGGGTTGGCCGAGGCCAGCCGGCCGGTTACCGCGCCTGCCTGGCTGTAGGACGTGTGAACCCGCTTCGTCTTCGGGTTGAGCTGCTCCGGCAGGGCGTCGGCATAGGTTGACTTCAGCTTGGAGAGCTCCCGGTGCTCCAGGATCAGCTCCACCACCTTGTGTTCCTCGCGCAGCGACTCGAGTACATCCGCGGCGGTCGAGTACTGACCGGCCGCGGTCCGCCGCGAGCCGTCTGCCGGCCTCAAGCCCAGCTCATCGAATAGCACCTGAGAAAGCTGCTGGGTGGAATTCACGTTGAAGGGGTGCCCGACCAGTTTGAAAAGCTTGGTCTCGAGGGTCTCCACCCGAGCCCCCAGCTCCTTGGAAAGTTTGGCCAGAAACTTGGTGTCGAGGGCGA